>RCNC010003483.1_pt1 | contig 10262 bp, 7 predicted proteins | sample 2041301 | NCBI WGS metagenome assembly RCNC01 (sample SAMN09708231, study PRJNA481090) | Marine sediment metagenome, whole genome shotgun sequencing project. | biome: marine sediment; feature: ocean; material: sediment; isolation source: Sewage treatment plant 13A marine sediment (STP13A) ... | reverse complement strand
GACACCACCCAGTACGCCAACAACCGCATCGAATGCGACTGCGGCACGGTGTTGAAAATTCCGCCGAAATTCGGTTCGTCCGAGGCCAAATGCCCCAAGTGCAAGACCGTGCACAAAGTCTAGCCGATCAGCTCTCCAACTCCACGCCCAACCCATCGGCCATCCGGTTGACGAAATTGAAGTACGCCGTGATGGCGCACACATCGTGAATGCCGCGGTCATCCAGCCCGACTCGACGCAGGGCCTCGACATCGCCGGCGTTCATGGCCGCCGGCGTGGCGGTCAACTTGTGGGCATAGTCCAGTATTGCGCGATCGGCCGGTGCCAGCTCTGCCCGGGTATGATCCCCGGTCAGGGCGTCCAATAAAACCTCTTGCGCCGCTTCGTTCATCTTCGCTGCTGTCAACAACCTCCGGAGACCCGCCCCGTGATGAACCACTCAGTAGCGGCAGGCGTTGCGGGCCGAAACCACCACGCCGATCATCTCGCGTTGCTTGCGGGTCAGGGGTCCGCGCGAGTACATCAACTGGCGGTACATGTCGTAGTGCAGGCGCAGCATCTTGCTGTGCACGCCGTGGATCTGCAGGATGTTGTCCCGGTCGTCGACCTGGTCGTTGGGGTCGATGGAAGCGGGATCGAGATAGGGGATGTAGGCCACGCATGCTCCTGTCGGGCGAAGGTCCAGATGCCCAGATGTCTAGATGTCTCGATCCACTATACTGATATTCATGTCACCCCGCAGGAAGGACCACAGGATTTGCCGGCCATATTCGGTGCCGATGGACTCGGGGTGAAACTGCACGCCTTCCAACGGCCACTGACGGTGCCGCACGCCCATGACCAGGCCTTCATCGGTCCAGGCGGTCATCACCAAGGGGGCGGGCAGGTCATCGCGCACGCCAACCAGTGAGTGGTAGCGCATCACTTCCAGCGGTTCGGGCAGGTGGCCAAAGAGGCCGGCCTGATCATGCAGAATGTGGCTGGTTTTGCCATGCCGCGGCTCGGGCGCCCGCACAATTTTCCCGCCAAAGGCTTCGATGATGCCCAGATGCCCCAGACAGACACCCAGAATCGGCACTTTTTCACCCAATTGCAGGATCACGTCGCGACAAACACCGAAATATTCTGGTTTTTCGGGACTGCCCGGCCCGGGAGAGATGATGATGCGGTCCGGCGCCAGCGCGCGCAGCTCTTCAACGGTGATCGCGTCGTTGCGGAATACCTGCGGCTCCACCCCGTCACACATCTCGGCCACGATCTGGAACAGGTTGTAGGTGAACGAATCGTAGTTGTCGAGGATGACGACCTTGGGCAAATCCTGCGCGCTCATGCCACACCTCCGCTGCCCAGGGCCGATATCGCCGTGATCATGGCCCGCGCCTTGTCCATGGTCTCTTCGTATTCGGCATCCGGATCACTGTCACTGACCACCGCGCCGCCCACACCGAAGGTGGCGACACCGTTTTGGCAGACAACGGTGCGGATCACCATGCCCAGGTCCATGGCTCCACCGGCAGCAATGAAGCCGAGGGCGCCGCTGTAAATCCCGCGCTTCACCGGTTCGATGCTGTCGATGATTTTCATGGCCTCGATCTTGGGCGCCCCGGTCATGGACCCGCCGGGGAAACAGGCCCGCACCAGGTCGAAGGCGTCGTATTCGGGTTTCAATTCGCCCCGCACGGTGGACACCAGTTGGTGCACCGTGGCGTAGGACTCGACGACTTGCAATTCCGGCACCGAGACACTGCCGATGCGGCACACCTTGCCCAGATCATTGCGGACCAGATCCACGATCATGATGTTCTCGGCCAGATCCTTCTCGGCGCTGCCCAGTTCAGCCTTCAGTCGCGCATCTTCCGCGGGGGTGGCCCCGCGTGGCCGCGTGCCTTTGATGGGACGGCTTTCGGCGGCGCCGTCAGCGCCCAGTTGCAGGAATCGCTCGGGCGAAGCGCTGACCACCTGAAAGTCCGGAAACTGCAGGTATGCGGCAAAAGGAGCCGGATTGATCTCGCGCAGCACACCATAGAGAGCCCAGGCAGTACCCGGCAAATCCATCTCCAGGCGTTGGGTGAGGCAAACTTCGAAAACGTCTCCGGCCAGGATGTGTTGGCGGCATTGCTGGACCGCGGCCTTGTACTGATCGCGATCGAAATGCGCCCGCACCGGGGCTTGCGCCGCATCGGCATTGACCACCACTGGGGCCCGCTCATCCAACGCCGCGAGGTCCGCCTGCCAGGCCGCTGTGCGCTGCGCCGCCTGTTGCATGGCCTGGGGGCCACGGCCGGTCACCAGCAGGAAAGTCTGCTGGCGGGCATGGTCATGAACCAGCACTTCATCGACCACCATGAAGACCATTTCCGGCAAACCCAAATCATCGCTACCGGTGCTGGGCAATTTCTCGATGGCGTAGGCGGTCTCGTAACCAAAGCAGCCCACCAACCCGGATGCGAATGGCACTCCGTGCTCCCCTGGGGGAGCATCAGGGCCCGCCGGATACCTGGCGGCCAACTCCCGCAAGGCGACAAAGGGATCACCCAGGAACGCGTCAATCCGGGGCTCGAGGAGCGTTTGGCCATCGGACCGGCGCCAGGTTTGCAATTCCAGGTCCATCTCCAGGGTGTCCGGGCCCATTCGGCGCCCGGTCAGCAAGGCCGAGGGCCGGCCACCGACGTAGGAATACCGCCCCAGTCGCGCCGGATCCAGGCCGCTGTCCAGCAGGAAAGCACACTCGGTGGCGGGGAAGACCTCGGCGCAGCGCCAAAAAGGCACCGCCAGCTCGATTTCTGTGCGCAAAGTGTGGCCGGCAAAGTCGGTCATGAAATTTAACATCCGGTTGGAATTAGGGGCGGCGTGGTTGTCGTCTCAATGCCCACAATCCGCACCCAAGGGTCGTTCGTCAAGTGGGTCGGCGAGAAGGGGGAACGCCGTTTTTTGAACGAAGGTGCGGTCGGTCGGTGAGAAAGCGGTAAAATGTGGCCTCAAAACTAGTCCTGGATTGACAGAAGCCCCCGCCACAAGCTAGATTTCCTCCCCCTGACATTGCTAACAAGTTCCTTCCAGGGAATGTCCAACCCCCAGGCTACTCTTCAGTGTTGAAGGGATGTTTCCCGGGGACCTTGCTACCTTGGAATGGGCCACCACGGAATTCGTCGGTCCGCCTGGCGCTGGAGAGACGCCAGGAGGGAGCGGTTATTCCTCCCCTGCGGGAAGTGACATGGGTTTGAAGCATCGACTGCTGCGCAAGAACATCGTTGTCGCCCTCATCGTCGTTCTGACGGTTGTGACCTGCCTTAGCTCGGCTTACGGTCTGCCCCGCACGGACATCTACACCGATGTGGGCCTGCTTGGCGTAACGATTACCAATCTGGGCTACGTCGGCAACGGGTTTGATGGCAACGGCAGCCAGCCTTCCGGCGAATACCCCATCTTCAGCAATGTGGAACATCTGTTTCTCGGCGGCATCTGGATCGGCGCTGAAACCGCCGGCGGCGAACGTCTGGTTTCCACCGGCGCCCAGGATGCCTCGACCTTGTCGGCCGGTGAAGAGACCCGCGAGTACAACGATTTGACCGAGGCCGAATTTCCGGTCCAGATCTGGTCAAACCGCCAGAACGAGGACAACTTCAACTCGCGTGCCCTGGCTACCCAGCACATCGAGGTGGCGTTCGACGATTTCCGCAACGATGTCACCAGCCATACGCCCATCGGCCTGCAGGTCGTTTTGCGGGCTCTAGCCTGGTCCGACCCCTTCGCTGACGATTTTGTCATCCTGGACTACAGCATCATCAATGTCTCGGGCACCGAGCTGTCCAATGTCTATGTGGGCTACTGGAATGATACGACGGTCGGCAATACCGACGAAACCAACCCCTATGATTCCCAGGCTGCGGTGGGCTGGAACTACTACGACGACGTCAACGGGGGCTGGGGCCCGCCCGAATGGGCGCCTGAAGACGCCGTGGTCGAGGGTGACGATAAGATCTGGATGATGTGGGAACACGACGATGACGGCGAAGACGGCTTGGCCACCAGTTGGTTCGGCACGCGACTACTGGGCTCGGAGCCGGCGCCCGAACCGGCGGTCAATACACCACCGGTGTCCTACAACGCCTGGGCTTTCCGCCATGTGCCGGCCCAGGATGATTGGTACACCAATCCGGACGAGCCGACCGAGACGTTGCCGGGCAAATACCAGCTCATGGGCAACGGAGCTTTCACCGTGGGCGAGACTCAGGCCACCGACTACACCACGGCTTCGGATTGGGTGGGCCTGCTTTCGACGGGCCCGTTCCCGAGTCTGGCGCCCAACGACACTCTGCACGTCACGTTCGCGGTTGTCGCCGGCGTGGATTCGCTGGCTCTGCAGTCCAATAGCAAGGTGGCTCAAAAAGCCTATGACGAGGGCTTCACAATCGTGGCCGGTCCGCCGTCGCCCCGGCTGGAATTCTCCTTTGAAGACAACTCGGTGATCATGACCTGGACCCCCGGCGATTCGCTGGATGCCGACGGCAACTCCCTGCCGACCGACAGCGCCCTGCGTTCGCCTGAGCACCACATCAGCGAGACCACCGCCCGGGAAGATTTCCAGGGTTATCGCGTCTTCCGCTATCAGGGCGACATCATCGCCGGCATCCCCGAAGAAGTGGCGACCCTGGTGGCCGAATTCGACATCATCGACGGCATCGGTTTCGACACCGGTTTGCCGCCTTTGACCGCCGATGGCAAAAGACGAATTGTGGACACCGACCTGCTCGACGGTTTTCCCTACTGGTATTCGGTGATCTCCTACAGCGCCGTGGATCAGCAGGAGGGGCTGGACGAATTCCGCAGCGGATTCAACGAGAATGGCGAGCTGGTCTATCCAGGCCCCGCACCGGCCAGCGGCAGCAATCCGCGCACCATCGGTGTGTACCCCAATCCGTACCGCACCGGCTCGTTGTTCGACTCCCGGGTGGGGGAACAGGAGCTGGGTCGCAAGGTCTGGTTCACCGGTCTGGCGGCCCGCAGTCGGGTGCAGGTCTTCACCCTGGTCGGCGAACTGGTCAAGACCATCGAGCACGACGATCCGGGCAGTGGTCAGCACAGCTGGAACCTGTTGAGCGATTTTGACCGCGTGATTGCCACTGGGCTTTACATCTATGTCGTCGAGGATCTGGCCACCGGCGAGATCCAGCGTGGGAAGTTGGTGATCATCAAATGAGTGCCGAATTTCGCTCAACCCCAATGCGAAAACTGCTGATACTGTTGCCGGCCTCGATGGCGCTGGTGGCGGCCGGGGCATTGATCTGGCTGGCCGGGTGTGCGGCCAACGATCCTTTTGACCCGGATTCAGTGCTCAACCAGGCGCCGGTGGTGAAGATGTCGGTCTCGGCCCCCGCGGGTGGCGAGCTCAATCCCACCAGCTATTTCCAACGCAAATTCAGCTGGTACGGCAGCGACCAGGACGGTTGGGTGCAGGAGTACTACGTTTCGATCCGCACCGATGCCGCGGTACCCGCGCCCTGGGTCACCACGGCCCGGACCGATACCACGATGACCTTTGCCACTGATGACCAGGGCAATGCCGAAGCCGTCTTTTATGTGGTCTGCCGGGATGACCGCGGTGCCCTGAGTGATACCCTGGTGCAGTTGATTCCCCTGCGCAATTCGCCGCCGGCGATCAACTTCCAGTCGGATTTTGACCCCCTGCGCAACATGCAACGCGAAATCACGATGTCCGGCACCACGCCGGTCGATACGACGTACTGGAACTGGGGACCGGCCAATTTCCGTTTTTTCGCCCTGGATCTCGATGGGGCCGAGACCATGGACGATTTCTACCGCTACACCCTGGCGCCGATCGACCCCACCGAAACCTACGACGAAGACGATCCGCTGGCCGACCCGTTGACCACCTGGGTTCGGGTGCCGTTCGAAGGCACGGATCTGGTCAAGGAGTTCCAGGTGGCCGTGTCGGGTGTGCCGGTCGGTTCGGCTACCCTGAAGGTGGCCGTGGCTGACGAAGCAGCGGCCGATTCGGTCTTCTCCTACACCTGGGAAGTTCGCGCGCCCAAGAGCAACATCCTTTACGTGAAGGACAACTCCAGCAGCCTGGGTCGCGCCCTGTACGGCAATCTGATGGATAGCCGCTTCGGTGCCGACAACTGGGACCTGTACGATTTCTGGTTTGGCTTCCCGGACCACCCCTTTGTCCTGCTGGAGACCATGCGGATTTTTGAGACGGTGATCTGGACCGACGGCGGAGTGACCAGCGAGAATCTGACCATCGCCGCGGCTCGCAATGGCGCTCTGGAATCCTACGTCAGCCCCACCGGTGGCGAAACGCCGGGCAAGCTGCTCTTTATCTCCAAGTCCATGGCCGGCAATGCGACAGGATTGCCGCCCTCCTTTATCCTGAACGTGCTGGGTGTCAGTCCGACAGGCAATCCTGCACCGGCCTTGATCTTGCCGACGGGCAAACAGGCCCTCGGCCAGTTGAGTGGCATGCTGCCCATGACGACCATTTCTCCGCAGGGCAAGGGCATCGGACTCAGTCCGCTGGCGGGCAGCGAAATTCTCTACCGTATGGAATTCTGCTCGCGCTGCTATGGTTCACCCCGGCCGCCATTTGACCCGGTAGTGGGAGTGCGCCGCCCCGAGCGCGCAACCGCAGCGCTGGCCCAGGTCGTGAGCTTCGGCCTGCAGTTGGAATATTTTGACGAGACCGAAGTGATCAACGCCCTGACTACGATCCTGGATGACGAGATGGGAGTGGCTGCACCGTGATGGACTCCTGTTTCCGCAAACTCCTGCTGACTTTGGTGGCAGCCCTGCTGCTGACCACGGCCGGTGGCTCGGCTCTGGCCCAGGTCGACGTGCAAACCCCGATTGATCCCAATGCGCCAGTGGCCCCGGGCACCATCAAGGGCCGCATCTTCGATGCCGAGTCCGAAGAGTCCATGCCCTATACGAACGTCTTCATTGCCGGATCGAATCTGGGTACGATGGCCTTCACTGACGGCTTCTACATCATGAAGGGCCTGCCGCCGGGCACCTACACCGTCAAGGCCAGCTATATCAGCTACGGTATCGGCGAACAAACCGTCACCCTGCATGCTGGCGAGGTCATCAACCTCGATTTCCGGCTCGATGTGCAGGCCATCCTGGCCGAGCCCCTGGTGATTGCCGCCGAACGTGCCCTGATCGAGGTCGAACGCACCGGCAGCGCCCACTACCTGACTTCCGAAAGCATGGAAGCGATGGCGCTCGACCAGGTGGTCGACATGATTGCCATGCAACCGGGCGTCACGATGCAGGACAATGAGATTCATATTCGCGGGGGCCGGGCCGACGACACCATGTTCGTGGTCGATGGCATGAACGTGAACGACCCGCTGGCTGGTGGTGGGTATGGCTACAACATTGATCCCTCGATCATCAACGAGGTCGAGGTGCTCACCGGTGGTTTCAACGCCGAGTACGGCCAGGCCGTCAGTGGTGTGGTGAACGTCTCAACCAAGGAAGGCACCGACCGGGTCGAGGGCAATTTCAGCTTCAAGCGCGACTATGGTTTCTCTAAGATCCCCAAGAACGATGCCCTGGACTGGCGCGAATTCACCAATTTCAACGAGTCCAATAACATCGACATCATCAAGGGCTCCATGTCTGGTCCGGATCCCATCAGCGCGGGCTTGAGAAAGCTGGGACTAAACCTGCCCGGCACCCAATACGTGCTGGTTGCCGCATCGACCGATATCCGCGACGGCTACCTGCCGATCTACAGCCGGCAGAATCGCCTGCAGTCGCCCATCTATAAGGACAAATTCTGGGCGCCGCGTCAGCAGAACAACTGGAACGGCATGGCCAAGTGGACCTGGAACTTCACTCCGCGCCACAAGCTGAACTTCAACATGAGCCGCAACGTGGCCATCAGCCAGGGCTTCAGATTGCCGGGCGAAGGGTATCCGCGTCCGTTCATGGACAACCTCGATAAATACATGGTGTTCACCAACGAGAACATCCTGTCGCAGCTGTATTACCGGCAGGTGTTGAACGAAAACTCGTGGTTTGAACTGACTGCCGGGCGCAACTGGAGCCGGCAGCATTCGAACGTCAACGGCAACGACGACTACACGACCTACGAACCCCGCAATGGCTGGGACGAGAATGGCGAACCCCTGGCCCGCAGCACCTGGCCCGACAACCAGTTTCCGGGCAGCGCCGATCGCTGGCATGATCACTATGTCGAGTCCTACACCTTGAAGGGCACCTACTCCTTCATGAGCGCGAACATGAACAAGTTCAAGACGGGTTTTGACTTCAGCCACACCGCGATGCAGCTGATCGACCTGAAGGACAATCTGGCTGATCCGGATCCGGGCACTCTGGGCGAGGCGCAGGATATTTTCAGGGCGACGCCCATGACCGGCGCGGCCTTTTTCCAGGACACCCTGGAATACAAGGGCCTGATCGTGAATGCCGGTCTGCGGGCCGACGTCTGGGCACCGGGCAAGGAAGTCCAGAAGGTGATGAGCAATCCGGATGACTACCTGTTCATCACCCAGGATATGGCGAACGAGTTTTACAGCAAGACCCTGCCCTTCGGTGGCTACGAATGGAAGGCCAGGATTTCGCCCCGCCTGGGCCTGAGCTTCCCGGTCACGCAGCGGGACAAGTTCTTCTTCAACTACGGCCACTTCAGCCAGTGGCCGCGCTTCGCCTATGTGTATCCCCAGTTGGAAGCGCAGGTGGCGGCGGATATCCAGTTGCTCGGTAATCCGGATCTGGATCCCAAGGTGACCATTGAATACGAGACCGGTGTGCAGCACGAGTTCGGTGGCCTGTGGAGTATGGGAGTCACTTTCTTCAATCGTGACATCTACGACTACGCCAAGGCCGTCAGCCTGGACCCGCGGGCCATCGGAGCCGAAGAGACCCCGGACCCCAATGACACCGGGACCAAGGATGTGCAGCCGTTGCGCTACTTCAACGGTGACTCGGCGCGTAGCCTGGGCCTTGAAGTCACGGTGATCAAGCGGACCATTCGCTGGCTCAGCGGTTCGGCCAGTGCCGAATTGCAGCGCACCACCGGCACCAACAGTGATGCTGACCAGGCTTTCCTGGATGCCCAGTTCGGCGGCGATGAGGGTGGCATCAGCGTTGGCGGACTGACGCGCAGCCCGCTGGTCTGGGACAAGCCCTGGACCATGAGTCTGAACGCCGATTTTTCGGTCTTCGATAAAGACCGTCCCGAAGTTTTCGGCTGGCTAATGCCGGCCAACTGGAGTGTGAACCTGCTGGCGCGGGTCGAAGCCGGCCAGCGGTATACGCCCTTCACCAACTACGAGGCCGACGAGGGTGGCGGCGAGATCACCCGGGGCGAAGACTACAGTTCACTGGGTCCTTACAAGAGCACCCTGAACATCCGCCTCAACAAGTTCTGGAGATTTGCCAATGGCCAGAAGATCACCTTCTACCTCGAGGGCCGGAACCTGATCAATCACAAGAATTACCGCCGGGTCAATCCCTGGACCGGTGAGGGTTACCAACTTGGCGACTACAATCCCAGTTGGACCAACGAAAACACGATTTTTGACAACGACGGCAACGTGCTGTTTGACGGCAATACCGACAGCGAAGAATACGCCAAGGGCGTGGTCAACCCGAGCTACATCGAGAACCCCCGGATCATCATGTGGGGGGTGAGCTACTCATGGTAAACCTGCTGCAAATTTTCCTGCGGCGCCGGGCTGCCCGTTCTGCCTGGCGGGGCGGGTTGGTAGTGCTGTTGCTGTCCACCGTACTGTCGACCATGCTTTCGGCGCCGAGTCGGGCGGCCGAATTCATTCGCCTTTTTGGTGAAGAGAATGTGGGTACGGCCGGAGCCCAGTTCCTGCGGGTTCCCGTGGGCGCCCGGGCCGTGGCCATGGGCAAGGCCTATTCGGCGTTGGCCAGCGATGGCTCGACCCTGTTCTGGAATCCGGCGGGCATCATGCGCACGCCGGGTCGGAAGAACTTCTTTTTCAGCCACACCGAATACACCGCGGGCATCGCCATGGAACACCTGAGCTACCACCAGCGGGGGCAGAATTTCGGCTATGGTCTGTCGGCGGGCGTGCTGCGTTCGGGTGACATCCTGCGCACGGACGAGCTGCATCAGGAGGGCACCGGCCAGTTTTTCAACGCCAACCAGTTCTATCTGGGGGCCAGCGTGGCGCGGTCCATGACCGACCGATTCTCCATCGGGGGCACGGTCAAGTACTTCCAGGAAAATCTGGACGAGT
>RCNC010003482.1_pt1 | contig 10263 bp, 8 predicted proteins | sample 2041301 | NCBI WGS metagenome assembly RCNC01 (sample SAMN09708231, study PRJNA481090) | Marine sediment metagenome, whole genome shotgun sequencing project. | biome: marine sediment; feature: ocean; material: sediment; isolation source: Sewage treatment plant 13A marine sediment (STP13A) ... | reverse complement strand
ATCGTTCTGCCCCCCTTGTTCAGGTCCTCCCCGCCGGAATACACCGGCGGGGAGCTGGCTCCCTTACGGCGAGTTGGCCACCACCGTGCAGGCATCGGTGTCACTGTCCCCGGCCGGCGGGTACGGCGGCAGGTTGTATGGCGTCGGGGTGACGTCCACGGCCACCAGCTGGAACTGGTTGCTGCCGATCACCGAGCCCAGGGCCGGGAGGTTGGTGTTCCAGGAGGTGACATAGCTGGCCCCGCCGGCAAGGTTGGTGTACCCGCCCCGCCAGTTGGGGAAGTATGCACCACCCGCCAGGGTGACGTTCATTCGCGCAGCCACCCGGCGGATCTGACCGGGGTAGAGATTGTCCAACGTAATGGTCATCTGTGTGGCAAAGGGCACCGTTCCCGAAGCGGGGAGACAGGTGATGGAAGCGCTGACAGTGTCACTGGACGTTGAGGTGGTTGTTCCGAGGCCGAAGGAGGACCAGCCGGTGGTGATGTCGTCACCGTTGCGGGCCACCACAGCAAAGCCATACTGGATGTCGCTGTCCAGTCCGGTGGCGGTTACCGTGCCCCAGGAAGAGATCGGCTGCCAGAAAGGCGTCAGCCCGTTGGACCCGCCGGAGGCGTTGAGATAGTACTCGTCCACCGACCCGCCCCAGGAATCGACCCAGATGGCGCACTCGGTGTGGGCCGGGTTTCCTCCGGCTTGAATCGTCACATCGAGGGTGCTGTTGGTGGGGTTGGTCACCGAGGGTGTGCCCGGAGTATTGGCCAGCGTGTATACGTAATACGGGGCCGTATAGCCGGTGGAGTTGGGTGTCTGGGCGCTGTCACGGCCGGCAACCCGGTAGCTGTACTGGTGGTTTGTCGAAAGTCCCGAGTCGGTCCAACTCAACGCGGGAGTCCAGCCGTAGTCGTCGCCGCCGTAACCCCCGGTGGGGCTGCTGTAGTAGTCGAAGTAATAGTACACCGGCTCGTGGAGGTCGCTGGTTTCAGTGCAGGACATGGAAATCTGGCCATTTGAAACAGCGTATGGCGCGGTGGACCAGGTGGGCGCCGGAGAGGGCGGCGTGGTGTCCCAGCGAACGTCCACCGGTACGTTCTGGCGGACCGGGCCCCACTCCACAAAGTAGGAGTAATGCGTATGGTCCATGCCCACCAGGACGTTCTCCTCGGGCGTGGGCTGGGCGCGCAACCTCCAGGTGACCCAGTCCGCCCCATAGCCGCCTCCGGCCGCTGAGCCAGCATAGAAGGGATCCGCGCCCCCCGAAACCAACACCCATCCCGGTGGAGGTTGAAAATTATATGTATTGTTGTGGCTGGCGATCTCGCTGTTGTTCACGACCCAGAAAATGAAGTCGGCTTCCTCGTTGGGCTCCATCTCCGCGGGCCAGTTCGCGAACCCCTGGAAGGTGGAGGGGATGTCCACCTCGACAAAGTCCTCCTCGGTGGCCAGAGCGAACTCCTCGGTTCCGCCGCCGTGGGGGAAGTCGAAATCCCAGGCCAGGGTGTTGATGATCACGTCGGTGGTGCCGGCCCCCTGATCGATCCGCACCTGGGCCACGTTGTCGATGGTGCTGACGTCATAGTCGTGGAGGTTGTTGTCCGCCTCCTCGAAGAGGTAGAGGTTGAGGTCGCTCAGCTCATAGAAGGTCGTGGGGAACTCATGGGGCGCATAGGTCGCGGGGCGGTTCCAGACCATGGTGGCCCGGTCCCGTCCCTCGCCGCCCGCACCCTCGTCGCGCATCTGGCCCTTGTACAGATGGTAGTGCCCGGCGTTGGGATAGGACGTGACCGTGTCTTTGAACAGGTCAGTGCGATGGTGGTAGGCGGCCAGGGTATTCATGTAGCCCCAGCCGTATGCCGGGTCCCAGCCGTCAGCGTCGTTCTCGAAATAGATTGTGCCGTCGTTCTTCTGCGCCGTGTTGAGTAGCAGGGCCTTGAGCTCCAGTTCGTCATACACACCGGCGTCCATCAGGTCCATGGCCACGCCCTGGACCATTGGCGCCGCCATGCTGGTACCGGAATGCTCAATGTAGTCCAATTCGGTTTCCCACAAATTGTTGCAGGAGCTGATGTCGGTGCCGGGAGCGGCGATGTCCGGTTTTCTCCGTCCGTCGGCCGTGGGGCCGCGGGTACTCATTGGGTCGATGACATCGTTTACGCGGGACGTCGTGTCACCGTCATCAACGATGGCCACTGTAATGGGGTTGTAGGCCATGCCCGGGGAAGAGAACATGCTGTTGTCCGGGCCCCCGTTGCCGGCGATCAGGGTCACCAGCAGGTCGGGGTACGAGGAGATCACAGAGTCATAAAACCGGCTGTAGTCTGTTTCGGCAGCAGTGGTTTCTCCCCAGAAACTGAGATTGATGCCTTCAATGTCATCGTTGAATGTATCGAAGGGACGCAGCAGCCCGGTGTCATAGAGGGCCCGGTCCACATTCCACATGGCATCGCTGGCAAACATACGCCCCCCGCCATAGATGTCCCTGTATCCCGCTTTCAGGGTCACGACTTTATCCGCACCGTGGGCCATACCGAGGTGCGAGGGGTACAACGACGTCCCCATACTGGCCACGATCCCCATCACGTGGGTGCCGTGGCCCTGAAGGTCTTCCTGGGTGGTCTCATCGTCCCAGATCGAACTGCCGGAAGCGGCGACCAGGTACCAGGTGTAAAAGTTGGTCCGGCCGGCTTCGTCATCCAGGCCGGGGTGGGTCAGGTCGATCCCGGTGTCGAGGACGGCCGGGTCATAGATCCCTCCGGTTTCACCGGCGTCCCACAGACCGCCCATGTCGGTGATCCGCGTGGCATTGTCAGCGTTGGTCAGGCCCATGTGGAGGCACTCGTCCTCGCTGATCCGGGCCACCTTGGTGATAGCCGCCGCTTCGTCGATGGCCATGACAGGAAGCACGGCCACCAGCGTGTTGACGCAGATGGTGCCGAACTCCACTGTCCCGCCCAGCTTCTCCAGGGCCGTTCGCACGCTCTGCTGGTCCGCCTCCACCTCTGCCCGAAGCTGCACGGCGATCTCGTCCCTGATCACCAGGGAGAGTGCCTCGTGATCCTCGGAGACGGCGCGCAGGGCATCCTTGTCCTCGACGCTCAAGTAGAGCGCAGGGTCGAGGTAGTTGTCAGCATCACTCAATGTGTCGCGCTTTCGCTGCTCGGCATAGGGAGTGTTGATCGCGCTGATCCTCTGCCGGATCTCCTCCATCTCGGCTTCGTATCGTCCGCTCACCTGCTTACTGATGAGCTCCTGTGGCTGATACTTCAGCTGGATGATGACCCGGATTGTCTCCGAGAAATTCATTTTGGCGATCACGGCCCTCAGCTCCTCGGAGACAACGGGCAGGTCGGCAAATGACGGCGATGAAGCGCCGCTTGTCGGCTGACCATCCTCCACCAGCACCGGGTGGCTTCTCCCCTCGGTGGTGGTATCCCCCAGGAAAACACCGGCGAGTGGTTTGCCCTCCGGCGCCTCCCCGGCGGGAAGGCCCGGGACAGAGCTCAGGAGCAGAAACAGGATAATGACAGTGAACATGAATACTCTCATCGTTTTACCCCCCTTTGGGTATGCGGCCAATGTCCCGGTTCAAGGCCTGAATCCCGGGAAAATTCTGCCTGACTGTCAATATCGCGTCATCCGGGCCGGATTCCGGACAGATTCTTTGTAACTTTTTCACAAAATTCATGTCTTACTTGTAGATGCATGAGAACCTTCCGGCTGTTGCAGGCAGCCTTCAATAAAACAGGGGATAGCAAATGAGAACAGTGACCGCAAAGATGCAGAGTATTCGGGCTGAGAATCTGAAGACGATTGCACGGAATATGGGTGAGAAGCTTACCAACGGCAAAAAAAGATCCTGGCACCTTGAAATGGCAATTAGTGTCTCCATCTTTGCCCTCGGGACGATGGTCCTGATGGCTTCCGCGCAGGTGATCTGACCACGAGCCTCGCCCAATCCAGCGCATCCGATCATCGGGCCCCGAACGGGGCCCTCTTGCTGTACCCGACCGCTCCTGATCACGCACCGGTGAGTTTTCCGCCCCAAGGATAATAGACTGATTTAGTGTTTGACGTAGCCACGCAGGGGTGATACAACTGCCGCAAGTATTCATCTCATAACAATAAAATCTGATCTGGAGGAGGAGTGGACTTATGTGGAAGAAGCTATTCATGGTCTGCATGATTTGCCTGCTTGCCGGCGGCCTGACCCTGGTGATGGCCGACGACGACCCGCCGGCGAAGAAGGACAAGCCCTGCGACGACAAGGCTGACAAGGCCGCCGAAGCCGCCGACGCGGCAGCGCCTGAAACGGCCGAAGCTCCTGAGGCACCAGCAGCACCCGAGGCTCCTGCCAAGCCCGAAGCTCCGCCGAGCAAGGAGCAGATCGAGAAAGAACTGCTGAACGCCGCCGCCGAGGGGGAGGAGATGGCTGAAGCGCTGAAGGACCCGGCCGCTGCCGAAGAAGTGCTGAAGGCGGTGGAGGAGATCAAGGAGACCGCCCCCGAAGCCGCGGCCGAGGCTGCCGCCGCCGGCGAGGAGGCGATGGAGGAAGCCGAGAAGGCCAAGGAAGAGAAGTAACCAGGACCCGGTACCAAAAGCCCGGCCGCTGGAGTGCGATCCAGTTGCCGGGTTTTTTATGTCCACACAATCTTTGCCAATCCTCCACCCTGATAGAGGTAGCTGTCCCCGCCATCATTAAAATATTCATTCTTAATGGATTATCAAAACAGGTAGCTGTCCCCACTATTCTTCTTGACAGTCTGATCGGAAAATTGTATTAATACACCATAACAATAGTTCACTAGAACGATTCGTATGGCGAGAAGGAGGGACACGTGGAGATCAAATTCCAGCTCGATTTGAAGAGCGGGGTTCCCTTCTACCGGCAGATCATCGACCAGGTGAAGAGCTCCATCGCCACCGGGAGTCTCGAGCCGGGCGACCGGCTCCCCACGGTGCGGCAGCTCTCCGTCGACCTCTCCATCAACCCCAATACGGTAAGCCGGGCCTACACTGAGCTCGAGCTCACCGGGCTGGTGGAGACCCAGATGGGGTCGGGGACCTTTGTGGGCCGGCAGAAGGTGGAGCAGGACGACGTGGAGCGGCGGCGCATCCTGGAGCAATTGTGCCAGGAGATGCTCTCGCGGGCATCGACCCACGGGTTCACCCTCGAGGAGATCCTCGCCAGCCTCGAACAGCGACGGAACCGCTAAGCAAGGAGCAAAACAATGATAAAGCTTTCAGCCAAATCCAATTCCACGATGAGCCTGGGCAGCCTGGACAAGTTCGCCACCGGGTTCCGGGCCGATTTCCGCTTTGGCCCGCTGAACATCATGATCCTGGTCTTGATCTGCCTGGCCGGGCTGTTCGCTCAGCTGGCACTTTACCCCTTCCGGCTCTCCACGGTGATCACCATGATCTCGGCCGCCCTGATCCTGGCCGGGCTCTACCGCCTGAGCCAGATCTGGGAGGCGGTGGCCATCCTCACCACCCTGGCCGCTCTCGGTGTCTATCTGCGCCACCGGCCGGAGAGCTGGATCCTGGTGACAGCCGTGGTGCTGGCCGGCCTCATCTCACCCTGCATCCAGATGGCCTACCAGTGGGAGCGGGCGGTGGTGCTGCGCTTCGGCAAGTTCCTCGGGCTCCGCGGGTCGGGTATCTTCTTCGTCCTGCCGGTGATCGACAAGGTGGCCAGCTATGTGGATCAGCGGATCCGGGTCACCGACTTCACGGCCGAAACCACCCTGACCAAGGACACCGTGCCGGTGAATGTGGACGCCATCGCCTTCTGGATGGTCTGGGACGCGCAAAAGTCGGTGCTGGAAGTGGCCGACTTTGAAGCTGCGGTTTCCCTCTCGGCCCAGACCGGGCTGCGGGATGCCATCGGCCGCCACGAGCTGGGTGAGATGCTCTCCCAGCGCGACCGGCTGGGCAAGGAGATCCAGCAGGTGCTGGACGCCAAGACCAGTGCCTGGGGCATCACCGTCCAGTCGGTGGAAATCCGCGACATCATCATCCCCAGCGGTCTGGAGGACGCCATGAGCCGCAAGGCCCAGGCCGAGCGCGAACGCCAGTCGCGGATTATCCTCGCCACCGCCGAGACCGAAATCGCCGAGAAATTCGCCGAGGCATCGAAGCACTACAAAAATAACCAGGCGGCCCTGCACCTCAGGGCGATGAACATGGTCTTCGAGGGCCTGAAGAAAAAGGGCTCGATGATCATCGTCCCCTCCACCGCGGTGGAGACCATGGGCCTGGGCGCCATGGGCGGGATGACCGCCTTTGACCGCATCCTCGGCACACAGGGCGGGGAGGATGCCGGGGATGATGCGGAAACCGCACCTTCGGCCCTCCCTGACGCCGGCGAAAAAAGCTGAAGCGCACCGGCCGGTCCGTGCGACAATGAAGGACCGGCCGGTTGAGTTGGAGGAAGAACGATGTTCAGGTTCATCAGATGGAAGAGGAGGGGAGGCAGGCGCTCGGTGGCCGGCAGCATCGCCGCCGGCATCCTGATCCTCCTCGCCGCCGGGCTCCTCATCGGCCCCACCATCAGCACCGCCGCCCTGCTGCTCTCGGCGATCCTGCTGGCGTCCCCGGCAGAGACCGTGCCGGCGGAGGGTGAGACAACCGTCCAGCTGATTCCCAATCCGGCCTACGCCTTCCCGGCGGACACCTTGATCTACGTCGAGTGCCGCAACATCTCGGAGGGGCTGGAAACCCTGAACCAGATGGACTTCTGGCCCGAGATGGCCCCCTTGCTCAATGAGCTGGCCACGGCCGGCGGAGAACCCGCCGCCCCGCTGTCGGTGCTGGCCACCGCCACCGACTACTGGAAAACCGGCGCCGAGTTCCGCCGTAACCTGGCCAGCCTCTGTGGCCTCCATCTGGCCGCGGCGATGATCCCCTCGGAGGGAGCTGGCCGCCCGGAGCCGGTGATCGCCGCCATGGGAATCGGCGACGCCGACCCGGTAAAGGCCCTGGCCTGGCTCACCGGGAGGATCACCCAGACCCCGCTCACCTGGTCCTCCCCCCGCGGTGATCATGGTCACTTCGTGATCCGCATTCCCAACGGCGATGTGGTTCTGACCGGCCAGCGGGTGGGGCCCTGGTCCATCTTCAGCACTCCGCAAAGCCGGCCGGAAATGGAGTTGGTGGCCAATGCACTCCGCGGGCAGGTGACCTTGACCAATCCCCTCTCCGAATCCGAAGATTACCAGAAGGCCATGGAGGGCCTGCCCGAGGACTACTGGGCCCGCGGGTATCTCAACTCCGCCGAGACCCTCAAGTGGGCCAGCGCTCTGCAGCTGGCCTCCGGCCGGAGCTTCGGCCCGGTGAACACCGTCCTCTCCCGCATGGAACAGTTGGGCATGGCCCGCGAGGTTTCCCCGGACCGCATCCGCTCCAGGCTCACCGGCCGGCTCACTGAAACCGATCCGCCTGACGGCCTGACCCGGATGGGCTCCGCCCTCCATCCGGTGGGCCGCCCGCTGGCCGGGGATCTTCCCGGCGACGCCCTGGCCGCCGGAGACATCGGCGCGGCTCCGGGCGAGATCATTGCCGGTCTGAACTGGGTACTGCAAACCCATGCCCCGAACTTTCACCAGGTGATCGACCGTACGGCAGCCGGATTCTGCGAGTCCACCGGCCTCGAACCAGGGACCGACCTCTACCCCTTCCTCGGCAACCAGACCGCCGTGGCCATGCTGCCGGCCATGAACGGGGTGGACCGCTGGCCGCTCCAACGGCCACTGGTCAAGGTGGAGGTGTTCCACCGCCCCCTGGTGGAGCGATTCCTCACCGACTTTGTCGAATGGGAAGCCGGCGCCGTGACCGAGATCTCCGGCGGTCTGGTGAGCGCCATGGTGGTCAGCGAGGAACATGAGGGAGTGGAGATCCGCGGGCTGCAGATCGAGGGCTTCATCCCCCTGCCCCTGCCCTCCCCCTCCTACGCCCTCATCGGCAACTTTCTGGTAGTTTCACCGGTGCGCTCGGCCGTGCGGGAAGCGATCTCCGCCGCCCACGGCACCATCCCCACCCTGCTGGACCGACCGGGCAGTTGGATGAACGAAGCGGTGGCCCTTCCGGAAGCGGTGGAAATTTTCTCCATGAATTTTGTAAATTGCGAACACGAGTGGGAGTTGGTGGAGGATATCGTCGTTCCCTTCCTGCCGAAACCAGCCAAAGTGGCAAGTGATGATGCGGCGGTCGCTGAAGATGAAGAAACCGATCGGCATGCGGTTCGGGTATTCCGCGCCATGGCCAGTCTCCTCTCCCAGCTGGGCGAGATGAACGGCTCGGCCACCATCGACCGGGAGGGCAACTTCGTCTTCCTGGTGGAAAATCGGCCGGTGCAGGCACACCTTCCGGAGGAAGAGCCATGAATGTCAGAACCTACCTGGTGATCAACCGCATCTTTCCGACCCGGCCCCTTGCACAACAGCCATGTCTCCATGGATAATATTGCTGTCTGATGTTGTAATTCCATATTGCTGCTCAAGGACTCGACCATGTGGTTTATTATTCTGATCGTCATCGCGGGAATGATGCTGCTGGGCATCCTCAGCGTCCTCGCCACCGGGCGTACCCACATCTCATTCCTGGCCGGCTTCAACACCATGGCGCTGGTCACCGCCATCTATACCTGGTATGGCCTGCTGAACCTCCGTTCGATCCTCGTGCTGGTGATGGTCGGAATCTACCTGTTGCGGATGAACTGGGTGCTCACCAGGTGGACGGCAAACACCGCCCTGGACAAGCTCGACAAAACATCACTGGCCCACAAAATTCTCCTGCCGGTGGTGCTGACCAATACCGTGGGCTGGGCCTACTGCCTGCCCTTCTTCTTTGCCACGCGGGATCCGTCCCCGGTGGGGGGCCGGGACATGGTGGCCATCGCCATCTACATCGTCGGCACCATCTTCCACAGTGGCGGCGACTACCAGAAACAGAAGTTCAAGGCTGACCCGGCCAGCAAAGGCAAGATTCTCGACACCGGCCTCTGGTCCCTCTGCCGTCATCCCAACTACTTCGGTGACTTCCTGATCTACGTCTCCTTCGCGGTGATCGGCGGCCAGGCCTGGGGCTGGATCGCCCCGATGCTCAACCTGCTGCAGTATGTCTCCGACGCCATCCCCAAGAGCGAGAAGTGGGCCGCGAAGAAGTATGGCCCGGCCTGGAAGGAGTACAAGGCCAGGACCAGGGTCTTTGTGCCGTTCATCATCTAGTCGCGCATCCCCCTTTTACGTATACTGTGCGCTGATCTGCCCCCGGATGTACCGGCAGGCCCGGAAATTCCTTGCTCTGGACGACACCCATGACCGAAATCCACATCCCTTCCACCGAGCTGCTGGTCGAGCATGTGCCGCTGCGCCCCGTTACCCTCTGTCCCCAGGTCACGGTCCACTACTCGGACAATCTCTACGACCTCTGGAAAGCCTGGGAGGAAGAGAGCGGCGGCACCCGCGATATCCCCTACTGGTGCGTGGTCTGGCCCGGTGCCGCGGTGATGGCCCACCACATCTTTGCCGGGATGATCGACGTCACAGGCAAGACGGTCCTCGACCTCGGCTGCGGAGGGGCGGTGGCCGGCATCGCCGCTGCCCTGAACGGCGCCGGGGAGGTGGTGGCCAACGACATCGACCCGGTGGCCATCCACCTGGCCCAGCTCAACGCCGCCGCCAACAACGTGGAGCTGACCTTCGAGGGCCGGGACCTCAGCGTGGACGGCTTCCCGCCTTCCGCCGAGGTGATCCTGGTGGCCGAGATGTTCTACGAAAAGGTCCCCAGCCAGCGGATGCTGCCGCTGCTGTCCGAAGCCCGGGACCGCGGCGTGCGGGTGCTGCTGGCCGACGGCGAGCGCTCCTTCACCCCCAGGGAAGGGATCGAAGTGCTCGCCGAACAGACCGTTCCCGTGCACGACGAGCTGGAAGGCCGGCCGGAGCGCCACATCCGCCTGCTGGAGTTCACCGGCTGAGCAGCACCCGGTAAGCCTTCCATACTTCGTACCTGGGTCAGGAATTCGACACCGGCGACCTACGAAACTTCGCTCACCGGGATCTCCAACGCACCCGCAACACCTTCCCCGTACGCCTTGTCCGCCTTCAAGCAGTTGGCGATGTGGCGGACCTTGATCTCCTTCGGGGCGTCACCCATGGCCCGGGCGGTGTTTTCGAAGAGCACCTGCTGCTGCTCGGGGCTCATCATCCGGAACAGTGCGCCGGGCTGGGAGTAGTAGTCGTCATCGTCCTCGCGGTGGCTCCAGTG
>RCNC010003481.1_pt1 | contig 10266 bp, 7 predicted proteins | sample 2041301 | NCBI WGS metagenome assembly RCNC01 (sample SAMN09708231, study PRJNA481090) | Marine sediment metagenome, whole genome shotgun sequencing project. | biome: marine sediment; feature: ocean; material: sediment; isolation source: Sewage treatment plant 13A marine sediment (STP13A) ... | reverse complement strand
GCCCCCAGACCTGGTGCTACAAAAGTTCATTACTGCTACAGCCTCGTTTCCCCTGCTGGCGATTCCGTTTTTTGTGATGGCGGGATCCGTCATGAACTACTCCGGCATCAGTAAAAAACTTATGCAAATGGCTGAGGTGTTAACTGGCCATATGATAGGCGGCCTGGCCCAGGTCAACGTTGTACTGAGCACCATGATGGGTGGCGTATCAGGCTCAGCCAATGCGGATGCGGCCATGCAAAGCAAAATCCTGGTGCCTGAAATGGAAGCCAGGGGTTACAGCAGGGCATTCAGTTCCGCTATCACTGCCGCCTCGTCGGCGATATCCCCAGTGATTCCTCCGGGAATCACCATGATTATCTACGCACTGATTGCCCAGGTTTCGGTCGGGAAAATGTTTGCCGCCGGCTATGTGCCTGGAATTATCATGGCGACATTTTTAATGATCGCAGTCTCCCTCATTGCCAGGAAACGCGGCTATAAACCACTCAGGGAAGCTCGTGCCAGTGGTAGGGAAATGAGGCTGCAGTTTCTGGATTCGCTGTGGTCCCTGTCATTACCCTTTGGCATCATCCTGGGCCTGAGATTTGGCTTGTTTACCCCGACCGAGGCCGGCGCAATGGCGGTTCTTGCCTCGGTCCTGATTGGCGTGTTTATCTACAAGGAGCTCAAGTTCGAGCACATCAAGCCCATTTTGCAGGACACCATTTATGGGACTGGCACCGTGGTATTGATCATCGTGTCGGCCTCCGTGTTTGGCTACTACCTGAACTGGGAGCGGATTCCTCAGTTACTCACAGAGCACTTGCTGCTGTTAACCCAGAACAAGTGGATCATGCTGGCCATACTGAATGTGTTTCTGCTCGTTATCGGCATGTTCCTCGAGGGCGGTGCCGCCTTGATTATAGTGGCGCCACTGGTGGTGCCGGTGGTTGTCCAGCTGGGAGTCGATCCTGTGCATTTTGGCATGATTATTATCGTGAACATCATGCTGGGTGGCGTCACACCCCCATTTGGCTCGATGATGTTCACCACCTGCTCCGTGACACAAGTTGCCGTGGCTGATTTTGTCAAAGAAGTCTGGCCGTTCATCCTGGCGCTGTTTCTGGCTTTACTGGTCGTCACCTATTGCCCAGCACTGATCATGTTCTTGCCGAACTTGATGTGAAGAAAATGTGGAACTGTTGACGCCATTAGAAATAGTGGCTTGTACGTTAGACATCAAAATTGTGGCAGTACTCAATACCTGCCGGGTTTAGGTGGCTTGCCATAGGCTACTGGCGTATCCGGGTGTACTACTTCGTTGGTGGTGGCATAGTCCTGCCATTTCGCAGCGAACGATTTGACCATTCGAGGCTTGGCCGCTGCCAAATCATTGATTTCACCCGGATCTTTAGCTAGATCATACAACTGCCAGCTATTATTGCCGAACGGCGCAGGCAGGCGCACCAGTTTCCAGTTGTCCTCCATCCACGCATCCATGCCATAGGCTTCCCAGCCCAAACCGCGGCGGGCGAAGCGCGACTCATGTCCAGACAGCAGCGGCATGAGCGATTGCCCCTGCAATGGCACCACTTCAATACCCTGGTAGCTACCCGGGTATGTTACGCCTCCCAACTCGAGGAAGGTCGGTGCGAGGTCAAACACATGAATGGGATTCACCACCGTTTTCTGAGGTCGGCCGAGGGATTTTGGTGTCTTGATAATGGCCGGCACCTGTATCCCCCCCTGGGTGACATAGCCTTTGAATAATCGCAGCGGAGTGGCACTGGCATAAGCCCATCCCGGGCCGATATCCGTGGATGAGCCCGGCCGCCCCTTGTTTTCAAGACTGTTGTCGAAGCTGCCGAAAAAGTCCGCGGCCTTGCCGCCCAAGGCCATATAATCGGCCATGGACGTTTTACTCGGACCGTTGTCGGATAGGAACACTACCAGGGTGTTGTCGTACTCGCCCTTGTCTCTCAGGTGTTGCAACAACCGACCGATCGACGCATCCATGTAATCGATCATGCCGGCGTAGATTTCCATATCACGCCGCCTTTGTGCCTGCTGCTCCTTGGAGAGTTCACTCCATGCCAGAACCCAGTCAGGGCGGGCGGCGGGCAATGTCGAGTTTGTTATCAGTCCCAGCTTGCGCTGTCGCTGCAATCGCTCCTGTGCCAGCGCATCCCAGCCGCGATCATAAACCCCCCGATACTTGGCGGTGCTGGCATCCGGTGCATGCAGTGGGTTGTGAGGAGCAGTAAAAGCCAGATAGGCAAAGAAGGGTTTCTTGTCATCCAGTCCTGAATCGATGTACTCAATAATTTTGTCGGTATAGTAGGTAGAGGAGTAAAAATCATCCGGAAGTTTCTGAACTACCTTATCGTTCTCCGTGTAGGTCGTTTTGCTGCCCGGGATTAGCGCCAGCTGATCCGCCCAGTGGCTGGCTCCACCATTGAGCAACGCAAATGACTGCTCGAAACCCCTGCCGCCAGGGAGGTTGCGTGGATCTTTCCCCATATGCCATTTACCTGCCATATAGGTGTGGTAGCCCGCATCTCGCAGCAATTCCGGAAAGGCAATGACATCATCTCGCAGAAAGCCCTGATAGGCGGGCAAGCCTTTCTGGTTGTCCGCGGCAATTTCCACATTGCCCCCTAGCCCCGCGCGGTGATAATCGACGCCAGACAACATAGCTGCTCGACTGGGACCACAATTAGGCGCCGCGTGAAAGCGTGTGAGCATGATTCCCTCACTCGCCAGCGCATCCAGATTGGGTGTTTGTATTTCACTGCCGAAGGCGCCCAGATCCGAGTAGCCCAGATCGTCGGCGACAATGAGCAAAATGTTGGGTCTATCGGGCGCTGCAGCGACAGCGCCGGCAATTGAGAACCACGTAACAGCCAACGCTATCGACAGTACTTTGACGGCGCACATTGACATCTATCCACCACTCTTGGGAATCAGGAACTTAACCGTGAACTGTAAGGACCAATCAGCTCCGAACTGAGGCTTTTCGGCGTTCCAGTAGCTCATCAGCTTCAGGTCAACAGGCTGCTTGCCAAAGCGAATCAGCCGGCCAACGCCTCCTCCAAGAGGGACAGTCCATTCGTCACCACTATCTGCCTCCCAGTTGGCCGTCATCGTGGTTGTAGCGGACAGATACCATCCTTCGTCCAGGTTGTAGTTGATGATTGGCTGAAAGGTGAACTTGTTGATATTGGGTTCATCGCTATCCCCGGCGAAATCCCAGATGTTCTGCGCGAGGACGCCAACTACCCAGTTACCCGGCATGGTCAATACAACTGCCGCTGGTCCTGCCGACCAGGTATCGGTACCAAGCGCATTATCGGTGTTCGTCGGCAACTCCAGCACCGGCCCCACGCCCCAGATGATTTTTCCTGGCTTTGCCGGGGAGAAGTAGGCCATGTACTGAATATTACCCAGGCCGAACTCGCTTCTATTACCCGGGAATACCAGGTTTCCACCAACGTCTATCTCTTCGTTTGGCGTAAGGTCTGTCTTATCCTGGCCTTCGAGATAGATAACCGGTACAACCATCCGATTAATGAGGTTCAAGCTTTCTCCAATCGGCATTGGATATACGGGCTTAATGTTGGTTGTGTACATTTTCTTCCCGGTCGGGCCCACATCAAAGAAGGCGTTATTCTCAAAGGGAAGACTGATGATGTTGGCTACCGGATTCTGGGATTGCTTGGCAAGTTCGGTGTCATCACTCGCCATTACAGAACACGCAAATGTAAGCGACAGTCCAAATGCTACCGTACCGGAATATTTCTTCGATTCTCGATTATTCAACATATCTTTGCTGCTCCAGTGCCGCCCGAAAGTGGATTCAGACAAGCCAATTTGATATTGCCGGCAGCACCGCTACCAAGCATAGTTCAACCCAAGGAATAGCAGCCGGTTCGAGCTATAGTCACCGTTGACTGTCCAGGCGGCTGCCGTGCCTGGCCTGTTACCACCATTGGAAATATCGGCATCACCATAATCTGCGTAGGTGAGTACGAGGCCAACCTTGTGGCCGTTATCACGTTCATAATTGACACCTCCGGAAAAGCGCCACTGCTCATCAATGGGCTGGTCCGTGGTGCGATCAGACGCCTGCGTAGGATCAGTATCGTAGGCTACGCCTGTGTAATAGGTCCATTTTGCTTCTGGCTTCCACCGTAAACCCAGAGCGTAGTGCCAGGTGTCGTCCCAATTTCTACGCAGCTTATCGCCACCCCCCGCGGTGCTGATGGCGATATCCTCAAACGCGCTCCACTCTTCCCAGGCGACACTGGCGAGCAAGGTCAGTTGCGGGCTCAAGTCCTGGGTCAAGGATGCCCTTAATGTCTGTGGATAGGTAAATTCTACAGAAGACTGTATAGAATCAAGAGACTCACCCGGTGGCGGGGTAATTGTGAGATCACTATCAAAATCGAGATCAAGCTCAGACACATACTGAAGACCCAGATTCATACTATCCGATACTTGCCACAGCGCTGAGAGATTAAATCCCACGACGGTATCATCGCCATCCTCAATCTCAGCTTTGCCTTCGCCTGCACCCGCCACAACACCGGGGACTGCAACATCCATGTCCAGCTGAGCAAACATGATAGGAACACCCAGACCAATGCTGAAATTGTCAGTAACTTTGTAGCTCAACGATGGCATTAGGGTAATTGTTAACAGCTCTACCTTTGTGGCCCAGTATCGTCCGGCAAAATCTTCCTTGTCGTCGTGGTCGAGCTCAGCGGCAGATATTGAGACCAGTGAAACACCCCAGCCCCATCTATCGTTGATCTGATCAGCGTGGAATTGTGCTGCGCCGAAAGCAGTACCACCCGCGTCACCTCCGTCACTGGCAGGGCGAGTTCCATCGGCTTTTGCAACGGCCGGGGCTGATGAGGAGAGCTGGCTATTCTGATCAAACTCTATTTCCGAGTTGACAATAATGGCGGTTACCATAGTTTCGGAACCGTCGAGAAACATGATTCCCGCCGGGTTTTGCGCAGCAGTAGAGGCATCTTCCGCAAGAGCATGCGCGCCGGCGCGGGAAGCGCCCTGGTTGGGCTGGCCAAATTCCCCGACATAGAGCCCCCCGGCGAATGCAGAAGTAGCGCCGACTGCGAATAGCGGAGTGATCGATATATAGAGTAAGTTCTTACGCAGCTTGGTCATCTTTTATTCCCAGTATTTTTTCTAATTCTGTGTGAGGTTGCTGTGGGCCCATCAAGGCCTAAAATCCGCTATTGATGTTGATAAGGTCCAGCTTGCCCCATCCATTGAAGGGAGCATCTGGCCCACATCTTCACCGACCTCGGTTTCGATCAGGCGGTTCAGTTTCTCGTTCATCATTACCAGAGCATCACCATTTTTGCTGATGTTCTGAGCGAGGTTATTCATTTCCGTGGGATCATTTTCGAGGTCATACAATTCAACATCATTATTTGCCAACAGCTCTTCCATCGTTCTGGGCATATGGTGTTCAAGCGGTGAGAAATAGCGGCTAAACCTGAACTGACCATCGCCAACGCTACGAATCGCCCCTCTTTTCTGCAAGTTGGGTTTGAAACCCTGCGCTGGAAGATCGGCAGGCGATCCGCCTTCTGCCAGAAAATCACCCACATTGCCGATGAAGTCCTGATCGATAAAACCAAACATATTGAAATTGTAGAGGGCACCGTCTCGAAGGCTATTCTGAGATGCTGTTTCTGGACTCTCCAACAAGCTGGAAATGTCACGACCGGGTAGGTCCTCTGCCGAACCGGGATCGCCGCCCGCCAGACTGATCAATGTGGTCGCGATATCAACATGGGACGTTACTGCTGCGCAGCGCTTGTTACCCGCGTATGCCGGATGCATGACCGTTAGTGGCACATTATTTTGCTCTCGATAGGCGTTTGCGCCTTTCCCAACCAGGCCGTGTGCACCACCAAGCTCGCCATGATCAGCGGTGAAAATAACGATAGTGTTATCGGCGATGTGCAGAGCATCCAGCTCATCGAGTATATCGACAAGGTTGCGATCTACGTCTTGTAAACAATTGAAATAGTAGCTGTTCAGCCGGTTCCATCTGGCATCTTCATTCGGTATTACACCGAGCATAGTCGCGTTGGAGTTTCTAAAATCAAGGTGTGCCGTCGGCCTGCCTGCGCCAGTAATTGGCTGATGCCGTGATGCTGGCAATCCAACATTCCATTGCTGCCGGTACAAAGCGTGGTTGGGCTCCCTACTGATGTGGAACATTTTCTTCCCTGACTGCTGCTTCTGGCCAGGCAGGTCAGTGTTGTAATACATCACATCGTGAGGATTAATCAGGTTTACCGCCATAAACCAGGGCTTGTCCTCTTGACGCAACTGCTCACCTTTACCGCGCAGCCAGCTACGACTGGTAGAAGAGATAACATTATCGTGCAGATAGCCGCCCTGTGTGTGACCGATAATGTCGCCAATCCCCATGTAATCGGAAAAGCCGTACGCTTCCATCTCAGCAGACAACAGTCGCTCAGGTGCGTGCAGAGTGTTCGCGGTCTCAAATTCTTCAGTAAGATGCCACTTGCCCTTGTAGGCGGTGTAGTAACCCTGCTTGCGCATAATGTCACCAAGCGTATCTATATCTGTCGACAGGCTGCCGGACCAGGGAAAGTTCGTATTATCGAACATGCCATTCTTCTGAATATGCTGCCCTGTATAGATAACAGCTCTTGACGGAGTGCAAACACAAGAGGCTATCTGGTGGTTCTCAAATGTCACTCCCCGTGCAGCCAGGCGTTCGTGTCCTGGCAGATGATAACCTGCTGGCAAGTCCTGTGGCGTAAGATACCTTTCCTGATCTGTAACGATCATCAAGATATTGTAGGGGCCGCCCGTAGCAGCTTTACGATCGGCATTACGAGTTCCAGCAAAGGCGGCGGGCACGCTAGCCGCGTTGCCGGCTAAGCTCGCCCCCAGGGCAGCCAGGCTAGTACCCTTTATAAACTGTCGCCGTGAAAGTTCATCATCTTGTTTCATAGTTTCAATCAATCTCCGTTCATGTAGAAAGATTTGGACCTCATTTTTCACACTAGTAACAGGGTCAGCAACACAAGACGAAGTGACATCAGTAGACGAAACGCAAACCAGGTCCTGGACCCCAGTTATAAGGCCCGTCATCCCCTACTCCATCCAGACCGTCCACATAAAGACCGAATCCCGGACTGAACATATGGCCGAGCTGTGCCTCTAATGTGGCAGGCGCTGGACGGCCAGTGCGCGCTATCAGGACGAGCATGAGCCGATCAATCGTGCTGCAGTGATATTAACCTTGTCACCGCTGTATTCTATGTAATGTTGAATCAGTGGAATTATTGTCAGATTTTCGCCCGCTTTCAGTGCGACGCCAAAGAAAGGGGATATCAGATCCGAGTCGCCCCCTATGCCTAACTCTGTGTTATCGGAACTTTTTATCCATCCCAGACCGGCAGCAATCCGATAGGGAATCTGCCCCCACTTGCCCTCTTTCGGAAAATAAATTCCCTTTAGATGAAACGACTCCCAGTCCTGTTCACTGCGCCCTGTAACATCTGTTTCCCAATAATGGGCCTCATACTTGATCTTGAGCTTGTCGCTGGCCATGAAGGCCCCGTCTAGAAAATGTCATTACTGCTTGTGCTGTTAAGCCGCAATACCACGACTTTCATGTACCGGATAATTCCAGCAGTGGGTTTTATACACTTTCGAAGCGGGCAGCCACATCAAAAAAACGACAAAGGGAATGGATCGAGGTACGTTCTGGCGATCCATTCCCTTTGTCGTTTTTTTGATGTGGTAGGCATGGGAAGTGGGATACAACGTATAGCACTGAAACGGTATATACCAGTATTTGCAACTATGGCCTGAACCATTGTCCGGGCAATTCATGGATGGAGACTTCTGAAGGATAATGAGCGGCCATTCAAAGGAAAGCAGATCTAAACGGGGCAGACCAAAGTCCCCCACCAATATCGCGCGACCAAACAGGATCGTAAGCTTTGTAACCGATAATGAATTGCAGCAGCTGAGACAGGTGGCCGCCGAGGAGGAACGCTCCATGGCTGCGGTCGTGCACCGCATTATCGCCCACCACTTTCGGGATGAGTAGATACGCTCGCACCCTTAATTTTGTATCTGACACCAACAAGAGGTAGTAACCTGTCCGCATGATTGAACCGAAATCCTGCTGCATTGTTGGTGGCGGCCCGGCCGGCATGATGCTCGGCTACCTGCTCGCGCGACGCGGTGTGCCGGTTACCGTACTGGAAAAACATGCGGACTTTTTGCGTGACTTTCGTGGTGACACAGTGCACCCGTCGACGCTGATGGCCCTGGAGCAGGTCGGCCTGTTACCGCGCTTCAACGAACTACCACAGTCGCAAATTAATCGGCTGTCTGTGCGCATGGGTGACGTCGTGCAAACCGTGGCCGATTTCCGGGGGCTGGCGCCCTTCGACTACCTGGCGCTAGTACCGCAATGGGACCTGCTTAATCTGCTAGCGGAAGCGGGCGAGGAATTGCCGCACTTCACATTACACATGCAACACGAAGCCACGGCTTTGGTGCGTGATGGCGACAAGGTTACAGGTGTGACCGCACACACACCGAACGGTGAGCGCGAGTTCCGCGCTGACTTGATCATTGCCTGTGATGGCCGCGGCTCGACGCTGCGTGACAGTGCCGACTTGGCCGCCGAAGACCTCGGCGCACCGATGGACGTGCTGTGGTTCAGGCTACCCAAGCCGCCCACATCAGACGGCGAACTGTTCGGCGTAGTCGGTGCCGGTGCTGCAATCGTACTGATCGATCGCATCGACTACTTCCAGGTGGCCTACATCCTGCCCAAGGGCAGTGATATCGAACTGCGCCGCGCACCGCTGGAAAACTTCCGCCAAACCGTGGCGTCGCTGGTGCCCGAACTTAAAGACAGCATCGAGGCAATGCAGTCATGGGACTGCGTGAAGACGCTGGAAGTCAAAGTCGACCGATTGCAGACCTGGCATCAACCGGGTTTGCTGCTCATCGGCGATGCTGCCCATGCAATGTCGCCGATCGGCGGTGTCGGTATTAACCTCGCCATCCAGGATTCGGTCGCGGCAGCCAACGTGCTCGCGCCGGTACTTGCCGCTGGCGGCGAACCGGATGATGCGCTGTTGAGCCAGGTGCAGCAACGGCGCCTGCCCGCCGTAAAAAAAGTGCAGGCGATCCAGGTAGCCCTGCAGAACAACGCGCTGTCGGCGGTGCTGGCAGCGAAAGGTGAGGCGCCGAAAATCCCTGCCCCGATTCGTTGGCTACTGAAATTTCGCATGCTCCGCAACATTCCGGCACGTATCATTGGTTACGGGTTTGATCGCGAGGATGTGGACTGAAATTTGGTGGCAGGCGGGAATCGGTGGCGTTTGTAGGTATTCATCGATATTCTCCCACATGTGAACGTTAGTGCAAATTTAATAGGTATCATTAAAGAGCACTATTTTTAATATTTTCACTCATGAAAATCGAGTGTTGAAGGATCAAACATCTCCTCAAATCCAATATGTGATTTGACCAATCCTTGTTCATATACATATCGCATGATCGCCTCAAGCTCCTTTCTATTGTCTTCGATGCCATATTTCCAATAATTGTCACCCATTATTTCTATTGTGCTTTCAAATTCATCTTTAGCCCAAGGTAATGTAGTTCTCAAAACTGTAGTCGTTTCCAAATTTTTGTAAGCGATATTTTTTGCTTCTGAATACAGTTTGAATATAGCTTCAGCTAACCAAGGTTCCTTTTTTAAGAGATCAGTTTTAATGGCCACTACATGCATTATTGGGAACATACCGGTTTTTTCAAAATATGCAGCCTCGGCTTTTTTCGCATTTGGAAACAATTGTCGAATTTTGGGATTACGATCAAGATATGCTTTCGGGGTGATTGCAGTAATCAGTGCATCGCATTGGCCACTTAGTAACAACTCAGATTCATCAATTCCTTCGGGTCCTTTTTCTAGTGGGAAATCATCATCAAAATAATAGGTTTCACCCGTTTTTTGTGGTCCTCCGTCTGAGCTTTTATTCGCTTCAATCCAAATAAAATCATCCGCATTCACACCATACTCGTCTTTCAATAATCCACGAATCCAAGTATTTGAACTGCTAGTGTATCCTGGCGTACCCACTCTTTTGCCAATCAGGTCCTCTGGTTTTTTTATACCAGAATCTGAATGAACATATATATTTCTATGACGAAAAGTTCTCGAGATAAAAATGGGGAGTA
>RCNC010003479.1_pt1 | contig 10269 bp, 5 predicted proteins | sample 2041301 | NCBI WGS metagenome assembly RCNC01 (sample SAMN09708231, study PRJNA481090) | Marine sediment metagenome, whole genome shotgun sequencing project. | biome: marine sediment; feature: ocean; material: sediment; isolation source: Sewage treatment plant 13A marine sediment (STP13A) ... | reverse complement strand
TGGGTTAAAGATTTTTTATATATTGAACTCCCAAAATAAATAATGCTTTTTTCATAAAAATAAATAACATGAAGTTAAAACTTTTTCTTTTTTCCTTAGTCACAGGCCTTAGTACTTTAAGCCTTCTGGCACAAATCGATGCCCGAATGTTTCGCTATCCTGATGTTTCAGAGACTCAGATTACATTTTCTTATGCCGGGGATATATGGATTGTACCCATTGAAGGAGGAACCGCTTTTAAGCTAAGTTCACCAAATGGAGAAGAATCTTACCCTAAATTTTCACCTGATGGATCAAAAATTGCCTTTAACGGAAATTACAATGGAAACCCTGATATATATATTATGCCCACAACGGGTGGGGTCCCCGAAAGAATCACATACCATGGTGGACCAGATAGCATGATTGAATGGCATCCTGATGGGAAAAGACTACTGTTTGCTTCTTCAAGAGAAAGTGGCAGGCAAAGGTTCAGGCAACTTTTTCTTATTTCACAAGATGGAGGGCCAACTGAAAAACTACCTATGGCTTTTGCTGAATTTGGTTCCTTTTCACCTGACGGAAAAAGCATCGCATTTACTGATAAGTCAAGGGTATCGAGAACATGGAAAAGATACCGCGGAGGAATGGCACCAGATATTTTCACCTTAAACCTCGAAGATTTTTCTTCCACCAACATTACTGATAATATTGCCAATGATGAAATACCCATGTGGCATGGCAACAAAATTTTCTTTCTGTCGGATCTCGGCCCTAATGAAAGAAACAACATCTGGGTTTATGATCTGCAGACTAAACAAAACAAACAATTGACTCAATTCAAGGACTTTGATATCCATTTCCCTTCAATAGGCCCAGAAAATATCGTATTTGAAGCTGGTGGAGACCTTTACTTACTGAACCTTTCAACATTTGAACAGAAAAAAGTAAGTATTAAAGTTGTAACAGATCAATTAGCTCTTATCCCTAGTGTTAAGAAAGTTAAAGATTATATGCAGGGTGGTGGTATATCCCCTGATGGGAAAAGAGCCATCATTGAAGCTCGGGGTGATATTTTCTCAGTTCCTGCAGAACATGGATATGTTACAAATCTGACTAAAACCAGCGGTGTTGCTGAACGTTTCCCTGCCTGGTCACCAGATGGAAAATACATCGCTTTTTGGAGTGATCAATCTGGTGAATATGAATTGACTCTATTAAACCTGGAAAACAACCAGGAAAAGAAACTTTCATCATATGGTGCAGGTTTTCGATATAATCTCTACTGGTCTCCTGATAGCAAAAAACTTGCTTTTATTGACCAGTTAAGTCAAATAAAAATATTTGATATTGAAAAAAATACTTCCATCGATGTGGGTAGAGAACAATGGATGGGCCAGGGAGGCTTAATGAACTTTTCTGTTAGTTGGTCATCTGATAGCCGGTGGATGGCCTATACAAAATCTCAAACTAATAATACTGCTGTAATTTTCTTGTTTGACACAAAAGACAATACCTCACACCAGGTTACCAGTGGTTTTTATAGTGATGCAAATCCAAGCTTTGATCCGGATGGTAAATATTTGTACTTTCTAACCAACCGCCACATGCAACCTGTTTACAGTGACATGGACTGGGCATTTATTTATCCTAAATCGACTGTTATCGCTGCAATGACACTTCGAAAAGATGTTCCTTCTCCCTTAGAAGCACGGAATGATAAGGTGGAAATAAAAGAAGATGAAAAAGCGGAAGAGAAAGAATCAGAAAAAGACAAAAAAAAGAAAAATAAAAAAGATGATAAAGAGGATGATGGAGATGATAAAAAGGAAAAAAGTGTAGAAATTGATCTGGATGGAATGGAAGAAAGATCTGTTATTCTGCCACCGAAAGCAGGTGATTACTTTGGCCTCCAGGCCGTTTCTGGAAAACTTCTATTCCAGACTGTTGTAGAAGGTAGCCCAAGGCCCAGTACTCCAATAAAATATTATGATCTCAAAGAAAGAGAAGAAAAAACCATTTTTAAGAATGCTAACTTTTATGACTTATCTGCAGATGGCAAAAAACTACTCGTGGCAAACAATGGAAATGCAGCCATAATAGATATAAAGCCGGAACAGAAGATGGAAAAGCCTCTCAGGTTAAATGAGATGGAAGCATCTATTGATCCAAAAGCTGAATGGCAGCAGGTTTTTGTGGATGCATGGAGACTGGAAAGAGATTATTTTTATGATGAAAATATGCATGGTGTTGATTGGCTGGGTATGAGAAAACAATATGAAAAGTTATTGGATGATGCTGTAACTCGCTGGGATGTAAACTATGTACTTGGTGAATTAATTGGAGAAATGAATGCATCCCATACCTATAAGGGTGGTGGTGATGCTGAAAAGTCATTAAGAACTAATACTGGCTACCTGGGAGTTGATTTCATGGCAGACAATGGTTTCTACAAAATAAAGGAAATTATCAAAGGTGCTCCCTGGGATGCAGAAGTAAGATCACCACTAGCCCAACCAGGGGTGGATGTAAAAGAAGGTGAATATATTTTATCCGTTAATGGTATTCCTATTACCACAAAGACTGAACCTTATGCTGCTTTTCAAGGACTTGCGGGCAAGACAGTCGTGTTAAAAATTAATAAGGAAGCTAGCCTGGAGAATGCTCGTGAGGTGATTTTAAAAACCTTGGGCGATGAGTCCAGGTTACGCCATCTTGAATGGGTTGAAAATAATCGTAAAAAGGTTGCGGAAGCCACAGACGGTAAAATTGGATATATTTATGTTCGTAGCACCGGTGTTGATGGTCAAAATGAATTGATGCGCCAGTTTGCAGGGCAGTGGCATAAAGATGGTTTGATCATTGATGAAAGGTTTAACAGTGGTGGGCAGATTCCAGACAGGTTCATTGAAATGTTAAACAGAACTCCTTTAGCTTATGGTGCAGTTCGCGGAATTGAAGATATGCGGATTCCATATGTAGGAAATTACGGTCCAAAAGCTATGCTTATCAATGGATGGAGTGGTTCCGGTGGAGATGCCTTCCCGGATTTCTTCAGGAAGAAAGGATTAGGTCCACTAATTGGATCCAGAACCTGGGGTGGGCTGATTGGCTATTCCGGAGTACCTCCTTTAATTGATGGCGGTTTTGTTACTGTACCTTCCTTCCGATTCTATGATCCCGACGGGAAATGGTTCAAAGAAGGACATGGAGTTGATCCGGACATTAAGGTGGATGAGAACCACACTGAATTAGCAAAAGGGAAAGATCCTCAACTTGAAAAAGCTATTGAATGGATCAATAAGCAATTGAAGGAAAATCCTTATGTAAAACCTAAGCACGAGCCCTTTGAAAAAAGGTAAAAATTAAATGACCACTAAACGGTTAAATATTAAAAACCGTTTAGTGGTCATTTTCTAATTTCTCTATAAATTGCTTTTTGATTTGATTTCTTACGAAACAAGAAATCTCCTTTATGCACCTGTTAGTTCCTGGATTCTATCCTCCAGTGTTTGAATCCGGGCTTCAGCATCTGCTTTCTTTTCATTTTCTTTGTTTATGACATCTTCCGGGGCATTCTGAACAAATCTTTCATTACTCAGCTTCTTCATAACACTGCTAAGAAATCCTTTATTGTATTGCAATTCCTTATTGAGTTTTTCCAGTTCTGATTTTACATCTACTTTATCACCCAGGGGAATATAAAACTGGGTGGTTTTAACCATGAAAGAAACTGCATTTTCCGGCTTATTTTCAACAAATTGAATATCTGATAAATAGCAAAGCTTTTTTACCACTTCACCAAACCGATTATCAAATACCTGCTCATCTTCGTGAACCAGAAGATTTAGTTTTTCCTTATTTGGAATATTCTTTTCTTTTCTAATTGTTCGAATGGAACTAATGGTTTCCTTGGCTTTCTCAAATCTTTCCACACATGCTTTCTCGAAAGGCTCTGGTTTTGGAGTCATCGTTATCATAATACTTTCACCATCCTGCCTTTTTTCCATCTTTTGCCAAATCTCCTCAGTAATGAATGGCACAAAGGGATGGAGCAACTTCATAAGTTTCTCCAAAAAGTTTAAAGCTTCCTTCTTCGATTTTTCATCAATCGGTTGCTGATATGCTGGTTTTACCATTTCCAGGTACCATCCTGAAAACTCATCCCAGAAGAGCTTATAAACATTCATCAATGCTTCCGAGAGTCTATATTTACTGAATTGATCTTCCAGTAAAGTCAGAGATTCATTAAATTTTTCATTAAACCACTTGTTGGCGATTTTTGCCTCCTCCGGTTGTATCAAATTGCTGTCAACCTCCCAGCTATTTACTAAACGGAAAGCATTCCAGATCTTATTTCCAAAATTACGACCCTGTTCAGTAAGGCTTTCATCAAATAATAAATCGCCACCTGCAGGAGAACAAAGTAGCATCCCCACCCGAACACCATCGGCACCATATTTCTCCATGAGATGAATCGGATCAGGTGAATTGCCCAATGACTTAGACATTTTCCTTCCTAATTTATCACGAACTATACCTGTCAAATAAACATTATTGAAAGGTTTTTTGTCAACATATTCATAACCAGCAATAATCATCCTGGCCACCCAGAAAAACAATATTTCAGGGGCTGTTACCAAATCATTGGTAGGGTAATAATATTTAAAATCAGAATTATCAGGATTTCTAATGCCATCAAAAACGGATATAGGCCATAACCAGGAAGAAAACCAGGTATCCAGAACATCCTCATCCTGTTCCAAATCCTCACTTTTAAGATTTTGGTTACCGGTTTTTTCTTTTGCAAGTTCCAATGCTTCAGTCTCATTATTGGCTATTACAAATTCAGATGAACCTGGTAAATACCAGGCTGGAATGCGCTGTCCCCACCACAATTGACGGGAAATACACCAATCGTGAACATTTTCCATCCAGTGCCTGTAAGTATTTTTGAACTTTGCAGGAACCAGCTTAACAGAATCGTTCATTACACTTTTCAGGGCAGGGTCAGATAAATCCTTCATTTTCAAGAACCATTGCATAGAAAGCTTCGGTTCAATCACGGCATTTGTGCGTTCTGAATATCCTACTTTATTAGCATAATCTTCAATTTTGACTAATAAACCAATTTTTCCCAATTCTTCAACTACCAATTCTCTCGCCTCAAACCGATCTGTACCGATAAAGACCTCTGCATTTTCACTTAAAGTGCCATCATCATTGAATATATTTATAGAATTCAATTGGTGACGTATACCAATCTCGTAATCGTTTTCATCGTGGGCAGGTGTAATCTTTAATGCTCCTGTTCCAAATTCTTTATCAACATACTCATCTGTGATTAAAGGAACCGGCCTGTTAACCATGGGGATGATTACTTTTTTCCCATGCAAATGCTTAAAACGATCATCCTCAGGGTGTACACAAACTGCTGTATCCCCTAAAATTGTTTCAGGTCGTGTTGTTGCAATCGTAACGTAATCATCCTCACCATCAATTTGATACCGAACATAATAAAGTTTTGACTGCACTTCCTTATGCACTACTTCCTCATCAGAAACCGCTGTTTTAGCAGCCGGATCCCAATTTACCATTCGTACTCCCCGATAGATACGTCCTTTATTATAAAGATCAACAAAAACATTTATCACACTTTCAGACATATCATCGTCCATGGTGAATTTTGTGCGATCCCAGTCACATGAAGCTCCAAGCTTTTTAAGTTGTTCAAGAATTATACCACCATGCTTTTCTCTCCATTCCCAGGTATACTCCAGGAATTTTTTGCGACTAAGATCAGTTTTGTTTATTCCTTCATCTTTTAATTTTGCAACAACCCTGGCCTCAGTGGCTATAGAAGCATGATCTGTTCCCGGAACCCATAAGGCATTCTTCCCCATCATACGAGCGCGTCGAATTAAGATATCCTGAATGGTATTGTTAAGCATGTGTCCCATATGTAGAACACCAGTAACATTGGGAGGTGGAATCACAATTGTATAGGGTTCCCTGTCATCAGGCTGGGATTTAAAAAAGCCTTTGTCCATCCAGTATGAGTACCAAAAATCTTCAGTTTTCGAAGGATCATATTTTGAGCTAATATCCATATTTAAGTGCTATTTTCTAAAAAAAATTAATCGTGCAAAAATATAAAAATTATACGTCAGGTGCACATTATAAACCAGACAATTACAGCAAAGATCATTCTGGACCAACTATTCCTTTAAAATCTGAAAAGTTTATTATGATCTTAAACATATTTAATATCACAATTCTTCATTAGATTTGTAAATAATTGACAGTAAGAATCCTTTAAAACCAAATCTTATGCCAGCCATTTCAAAGAAGGGCAATCTGATGCCCGAATCACCCATTCGCAAACTCGTTCCTTATGCAGAAGTTGCCAAAAGCAAAGGCATTAAAGTGTATCACCTTAATATTGGACAACCTGATATTGCCACTCCAGAAGTAGCTCTAGTGGCCATCCGGAATTTAGATAAAAATGTACTGGAATACAGCCATTCGGCTGGATATGAATCGTATAGGCGTAAGTTGGCAGAATATTATAAGGGTATTGGAATTGATATAGACTATACTCAATTGCTAATTACTACAGGTGGTTCAGAAGCAATTCTTTTCAGTATGATGTCATGCTTTAACCCTGGTGATGAAATTATAGTTCCTGAACCATTCTATGCAAACTACCTTGGTTTTGCAATTGCTGCCGGCATACAAATAATACCCATTACTTCTTATATCGACGATGGATTTGCACTCCCCCAAATCGAAGAGTTTGAAAAGAAAATAAGCGCAAAAACAAAGGGAATTCTTATCTGTAATCCAAACAACCCAACAGGATATTTATATTCGAAAGAAGAGTTGGAGAAGCTTAAAGAGATTGTAAAAAAACATGACTTATATTTATTCTCCGACGAAGTATATAGGGAGTTTTGCTACGATGGGAAAACACACTTTTCTTGCCTGAACCTAAAAGGAATTGAGCAGAATGTAGTAATGATGGATTCTGTGTCAAAACGATATAGCTCATGTGGAACAAGGATAGGAGCACTGGTAACCAGGAATAAGGAAGTTATAAGTACAGCGCTTAAGTTTGCCCAGGCACGTCTCAGTCCTCCCGGCCTGGGTCAGATCGCAGGGGAAGCTTCGCTGGATACTCCGCCTGAGTATTTTATTGAGGTATACGATGAATATATAGAGAGAAGAAACTATATGGTAGAGGCACTAAACAAGATGCCTGGTGTAAAATGCCCGACTCCAGGAGGTGCCTTTTATACCATTGCCAGCCTTCCAGTTGATGATGCAGATAAATTCTCACAATGGATTCTAAGTGATTTTGAATACAATAAGGCTACAGTAATGCTAGCACCAGCATCCGGGTTTTATGAAACCACGGGCTTAGGGAAGCAAGAGGTCCGTATTGCATATGTTCTTAAAATTGAAGACCTGAAGGAGGCTATGAAATGTTTGGAAGTGGCACTTGAAAAATATCCAGGCAGAACTTTATAAAGCCAACAATTACAATGAAAAAGGGGTTCTAGAACCCCTTTTTTTATTTATTATGAATTGTAGTGAAACAATCGTCATTTACTAACTATAGACTGAATTTTACCGGTACGGATAGGTCTACAGGCACTTTCTTTCCTCTTTGAGTTCCAGGATCCCATTTAGGCATTTCTGAAATAACCCGAATGGCCTCCTTATCCAGTTCGGGATCAATACCTTTTCCTTTGGCTACAAATACATTCTTTATATAACCTTTTGTATCAACTGTGAAATTTACCGGAACCGTACCTTCAATTTTGCTCTTCCTGGCATTTTTTGGATACTTAATATTAGAAGAAATATATTCACTCAACTTCGCCTTACCTCCAGGGAAATGGGGCATATCTTCAACAACATAAAATATTTCGGTTGATGATTTTTCATCAGCCACAGGTTCCTCTTTCTCAACTTCCTTAACATGGATTACTTCTGGTGAATCCAAATTTAAAGTTGCAACCGCTTTTTTAAGCTTAATCACTAGTTTATCACCATCTTTCACCTCTCTCTTTACCGTTCCAAGGCCTACAAAGGAGAAAACTACCTGGACTGTTTCTTCCGGTAATTGCAATTTAAAATTACCCTGCATATCAGATACTGTTCCGGAATGTGTATTCGATATAACAATACTTACACCCGGAATGGGTTCATCTGACCCAGCGAGTATAACTTTCCCGGTAAGCTCATACTTTTGAATATAAGGACTAGTAAATTTCTCTACTGGAACAGCAAGACTCCCAATAGCAAGTTTATTAAGTCTTATTTCCATGTCATCCCCACTTTTTACCTCTCGTGTTACCTCCTCAAAACCAAGCATAGAAATAGCTATCTGTGCACTTTCATTGGGTAACTCCAATTTGAAATTACCCTGATCATCAGTTATAGTTCCAATATTTTCGTTTAGTATGACAATATTTGCAGCAGGAATTGGCTCCCCATTAGGAGCATCCAGGATCTTTCCGGTGATCTCATATTTTTGCAAATTAGATTCATTAGATAAATCCACTGATTTCACTACAATCACTCCCTTTCTGGCCTTCTCTCCATAGGCTTCTACTGCCTCCTCCCCCTTTAAAATTTTATATGATAATAACATTTCTGATTTGAGTGATTTATATTCATTTTCAGATATTTCTTTTCCATCCAGAACATATAAAATATCCGTTGATTCAATAACAACCACGCCATTTCTAGCCTTCTCTCCGTAAATTTTTACAGCTTCTTTACCCTTTAAGACAGTAAATGTTAACAACATTTCAGGCGGATTTGATGTAATTTCATTTATAGCTACCTCTTTACCATCCAAAATGTATAAGAGTGGTTTTTGAGTGTTGTCTGCAATTACAATTGAATCCAGAATGCTCTGTGAGTCATTTTGAACCGGCAATGATTCAGTTCTGTTGTTTGAAAAAGGATTTGAAAATGCAAGACCTAGAAATAAAATTACAGGAAGAAGAAGTAAACTTCTCCACTTCCGAGTACCTGGGGATTTCAATTTTTTCATCATGATCATTCGATTTTTATTTAAGGAATAGTTAAATGGAGTGATAAGTGCCGGATATCCAATGCCCAAAGCCTGACTCAATAATAATTTCTGATAATCATCCACTGGAGTACCATGAATTAACACAGCATTATCGGCAAGGTATTCATGGGTTTCTTTGATTGATTTCCTCAGAAGCCAGGCAAAAGGATTAATCCATTGAAAAGCACACAACAATTCAATAAAGAACAAATCATAACTATGCTTCTGCCTAATGTGTTCCTTTTCATGCAATATGATATCTGAAAGATTAGGTTCCTCAATTTGCGTGGGATTTAAAAATATCCAGGAGAAAAAAGAAAATGCACTTCTTACTTTTTTATCCAGGACTATCTGCGAGCCAAACATTCGAATAATTTTGTCCTGCCTGATTTTTAAGAAAAGTAATATTGATTGAAATAATAACCGCATAAGCAAGTATGCAACTCCTATGAGATATCCGATTCCAAGAAATTCCAAAAATCCTGGCTTCCCATTCGTCTCAATTGGAATAACAACAGCATCTGGCAGAACAGAATTTTGCATAGATACATATCCGGTGGAAATAGTTTTTACAGGTTCACTTTCTGCAAAAAACGAAATATTACCAATATCAAGGATTGGAATAATCAATGCGATGACTGCAGTTACTAAAAAATAGTAACGATTAAATCTAAAAAAAGTCTCCTTCTTCAGAAGTAACCAATATATTAAATAGAAAATACTGACAGCTATTACTGTTTGAAAAAGGTATGTTACAAAAGGGTTCATGCTATTCCCTCCTCCTTAGTATTAACTTCCTTTCTTATCTCTTCCATCATTTCCTCCAGCTCTCCCATAGAAATTTTATTTTCAGCGGTAAAGAAGGAAGCCAGCTGGGAAAATGAATTGTTAAAATATTTTTCCATAAACTCCCCAAAATGAAACTTTGTATACTCCTTTTTTGTTATTAAGGGATAATACTCATGTGTGGAGCCATATGATTTGTGTCCAACAAATTCCTTCTTCTCTAATACCCGTATTACAGTTGAAACAGTATTATAGGCAGGTTTTGGGTCAGGTAGCTCATCAAGAATATCCCGAACCAGGGCTGTTTTCAACTCCCAGAGGATATGCATTATCTGCTCTTCTGCTTTAGTTAAAGTTTTCATTCATTAAATTATTTAAGCTTTGGTAATACTTTTACAACACAAACATACAACTAT
>RCNC010003478.1_pt1 | contig 10270 bp, 10 predicted proteins | sample 2041301 | NCBI WGS metagenome assembly RCNC01 (sample SAMN09708231, study PRJNA481090) | Marine sediment metagenome, whole genome shotgun sequencing project. | biome: marine sediment; feature: ocean; material: sediment; isolation source: Sewage treatment plant 13A marine sediment (STP13A) ... | reverse complement strand
GAGATGGCCCGGACTATGAACCATGAAAACTAATAGCATGATGAAGATTCTGGTACTGGATAATTACGACTCATTCACCTACAACCTGGTGCAATACATTGAAAGGGTAGTGAAAAAACCTGTCGATGTCAGAAGAAACGACCAGATCTCCCTTGATGAGATCTCGTCCTATGATAAGATTTTGATCAGTCCGGGGCCCGGAATTCCAAATGAGGCGGGCATCACCCTGGATTTAATCAGAGAATATGGGGCAACTAAAAGTATTCTTGGGGTTTGCCTGGGACATCAGGCCATCGCTGAGGCCTTTGGGGGATCCATTAGGAACCTCTCCACTGTATACCATGGAGTGATGGGTCAAATGAAACAGACAAAGGCCGGGGACTATCTCTTTGAAGGTGTCCCCACAGAGTTTGATGCAGGCCGATATCACTCCTGGGTTGTGGAAGTAGATGCTTTTCCATCCCAGCTGGAAGTGACGGTCGAAAATGATGAAGGATATATCATGGCGCTCAGGCACAAGGAGTATGACGTAAGGGGGGTTCAGTTTCATCCCGAATCTGTTCTTACCGAGTATGGAGGAAGAATGATACTTAATTGGGTTAACAAAGATTAGTAGGTTTGGGTTACATATGGCTTCGCCATGTTACAAAAAAATACAGAGAGCAAGATGAAAGAGACGTTGCAATATTTGTTTGATCACAAGACCCTGGGAAAAGAGGATGCCAAAAAAATTCTCAGGAACATGGCAGAGGGGAAATATAATGATTCTGAAATAGCTGCATTTATTTCAGTTTACCTTATGCGTAGCATCACTGTGGAAGAGCTTTCTGGATTCCGAGATGCCCTCCTGGAGCTTTGTACTCCTGTGGACCTGGCTGAGTTTAATACCATCGATGTTTGTGGTACCGGAGGAGATGAAAAGAATACTTTCAACATTTCCACTCTGACTTCCTTTCTGGTCGCCGGGGCCGGAGAAAAGGTGGCCAAGCATGGTAATTACAGCGTTTCCTCAGCCTGTGGTTCATCCAATGTCCTTGAATATTATGGGTATACCTTCACCAATCAGACCGACAGGTTGAAACGGGATATTGATAAGTATAACATCTGTTTTCTGCATGCGCCTCTTTTTAATCCCGCCATGAAAAATGTGGCACCTGTCAGGCAGAGCTTGAGAATTAAGACATTTTTTAACATGCTGGGCCCAATGGTCAATCCGGCATTTCCAAAAAATCAGCTTGTGGGGGTTTTCAGTCTCGATGTGGCCAGGCTATATAATTACCTATATCAGGAGTCTGATAAGAATTATTGCATCATCCATTCGCTTGATGGATACGATGAAATCTCTCTCACAGGCGAGTTCAAAGCCTTAACAAGTCAGACCGAACGTTCATTTACTCCCTTAGAACTTGGATTGAATCAGGTTTCAGAGGCAGATATTTATGGGGGATCTACCGTGGAGGAGGCCTCGGCAGTCTTTCTTCAAATCCTGGAAGGTGAAGGAACAGAGGCCCAGAACGATGTGGTAGTGGCCAATGCCGCCCTGGCACTTTTTTGCATGGATGAATCCAGGGGATTGGAGAATTGTATTGGAAGGGCCAGGGAATCGTTGGATTCAGGAGCTGCCCTGAGCACCTTTAAGAATCTGATAGAAAGCAATTAATATGAATATCCTGGATGCCATTTTAGAACATAAACGGGTGGAGGTGCTTACCCGCAAGCTTAAGAGGCCACTCAGCAACCTGAAATCATTTCCGCTATATACCCGGAAAACCAATGTGATGGATCTTTCGAAGCTGGAGAAGGCTCCGGGCATCATCGCCGAGTTCAAAAGGCAATCACCCTCCAAAGGTTCTATCAACATGGAGGCTGATCCTGTGAGGGTAGCGGAGGCTTACGGAAACGCCGGAGTATCGGCCATGAGCATACTGACGGACCGGAGATTTTTTGGAGGATCGTTTATGGACCTGAAGCGTGTGAGAGAATCAGATCCCGGAATGGTGCTACTGCGAAAGGATTTTATCATCGATGCGTACCAGTTGCATGAAGCCCTTGCGTATGGGGCTGATATGGTGCTGCTGATTGCTGCAAATTTAGAGCAGCGTGAGGTGGCCGATCTGTCACTGGAAGCGCGTTCGCTGGGACTCAGGGTCTTGTTTGAGGTACACTCGGAGGATGAAATGGAAAAGTATCATCCAGCCATTGATTATGTGGGGGTGAACAACCGGAATCTCAAGACTTTTACTGTAGATACAAGGCTGAGTCTGAAACTGATTGGACAGATGCCAAAGGGAGTGGTGCCTGTTTCAGAAAGTGGATTATCCAGTGTGGATGAAGTTTTGAAGCTGAATAAGGCAGGATATAAGCTTTTCCTGATGGGGGAGGCCTTTATGAGAGAAGCGGACCCAGGTCGGGCCAGCGCCCTTTTTATGGAACAACTTAAGAACGCCATTTAAGAGTTCCGATGATAGAGAATCCGCTGAAAATAAAGGTGTGCGGGATGCGCGAGCCAAAGAACCTGGAGCAACTCTGTTCTCTAGAGCCCGATTTTGTCGGTTATATTTTCTATCCTAAATCTAAACGTTTTGTGGGAGTTCGTCCCGATCCTGCACTCTTTAAGATCCCACCAGTAGAGATCTTAAAAGTAGGAGTGTTTGTCAATGAAGAGATAGATCGGGTGGAACAGTTGGTGGAAGAGCATGAGCTTGATCTGGTTCAGCTGCATGGAAATGAGACTCCCGAATATTGTGGAATGTTAAAGGGACACGGGATTCAAGTAATCAAAGCATTAAATCCGGGTGGTTCTGACATTGAAGCTTACGCGGAGGTGGTTCAAACGCTCCTTTTTGATACCCCGGGGCCAGGGTGGGGAGGAACCGGGCAGAAGTTCGATTGGAGCTTACTCAAGCAGCAAAATGTAGCCTTACCCTATATTCTGAGTGGAGGCATTGGTCCTGAAGATGCCAGGGCCATTGGGGAGTTAAAACAAAAGTACCTTCTGGGTATCGATTTAAACAGCAGGTTTGAGCTATCTCCGGGAGTGAAGGATATAGGATTGCTCAAGGATTTTTTTATTGAATTACGAAAATAGACTGATATGGGATTTGAAATAGATCAGAATGGATTTTACGGGGAATTTGGAGGTGCCTATATCCCTGAGATGCTCTATCCCAATATCAAAGAGCTGGAGGATAACTATCTGAAGATTACCACGTCGGAGCAGTTCAGGAAAGAGTTTGCTCAACTTCTGAGAGATTATGCAGGCAGGCCCACTCCCCTGTTCAAAGCCGAACGCTTATCGGCCCACTTCGGTACGAATATCTATTTAAAAAGAGAAGACCTGAATCATACAGGAGCCCATAAAATCAATAATACCATAGGTCAGATTCTGGTGGCCAGGGACCTGAGAAAAAAGAGGATCATTGCAGAAACCGGAGCCGGACAGCATGGAGTGGCAACAGCCACCGTGTGCGCCCTTTTCGGAATGACTTGTATTGTATACATGGGAGCCCTGGACGTGGAGCGTCAGGCCCCCAATGTGAAGAAGATGAAGATGCTCGGAGCCGAGGTGGTACCGGTTCACAGTGGAAATAAAACTTTGAAAGATGCCACCAATGAAGCCATCCGAGACTGGATAAACCATCCGGTCGAAACCCACTATATCATTGGATCGGTGGTTGGACCTCATCCCTATCCGGATATGGTAACCCGGTTCCAGTCAGTGATCTCAGAGGAGATTAAATCACAACTTTCAGAGAAAACCGGGAGAGATTATCCCGACTACCTGGTGGCCTGTGTGGGCGGGGGCAGCAATGCAGCGGGAGCTTATTTTCATTACCTGGACGATAAGCGGGTGAGGTTGATCTCGGCCGAAGCTGCCGGACTTGGGGTAAACAGCGGGTCCACAGCTGCCACCTCTCTGCTGGGTTCCACAGGGATTATCCACGGAAGCAAAACACTATTGATGCAAGATGGAGATGGTCAGATAACGGAACCTTATTCCATTTCGGCAGGACTAGATTATCCAGGTGTGGGGCCCTTGCATGCATGGTTGGCCAAATCGGGCAGAGCCACTGTGTATGCCGCCACTGATGATGAGGCGCTGCAGGCAGCATTGCTCTGTACCCGGATGGAAGGAATTATCCCGGCCCTGGAATCGGCACATGCACTTGCCATATTAGACAGAATTCAAGCTGGAAAGGAAGATTCCGTTGTGGTAAACCTTTCAGGAAGAGGGGACAAGGATATGGAAACCTATATTGATAAACTTGGATTATAGAAGCAGCTCATGAACAGAATTGACCGTCTATTTAAAAATAAATCCGGAGAAATCCTTTCCATCTACATCACAGCGGGCTATCCGGACCTGAATGATACCTCCACCCTTATAGAATCATTGGCAAGGAACGGAGCAGATATGATTGAGATCGGGATCCCATTCTCGGACCCACTGGCTGATGGACCCATCATTCAGCAGAGCAGTCAGGTTGCGCTGGGCAACGGAATGAGTCTGGAGTTGCTTTTTGATCAGCTTAGAGATATACGTCAAAAGGTGGATATACCCCTGGTTTTGATGGGCTATCTCAATCCGGTATTAAAAATGGGTATGGATATTTTTCTGGAGAAATGTCAAATAGCCGGAGTTGACGGGGTGATTATTCCTGATCTGCCCCCCGGCGAGTATGCTTCAGTATACCAGGCCAGTTTTCAATCCTATGGGATATATCATCCGCTCTTGATTACACCGCACACTGAGTCAGAACGGATTGATTGGATTGCGGGTTTATCCACCGGTTTTATCTACCTGGTTGCTGATTCGGCTACAACCGGATCAAAGTCTTCCCTGGGCAGGCATCAGCTTGAATATTTTGAACGCATACAAAATATGAAACTCCCTGTTCCCTCATTAATTGGATTTGGAATCTCCAACCAAAAAACATTCAAAACTGCATGTGCTTACGCCCATGGTACCATCATCGGAAGTGCGTTTATTAAAGCCATTGGGCAGGAAAAGAGTGAGATGCTTAATCAGAGAGTAGCCGATTTTATAAAGGGAATAAGGGGTGAATGGTGATAGGTGGGTGGTGATAGGTGGGTGCTTACTTGATCCAGATAAGGCCCTTAATCCCCACACGCCAGCCGGTCCAGTCGGAAGTTAAAACTCTCTGACTGTCGTTGGGATCCAGTAAGTCATTGCCCGTTTCTCTGTTTTTTAATTTGCCTGGTAAATCAACCAGGTATCCCCCTTCAATCCCAATGGCTGATTCTTTGAATTTATATAGAAATTGGAGTCCCACTGATCCATTGGGGCTGATGGAACTATACTTGTGGTTTATCGTGTTGGAGAGACCCATTACATAGATGCTTGTAGTAATATCCAGGGTGGTATAGTTGGCATCCAGTCTTCCATAGAGCGAAAGATCCAGGCGATCGGAGGTGATCAATGAATAGTTCACCGATGCACCTAAGCGATGAGATAGGGCACTCATATCTGTAGCAATATTTCCCGAATAGTCGGTATAATTTGCCCTTGCCCCTGTGCTTGTAAAAGAGTAGCCGGCACCGGCCCTCAAATGGGGATAAAACTGTCGGATAAAATTTACTGAACCACTGTAATAGGGAGGAAAAGAACTGATGATTGCTCCCTCTGCCGGGTATGAGTCCAGAATGTTATCTATAAGATATTTCATGTCCTCCATCTGAAAGGTGGCTCCTCCCAGGGACACGGAAATCCCATTCTTTTGAGCACTTGCTTCTGTGATCATACTCGCTACCAGGGCAATCCCCATTACATATCGCAATACCCCCCTCATTTTATGCTCCCTTTAAAGTCAATGGCATATCTGAGATCTATGTCCCGGGCTTCAACAGCGAGTATGTCTCCAAGGCTATTGGTGTTACTCGAATAGTAGATATTCATCCTCAGGGTATCGATTCCAGGAATTTCAGAATCAGAGGCGTAAATCCAGAATGAGCCCTGAGTGGTATCAGAGTCGTAGAGGGGCTGGTTGCCCAGAATAACGTCGAGTAAATATAGTTCTCCATTCTGGATGGATATGTCATATACCACTTCAAGGCTATCAATGACTACTGGATTTTCTATGGAATCGAGGTTGGTAGAGGCCAATACAAGGGGTGGATCATCTGCCACCGGATCAACCCTATAAATACCATCATCCGAGTAAATGCAGCCATTGAGCAAACAAACAATACCCAATATCGTCAGTATGAAAATCCTGTTCTTCATAAAGGCTCCAAAAGTAGCAAAAAATGTGAAAAAGTTAGTTTAGCTTATCCTTAATGATCAGCTGAAGTACCTCTTCCACTTTCATTCCGGCTTTTTCCACCTGTTGAGGAATGATGCTATCTTCCGTCATTCCAGGGATTGAGTTTAACTCAAGGAAGTAAATCTGGTTGCCTTTAATAATAAAATCGGACCTGATCATTCCAGAACAATCCGTTAGATCATAGATGTTTTTTGCCAGGTCCTCGCACTGATTGGTCAGGCCAATTGGAATACGGGCAGGGGTTATCTCCTCTGCTTTGCCTTCCGTGTATTTGGCTTCATAGTCGAAAAATTCATTTTTCGGAATGATCTCTGTGATGGGAAATATTGTAAATTTATCCCCGGTTTTCATTAGCCCGCAGGTTACTTCAGTACCCTTTATATAGCGTTCTACAATGGCCTCATTGTCTTCAAGGAGTGCCTCCTCCAGAGCAGGCTTCAGCTCATCGAACCTGACCACTTTCGCTGCACCAAAACTTGATCCCCCGCTATTGGGTTTTACAAAACAGGGAAATCCCACCACTTCGGCAATCGCTTCCAGGTCCGGCTCCAGCTTTCTCTTTACCAGACATGCTTCAGGAGTAAGTACCCTATGGTGCATCAGGAAACTTTTACAAGTATACTTATTGAAGGTAAGTGCCGATGAGAGATGATTGGAACAGCTATAGGGAATCCCTGCCATGTCAAAGCATCCCTGGAGCTTGCCATCCTCACCTGGAGTCCCGTGAATGGTATTCCATATAAAGTCAAAAGAGATTACTTTCCGGTTCAGCTTAACGCTGAAACTATTTTTATCCAATGGTACCCTTTGATCTTCGAACAAAACGGTCCAGTGACCCTTTTTTACTTCAACCAAAAAACAGGAATGACCCGCCATTTCGAGCCATCTTTTTACCTGGTTTGCACTCTTCACTGAGATTTCAAATTCGGATGAATCTCCTCCGCAAAATATGGCTATATTCATGATCCTTGTTCTTGAACGGTTCTGCCCATCTAAATTTAACACCTTTTAGACAAATCAGCCTAATGGCAAGCATATCAATTTTGACGAATGGGATGATACATCCATGAACGTACTTAAATATTAGATCTTTAAGTCTCGTTTTCGGTGCGACCCTGTATATAAGAGCGCCATTTTTCCAACATATGTTGAAACCCATCGGGAAGGGCTGCCTCAAAAAGCATCTCCTCGCCTGTTGCGGGATGTTTAAATCCCAAGGTCCTGGCGTGTAAAGCCTGTCCCGGAATAAGCTCAAAGCAATTTTGCACAAATTGCTTATACTTTGTGAAAGTAGTTCCTTTTAGAATTCTGTTGCCACCATATTCGGGATCGTTGAACAGCGGATGGGAGAGGTATTGAAAATGTACCCTGATCTGATGGGTCCGGCCGGTTTCCAGCTTGCACTCCACCAGGTTTACATATCCCAGCCGTTCAAGAACTCGGTAATGTGTAATGGCGACCTTACCCTGGTCTCCTTCTGGAAAGACATGCATCTGTTTCCGTTCCTTAGGATTTCGACCAATGTTCCCTTCTATGGTGCCTTCATCTGTTTTCAAATCTCCCCAGACTAATGCGCTGTACGTCCTCTTGGTGGTTCTGTGAAAAAATTGACTGGCAAGTTTATTCAATGCAAGTTCATTCTTTGCAACCACCAGCAATCCTGAAGTGTTTTTGTCAATCCGATGTACCAGACCGGGCCTTTCTTCTCCACTGCTGAACAGTGGATTATCCTTCAGGTGAAACATAAGGGCATTGATCAGGGTGCCTGTATAATTCCCATAACCGGGATGCACCACCATCCCTGCGTTTTTGTTAACCACCAGCAAATCGCTGTCCTCGTATACGACCTCAATAGGGATATCTTCGGGGATTAGTTCAATTTTCCTTGGAGGGTGAGGCAGCACAATGGATATTGTGTCACCTGGTTTTACGCGGTAGTTCGGTTTTACGAGATGTGTATTTACCAGGATGTTCCCGGCCTTGGCAGCTGCCTGAATCCGGTTTCGGGAGGTTCCTTCAAGCCGATTAAAAAGAAACTTGTCGATCCTCAGATGGGTTTGACCCGGATCGACAAGAAATCTGAAGTGTTCGTATAGTTCGGTATGATCGGAGGATTCCAGTGACATGGCTTAGGGATTGATCAGAAGTTTTGAATGATAGATGATCGATCCTGAGATTGTGCGTATGTAATAGATTCCCTGACTAATATCGGAGATATCCAGACTTCTTGAATGGGTTTCTATTTGCCGTATCAGTCGTCCGGATGCATCAATGATTTCAATGCGCAGAATTGTGTTTTTATCTACCTCTGGAATCTTGAAGTAGATCACGTCTTTTGCAGGGTTGGGATAGATCTGAAGGGAAATATTAGCTTCATTTGACCTTGCTACTCCAGTGGTTTCATTAAAGAGAAAAGGCCTGAACATCATTACTCCAGGAGCCTCGGAAACCCGCCAGATTCCCTGGATGTTGTAATACATAACTGGATTTGAAAGCTTGTGATTCAGATCGAGCCCTACATTCAGGATGTATTGGTTGTATTGCCTCCAGCCCACATAAAAGGGCCCATCCACAGGAACGGGTTCTGAGAATTGGTATTTAACAAATCCCGGATAAGTAGTTGGATATTCAACCTTATAGTCCTTCTCATCTTCCCATATAATTGATCCTGGCTGGCCTTGATTATCATCCCAGACCACCAGTTTAAAAAAGTATCCAAGATTTAAAGAATCATAAACCTGATTAAAGGAGATGTATACCCCTCCAAGATAGTCGGGTTTGTATGAATTGTATTTCATGGCTAACAGTCCTCCCGAAGTGCCGCTTCCACGCAATCCATATCCTGCTTCAGCGGTTCCGTCATCATAAGCATAATAGTCCTTAAAAAGCTGATCATGAACAACGGTATCATTTACCTTCGGATCAATTTCATCTGTTCGCAGTGCAGCCTTAAACCTGATCAGAGCGGAATCTCCCTGGCCGAAATCAAAGGGGTAAATGAATGGAAAATTGACCACTGTATCTTCCATTCCCGGTAAATCCTGAGCGGTGGGAACGCCAGGATTGTGGATTTCCCCATAGGCGGGTTCATAAATGGTGAGTGAACGTGTCACATTCCTGGTAATGGTGTCATTGTTTTTGTAATGGCCCTTTACGAAAGGATCGAGAACCGTGTTGTAGGCGGGTTCAAAATGGGCCCAGGGCAAGGAGGTCAGATCCTTTAAAATGGAGTTAAGCGGAGAAACAAAGGCCACATCCCGAAGAATGGTATCAGACACCACCCGGTTGCCATGCAACCTGATGTAATCCACATGCCAGTAATCCACATTGCTCCTCATATCGGGATAATCGTTATTTTTCGGCAGGCTGGCTCTGTTCCGAAACCTGAATTTAAAGCCCTCCACCAGGAACCGATTCGACCTAATGGGTATCATTGCATGCTGGAAGGATTGAAGCTTGCTTCCGGGAACACGCCATACATTGATCCACCTGGCAGAATCTGTAGCGTAGAAGTCGACCATTAGTGAATCCCCTTCCTCGGGAAGGTCACACAGGCCACCAGGCTGATAGAGAAAACTGAGATAGATGCTGTCAGAGGCTGGATAATCTAATTTGATGGGATGACTGGTCAAATGATCGGCAACAAAGGTATTGGGAGAGATAAGCGCATGGCTATAAATGTTGCCAGCAGAGTCCAGGGCATCCAGGGTTGCCACCCCATTGGAGACAGGGTTGAGGCAGAAGTTGTTATTCACAAATGCACCCGCATCGCTCCATAATTCACTATTGGGCACTAGGTCTGAGTCAGAAAAGTCATCAAACAATGGAATTTCAAGGAGAATCTCCTGCGCTGATTTTTTTGCAGCAGCATGGGATGGATGTCCTCCTGGAGCCATGGGATTATTGAAAAGAGGTGTAATTACTTCCTGGGCTTCAAGCACCGAAAGCCAGGTAAAACCCAATAAAAGAGCTGCTATAAACCTACA
>RCNC010003477.1_pt1 | contig 10273 bp, 4 predicted proteins | sample 2041301 | NCBI WGS metagenome assembly RCNC01 (sample SAMN09708231, study PRJNA481090) | Marine sediment metagenome, whole genome shotgun sequencing project. | biome: marine sediment; feature: ocean; material: sediment; isolation source: Sewage treatment plant 13A marine sediment (STP13A) ... | reverse complement strand
TGCAGGCCAGCGGTCAGGCTTGAAATTCCGGATGTAGAGGAAATCATGGTTGCGAATAGCCCTGCAAGGATACCCCCCCATGTGTCCTTCCTGACCGGGCACATGACGTTCCTTGCCATGCAGTACATATCCCCGTTGATCGGGATCAATAATACCCTGGTTTTTACTTTTGAACAGGTCAACCAGGCTATTACCTGTTACCACCTCAGGGATCTCCACATTTGCCAGTTCGAGGAATGTTGGAGCAATGTCAACCATGCTGATAAAATCATCTAGGATGCGGCCCGGGTATTTTATCCCGGATCCCCAACGGATGGCAAGGGGGATCCTGGCCCCTGAATCGTAGTTGTTGGATTTGCAGCGGGGGAAAGGCATGCCGTGATCACCGGTGACAACGATAATGGTGTTGTCCAACTGGCCGATTTTCTCCAGGGACCTGATAGCATCCATCACCAGGGTATCGAAGCGTTGCACCTCATAATAGTAATCCGCTACATCGCTCCTGACAACCGGGTCATCCGGGAAACATTCGAACAATTTGATTTTATCCAGATCCATGCCACTCTGCTCCCCGGTGCCTGCCTCGTAAGGCCGGTGGGGGTCGCTGGTTCCAAGCCAGAAACAAAAAGGTTTGCTTTCATCCCTTTTTGCCAGAAAATCTTCAAAACCCTGATCATAAAGTTCTCCTGCCGGATGCTTTTCCCACCCGTCCAGGTTGCCCGGTCCCCAACTTTTCCTGTAATGTCCTATTTGATAGCCAGCTTCTTCCAGTAATAAAGGGTATACAGGTATGTCAGTATCCAGCGTACTCCACAAGTTTGCACCTGTACCCAACCTCCAATGATACTGACCGGTTAGGATAGCATTCCGTGAAGGTGTACAGGAAGGGGAAGAAATATAAGCATGGTTAAAAAGCACCCCTTCCCGTGCCACCCTGTCAAAAGCCGGGGTTTGTACCACAGGGTCACCATAGGCACCGGCATGGGGCCATCCCCAATCATCAGCGATGGCGAAAATAATGTTAGGTTGTGGTGGTACTTCTTCCTGGTTACAACCTGTAAATAAACAGGCAACGATCAGCAGGCCGAAAGGTAGAATTCCTTTTCTGAGAGAATTAATTAGGTTCATTCTGGAGTATTTTGATTTAACAATCTGTTAGGCGTAATATACAATGATACTAATTTTATTGATTATTCTAGACCACCCCATTTCTTGTCAATCTCAAGTGGCCAGGAGGGACGGTTAGGAGCATTCATGACTACATTTTGTGAATTGATCCAGGTTGGACCACAATGGCCGAAAGCTTCCCGCCATGTACTTAAATCCTCATGGCTCTCCAGTGCTCCCAGATCCGGACTTGTCCCTGAGAAGTTATCATTATAATAGCCCTCCCGTTGTATACCCGCATCTATGGCAGGAGATCCCCGCTGAAGGGAAAAAAGAGTGGTGGATGACCGGCCGAGTTCAGGATCTGCAGTGATCCCTGTAAATCCCGTCATGTATTTATTCCCATCCAAACAGAGATTATATCGATTTGGAAAGAAGGGCCCAAGGGTGCTGGTGGACCAGCAATCCTGCGTTTCACATGCTGAGATTACGATGTTGTTCTCAAAGATGCTATTGAATCCAAAAGGTGCAACAGAACAATAACTCCCGGTAACATAAGTGTTATGGATGAATTTTACTCCATCGTTGGTCCTTCCTGTTCCGATGAGCTTCATGATACGACTGTTGTCTCCGCCGTTCCAGAACAGGTTATGGTCGATAAGCAGGGGATCTCCATTTTCTGTCGTTGTGATGGCCAGCATATCATTCTCTCCCCTTCCCAGGATAAGATTATGATGGAAGCGCAAACTGATGTGTGCCTCCACGCCATCAAATTCGAGGTGATTATCTATAGCCTGCTGCCACACATTATATGCTATTTCCGAGTGAAGGTCGGAAACCATCGGATAGTCTTTATGCCTTCCCCGTGGTTGGAACAGGTCATAACCTTCATAAATGTAATTATGTTTGAATTGCAATCCGGTCCCATTAAACCTCACCGGTACCACATAGGTACTATGGTTCCACATATGTAGTGTAGTGTTGGTATGGTTCCCCTTACTAATCAGTTTACCTCCATCAAATTCACAATTGGTCACACTGAGGCCAGTACACTCGTAACCAGTATTGATGCCATACTGGTAACCACTGAAGTAACAGTCACGGAGGGTCACATTTTTCGAATTGTTGACCTCTACCCCCACCGTCGGTGCAAGATGGATTTTCAGACCCTCGATGGTCACATCATCGGTCTGAACATTGATGACAATTCCGCAGATTCTTGGGATATACATATACCTTGGCTGTGATGGATTATCCGGTGTGCCACTGTACCACATGGTAACTGGATATTCCGATGAGTTTTTGCAGATCATGACTATCTCTTGCTGGTTCCAGAAATCTCCAAGGTCTTTCTGTGCATAGGTCGTATCATTTAGCATGGGACTGTTAAAATCGATTTGTATCAGGTTTGGGTCCCTGTCATCATCGAGTTTGAGCCAGATGGTGCCGGAAGATGAATCCCGGGCGAAGTAAACCGGGGGATTGGGATAATGCTGTTTCCCATCCTGCCATCCCTTGCTCCAGAAGGGACCACATACCTGTTTGTGGAATCCTTCCTCACCTCGGTAGTCAAAAGCATGAATTCCATTCACGACCATCCAGTGAACAGGCCAGTCAACTCCTTCCATAAACCAGGTCCGCTCTGCTAATTCAGATGGCTTCCAGTTCTGCTCCCCAGCATACTTATTGGTAATTGTCGCTCCCCCACCATGTTGAGCCCTAATTACAATCGATTTATGGATAACTATTTTTTCATCGTAGATCCCATCCTGAAGGGTAATAGTATCTCCGTTGGAGGCCCCATCAATGGCTGCCTGAATTGACTCACCGGGAGAAACAAGAATGTTCCGGTTGTTGACAGGAATACAGCCAGGCTGGGTTATGGACAATGAGAATACCACCTGCAATAATAGCCATTTAAACATTCCAGTTCTTCTGACATATGGCTTCATGTCTTAAAAAATTTGATGATAATTCCTGATTACTACCTTGCCTCCTATGCCTGACTCAATGAGAGGATAATCAGGATTCGGTATATTCTCAAAGCGATGGGTCCATGCATTGGGTAAGCGGCTAACATTCGATTTTGTCCGGCGTTCCCCGGCAGGCAGCCTGGCATCTCCGCATAGCCCATTCGCCCAGGTATTCGCCACTTTAATGCTTAGATGGTTTTTTCCTGCCCTTACTGCATCGCTGATATCGATACGGAATGGTGAATTCCAGAGAATGCCCATGTCCTGTCCGTTCAGGGTAAGGCTGGCTACCTCAATGATATTATCAAACTCGATCCAGATACTGTTATCAATTCCGGTACATTCCTCAGACAGGGTAAACTCCTTTTCATAAGTGGCAATGCCTGAGAAGAACCTGATAGCATCCTCAGCACTATGGTTCCAGTAAACCAGGGAATCAAGCTGAACGCTTCCTGGTCCCCCACTGCTTTCAGGAAAATAAACCTGCCAGGATCCTTCTATAGGGTATTCTTCATACGGTTTTACGGAATGTGCAGGCTTATTCATGGTTTTGGGACCAATAACCTGATAATCACCTTCTTCCATAATAACAAGTCCACCCTGGTAAAGCTTAAAAGGAATAAAATCGGGAGAGACCCCTTCCTCCAGTGGAAAAATAACATTTCCATCTTTTAAGATGCTGGTTGATCTGCTGCCTGATGAATGGCCGGAAAATATAATAAAGACAGAACCGAAAGGATCCAGGGTCAGTGGTAGTAGGATTTGTTCACCTGCATCCGAGATATAGTTTGCCTCGAACATTGAGCCGAATAGAGGGTTCCAATATTCAGCAATTTGGCCGGTCTGTCTGAATTTGCCTGTCCCGAAAACAGCAGAACCGCTGGTATTCCGGATGAAATATATCTCGTTGCCATCAGCACTTTTACGATGGATGAAATCAAGGTTGGTCTCCGGTACGTTCCCTGTAAATGAGAAATCCTGGACTGTACCCCTTTCTGCCAGGACTTCTTTCAATGGTTTCCCCCAGACCATTTTCCCATCTCCAACGGGATTTTCGAATACTGTTTCACCATCGCAATTTGCCCAGAGTTCTTCGGCCAGGTCCTTTACTTGCTTGTCACGGTCCTGCCAATCATATAATCCATTGCTGCGTTTGGGTTTCGGTCCAACCACCGTGGCTCCTGCCCTGACAAGTTCCCGGATCTTTTCAAGGATTTCTGGTTGGATATCGATCTTGTCCGGAAGGACCAGGATCTCATATTCGGGACCGTGGGGAAGCTTCAGCTTACCGTTCTCAACAAACAAACGATTTTTCAGTATGTCTGTGTTCGTTACATCATAATCATAACCGAAATCAAGACCAGGAATGAGGTGCTTTGGCGGAACAAAATTCGGGGCGCTGTCACCATAAAAGAATAGCACGTCCCCTGCAAAATTCCCTTCCTGCAGCAGGTAGCTGCAGCGACCCAGGTATTCCATCCAGGGTTTGGCCATGGGCCACCATATCCGGTGTTCATTTACCAGGGTTCCGAAGGCATAGACCCAGCCCGGGGTGCCTGCCGCTTTTGGAGTATGAGGCCAGGTATGAAAATTGATCCGGTTGAGTCCCTCGCAAAATGCCCGGTCAGCAGAATGCTTCAGATCTCCGGGTCCCTCATTCCAGAGGTGTGTCCCGGTAAATGCCTCAGCCTCCACGTATTTCTGGTTGTAAATATGGGAAGCACTCGCCACTCCCTTGATTACCTGTAGATCCTGCAGGTAATGAGTTCCCCTCTCGGAAGCCCTCATGCTCCTCCAGAAATCGCTGTTGTCGGGCAGGTGCCAGAACTCCCCCCGGGGGAAGCTAAGGGAACCTGAGGCCTTCAGTGATTCAAATGGACAATTATGGATGGGCCATCCGGGACCTGCAGCCTCGGCGACAAATCCCACACCATGTTCCTCACAAATTTCCCTGGTTTTGGTATAATGGTTTTCAATGATCAGGTCGGAAAGCACATGCCGATAATCATAAAGAAACCTGGATGTAGTATTATGATCATCTACAATATAACCATCGAGGGCCGGAAGAAATGGTATCATATCGTATCCTCTTCTTTCGCGAAATTCCTCCAGCATGGCAGGAGTCCACAGTTGTCCCCTGACCTCGTAACTGTCAGTATATAAATAGCTCAGTCCTGATTCACCAATGGGTTTCCCTAATCCTGTTTCGAGTTTCTCAATGAAGAAACGGATATGTTTTTCACTGGCTTCAGCACTGAAATGGTCTATCATGGGTCCTGTTGAATTGGGTGTGCTTGAGATCATGGGCTGGCCAGTGTTCGTACAAACGTACCTGGTGACCTTCCATTTTCCTTCAGGGATGTTCCATCTCAGTTCCCCCTGATCATCCATAAGGTCAGAAAGATCCAGAATCTCCCTGGCTGAAATGATCTTTGAATCCCCTTTTAATTTACGGGCCAGGACAGCCACTTCGGCATAGAAGACAGGCAGTCCATTCTCCTGTCTTGGGATCAATGCTGTTTTTTCTCTCCCTTCCTTTCCGGCCTTGTCAGGGAGCTCCGGAAAGGGTAGCTTGATCAGGATATCTCCAGGTCCACTGACTACCTTTGAAGATTGGAAGAGTCCCATGGTCTGGTGTTCCGGTGCAGTCCAGTCCCCCCCAGCATTCCATCCACTTGCTATGATTAGACCCAAGTCAAGCCCCAGCCTCTCAGCTTCATTGATTGCATAACAGATGGCATCCACATATTCGTCTGACATAAAAGGGGGGCCCGCAGGCATGATGGAGTCTTCATCTACCACACTTCGCACATCCCAGATATCAAATCCCCCCATGCCCATCCTCAGGGCTTCCTCCATCTCACGGGTAATCTCTTCTTTCTCAAAATTCCCATCAACCCAGTCCCACAAGGCCCTTGGCCGGGCTTCCAATGGTGGAGCCAGGAAACCAGCCCGGAGCCGGTCTATTTCTTCTGTCCCGGTACCGCACCCGGTGTATAGGATTAGTGAAGCCAGTAGAATAAGATAACATAAGGTTTGTCCAACAGGATTCATGATGATATTTCAATTAGGTTCAGGAACACTTCAGCAGCATGCCAGGTAAAAGGCACCAAGGTTTTTTGTTAATATCCTTCCGGAACATCGCCTGCCTCTTCACCCCTGATGGCCCCAAGGATAGCTTCTGTGGCAGTGGCCCCTATCCGCGTCACACCCAGCGCCCTGACTTTTAAAGTATCTTCCAGGGTACGAACCCCACCGGCGGCTTTAACCTGCACTCCAGGATCAGCATGTTTGCGCATCAATTGCAGGTCTGTGTTGGTCGCCCCTTTGTAATTATAGCTACCGTCAGCCTGCTTTACAAAACCATAACCTGTCGAAGTCTTGACAAATTCGACCTGGTGCTTATTGCAAATCTCACAGAGCCTGATCTTATGGCTGTCTGCTGGCAAGAAATCATTTTCAAATATCACCTTCAGGGCGGCCCCGTGTTTCTTGGTAACAGCAGCCACGGCAGCAATCTCAGCATCGATATATTCCCAATCCTCTGATAGAACCTTACCAATATTCACAACCATATCAATTTCATCTGCTCCGTCTTCAATGGCTTTCTCCGTCTCAAACACCTTGACATCGACCCGGCTGTTGCCCTGTGGGAATCCAATGACTGTGCCCACCAGTACAGCCGAACCCTTCAGCATATCAGAAGCCATTTTTACCGCATAGGGCTTGATGCATACTGATGCAACATCATGCTTTCGGGCCAGTTCAATGCCATCCTTCAGGGTTTGGTCATCCATGGTAGGATGAAGAAGGGAATGGTCTATCATTTTGGCGATTACTTGTACAGTCACTTTAGTCATTGTTCAGTTTGTTTATGTTTATACATCATTTCAATATTTTCAGTTCAGCTTTGACTACTTCAAAAATACCCTTTAGATTTGAAAAAATGGGGGTATTGATCAATAAAGATCCTCTCCAAACATAACATAAAATTGTGAAGGGAATTTACTATATTCGACTGCAGGATAAATGAATTGAAAATTATGGCAAAGAAGAAATCCAATAAGAAAAGTAAGCAATCTGAAAGTGCTGATGCATCAACTGAATTCGATAAAAAGCTTGACAAGATCATGCAGGAGCACCTGGCACTGATCAACCGGAAAAACAAACAGCTTAAAGTATATAATGGGATATACGACAGGTATAAGTATCCTGTTATCACGGCAGATCATGTACCGATTCATTGGAAATATAACCTTAACCCCCATGCCAATCCCCGGCTCATGCAGCGGATAGGTTTTAATGCAGCTTTTAATGCTGGAGCCATGATGTTCAATGATAAATACGTCCTGGCTGTAAGGGTGGAAGGCTGGGACAGGAAATCCTTCTTCGCCATGGCGGAAAGTGACAACGGGATTGACGGATTCCGTTTCTGGGATAAACCGGTACTATTGCCGGAGAATGAAGATCCTGACATCAACGTTTACGATATGCGGCTGATTCAGCATGAGGACGGCTGGATCTATGGGATATTTTGTACAGAACGCAAGGACCCTGCAGCACTTCCGGGTGATACAAGCATGGCAACCGCCAGTGCTGGCATTGCCCGTACCAAGGATCTGAAGCAATGGGAAAGGTTGCCTGACCTGATCTCAATTTCCGGACAGCAGCGTAATGTAGTACTTCACCCTGAATTTGTGGATGGTAAATATGCCCTCTATACCCGTCCGCAGGAAGGATTTATTGAAGTCGGGGCAGGTGGCGGGATCGGCCTTGGTTACGTGACGGAAATGACATATCCCTTTGTTGAGAATGAAGTGATCATTAGTGAAAAATCCTATCACACCGTCTATGAGTTAAAAAACGGACTGGGCCCTCCTCCCATCAAAACACCGGAAGGCTGGCTGCACCTGGCACACGGGGTAAGAAATACAGCAGCGGGATTGCGTTATGTGCTTTATATGTTCATGACAGACCTGAAAGATCTCTCAAAGGTCATCCACCAACCAGGGGGATATTTCATGGCGCCGCAGGATGAAGAAAGGATTGGGGATGTCTCAAATGTATTATTCAACAATGGCTGGATACAGGACGAGGACGGCAGGGTGCTGATCTATTATGCATCTTCTGATACAAGGATGCATGTAGCCACTTCATCCATTGAACAGCTCATTGATTATTGTAAAAATACTCCCCCAGACGGGTTGAGTACCGGCAAATCTGTGAATACCATCATGTACCTGATCGACAAAAATGCTAGTTTCCGGATGTGACATAACCACTACACTATAGTAGGAGCTTTACTGTTTCATAAAAGGACGAGAGGCAAGGGGATTACCGAGGTGACTAAGCCGCAGGATGTACATTCCATCAGGCAAGGCACCCAGCTCCAGGGAGGTGCTTAATACAGTTTCGGTTGAAACAACCAACACTACCCTGCCACTGAAATCAAAAACAGAAAGCCGGTCAAATTCATGGGTATATTCTACCGAGATCCGGTCTCCCGCCGGATTAGGAAAGATCTGTAATCCTTCATCTTCTAATTCCCTGACGGATACCGCGGAACGTACTTCAACGTATATGGTCTCGATCCGCTGCTTATTACCATCTGTCAGCGTAACGGTAATCTTTGCAAAGCCTGTCAGGTCATTACCGGGAGTAAAGACCAGCAGGGCAGTACCATCCGGATTAATGGCCGAAATGGCCAGTTTGGATATCAGTGTACTGTCATCTGTTTCAGCAGATATAAGCAGACCGGCAGTTTGACCGGAACCATCACTGATCCCGGAAATGGTTATATCCTGCTCACCTGCATTTATCTCCAGTTGTACATCTTCTATCATATCCATGGTAAGGCTGTCTGTCCGGGTGGCATAGAGCGTTGTTATGGATCTTGCCGGAATGGCCATCAAGCTTGAGATATCTGCTATTCCGAGGTATTTACAGTCTTCCCCGGCAGAGGTCCGGTAAATCTCGTAATTATGCGGCAGGTTGGCCGCAGAAATATCCAGTGAAACATTTTTGGTATCCGTGTTAACAATAACCATGGTGACCGTATTGGAATCCGTATTTTCAAAGGCTGATACAAGAACCGCGACATCGCTGCAGGAGGATGACAAACGTACCGATCCAGGACGGATATATCGCGCAAAGTTACGCATGGCATACAGCATGGAATTTGGCTGGCCATTGGTCGTAAACTGGTCCTGGAAATTCCATTGCGTCCACAGGTTTACATTGCCCCATATCATCGCCCCCTGAATGGCAGCCGAGATATAAATTGCATCATTGAAGGAAGAGTAAGCCAACCAGGTTTCCGTCATCCAAAGCTCCTTGGGATAATCCCCTTCCTGTGCATTGTTCCACATTTCAGTCCACTGGCTAAAGTTGGGGGCACTGACAGCAATACCGTCGGCAGCATAACCATGGGTTGCAATGACCTCACAATAGCTGTTCGCGACACTGTCAGCCTGTAGCTCATCAATGTACTGGGAAATGGAGTTGGCCGTCTGGGAGAAAACCTGTTCCGGCATATAAAGTTTAGTCGTAATACCCTCCTGTTCGAACCTTTTACCCACCACCCTGATCAGCTCATTGAAATGCTTTGGGTCAAGGATAGCTGATGGATAAGGCTCATGGAAGGCCGGCTCATTCTGCAGCCCTATGCCTGTCAGGGTAATGCCGGCTTTTTCCTCAAACATCCTTACCACCGCAACCATCTCTTCGGCAAACTCTTCGTAATAATGATAAGACAGCCGGTTATAGACCATGTCAGTATAGGAGCTTTGTCCCGCACTAAAATATGATTCCGTTAGGTTGTCCTTCATCCATCCAGGCGGACTCCAGGATGTCAGGATGAAAGATTCAACACCGCCTTCTTTCAGCCTCCTGAAATAATTCCAGTCAAAGGCTGAATAATCGAAGGCCTCCATGTTTAGTGTATAGGGGTCATTGTTGTCATTCTCCCATTCGATCTGGTTGCTAATTAAACCTATGCGAACCGCTGAAGCATTCATCTCATTGATATACAGATTAGCATTACTGTTATCCTCGAAACTTCCAAACCCTCTAATTTCCTGGTGCTTTTTCGTATTATCTATGATGGCATGGGCAGCCCCGGAGTAATCGCCTGACTGTACACTGGCCCATAGCTCAGTGACAAAAGGGGTTTCTGAATTTCCGCCGGACAAGGT
>RCNC010003475.1_pt1 | contig 10282 bp, 5 predicted proteins | sample 2041301 | NCBI WGS metagenome assembly RCNC01 (sample SAMN09708231, study PRJNA481090) | Marine sediment metagenome, whole genome shotgun sequencing project. | biome: marine sediment; feature: ocean; material: sediment; isolation source: Sewage treatment plant 13A marine sediment (STP13A) ... | reverse complement strand
GTTACCGCCATGTTACGGCATCATCCCGGCGCGCTACGGGTCCAAACGGTTTCCAGGCAAGCCTTTGGCCGATATCCTCGGCAAACCTATGATCCTGCATGTCTATGAGAGGGCCCGGCGATGTACACAACTGTCGTCTGTTTTTTTGGCTACCGATGATGACCGAATTCGTTTGGTCGCACAAAAATGGGACATTCCGGTGGTCATGACCCGCCCAACTCATCCCAGTGGTACGGATCGCGTAATGGAAGCGGCCGCCAAGCTGAGACTGCCCACAGACTCCGTAGTCGTTAACATTCAGGGAGATGAACCCGCGCTGCAACCCGCTATGCTCACCCAGTTGGTCCGCCCATTCAGCGCAGCCGATGTTCAAGCAACAACTCTGGCACGTGAAATAAATGCGGCGGATGTTGGCAATCCCGACCTGGTCAAAGTCGTATTTGCCGAAGACGGACGAGCATTATATTTTTCGCGTTCACCGATACCCTATCAACGTCAAGATCAAAAAAAGCGTTATTATGGACACATCGGCATATATGCACTTCGCATGAAGGTGCTGGAAAAATTTGTTGCATTAGAGCAAAGTCATCTTGAAATTACCGAAAGACTCGAGCAGCTGAGACTGCTTGAAAACAACATAGCCATCCATATTGTGGTGACCGATCATCATACCTGTGGCGTGGATCGTCCCGAGGACATTGAAACTGTCAGTAAGATCATATCCGGGATAACGTGAGTCGAAGAAATTACAAAAAAGTTTGCCGGGGCCGTGAGGCTTTTCGTATATCATATTGCCGATCCCGATCCCTACGCATTCTGAATTATCGGGTATTGGAAGTTAAGAATCATTAAAGGAACAGACTAAATGAAACAAACAATCAGACGAATCTTAACCAAGTCGACAGACGCATTAGTCAGGGTTGCCCGTCAAACCGGTGGCCGGTTGCCCAACATTTTGAGAACAGACGTTTACTTCGGCAGAAACATCGCTCATTTACCCCAGGGCGCAATCGTTTTTTTCCCAATCCGGGATAACACGTTTTGCTGCGGTATCGCTGCAATCGTTTCCTATAAATCAAAAAAATCAATACCCCCCCGATTAGACCCGGCCGCATTGGAGGATATGTTGGCTAAAATCGCACAAGCGGGATACGAGACCTGCAAAACAACTATCGACATAGATATTGCCGATCACTACCTTGGCGGCCAATTCCACATCGATTCTCTGTGGCAGGCAATTCAAAATTTAAAGTGTTCAGACCGATTTTATGCCCTTTTTACAAATTCAGATGATCGCAGGCAGTTAACAGACCTTTGTGATCGGCTGACCGGCATCGCTAGTGCTGAAGCACAATTGTTATCGGAGAGCATGGGCCGCATCCCGGTGCAGACCCTTGAATTGATGACCGCCCGGATGGAAAAACTTAAAGATATTGCGTGGTGCATTCGTTGGGAAATTATTCATAATTTAAAAAAAATAAAAGATCTATGCCCGGAACTCAACCAATCGTCGAGTTCCGAAACTGTGGGTGTTTTTAAAAAGATAAATGCCGTTTTAAACAGTATCGACCGGCTTGAAGTCAGGGGGCGCGATTCTGCCGGTATCTCCCTGATGTTTGTTCTCAACAAAGCAGAATTTGATAAATTTGTAAAATCCTTAAAACAGGCAAACGTGTACAATCAGATAGATGAACGCTGCAGCCGGGATACGCTGGTCAACCGGGGAATCACTGTACACCAACACCCCGAAGCCGGAAACAATGAAAAGATTGCCATTGCCATGACTTACAAGGTAGCCAATGAAATCGGCAATCTGGGAGACAATATCCAATTTTTACGCCGGCAGATCGCAGATGATACGATTCTTCAAATCCTTGCTGCCTGTAAGGCTGAGTTTGATACGGTGTCAGCGCACACCCGGTGGGCGTCGGTAGGAGCGATCACCGAAGCCAATTGCCACCCGGTAGACAACCAGACTGTTGAAAATGCAGCGGAAAACAACCCCATCATCCTTGCCTGCTTAAACGGAGATATTGACAACTATCAGGATTTGAAACATGAATTGGAACTTAGCGGGGATCGGATCCACAAAGACATCACCTCTGATACCAAAATCATCCCGCTGATAATCGCTAAATATTCGCGTCAGGGTCACCCCATCGATGAAGCCTTTAGGCTGGCAGTCAATGATTTTGAAGGCTCCCATGCCATCTCCATGCATACGGATCTGGCTCCCGGCAAAATTTTTCTGGCCCAAAAAGGCAGCGGCCAGACATTCTTTGTGGGAATCGCCCCGGATCATTTCATTCCCACCTCCGAAGTATATGGGTTTGTCGAAGAGACCGCCCAATTCATCAAACTGGACGGCGAAACAATGGTAACCGGAAACAGCGGACCCACCCGGGGGCAAATTTTTATTCTGAACCAGGCTTCAACCGGGGGTCTTGATGGCATCGATGCCCGGTGGTATGATGGAACCCCCCTTCAACTTGGTGAAAAAGACATCAAGCAAACCGAAATTACATCCAGAGATATTGACCGCCAGGAATATCCCCACTATTTTTTAAAAGAAATCTCGGAATCACCGGATTCCATGGAAAAAACACTCCACAATCGATGGAAAGTCACAGAGGATGGAACCCGGCAATACGTCATTGCTCTGGATGACACTGTGATTTCACCTTCCTTGAAAAAAGCACTGACCAACGATCGGATCAAACGCATCTTTTTCATCGGGCAAGGCACTGCCGGTGTCGCCGCTATGGCCTGTGCCAATATTATGGCTCACTATATGGACAATCCGTCCTATCATATCAGTGCCTTGAAAGCGTCGGAATTCAGCGGTTTTCAATTAAGCGAACAGGATGATGCCGAGAGTCTGGCAGATGCCCTAGTGATCGCTATCAGCCAGTCGGGCACAACCACCGATACCAATCGCACAGTGGACATGGTAAAGGAAAGAGGGGCTTTTACCCTGGCAATCGTAAACCGCAGAGATTCGGATATTACCTTCAAAGTCGATGGGGTCATGTACACCAGCAGCGGCCGCGACGTTGAAATGTCCGTGGCTTCCACAAAAGCATTTTATTCCCAGATCGTTGCCGGCGCCATCCTGGGGCTTTACATTGCCGCCCTGAAAAAGCACAGAGACGCTGAATTTGTCTCCGGTGAAATAGAGCAACTGCTTGCACTTCCGTCTCAAATGCGGGAGATATTGTCCACCAGAGATGCAATCAAGGACTCAGCCACAAAACTTGCCGTCACCAAAACTTACTGGGCTGTAGTGGGCAGTGGTCCAAACAAGGCTTCGGCTGATGAAATACGCATCAAACTTAGCGAACTTTGCTACAAGACGATTTCCTCGGATTTCGTGGAGGATAAAAAACACATCGATTTATCTTCAGAGCCGCTGATCATAGTCTGTGCCGCCGGCACGAGAAACACGGTGATTCGTGATATCATAAAGGACACCGCCATATTCAAGGCGCACAAGGCCACCCCCATCGTTATTGCAGATCAGGGCGAAAATCGTTTCACGCCCTATGCCGATAGTGTATTCCATGTGCCCCGCGTCAGCGAACATTTCGCTCCCATTCTAAATACTCTGGTGGGCCACATATGGGGATATTATGCGGCGCTGGCCATCAATGAGGGTTCCCGTTTCTTGTATGGTTTTCAGGATGATATTAAAAATACCATTGAAGAATATGCCACCCAGGGCCTGGATGTATACGAAATCATTCTTGAAAAGCCCTTCCGGGAAAAAATTGCCGAATTCTACAACAAGTTTAGAAAGAAAAGAGCCGCCAAACAATTTCCCGTCGCCATAGGATTTGATGTCGTATCCGATCTGACCCTGCTGCTCAAATACCTGTCCGGCCGATTGCCGGTCTCGGATTTTGATCTTGATTTTAGCCAAAAAGGCACGGCCGTCAATATGCTTAACACGTTTTTCAATTGTCTGTCAGATGGAATCAGCACTATGGCGCGGCCGGTAGATGCCATCAAGCACCAGGCCAAGACCGTTACCGTGGGAACCAGCCGAATCAGCGAGCGCATCGAAGGCATCCTGTTTGATGCCTTAAGCTTTGAAAACCTTGCGATTTCCCAACTGACCAACATGAATATAATTGTGTTAAAAAATCTCCAGGGTATCATTGAGCAAATTGAAGGTTCCACTCTTTACCGCATTGACGGTTTGAGTGTTCTCGGCGAGCCCTCGGAAGACACCACCATTGAGGTCATCAAAAAACGGGGGGATATTGCCGACGTCCCGTCAAGGGTTGAAACGGACAACCGCTTGAAAGGAACCAAACGCATTATCGTAAGGCAGGGAAATGTCTACATCGGCAAAGGTCGCAAGGATGAACGCAGTATCATGATCATTCCCTTTTTGACCACTTCTGACAGCGATCCAAACAGAATTGAATATTTGTTGCTGTTGCATGTATCTTTTCGGCAAGACATCACCCTTGATACCCGGATTAAAGCACTCGGCGGCAAATACGAGCACATAAAAAATATTGTGCAGGAAAACAGCATTGCCTGGCAAGATAGCTTTCTCGGTTTTCTTAAAATTGAAGATCTTTTTGGCCGATCAGCTGAAAAAACAGCTGATTATATTGTATCCCGGCAAAATCGAGAGATATAAGCCGACTCACCGATATTCCCCCCGTTAGAAATCATATGTTATCAAAAAGTTGACATCTGAATGCGTATCGTTATAAAATAGTCAACTATAGTGAAAATTCATTCCTTCTTCACACGGATTCCAAAACGTCCAGATTCCTCTCATGCCGGATACCAGAGTATGGGTTGTGATTGCTTCGCTCCATACTGCCGGTCGGGTGCTGACAAACTCCGATAATAAATTTAAGGATGTATATAAATGGATAACAATTATACCACCATTAATTCCTCTATCGATCATTTAAACGAGATCTCCGCCTGGGTCTCATCCGTTCAGGATCTCGACCAGCTGCTTGAGCTCATAATCGAAACCGCCACCCGGATGATGGATGCCAAGGCCAGCTCGCTTTTACTGCTCGACCGCAAAACCCAGAAACTTTATTTTAAAGTGGCCACCGGTGCAAAGGGAACTGATATCAAACAGTTTGAGATCGACCTCGGACAGGGCATCGCAGGTTATGTTGCCCAATCGGGAGAGCCGCTTTTGATCCCGGACGTGGCCAAAGATCCGCGCTGGTATAAAGAAATCAGTGAATCTATTGGGTTTAAAACCCAATCCATTGCCTGTGTGCCGATGAAGATAAACGGCGAAACCATCGGTGTGGTCGAAATTATCGATAAGGCCGACGGCAGTTCAATTCGGGACGAAGATTTAAAAATATTGTCCGTTTTTGCCGATCTGGCCGCCCGGGCCATCGGTAACGCCCGCAAGATCGAACACGATAAAAAAGAAATCAGAGATCTGAAAAATGAGTTGCAGTGCAAGTATGAAATCGTCGGTGAAAGCAAGGCACTGCGCAACGTCATCTCTGATGCGATCAAAGTCGCCAATTCTAAATCCACCACCCTGCTTTTGGGAGAAAGCGGAACCGGCAAGGAGCTGTTGGCCCGGTTGATTCATCGGGCTGGTCCCAGAAAGGATGAACCCATGATCGTGCTCAATTGCGCTGCATTGCCGGAAACCTTGCTCGAAGATGAGTTGTTCGGTCATGAAAAAGGGGCTTATACCGGCGCAGTTGCTCGTAAAATCGGCAAATTTGAACTGGCCGACGGGGGCACTATATTTTTGGATGAAATCGGAGAAATGAGTCCCGGCATGCAATCCAAACTTCTGCGCATTTTACAGGAAGGCGTCTTTTACCGGGTGGGGGGCAATAAAGCAATTCCGGTGGATGTGCGCGTATTATCGGCCACCAACCGCAATATAGAGGAAGATGTCGCCCAGGGTAAGTTCCGTGAAGATCTTTACTACCGCATAAATGTAGTTCAGATTCATATGCCGCCTTTAAGAGAACGCAGAGAAGACATCGTGTTGCTGGCCGAATATTTTTTAGACATCTTTAAAAAAGAGAGGGGGACATCTAATTTAATTATATCTAAAGCGGCCATGGATCTCATGGTCGAGTATGACTGGCCGGGCAATGTCAGAGAAATGAAAAATGCCCTGGAAAGGGCGGTTGTCATGGGCAACGGCAAACAGATTTTGCCCGAAGATCTTCCGGCATTTGCCTGCACACCCCAATATCCCGGATTGGAAGTGGGATTGTCATTGAAAGAGGCCACCGACATGTTTAAAAAAGAATTTATTGTCATAAATCTCAGACACACCGAAGGCAACCGGAGTCTGGCAGCCAAAACAATGAAAATTCAGCGAACTTATCTATCGCGATTGATCGCCAAATTCGCTATAACCTGATTGTGTTAATATTGGTCAACCTCGAAAGGAAGGAGTTCTGAAATGATCTCGACATTCGCTAAATTTAGTCTGGCCCCGGTATTTTTAACAGTGCTAACAGCTGCATCCTGGGTTTTCGCCGCTGTTGAAATTAACCTTCAGAAAACATTGACAACCGATGGGGTGCCTGTTGATGTGGCGGTCTCCCAGGACGGCAACCTGACCTTTGTCCTCACCGACAACGGCAATGTCCTGATCTACGATCGGGTTGGAAACCTGACGGATACCGTCGAAATCGGCCCTCATATCAATCAAATTGAGATCGGCCCGCGGGGAGAAAGGTTGTTTGCCGCCAGCCGGCAAAATAAATCAGTGGAAATTATTACTCTTGACTTCATCCATGAAATCAATACGATGGGCTCCCCCTCTAAAGGTCCGCATGAGGCACCGGTGGTCATCGCAGTGTTTAGTGACTTTCAATGAGGTTACTGCGCGAGGCTGGTGCCTCAACTTGAGCAGTTGCTCATTAAATACCCCGCCGAAGTAAAAGTGGTTTTTAAAAACTTCCCTATTAGAAGTCACAAGTATGCTCTCAAAGCTGCCGCGGCGGCATTGGCAGCTGAACCCCTTGGGAAATTCTGGGAATTTCACGACACGCTTTTTACCAATTACAACCGTCTCAACGACCAAAAAATCCAGGAAATTGTTGGGCTACTGGGTCTGGATGAAACTAAATTTAAAGAACAACAAAAGAATCCAGCCATCACGGAACGTATCCGACAGGATTACGAGGAGGGCATCCGGATAGGGGTCAGAGGAACACCCACGATATTTATAAACGGCAAAAAGCTACGCGCCCGCGGCGTGCAAAGCATGGAGGCGGTCATCGAAAAGGAACTGCAAAAACAACAGGAGAAAAGCCAAAAGGAAACTGCACAATAGCACCCTAAACCGAAAATGAAAATTGCAGATTGAATATTTATGGATGTCGCTTCGCTCCGTTCTTTTTAAAATTGATCCGCCGGAGGTGGACCTTAAATATTCAATATTCAATCGAAAATATTCAATATTAACCCACCCGTGTCTTCGAATATTCCAGTGCCGCTTTGATAAAATCCCTGAAAAGCGGATGCGCATCCATCGGACGCGATTTAAACTCCGGATGAAACTGACATCCAAGAAACCAGGGATGGTCCTTGATTTCAATAATCTCCACCAGATCACCGGTGGGCGAGCTGCCGCTGACGACCATGCCCTTTTCAACCAGCAGCGCTTTGTAATCATTGTTGAATTCGTACCGGTGGCGGTGACGCTCAGATATTTTCCCCTCGCTGTATGCCTGGTAGGCAAGGGTGTCTTTTGTTAAATGACAGGGATAAGCGCCCAGACGCATGGTGGCCCCTTTGTCCGAGGACTCGTCCCGCCGTTGGACAGTGTCGCTTCTCTCATCAAGCCACTCCAGCATCAAATAAATCACTGCATCCGGCGTAAATTCATTGAACTCGGAACTGTTGGCGTCCTTCAAACCTGCCACGTTGCGCGCAAACTCAACCACCGCGATCTGCATTCCCAGACATATCCCGAAATAGGGAATTTTATTTAGCCGAGCATGGTTCGCCGAGCATATTTTGCCTTCAATGCCACGGTTGCCGAAACCACCGGGCACCAGGATACCGTCGGCATCGGCCAGCATCTGACTGCAAGTCCCGTCTTCTATTTTCTCCGAATCAACGAATATAAGATTCACTTTACAATCGTTCGCAAATCCACCATGGCACAGAGCTTCGTTCAGACTTTTATAGGATTCGGTAAGATCGACATACTTTCCGACAATAGCGATCGTCACGGATTGTTGGGTCATCTGAATTTTACGAACCAACTCTTCCCAGGCCTCAAGTCTGGGTGCCCGGGTCCAGATATTAAGCAATTCGACTATCTTGCTATCCAGGCCTTCTTTATGAAACACCAGCGGCACTTCGTAAATACATTCAACATCTTTGGCAGTTACCACTGCATCGATGCCGACATTGCAAAAAAGAGAAATTTTAGCCTTGATTTCTCTGGATAGATACCGGTCGGTGCGGCATAGCAGAATATCAGGTTGAATCCCAATGCTGCGCAGCTCTTTTACGCTGTGCTGGGTGGGCTTTGTTTTCACCTCTCCTGCGGTGCCGATATACGGGACAAGGGTCAAATGAATGTACAAGGTATTGTCCTTGCCCGCATCAACTTTGAACTGCCGGATGGCCTCCAGAAATGGCAGGCTTTCAATGTCGCCGATGGTCCCGCCAATCTCGACAATCACAACATCCACATCCTTGGCGGCCAGTTTGATACTGTGTTTAATCTCATCTGTGATGTGCGGAATAACCTGAACCGTTCCACCGAGATAATCTCCACGGCGCTCCTTCGAGATAACTGAATGATAAATTTTCCCTGTGGTAAAATTGTTGTCGCGGCCCAATTTAGCATGAGTAAATCGCTCATAGTGTCCGAGATCCAAGTCCGTCTCAGCGCCGTCATCGGTAACAAATACCTCACCGTGCTGGAAGGGATTCATGGTACCCGGATCGACATTGATATACGGATCCAGTTTCTGAATGGTTACCGTAAGTCCCCGGCATTCCAACAACGCTCCAATGGCAGCCGAAGCCAACCCCTTACCCAGAGAGGACAGCACACCTCCGGTTACAAATATATATTTTGTATTATCTCCCATAGGTTTACCTTAATGATTGATGTTATTGATTTTATGGATTAAATTGAGGGATGAAAATTTGCCTGCACACATGTTTCGGGATACGGAAATTAATAATTAACCAAATGACGAACTCACGTCAAAAAGCGAAAACCCCCTTGTGCTATCGCCCAAAGGGGTTTAGATCATTGCAGATGAACTAAAATATCGGCGTTTGGGTGGAATGCTAATTGAACCCTCTCAATTCCTTTTAATTTTGAGCCAAAAATTGTCAGACCCATTACTCAATTGCTATTTATTAAGTACCAATAATAAGATAATAGGTCAATAAAGTAAAGTCGGAATTTTTGAATTTTTAAAGTTATTCAAATATAAGCCTGAATTCCTCGATGGTTTTTTCAACTTCACTGGGTTCTTCGGTATCACCGGGCACGATCGGTTGCACAGGTGCCTGGGGAAATACCGTCTTCAGATAATCAATATCAAAAAGTTCCTCGGAAAACGTTGCGTTCTCCTCAAAATTTATGGCTTGAATCACGCGAACCAGATTCCCGTCCTGATAGAACTCGATGCGAGACGGATAACGGAGTTTGCCTATCTTCCACCAGACCAGATACCGAATCTCCATTGTATCCGATTCACCGGCCGGATCGACACCTTTGATAATCCAGCGCAGGGGCAGAAAGGTGTCCTGATCAATCCAAATCTGAGAAACCGACTCATCGGGATATTCGGCCCCAATTACAAATGCAATTTTCCCCTCAAATCGTCCCAGACTCGATATGGAAACATTAACTCCCAGTTGCAACAGCCTTTCAACGAGTTCCTCACGCGAATGGTAAAACAAAAGATCCTTGTAAAGATCAAACCGATTTGCAGCCCCGGACGCGCTGGTTCCGTCAATTAACGTCAGTGTTTTTCCTTCGGAAAAGATGAAAATGCGTTCAGAATCATTAGATCTTGCGTCCGAACGAAAGGCCTTAGAAAAGATATATCTCAAGGAGCCTTCCAGTTCCATAGCTTCCGGTTCCTCACCCATCTCATTGGCAAAATGATCCCATGACCGGCGTGAACCGTCCCTAGCATCGACCGCATCAGAGGGCTGCATTGAACCACTACCAGGGGAATACTGTTCCGAATCATCAACCAAACCAAACCGGTAAAAGATAATTTTTTGAGAAACAAATAGGCTTTTGGCCTTTCCCAGATTTTCAATCACC
>RCNC010003869.1_pt1 | contig 10283 bp, 7 predicted proteins | sample 2041301 | NCBI WGS metagenome assembly RCNC01 (sample SAMN09708231, study PRJNA481090) | Marine sediment metagenome, whole genome shotgun sequencing project. | biome: marine sediment; feature: ocean; material: sediment; isolation source: Sewage treatment plant 13A marine sediment (STP13A) ... | reverse complement strand
CACATTTACTGCCAGGGGTGAACTCCGTCAGGATGTCCGAATCAATAAAGTAAGTTGAATAGTAGTATGGATGTACTGTTTCAAGATCGTGATCATACATTTGTCGCTTCCTCCATTCATCATCATCTATAGAAGATGCAAAGGGCATAATGCCAAAAAGTTCTCCATTCCGGTGGGAGATGATAGTCAGGGGGAAAAAGCTTATCTGGTCATCCATGTAGTCAGCCCGGATGGGATGCATACGAACCATCTGATTGGGAAGTTGCACATTGGGTCGGGTAGGTTGAAGAAGCTGTGCCACTCCGCCTATGTGTGGATCAACATAGTGGAGATTTGGCTTGACTTCAGTCCGGGGCGTACAGGCGGCCAGTAAAGTAGCTGCTAAAATTCCCCAAAAGAGTGATTTAACAATAGGTCCTTTCATGTTTTGATTTATTCTATGTGTTTAAATTTTTCGAGCATTTCTGAGAGCCGGTCTGTTAAAATGAAGTCAACCCCGCTGTTAAATAGTGCTTCTCGTTTGTACAACAATAATTGACCCGAATATTGTGTTGTTTCAAGCGAGCAATCTCCTGGTCCATTTGCTGGCCTGTTCTGTTTCCGAGTAACTGGATAAACTGGCTTTTTTGCCGGATGGTCTCCTCGATATATTCGCTCCGCTTATTCTGCCTTTCCATATTGCATATCATGATATCCCGGCTAATCTTTTTTGCACCCCGGGCCGCCTCTGACCCACAGGCAAGAAATGTCTGGTGCACCCTTTTTTCATCCACAATGGTCCTGGCAAGCTTTTCCCCTAATTCTTCCCCTCCTTTGATGTGCACATTCAGCCAGATATTCTCAGGCATTACGGCAAGTGCTTCCTGGAAGGTGGGGATTGTTTCGCCTGAAAATTTTTCAGCTTTCCAGCTGCCGGCATCCAGCTGCTTTACTTCATCGAGGCTTAGTTCAGAAATTTTACCCTGCCCGTTGCTTGTCCTGTCCACTGTCTCGTCATGCAGGATAAGCAGATGACCATCTAAGCTCATGCGCACATCAAACTCTATCATGTGAGCGCCGAGACGCACGGCTTCTTTAAAGGCAGCGAGGGTGTTTTCAGGATGTGTATCCATCGCTCCACGATGTGCACAGATACCACGATCCGGCATATCTACGGAGGTGGTTTTACAGGAGACGCATCCTAAAATAAGCAGGACAATTATTGTTAAATGCAGAACCCTTTTCATAACATCGTTTCTCCTTTATTTTTTATGAAACAATACCGAGGCAGGGATTTCGGTTTTTTCAAATCCTGGACCTTTCCAGCTTACCCTGTTCATATATGCTCCTCCCATTTGAAAATACTTCTGGGCAATACGATAGTTTCCTTTTTTCAGGGCAATGGTACGGAATGATTCGTGGGCGGGGTGACCACCATCCATATTGATAAATTCTTTTCCATCCAGATAAAGAATACTGCCGTCATTGCTTTTATTGTAAAAGGTATATGCACCATCTTCAGGAATGCGAATGAAGCCTTCGTATTCATAGCCAAAGTACATTTCTGTTTTACGATCGTCAATGGAGAAATGTGAAAGGATGCCTGTTTCTACCGGCTTGAGAGGCTCAAGTTCACTTACAAACATTAGCTCGTCTTCGAAATACCTGTATTTCAGACCCTGCTCCACGTTGCTGCCTTCATAGTTATGAAAGGTTTCATACTCCAGTTTGTTTACTTTTTCCGTAACTGTAAGACTACTTAGCAAAGCTTCTTTGATGGCTCGAAACTTTATCAGAGTTGTATTCTTAAGTACAAAGGGAGCTGTATAGCCCTGAGATCCTTCATTGGGTTCACTTCCATCCAGGGTATAATAGATCATTGCATCCTCAGTCTCGCATTGAAGGCTTACTTCAATGCTGTCCAGGAAATTATGGTCCCTGTGAACGATATAGGGCATGGCTACAGCCGGCATGAACTCCATGCTGGACGGTCTGTCTTCAAGGGAAGTACCCCAGTTATTGTTTGGATGCGGACCCATTTCAAAAACCAATTTGCTCCCACTGCTGATATCCTTATGGCTGAACCAGGATTTTGTATATGGCGAAGCATTCAGGGTGGCAGACTGGATGTATAGATTTTTGTCGGACACCTGATTGGCTTCTATGATAAAATCTTTTCCATTTTCAAGATGAATGGTGATCCTGTCAAACAGGGGACTTCCAATGATATAGTTGGCATCACCGGGATTTACGGGATAGAAGCCCATTGAACTTAGAATATACCAGGCCGACATTTGTCCGCAATCTTCATTGCCTTCCAATCCGGCTGGAGTATCATCATACATGCTATGGAGGATCTTCCGTACAATTTTCTGAGTCTTTGGTGCAGCACCTGCATAGTTATATAAATAGGCCATATGATGGCTTGGTTCATTGCCGTGGGCATACTGGCCAATGAGGCCACTTGCATCTTTTACCCCTGCATCATATCTGGATTGGTAGCTAAAAAGCTGATCCAGCCATTTTTCGAATTTGTCATCCCCTCCCAGCAGGGCAATTAGACCATTAACATCGTGCGGAGCAAAGAGACTGTACTGATAGGAATTACCTTCCACAAAATGTTCACTTCCTTCTGCAGGATCAAAGGGCACGACCCAGGAACGATCGGAATTTTTCGGACGCATAAATCCGGTAACGGGATCAAACAGATTTCTGTAAAACTGTGCACGTTGTTGATAGACCAGAAAGTCATCTTCTTTCCCCAGTTTTTTTGCCAAAGCGGCCATGCACCAATCGTTATAGGAATACTCCAGACAGATCGAAACAGACCCGGTACTTTTATCTGCGGGAATGAATCCCATCCTTGAATAATAGCCACTGTGATCAAGCTGGTTTTTCATGGCACCGTAGGTCAGTTCAATATCAAAATCCCGTATTCCCTTGTTATAAGCATCCAGGATCACAGGGAGGGAATGGTGACCAATCATGGAGCCTGAATAATTACCCCATATCTCCCAGTGAGGTAGCCTGCCCCCGTTTTTATAGACTGCCAGAAAGGTCTTTATAAAATCATTCATCCGCTCTGGTTCCAGGATCGTATAGAGTGGCATCTGGGCCCTGAATACATCCCATAATGAGAAAACCGAATAGCGGGTAAATCCGTCGGCCCTGTGTACTTTCAGATCAACACCCCTATAGCTTCCATCCACATCATTAAATACAATGGGTGCCATGGCAGTATGGTAGAGGGATGTATAGAAAATACGCTTTTCTCTTTCCGAGCCACCCTCTATCTCTATTTTGGACAGATGCTTATTCCAGGCCTTCTTCGCCTGGTTTTGAATATCCTGAAAATCCCATCCCTGGTTTTCTGCTTCCAGATTCATTTTTGCTCCTTCAACGCTAACTGCTGATATGCCTATTTTTACAAGAATTTTTTCATCCTTTTGGGTACGATAACGTACAAAGGCTTTGATATTTTCTCCTTCCGCATGGGTGATACCATCGACCAGTGTGTCGTTTATGGCAATACCGGAATTCTCAAATGGTGAGGAGAATTTTGCATAGAAATAGACATGCTGATCATTGGCCCAACGGATTGAGCGTCTGAATCCTGTAATTACAGTGTCATTTAGCACTTGTATATTTGATTCTATGACCCGGTCCCGGTTTTTCAGATCGATAATAATGTTTGAACTATCTGAAGCAGGAAAGGTATACTGATGAAAACCTGATCTTGTAGTTGCTGTCAACTCCGCTCTAAGCTGGTAATCATCAAGCAGAACACTGTAATATCCGGGTGAAGCAGTTTCGTTGTGATGGCTGAATGAAGAACGATACCCGGTACGGGAATCCTTTTCATCACCCACAAACATCTGTACTTCACCTACAGTTGGCATCAGCAGAATGTCACAAAACTCAGGTGCACCGGTTCCGCTTAAGTGCGTTTGACTGAAGCCCATAATTGTTTTGTCCGAGTAGTGATAGCCCGAAGAACCGTCCCAGTCCTCCATCCTTGTATCCGGACTGATTTGCACCATTCCAAAGGGTACCATGGCTCCTGGGAAGGTATGCCCGTGGCCACCTGTACCAATAAAAGGGTCCACATACTTTGTGAGATCCTGGTTTGTTGAGATCTTACAGGAAATGAGTAAGGTTGCAGCCATCAGGATTCCTGAGAAACAGAACATGACCCGGTTAAACAGTCCCATTTTGTGAGTTTTTGAAAGTCAACTGACTTTTTTTCACGGTTATTTTATGAATCAGTTCGTTATCAATACTGAAAATACTGAACGAGATAGTAGGATCATCGCGAAGTGTGTCAAAATCGATTATTCCAAATGAACATTTATCGTTATATCCGAATAATGCTTCTGGGATAATATTATGCGTATGGATATTGCTCAATCTTGAACTTTGAAACTCATAAAAGTCATAAGCATTTTCACGTTTAATCTTCCAGGCATCGGATCGGTGGCGGTCTGCTGAAAGGAAAATGACTCCTTCAATTTTATTTTTTTCAATAAATGAAAAAATCTCCTCACGCTCTTCTTTAAAACCTTCCCATGTATCCAAACTTCCAGGTTTTGCGCCGTCAGCCACTGGAACTGGAGAACAAATAATCTTAAATGTAGCCTTAGATTTTTTAAGTTGTTCAAACAACCATTTTTTCTGGGTCTCCCCCAACATGGATGGAGCAATAGGATGTTTGACTTCTGGATTCATCCGATAGTAGCGACCATCTAAATGCATAAAGTCGACATCAGCGATAGACATATTAAACCAACATCCAGGCACTTCTTCACCGCCACCGTAGTATGGATTTATCCAGTTATTTTTAAAAGTATTCCATACTTCACGTTTCCAGGGTGGATCGTCAATAGCCGGACCCCCAAAGCTGTCATCGGTAGTAAAATCATGATCATCCCAAATTGCATAAATAGATGAAGAAGCTGCAAAAGATCTGAATTCGGGACGTGATTGACGTCTGTAGTAACAGTATTGTTGGACCGGTTTTAATAGCGGATGATCGATATAGACATTATCACCCAAAAGTAAAAATGCCAAGGGCTTGTGTGAAGCAATTGTATTCCAGACACGTTCATAAACAGGTGTATAGCCTGCTCCTCCACCAAATCCGATACTAAACTTCCCCGGTTTACTGGTTTTGGGAAATGATTTAAAACTATATATTTCTGCCTGGCATTTATCATTAATAATGAGTTGATAGCGATAATGCTGATTTGCACTGAGTCCGTTTACAGATACCGTGGCTGTATAATCTTTTAGAGAATCTGTGTTTTCTTCATTGGAAGAATACTCATTATCCTCCTTGTCAAATACTACAACTTTAATAGAGCTAGCTTGGACAGTTCGTACCCAAAAAGAAGCACTGCTGTCTGTAAGCTGTCCGAGCATTGGACCATGAAGAAGCTCAATTCCAAGTTGATCTGACATCTCAATAAAGGGATTAAAATTATATAAATCTCCAAGCAAATCCCTCGGCCCGGCTAAGAACCGGCTAAATGGTAAACCATGACTAACTGCTTGTTCAACATAGTACATTGCTGAATCTGGTTTATCCATCTCAGTATAGGCAATGGCTAATCCATACAAGGATTCCAGGTCATCCGGATGTTGATTTAAATAATACAAAAAGTGATTCCGGGCAGATTCCGGACTATCTTCTGTTATCATTGCAATAGCGTCCCGGGTTTGTTTTTTATATTGTTCCATTTTCACTTGTGAAAAACTTACCTCAGTAAGGAAGAACACTATAATTATTATGAGACCGAATTGTTTTCTTTTCATTTGCTACTCTTTAATCGTTTACTAAAGCCTGATTTTGATCAGAAAGATCACTGAGCTTTCTTCTCCCTTTCTGATAAGAATCTGATAAGAGCCTGTGGTTTATCAGTCTGAATACCATCTGTTCCCCAATCCAGTATTTTTGTCCATTCTGCTTCATTCCCCTGATCCTCATCAACAAAGACCATTGTATTATTATCATGGGCAATTTGCATATACTCCTTACTCAGTTCGCCCATATCGGTGGCAATTACCAGTGGCTGAACCTCTTCAATAACTTTTGCAATATTCTCTTTCGGACCGGGATCAGGCATGGGCACACAGCTATTGCAACTGCTCTTCACCTCCTTGATTGCATCCATGAAAAAGGCTGGTATATACCAGACAATATCGGCCTCCATCTTATACTTTTTTATGATCTCCACTAATTCCGGCACGAGGGGTTCTTTCAGATCGAGGTATATGCCTATCTGTCCCTGGCACAACTGCAGTATCTCTTCAATGGTCGGGATACGGGTGTTCTTCCATTCCGGTCCGACTCGTTCCCCGATATCCATTGCTTTTAGCTCTTCAAGCGTAAAGTCACTCACTTTTCCGGTGGCTCCTTTTACATAGGCATCAATGCTTGGATTATGAACGCTGACGATCCTACCGTCTCTGGTTTTCCTGACATCGATTTCAATAAAATCACAGCCCAGATCGATTGCTTTTTGATATGCTGGTAGCGAATTTTCAGGAATTCCATTGTGTACGCCGCGATGCACAATAAGGTATGTGCTTCCATTTTTTGGTTTCGGGAAGGAAGCTCCTGGTTCTACCTGAGCAATTATTGTATTCTGTTGAGTGACAACAGTAATCAATACAATGGCAGCGAAAAACTTTATCCCAGTTCTCATTTTTCCTGGTCCTTTATACTTTTCCTTATTATTAGATTCTCCTTCGATGGCAGCCGGGGAAAAGATTGATGCGGTTCAGTTTGATACCAGTAGGCTACAGAGGCGAGTTCATCTTCAAGTGGCAGATATCCGTCGGCTCCCCATCCAAGACATTGAATTGTGATTTTCAGGTCTTCCTCAAAACGAACGGGGTCTTCAATATGCCAGCGGTATTGACCAAAAACACCTACAAATCCCTCGATTTCGGGATCTTTCACTTCATAAAAGCCTGCATAGAGGCTGGTGAATTCTGAGTAGTACATTTTCCCGTCAATCTCTCTGTCGTTGTAGCCGTACGATCCGCAGAAATAATCCTCCTCCCCGGTGCCGCAAATGGTCGGAAAATCCTTATCTCCGTCCATATAGAATTTGATTTCTCCTTCACCCCACCAACCCAACTTCCTGGCACCATGGGCAAGGTATGTTCCCACATAATTACCCTTACCCTTTATATTGTCAACTATGGTAAATACTTCCTTAAAGGGTAGCGACTGAACCCTTCTGAATTGTGCATGGAAATATTGGGTTTCAGGAGCTATCTCTTCCAGTGAGTAATCTATCTGATAATAAAGTGAAACACTCTTTTCACTCATGTTTTCCATGACGACTTTGCATTTTTTTCTAAACGGCATTTGCCAGTAGGAATTGAAACCGCTTCTCGGGTTTACACATATAGCAAGAGAATTAATTACCGGTTCATTCATGATCCCCCATCCTGCAGCAAAGAAATCACCCACCGGTACTTCTACAGACGGCTCCGTTTCATCGTCCCAGTAAAACTTGAGGATCATTAAGCGATAGTCACCCACCGGAGTCATCCAGATATGATTAATAATTCCGGGACCATCAATCTCCCCGAGGGTAAATATCTCACCCGGTTTAATTCTGATATAAGGATTTACTTTCCATCCCTGTCCCAGCTTGCGGGCCGCTTTTGCAGCTGTTCCTTCTTCCAGGGTGGCCATTCCGCCCATCCCTTTTTCGCCAGTAAAATTCTCGGGACTGATGGATCTGGATTTTGAATCAGAGGGTTGACTGAGGTTTCTTAAACTGCTGTTTTGACCGTTTAAAAAAGAGATACTTGCAACAACAAAGATGAAAGTTAGAATGTTTGTTTTTAACATGATGTTCGCTATTAAATGGAACTACTTCTTTTTATACACTTTAACATAATCAACGATGAAAACATCAGGGAATATAGCATCCTTCAAGCCTTCCATGGTGCCTGGCAGTTCCATGCTGAGAATCAGGTATTCCTCAATATGTGAAATAGCATGGGTAAGCTCGTAATACTTATATCCGTCAACGAAGAATGCGTATTTCTCAGGTGTCCATTCAAGAGAAAAGGTATGAAAACCTTCACTTACTCCTTTCACCTCACTTAGTAAGCCCCCCACGGATTGTTGGTTCGGACCGTAAGCCCAGTGGAGATTATGAGAAATCAGATCTTCTCCTGTCTTCTTGAAATATTCCATGATATCTATTTCCACACCAAATTTTGCAGGATCTTCTCCTTGGGAAATACCTGTGGATTGAATCCAGAATGCCGACCAGTTTCCTTGTGACTTTTGGAGCTGTGCGCGGCACTCAAAATATCCGTATTTTGTCATAAAAAGATCTTGTGTACCGATAGCCCCTACCAGGATGGAATCCCCACTTTTCAAAGCAGCTAATTCCAGGAACCCGTCTTTTACACTTATTGCTTCCGGAGATATATATCCTGCTGCACGTGGTCCGACCGCTCTTGGCGCCCATTTTTCAGGGTCTAATTTGTCGCCATCAAATTGATCTTCCCAGAATAATTTATATCCCAGACTCTCGGGAGTATAGCGAGTAGGTGTCATTGGCTGGAAAAAATTATTCACTTCATTTTCATTGGTAGTCAATACTACAGGCAAACGCCATAAACCACCGCTGTTTCCCCAGTCATTGACCTGTATGGCAATATGGTTAGACTCTCCATATTTCAACTTTTCATTTAAATTGGTAAATGTTGGCCTGCTTGCCTGGCTAATATTTGCTTCGCCAAAAAAACTTACACTTTCACCATTGACAAACAATTCGTAAGCATCGTTTACAGCGCCAAATTTCAGCCATATATCTCTCCCTTTCCACTCCTTTGGAATGTCAACTGTTTTTCTATACCAGCCATAAGAGTCCAGATTCGGATAGCCCTGATCTTCCCATCGTAAGCCTGCATCAATAACATCCCATTGAGAATCATCAAAGTTGGAGTCATACCATTTTTCAGAACTACCCATGTTCTTTTCATCGGGAGAAAATTGCCAGTTTTCTGACAGGTCGATGGATTCTGGTACCTGTTGTTTACAGGATATTGTCAATACGAAAACAAGCAGGGTCAGGATCAGTTTAATATTCATGCAGGCCTTTAGATTTCAAGTATTTAAGAATAATTTCAGGCTCATCGGTCTGAATAATATTCGCATTATATTGGAGTAAGGTATTCATGGCTTCATCAACATCTCCTTTGCGAATCATCGCATCAAAGTCCCCCAGGGCATTTATCCAGATCCTCGCGTTTCCACTGGCTATGAGTGTTGTTACTTCAGACGTATAAAAAGATGGATCGATATGCACCACCTGGGGAGAGAAGCGATGAAGCGCTGAATCGGCCATTTCATAAGAGTAGGCACGCGGCATGATCATGGAGCTCTCTTCCAGATCCAGGATTTCATTCAACACATCATAATCATTGTCAAAATAGAATACAAAGGATTCCGTGCCTGTCCTTTCTATAGTTTCAACAATAGGGATCACATCATCGGTTTTGAGATCAATGTCGACCATAATATTTCCATGAATTACCTTAAGGGCCTCTTCAAATGTTGGAATTGTCTCCTCCGTAACTGTTCCATCCCTTTTCTTCAGGCTGAATGCTTTGAGTTCTGACAAAGTATAATCTTCTACTTTTCCCGATCCATTTGTGGTCCGGTCGATTGTTCCGTCATGCATTAATACCGGGATGCTGTCTTTAGTGGTTTTTACATCCAGTTCTACAATATCAACACCTAATTCAATGGCGTGTTTAATTGCTGATATGGAATTTTCAGGGTGGTCATTATGAGATGCCCTATGGGCAGCTACCATCACATAATCAGAATTGGCATCATGGAACTTTTCGAGAATTTTTTCAATGTTGCCGGAAGTTTCAGGCCTGGTACAGGCAGCCAGAAACAGCACCAGTAACAATAAAAAACTATTTAGTTTGATCTTAGGATTCATAGGATATTTAATTATCGTGATTTATCTTCTTTTCTTGTTTATTGTCAAAAACCGGAACCACATTCTTTATCTGGATTTCCCCCTTATCAAGTGGTAAGGTAATTAATTTACCTCCTGTGGGCCAGGCTTCATTGGTGGCTTCCCCGCTAATATATCCATAGGATAGAATGATGCCCCCGGTATACTCTCCCCAATAGTTATTATAGTGATCGTGACCACAGAAGCATGCCTCAATATTACCCACTTCCACAAAGGCTTCATAGGTGCTGCCGTCATCTTCCTCATACCAGACTTTCTCTCTACTCTCACCCTCTTTGT
>RCNC010003474.1_pt1 | contig 10286 bp, 6 predicted proteins | sample 2041301 | NCBI WGS metagenome assembly RCNC01 (sample SAMN09708231, study PRJNA481090) | Marine sediment metagenome, whole genome shotgun sequencing project. | biome: marine sediment; feature: ocean; material: sediment; isolation source: Sewage treatment plant 13A marine sediment (STP13A) ... | reverse complement strand
ATCGGATATCTTATATAACAGAGGTGCTTCCCATCGGGGCTTTCAGGATTAGCATCGTATATACTTAGAGCTGTACTCTCTTTCCCGTCATGAATGGGTTTTACATATTGGGTGTAATCTTTTTGAGCCGCAACATAAATGAAGCTATTAAGAATCAAGCATAGGAGCGCAAATCTTTTGATTGTTGTTTTTGTTGTCACATGCGTTTAATTGCTGCTTTATAAAGTTAACTGAATTGTGATAAGTATGTCAACCCTATGGTATATTCACTTAATGACGGCTTGCATTCTTATTTTTTCATTTTATCATCAGAATGAATTCCGCCTGTTTGAGAAGGTCAGGGATAATACAGTAATTGCTGTCATATATTTGTGAATAATGACCAAAATGTCCTAATTTAGTATTCACTCATTACTGTCTGATTGACTTACTGTTGCATTCATATAATAAGCATAAGACTATGAAATCATTACCATCTCTTTTATCCATATTTTTTCTGCTTCCGATTCTGTCATCTGCTGATATTGAGGCACAAACCGGTAATACAAGTATTGCAAAATGGAAAGATGGAAAAAAAGGAGCTTTCAGTTTAAGGTTTGATGATAGTATGTGGTCACATCATGATCATGCTATCCCAAATCTTGTTAAAAGAGGACTGGTAGGTTCGTTTTATTTAAATCCCGCTACCGGGCGATATGGGTACGGGATAGATTCATGGGAAAGCCTGGTCAGCAGGACTGGCATTGAACTATGCCCGCATTCGATGAACCATACTGGAGCCGCTGATTTTGAGGAAGCGGATTACGAAGCTGGTGAGTCTTTCAGAACAGTCTGGCGACTCAATCCTCCTGATAAAAGTAAATTATATCCATTTGCACATGGAGGGGGAACATTGTGGCCAAGTGGTTATCGTGAGGCTGTATTGAAACAATACCCGGCAGCGGATATTTCTCCTGATGCAATCCGATATCGTGGGGGCGATAGCAAGAAAGAATTAATCGATTTTGCCACACAGGCAATGAAGGATGAAGCCTGGCATTTTGTTCTTACCCATGGTACCGGTCCCAATCTTGAATGGTTAGGGTTTGAAGTTTCAAACTTTGAAGGGCTCCTGGACTATCTTGAATCGGTAAAAGACGAGCTTTGGATAGGTACACTTGGCGATATTCATAAATACGTAACTGAAAGGAAGACGGCGAGTGTGAAAGTCTTGGATGCCGATATAATCCTGATAAGGCTGAGCCTGAGATCTGATGCAAATGCTGAATTGTACGATTACCCGCTTACTCTTTCAACTGAGGTCCCTTCGGATTGGAAATATTGTCATGTTAGCCAGGGATTGCTGCAAGGTATTTATCCTGTTAAATCAGGAGATGTAATGTTTGCTGCAATTCCGAACAGGGGAGATATTGTGTTGAAAAGTTCTGCAATGGATACTACTCCTCCTGGAGATTTTACAGTACGGGACGGAGCAGCCGAAGATATAGATGCTTCTCCGTTTGCCACAAGTATTTCAACTAACTGGGATATGGCAAATGATGCAGAATCTGGCATTTCAAGATATTGGTATAAAATTGGTACAACACCTGGCGGAGCAGAGGTACTGGATTGGATCGACAATGGGCTTGAAAGGAAAATTTCCACCTCAAGAACAAATTTCTCTCTGGTAAGGGGTGAAAGATACTTCATAACCGTAAAAGCTGTAAATGGGGTTGGACTGAGCTCAGAAAGTATCTCTGATGGTTTTACGGTGAATAAAACACTTGACTATATCGCATTTAAGGAAGACTTTAATAACGGTTATTTTTCGCAATGGAACGAAAAACGACCTAACATGGGATCTGATAAGAATCGCATTTTTATTTCAGATAAGGCAGCTCATGAAGGGACTTTTGGGATTCAATGCCACTTGCAGGAAGATCAATCCGGCGAACCATTTATTGCAAAGCATGGCCTGAAAGAAAATGAGATTAGTTTTACACGTTTTTACTTCAAGCTCAGTGCTGATTTTTCTATACCTGCCAATGGGGGGGAGGTTCAAATGCTGGAACTAAGAGATGAATCGGGGACGTTTGTATCAGGTGTTTATATTGGTTTTACAGAGGGTATAAGCCTGAATATTTATGCCAGGTTTCAGGATAATGCTGGATATAGTACCACAGTACCGGCTGTAAAAGAGTCTTATCCTTTAGCATACATACCTGTCAAATCCGAAAACTGGCATAGAATTGACTTAAAAACAGTGGCTCACAATGGTAAAGGGGGCATTGAGATATGGTTGGATGGTGTCAGAGAGGGATGTATCACCAACCGGTTCACAGCAGGTATGGCAGTCAGAAGTCTGTATCTGGGAGCTCCCACTGTAAACGAAAACGTTTCGGGAGAATTATTTATAGATGATATTACAGTGTCTGACAGCTACCTGGACTAATTCATACATTCGAGATTCTAAAAGAGGAAAAATATGAAGAATTTACTGTTTGTGGCTTTACTGGTTCTATTCGGTGGAAATTTATTGAGCAGTGAATTAATAAAGGGGAGAAAGACCACAACAGGTGAATATAATCTAGCGCAGGTTTTTTGCATGAGCCAGGAAGGGCTTTTAGAAGCTAAATCTGCCATTAAGCGTAACGATCCATTCATTCAGACTTCCTTTAATAAACTTTGCATGCAAGCGGACAAGGCAATTGTGGCCGGACCATTTTCAGTTATGCAAAAAAATAAAATCCCGCCCAGCGGAGACAAGCATGATTATATGAGTGTTCCACCTTATGCAGGCACCGGTGACGGGTTGACCAATCCTGATTGGTGGTTGGATTATGATCGAGTACCGCTGGAAAAACTTACACAGTCTGTAGAAACTCTTGCATTAGCATACTTTTTTACTGATAAACAAACATATGCCAGCAGGGCAGCATTATTACTCAGGACATGGTTCATAGATCCAGAAACAAGGATGAATCCAGATCTTGAATTTGCACAGAAAAGCACACGTGTCGGGATCATTGACACCAGGTTCTTGTCCAGAATTATCGACTGTATCGGGATATTACAAAATTCCGGGGCCTGGACTAAAGATGATCAGAAAGGTATGGTAAAGTGGTGCCGGCAATATTTAAAAAATGTGATGGCCAGGGTTGATAACGACCATATGGCCAGTGGTCACAATATAGCTAGCTGGTATCATGTGCAAATGACATCTCTGGCGCTTTATACAGATAACGCTGAACTCGCTCACAGGCTGTTAGAAAGAACAAAAACAAGAATTGATACGGCCCTTAACTCAACGGGGGGTTTTAGAAGGGAGTTGAATCGAACCCGATCTCTGAGTTACAGCTGTTTTCATATCTATGCACTGTTCAATCTTGCAGCTATGGGTGAACAAATGGGTATAGATTTATGGAACTACAGGACAAAAGACGGGCGAGGTTTAGAAATGGCCCTGGATTACATAACAAAGTATTCAGGATCCGAAAATATACAACAATGGCCTCATAAAGAGATAGAAGGCGCTAAAGGCGATTGGTGGAATCCATACTATGATATGCTCCCAAGTGTTCTATTCCATGCGGCCAAAGTATACCAGAAAGAGATTTATAATACGGCCATGGAACAAATTCTACTTGACAAAGTGGATGAGAGCCAAATACAAATAATGTGCGGGATTCCTTTAAGATGGATTGATACGATAGATCCTAATTCGGGTTTTGATTCGCCTCCCTTGCTGCCCTACGGGCTTCACGCGCTTTCAGAAAATCAGTTAACTCTTCTTTTGACATTGGTAAATTGGGATGTTTATCCAGCCATTGCTGAAAATCCTTTTCGAATACCTCACGATCTACAACAAACGCCTCGTTAATATATTCATATTTGTTTGTCTCCATGCAATAGAAATTAAACTCATCACGTAGAGCTGTATATTCACCAGCTATCACTACTTCCTGCACGAGGTGGGGAGGAATGAAAGCCACACCTGCTTTTTTTGCCAGAACTACATCCCCAGGCAGCACCGTTACGCGGCCAATGCGAATAGGACCGTTAACACTGGCGATCATCATCTGCCTGATTGCCGAAGGGTCTGATCCTCTTATCCAGCCATTAAACCCTTCAATCTGGGACAAACCCTCAAGATCTCTTACAGATCCGTTAAATATCACCCCTCTTTCCCCGGCTTTGTAAATTGCATTTCCAAGGTTATCACCAATCAGGGTGCCCTCAACCATTTTACCATAACTATCAGCTACATAAACATCCCCATCCAGTAATTTAATAATGGGGGCGTAATTTGTTACCGGTGTTTTCGTACCCTCCTTTTCTGCCTGTTGCTGAACATAGTTATTAAAATCTTCTCTTAATGGCATAAACTGTCCGGTTACGACACGACCAGTCATGACCTGATCGGGATGTAGAATCTCCCATCCATTTTCAAATGTACTTGCAAAATTTTCGAATTGATTCTTATATCCTTTGGAACCCAAAGAGGCCCAAACTTCTTCCATGGAAAGAGCTTTTAATCTCTCCAGGATCTGATCAGAAACTTTTGGTCTTCCATCCGGTGTACGCTCACCTGTCCATTCAGACGTTAATTCCTTTATACTCTCTGCTGGCCAAACTACATTCTGAGCTTGCAAATAAAACCCAAGTAAAGCAAGAGAGAAAACCAATAGAAGTTTTTTTGTCATAATATTCAGGTTTAATTTATATTTTCCTAACCCATACATAATACACGCTGCAGAATACTTGCCACTTATCATCATCAAGATCTATCATTTGGACAGCTTTTGAAGTAGCGTAGTAGTCATAACAACCTGATATTCTCTAAAGATATGACATTATATGAAATGGATACTTATGCCAAATCGGCCAATAATCGTATTCCATTGCTATTTTGTCATCCAGCGCCAGGTGATAACTCCATAATTAAACTTATTGTTATTCAAAGGTATAGAGCTGCCAATCAACTTTCCGCTCTTTTCCTTTTCAACCTTTAGTTCAGTTAATGAGTATTCACCTTTTTCATAATCATAGCTCACTCCATCATCATTGTACAAAAGATATGTATTTTCCTTTGTTCCATAGTGCCTGACTTCAATAGCTGAGTTGCCTTGTCCACTGGTATTACCATTAAGGGAGAACATGGGAATTATTGCTCCATCTTTAACGAATAATGGGATTTGTTCAAGTTTTGTCTCAATGGTTATTGTTTCATTATTTCCTACATATTTTCCAGTATGGAAATCGAACCAGTTTCCATCAGGAAGAACTATTTTACGCTCTTTTTGTCCCTCAAATACAGGTGCGACAAGAATATAGGGCCCCATCATGTACTGATCTGTAACTTCTATTCTATCCTTCTCACCATACGGGTTTTTCGAATCATCTAAATGGCCTCCTGTCAATGTTTCTTGTGAGTCATATCCATTTTCCAATATCATAGCCCGGAAAGGCGGTATCCCTTTTTGACTATAATAATAGAATGCTGTATATATATATGGTAAAAGACTCTTTCTAAGCTTAATTACATCCCTTACCATATCTGTTACCTCAGGAAAACTCCATGGTTTTTTACCGGAGGACCATGCATTAAGCTGCATCATTGGAGAAAAACAAACAGTCTGAAATCGTCTTATCCATTCCTCAGATGAACTTGCGTTTCGTATTTCAGGTGTCCAAAGCAATCCAGATAGTGAAGAATTTACAAGTGCTGTTACATAACCATGGTGACCATAATAATCACTATAAAGAACAAAATCTTTACTACTGGCTCCTATATAAGAAGCCCTAACAAGGCCATAAGTCCGCTTGTTCTGTTGTTTTAGGTGATCTACAAACATATCTTGCATAATCAGACCATAAAGTTGTCGGATTCCTACAGCATCATTCCCGGAGGGGAAAGTGGCATGATCAGGCCACAACCAAAAATCATAGCCATCAACCTCATCAAACTTATAACCACTAACACCAATATCAATATGGTTTTTTTGATGATGATCTAACAATATTTGTTGTGCATCAGGTATGGTGTAATCAGGTACCTCACCCAGCCAAACTGTATGACTACCTGTATATGGGCTAATATCATTGAACATTGTAGAAGATGGAGCAACATAAGGATTCTCCCATAGATTCACTTTTATTCCTTTCTCATCCAGTGATTCGACAAATCTTTTAGGATCAGGGAAGCGAGTTTGGTCCCAATCGTATGAACAGGGGTAAGCAAAGCTTTGCCATCCAGGTTCAAGACCTATTACATCCAGAGGAAATTCATTTATTTGAAAATCTTCAATTTCTTTCAAAACGTCATCGGCAGTGCTTTTTGTGTGCATTCTGTGCCAGAAACCTAAACCCCATTTAGGAGGTAATACTCCTCCACCACAATACAGGTTATATCTCTGCACAGCTTCAAGAGGTGTATCGCCACAAAAGACATATATTTCAAGCCCTTTTCCCTGAACACTTGCCTCAACCGCATCAGATAATGGACGTGCAGACCAGTTATTACCTGATGTTCTATCAATTGGTTCTGGTGTTTTACTATCTTTCCTGTTGCCTACCCCTACGTGTATCTTTACTCGTTGAGCAGAGTTAATCAGGACTCCATACCCTCTGCTTGAAATATAGAAGGGCACCGGTGCATGAGTATAACCCTTGGTCCCACCATAGTGATCAACCTTAAGCGTGTAAACATTGCCCCGCCTGTTTATCCCATTGAATTCCAAACCTAATCCGTAAATATTTTCTGTTTCATCTAAAGGTAACCTTATACTTGCCCGGCCCGTGGAAAGCTGAGAGTAAGTAGCATCTTTATCGAGAGGAAATGGTGAGTTTCCTAACTCTTCCAGTGCTTCAGTTTTAGGAGGATTGGCAAAATCCAGCGCATTTAATCCCATTTCGCCAAAAGTAGCCTTCCAAACTCCCGGCAATACCTGTTCCCATTCCAATTTATCCATCCCTGAAATCAGTGTAGTTTGAGCATACCCGTTAAAACAACTTATAATAAGTAGTCCAACTATAAAATTGGTCCTACGGGCGTAGAATTTTGACCGTTCAATTACGTAATTCATATGACTGTTTCAAGTTCTGGTTGTAATTAAAATCCATTCACAAAAAAGTACCTGATCCTGCAGGCATGTCCATTACTTCGCTGGTCTTTTCTGCTGGCTATTCGAATTTCTAACAAATGTTCCTTGCTCACTAGTTCACTCGATAAAGTATAGTACCAAGGAAGATGTATTTGATTACTCCAAGAGGTAAAAAGATTTAAACTTTGCCAGTCTCCCTTATCTATTCGATAGTCAATTATTCCCGCATCTTTACCAGCTGCAACCGCAATACCCACTGTATTTCCTGCAAACTTCAAGATTAACTTGCTCCCGGGTTCATTGCTTACCAGCATTGGGACATTTACATAGTTTGGTCGCACCCTGCTGTCATCATTGGGGCTCCATGAAGTGTCAATCTCCCAGCCATTGTATAATTGGGCTGATGAGATGTCCAGCAGAAAACCGTTGTCATAACAATCATCATCAAGCTTACCAGGAGCGTCGTGAGAGGATACCTTGTCATCATCATCAAGTTGACCCAAATAATTATTTTTGAGAAGTTGTATGATTGAACGGGCATATATCCCCTGGCCGAAAGGTGAGGGATGCAGGTTTTTGAAATCATCTTGCCAGCTAAATTCTCCATTATCTATTCTATCAGTAACTTCCTTTGCCAGGTTAATTGTTGGGATATTATAATGATCGGCTACCATATTATGATTTGTTATTACAAGGGGTTCTTTGCCAGCCCTGTAATCTTTCATCTTATCAGGATCAACGAAATGCATCATGACAATATCAATTTGAGGGTTAGCCTCTCGTAAGTGCCTTACTAAGCCTTCCATAGCTTTTATCTGTTCCATAGATGTTCTGCCGTTTCCCGCATCGTTTACAGCAGCTTCTTCAAATAATAAGTCTATTCTTCCGTGCGCCAAAACATCACGGTTCAGTCTAAATGCAGCTGGTGTAGAACCCATAGATGGAATCCCAGCTTCAATAAACTCAAAATCAGTTTCCGGAAAACGCTGAGTAAGGTAATTACAAACACTATCCCTCCATCCTGGATTATAAGTGATAGAACCTCCAAGGAAAGCAACACGACCTTCTTTGTTACGCTCAAAAATAATGTGACTATTCAGCAAGCCTCCTCGCATATTGTGGTAGTTAGATGTGTTTAACGGCTCATTTTGTAGCGAGTGGTATTTAATAAAATCTGCAACAATTCGTGGAGTTTCAATGGGAAAGTGATGTCCTTCCAACTTTTGTACTCCCTCGGTACAAGGTACAACTGTTGCTATTCCGCCTTGTTGTATATATTTATTGATGAGCAGAAAAGTATTCTCGCTTGGCGGAACAATTTTATCATTGAGACCAACCATATGCAACACCGGAATTTTTGCTTTAGCCAGTGTTTCAAGATTGTCTACCGGATTATTAGCATAAGCTTTTGCTTCATCATCGGAGTCAAAGCCATACTCCTTTTTAAGGGAATTCCAATCATTGGGACTTCCACTGCCAATTCCAAACCCTGCTGGCCAACTTTTAAAGTCGCAAACAGGAGCTTCGGCGTAAATACAGGCAACTTTCTCAGGATTTTTCTTTGCCCAGTTATAAATGAATAAACCACCTCTGCTAACACCCGCCAATGCTACTTTTTGCTGAAGTTTATACTCGTCAGTCAAAAAATTATAAAAATTATCCCATATGCTTACTGCGCTCGGGCTACCGTATAAATTGTCAGTATTTATATATACAACATGAAAACCCTCGGAAGCCAAAATGCTATCAGCTTCGGTATGCCAATCAGGAAATCGAGCTCGCCAAACCCACGGATTACCGGGAATTGGATTGTTGGGGGCAACCAATCTTGCATTTCTTTGTTCGAATTGAAAATCATACCGAACAAATCCTTTCCAAAAGGATTCTTCAATACCTACTGAGCTAAAGCTCTGTCTATCTGAAGATTGAGAACTTAACCTGCTTATTGCAAGAATGAGTATTATGAGACTACATAAAAAGATACGTCTATACATTTTATTGTTGTGACAATTATATTTCAGTTTCGAGAAAATCAGTCACCAATTCACACAGTTTTTCATACCCTTCGTTTGTATAGTGAACATCATCCGATCCTTTCCCAAATTTTTTGTGAATCTGAATGGATTGCTCATATATGTCATTTACTATTACACCATGCTTTTTCATTACCATTTTTGCAGCATCATTATACTTTATTGCATCATCTGTATATCTACCAGCTTCATCTTCTGGAACATAAGTTGTAGTAACAAAAATCAATTTTGCTTCCGTTTTCTCTTCTAGAATAGATACAATTGAATCAAGATTATATTTATAATCATCAACGCTGTAAGTGATTTTACCATTTACTTTATCTCTCTTCCCCTGGACTTTTGAATCAGGATGTCGGTAACATAAGTCCCACAATCCCCAGTTAAATTGAATAATATCCCATTTACCACTTCCTATCCACTCTTCTATTTTATCTAATCCAGTTCCTGTATGTTGGGCATTTCCAGGATTATGTGATATGATTGCCTTATCCACAAAATAATTTTCTACCAGTGGAGTGTATCCAATTGAAATGGAATCTCCAATAATTAATATGTTTGGTTTTCTGTTATTGCAGGCGGTCAGAATCGCCATAATTACTACCAGCCAGGATAAAAAATATCTCTTACTAATCATTTTCCTATTTATTGGTAATCGTTTTTAAAAGCACCACAGTCAGGATTATGTGAAGTTTATTGTTGGCGATTGTAGATTTCCAGTTTCATCCGATTTCTACATATGGCAAGTATGCCATCTCTGCCTTATTTTGTAGGTTTTTGTTACTAGTTACTATTAAAACATAGTCTGATGGGTTTGTACGCTGAATTTCAATAGCACCTGCAATGATTTTATCATCATTATTATCTTTATCAAGCCATGATGCGGCTTTTGTGAGATCAGGTTCTGTAGTAAATATTTTTAATCGTATTGTCTTATGAATGGTGATGCCGTCATGCAGATTTCCTCGATTTTGAAATCTATTCGATTTTGTGCACTATGTACAAGAACGGAGAAAAAAAATACCCGAAAGGATGCCTGTGGTATATCTTTCACACAACTCACACAGGCTCTGGGATGTCCGTTGCCATATGAAACACTGTCGTGACCTTGGAAAAAACATTTGATGAAACGGATGATCCGTTCGGAGCATGCATTCATAAACTCAGCAAAAAG
>RCNC010003473.1_pt1 | contig 10287 bp, 9 predicted proteins | sample 2041301 | NCBI WGS metagenome assembly RCNC01 (sample SAMN09708231, study PRJNA481090) | Marine sediment metagenome, whole genome shotgun sequencing project. | biome: marine sediment; feature: ocean; material: sediment; isolation source: Sewage treatment plant 13A marine sediment (STP13A) ... | reverse complement strand
GACCAAAGCAGGCCTGATCAGTCTAACCCGGTCTTTTGCGAAGGAATATGGAAAGCAGGGAGTCAGGGTCAACGCCATCCTGCCGGGTGTGGTTGAAACCCGTCTTGCGTCTGCATTGATTGAAGACCCGGCCACACAGAAATGGTTATCCAGTTTGCCTGCCGGCAGGGCGGGCCAACCGCAGGATATGGTAGCCGGTGTCCTCTATCTTGTTTCAGATCAGGCCGCTTATACAACCGGTACAACCCTTGTCATGGACGGTGGTGCAACCCTGGGCTGAGATTAGGAAATGACAATGGATAACAGCAATCCCACAACACCGGTCAGAAAAGGTGAGAATCTCGATTGGCAGGTCCTGGACCACCACCTCAAGTCCGTACTTCCCCATCTTGAAGGCGAAGTGCAAGTCAGCCAGTTTGCCGGAGGAAAGTCCAACCTTACCTATCGATTGAAGTATACCAATGACGACCTGGTGGTCCGCAGACCACCATTCGGTACCAAGGCGAAAACCGCACATAGCATGATCCGTGAATACCGCATCATGAATGAGCTGAAGCCGGTCTACCCGTCCGTTCCCGATACGTTGTACTACAGCGATGACGAATCCATCATAGGTTCCGAGTTTTATGTGATGCGAAAGGTCGAAGGTGTATTGATAAACAACCAGATTCCTGAAGAGTGGAATTTCACGCTTGAAGATACACGTCGGTTTTGTACTGCTTTCTGGGACAAGCTGATCGAGCTGCACGAGGTCGACTACGTTAAAGCCGGGCTTGGGGATTTTGGTAAACCGGATGGTTATGTCGAACGCCAGGTTTCAGGTTGGAACCGCCGTTATGAACGCGTCATCACACCCGATGTCGATCATTTTTCGGAGGTGCGTGACTGGCTGGCCGCCAGCATACCGGCCGGAAACACCCGTGCATCAATACTGCATGGTGATTATCGTATTGATAACGTTATTCTCGACAAGTCCAATCCCTGCGATATCCTGGCCGTGCTCGATTGGGAGATATGTGCGCTGGGTGACCCTTTGATGGACCTGGGCAACTCACTGGCCTACTGGATACAGGATGATGATCCGGCCGAACTGAAACACCTGGTGATTCAACCTTCCAATGCACCCGGAATGTTAACGCGCAAGGAGATACTTGACCTTTACCAGGACCGAACCGGTATAGACACCTCTGATTTCAGGTTTTACCAGGTCTACGGGTACTGGCGTCTTGCGGTTATCCTGCAGCAGATTTATTTCCGATATTTCCATGGGCAGACAAAGGATGAGCGTTTCAAAACATTTGGAATGGCTGCCCAGAATCTCGGGGAGCACTGTCAGCAATTGATTGCCAGCCAGCCTCATCGTGGTTGATGAGCTATCCGTCCCGCTGAATTAGATTTGACACAAAAAACGTCAGGAAGAGCAATTCAACAGTCTCGGTTCTTCGAATCATGGTTGTTTATGATTTGAGCCTTGTTGGTCTTTATGAAATATAACAGCTATAATAGAATCCGTTAAATGCATAAATAGGCTATAGTGGATATTATGGTATCTTTTAAACTAATGCCACCAGGGGAGATAGCAGCAGAGATAGCGAATCGTTTGAGAGGTCGCAGATTAGCGCAAAACCTTAGCCTGGAAGGGTTGGCGCGCCGTAGCGGTGTAGCTTTGGGTACACTGAAAAAGTTTGAGCATACGGGTCAAATTGCTTTGGTTTCATTCATTCGCCTTGTTATAAGCCTGAAAGATGAAGCGGCCTTAGAGAATTTGTTACTCGAACAGAAATTTGAGACCCTCGACGAAATTCTTCAAAGTGAAAAAAGGCCGAAACGGGGACGCATTAAATGAAAGTCGCACCCGCAACGCCACTCCATGTATCACTTCACTGGGATACCGATGATATTCAGCCTGTCGGCAGACTTGCTTATCGTGACCATATTGCTTATCTGGAATTTGCCCCGGCATTTTTGAAGACCGGACTTGATCTCTCCCCTGTCCACCATAAAACGGTTGCCGGTTTGCAACGTCCTTATGACACGGATGTTTTTGAAGGCTTGCACGGTATATTTAACGATAGCCTGCCTGACGGATGGGGACGCTTACTCATTGACCGCCGGGCCCGTCAACTTGGTATTGAACCTTCCACACTTACACCTCTTGATCGTCTGGCATGCGTGGGCAGTAACGGGATTGGTGCATTGTGCTATGCGCCGACCACTGAAATCTGGGAAACGGGTAAGGATGATCTTGACCTAGACCAACTTGCCGCCGATGCCAGAAGAGTACTTGAGGGCGATATCAGTGAAGTGCTTTTAGCATTGGGGCAGGTTGGCGGGTCTCCTGGTGGTGTACGTCCAAAAGCACTGATTGCCCTTAATGAAGATAGCCATGCTGTGTATGGAACCGATGAAACGTCTGAGGGGTATGAGCATTACCTGGTTAAATTCCCCGGCGTTGATGATCCGAATGATATTGCAGCTATTGAAATGGCCTATGCCGATATGGCAAAGGAAGCCGGCGTGATAATGCCGGAAACCAAATTACTGGAAGGGAGTGAGGGAAAGTCTTATTTCGCCGCCCGTCGGTTTGACCGGAAGGGTACGCAACGCGTGCATGTTCAGTCGGCCAGCGGGCTTTTATATACCGACATTCGCATACCTGTACTGGACTATGCAGACCTCATCATGCTGACACGCAATATCACCCGTGATCAGCGGGAATGCAAAGCCATGTTTACCCTCGCTGTCTTTAATGTGCTTGCCCACAACCGCGATGATCATGCCCGGCAATTCAGTTTTTTAATGGAACACAATGGGATATGGCGTATGGCACCAGCATACGATCTGACCTGGTCATTTGGTCCGGGAGGGGAGCATTCAAGTTCGGTACTTGGGCATGGTAAAAACATCACCCGCGACCACTTAATTGAACTGGGTAAGAAAGCAGATATGAAAAAACCGGAGATTCTCAATGTGCTTGAACGCGCCCAGGAAGCTATAAGCAAATGGGAAATATTTGCAAATTCGTATGGCACAAGCCGTCAATCAACTAAATTGGTTGCTGCGGCGCTTGCTAAAGTCAGGCTCTGAATCGCCCTGACGTGTTCAATTCCCAATGCAATTCAGCACCACAGGGGTATGGATGTGTTCACGACGTGTCCTGCATTCCCGTGAGAAGGCTTAGTTTCAGGAACGGAGTTCTTTCACATAGGGCCGTAATTCCTGGCGGGCGACCACCATGCTATGCACTTCATCCGGCCCGTCAGCCAGTCTCAGCGTTCGAGCTGCCATATACATACTTGCCAGCGGGAAATCCTGTGAAAGGCCATGGGCACCGTGCATCTGGATGGCGTCATCGATGATGTCGAGGGTGATTTTTGGAACCACGGCCTTTATTTTGGATATCCACAGGTGGGCTTCTTCAACACCTTTTGTGTCAATGACCCAGGCTGTTTTAAGCGTTAGCAGACGCGCCATGTCGATGTTCATGCGGGCATTGGCGATCCTGTCGTAGTTTCCGCCAAGTTTGGCCAGTGGCCGGCCAAAAGCCGTGCGGCTGATGGAGCGCCGACACATCAGTTCAAGTGCTTTTTCTGCCATGCCGATAGCACGCATACAGTGGTGGACACGACCCGGTCCGAGCCGGCCCTGTGAAATTTCGAAGCCACGTCCAGCACCGAGTATGATATTTTCTTCGGGAACCCTGACATCGGTGAATTTCATGTGCATATGGCCGTGGGGCGCATCATCCAGCGAAAAGACTTTCAGCGGACGGACTACTTCAACACCGGCGGTATCCATCGGCACCAGAATTTGCGAATGTTGCTGATGGCGGGGGTTATCCGGATTCGTTTTAACCATTACGATCAAAATTTCGCAGCGCGGATCACCCGCGCCGGAAATATAGGATTTCTCACCATTAATGACCCATTCACCATTTTCCAGTATGGCACTGGTGCAAATATTGGTGGCATCAGAGGAAGCAACACCCGGCTCGGTCATGGCAAACGCAGAACGGATCCTGCCCTCCAGTAATGGCTCAAGCCACTGTTTCTTTTGATCATCGGTGCAATAGCGCTCCAACACTTCCATGTTGCCGGTATCCGGTGCACTGCAATTGAAGGCTTCGGCCGCCAGGTGGGCGCGGCCGGTTTCTTCCGCCAGGTAAGCGTATTCGACGGTGCTGAGACCATATCCCTGGTCGCTGTCGGTCAGCCAGAAGTTCCACAAACCCTGTTCGCGGGCTGCCGCTTTAAGACCATCCAGAATTTCATCCTGGCGTTCGGTTAATGTCCATCGGTCGCCTTTTTCTACCTCGCGCAGAAATTCACCATCGACGGGTATTACCCGTTCCCTGATGAATTCCCTGACCGCTTCGACCAGTGGGCGTACTCGTTCTGACATACCAAGTTCCATAAATAATTCCGTTACCGTTGTATGTTTAATTAATCCTGAAGCACGTTGCAATTGGCTTCCAGCCAGTCACATGTGTTTCCTTGTCGATGAACGTTAAGCATAATGACCGAAGCGGCGCTGTACCAGCGCTTAACCCGCATATTTCTATTGAAATTGTGGCGTATCACCACGGATTTGAAAAAAGGACGATTGAGATGAACGAGGTTGTCAATATTAAAACTGAGGGTCGGATAGCTGTTATCGAGATTAACTCGCCACCGGTTAATGCACTTTCGCATACGGTTCGTGAGGGCATCATGCGGTCTTTACAGATCGCTATTGAAGATAAAGCCGTTAAAGCCATCGTCCTTTCCTGTGCCGGACGTACGTTTATTGCGGGTGCGGATATTCGTGAATTCGGTTTGCCACCCAAGGCACCACATTTGCCCGAAGTCGTGGCTGCGCTGGAAGCCAGTCCGAAACTGGTTGTGGCGGCCATCCATGGAACGGCCCTTGGTGGCGGATTCGAGATCGCCCTGGGATGCCACTACCGCGTCGCGAGGTTTGACGCCAGGGTCGGTCTTCCTGAAGTCAAACTCGGTCTTCTTCCGGGTGCGGGTGGTACCCAGAGACTGCCACGTTTGATCGGTGTTCAGGCGGCGCTTCCCATAATGATGTCCGGTGACCCGGTCGGTGCTGGAAAGGCGGCAAGTTTGGGTGCAATTGATTATGTGGCAGAGAGTGATTTGCTGACAGAGAGCATCGCCTTTACTGAAAAGCTGTTGACTGAAGATGCGCCTTTACGTCGATTGTGCGATATACAGATCGATCCAGCTTCGGTACCGGAAAACTACTACGATGATTTCAAGGCTGCCAATGCGAAGAGGATGCGTGGTTATTTTTCTCCTGGGCGCATCATTTCAGCGGTACAGGCAGCGGTGGAAATGACTTTCGGGGAGGGGATGAGTCGCGAACGTGATCTGTTCATCGAGTGTATGCATTCGCCTGAATCGGTCGCATTAAGACATGTCTTTTTTGCCGAGCGGCAGGCAGCCAAAGTGGCAGGCCTGGCAAAAGATACACTCTTACGCAAAATCGAAAGTGTTGCCATGATCGGCGCCGGCACCATGGGTGGCGGTATTGCAATGAATTTTGCCAGTAAGGGCATACGGGTTTACATGGTCGATGTTGACGTCGCGGCGATCGAACGTGGAATGGCAGTGGTGCGCAGCAACTACATGCGGGGGGTCAAAAAGGGGCGTATGAGTGAGGCGCAGTTTGAGACCCTGATGCAGCTTTTCATACCGACCACGGATTATGAAGATCTTGCCGGTGTGGACCTGGTGATTGAGGCCGTGTTTGAAAACATGGCGGTGAAGAAGGAAATCTTCAAACGTTTGGATCAGGTCTGTAAACCGGGCGCCATCCTTGCCAGCAATACCTCCACGCTGGACCTTGACGAAATTGCACGCTCGACATCACGACCGCAGGATGTGGTGGGTATGCATTTCTTCAGCCCCGCCAACATCATGCGTTTGCTGGAAGTGGTTCGGGGTGCCGCAACTGCTCCGGATGTTCTGGCGACCGTGATGCAACTGGCCAGGCAGATTGGCAAAGTGGGAGTCGTCAGTGGTGTCTGCCATGGTTTTATCGGCAATCGAATGTTAGAGGGTTACATTCGTGAAGCTGGAATCATGCTCCTCGAAGGGGCGAAACCTGAGCAGATTGACCGGGTGCTTTACGATTTTGGAATGCCCATGGGACCCATCGCCATGGGTGACCTTGCAGGTATTGACATAGGTGCCAAGGTGCGTGAGGCACGAAGGCGCAAAGGCACGTTTCCTGCAGATGAGCGATTTGGCCTGGTCGCGGACAAACTGGTTGCGATGGGCCGTTGCGGACAAAAAACCGGTGCGGGTGTTTATCTCTACGAGACGGGATCACGGTCACCTGTCCCTGACCCGGAAGTCCAGGCGCTGATTCAGCGTGAGGCCGCAAGACTGGGTATCACGCAACGGTTGATCAGTGATGAGGAAATACTGACAAGGTGCATCTACCCGCTGATCAATGAGGGTGCACGAATACTCGATGAGGGTATCGCCCAGCGAGCCAGTGATATCGACGTGGTCTGGATCAACGGTTATGGTTTTCCGCCATACCGCGGTGGTCCGATGCACTATGCTGATAGTGTCGGGCTAAGCAAAATCCATGAGCAGATCTGCACGTATCGCGCTGACCTGGGTAATGAGTTTGCTTATTGGGAACCTGCGCCGTTGCTGGAAAAACTGGCGCGTGAAGGTGGTAGTTTTGCAGATTTTAAGCGGCCGTAACGGGTATGTATTGTTAGTCGCTAAATACCAACGTCTCCCAGCGTTTTCATCAGGTTACGCAACATGCCATGAATGATGGGGTGGTCGATTTCAAAATTGGTCACGACCTGGTTTAGTTGCTCATTAATCTCTTCGCTCTGCTCGAGATCGACGTCTTTTTGCAATTTGTCAATCGCGGCATTGATCGCCTGAATATGATCTTCAAACCCTTCGGGGTTATCGATTTTTGAAAGCTCCGCTCTCAGTTGGTCGATATTTTGTTGCAGTTTATCTCTCATGGTCGGTCTCTATGCATTACCTGTTTTGAACCTGTCGATTTATAATATTGAACCATAAACAACTTTATACCTACTTCAGTAGCATGTCTTCAGTTGCGGGCATAAAACCCGCAAAGCCAACATATGATCAGACCCGCTTGTAGGTATGCGCCAGGGCTTCAACCTGGCTGGCCTCCGGTTCACGCAGGTACGGTAGAACCAGGTGCAGAACACGCGCAACGGATGCGGTCAGCACTTTACCATCTGCAAGACCGGGGTCACCTCTTACTTCAGCAAAGGGAATCCAGTAGGTCATTACCAGTAAGATGTTATCGGCCAGCACCTCGCTATCGTGACTGCTTATTTCCATCACGCCATTGTTACGCAAGCCGGAGATCAGGGTTATAAGCGTAGCGCGTTGCCTTCCTAGCAGACCGTTGAGAGCCCGCCTGAGATTCTTGATTCGGCTATAGAGATCGGTCAGATCGCGAAACAGGAAGCGGAAACGGCCCATCGCCTCAAAAATTAAATGCAGTCGCAGCCACAAATCTTCAGCCTCATGTGCGGTGGACTCTTCAAGCTCCAGTGCGGGTTGAACATTCAGTAAATACAGTTTGAACAACTCAAGGGCGATATCGTCCTTGCTTCGAAAATGGTAGTACAGGTTGCCGGGGCTGATATCAGCCTCATCTGCAATATGGTTGGTACTGACGTTGGGTTCGCCAAACTCGTTGAACAAAGCCAGGCTGGTGGCAAGAACCAGTTCCCGAGTGTTGCGACGTGCCATGGTTTGAATATCCGGTGTATTAGCCGTCGATTGAACCGCCGAGTTTGCTTACCAGGTCGACGTACTGGTTTTTGGCATCATCGGACGCAAGACCTTTAATACCTTCCCAAGCGTCATATTTAGCCACGCCAACGAAATCAAACATACCGGGTTTTTTACCGGAAACATCGCCAGAGGAGCCCTGTTTGAATAGCGCATAAAGCTGCAACATCGTATTGTTATCCGGCCGTTGGGGCAGGGATTTTGCCGCGATGCTTGCCTTTTCGAAGCGGGAGTTGAGGTCTGTCATCCGGTTGGTCTCCTTACAGTTTTAAACTTATTGGTAAATAAGGATTGTAACAGCATGGGAACGGTTTATTAATCTGATAAGATTGTGGTATTGCTCAACAGGATCGGAGAACGTTCATGAAATACCTTATTACCGGTGGGACCGGCTTTATCGGTCACAACCTGATTGCTGAATTACTACAGCAAAAGAAAAATGCCACCATCTACGTGCTGGTACGCAAGGAATCAAAGAAAAAGCTCGAATCGATGAAAAAGCAGTGGGGCGACAATGCCAAGCGCGTTGTCCCGATCACGGGTGATCTGACCCGGCCCATGCTGGGTGTGCCCGCTAAAAAGAGACGCGAACTTGAAGGAAAAATAGACCACGTATTCCACCTGGCTGCCGTATATGACCTGATGGCAGATGCCGAAAGTCAAATCCGCGTGAACGTGGAAGGCACCCAAAATGTTGTGAATCTGGCCACAGACATCAAGGCCAAACGGTTTCACCACATGAGTTCAATTGCGGCGGCGGGCATGTTCTCGGGTATTTTCCGTGAAGATATGTTCGAAGAGGCACAAGGGTTGGATAACGCCTATTTCCGGACCAAGCATGATTCAGAAAGTATCGTCAGAAATGAGTGCAAGATGCCCTGGCGAATCTATCGGCCGGGTATTGTAGTAGGGCATTCGGAGACAGGTGTCATCGACAAGATTGACGGCCCTTACTACTTTTTCAAACTGATCCAGAAGATGCGCAAGATGATACCGTCATGGATGCCAACCCTGGGTCTGGAAGGTGGTCGTATCAATATCGTGCCGGTCGACTACGTGGTCGATGCAACGATATATATCGCACACAAGCCAAAGTTGGATGGTAAGTGCTTCCACTTGACCGACCCTAAACCAAAACGAATTGGTGAAGTGCTTAACCTGTTTGCCAGAGCCGCCCACGCCCCGCAAATGACCATGCGCATCGATGCCCGGATTTTCAACTATATACCGGCATCAATCATGTCAGGCTTAAAGATGTTGCCACCGGTTCGCCGGATTTCAAACCAGGTAATGAAGGACCTGGGTCTACCGCCTGATATGATGAAATTTGTTAACTATCCCACCAAGTTTGATAACCGCGAGACAGTAAAGGCGCTCAAAGGCAGCGGTATTATCGTACCCAGGCTGGATGATTACGCCTGGCGCTTATGGGATTACTGGGAAAGACACCTTGATCCGGATCTGTTCATTGATCGTAGCCTGCGTGGCCACGTGCGCGACAGGGTCGTGGTCGTAACCGGGGCGTCTTCAGGAATTGGACATGCCGTGTCCACCATGATGGCAAGAGCCGGGGCAAAGGTCATCCTGGTCGCCCGCGGTGAAGAAAAGCTGGCGGAGTCACTGAAAGAAATTAAATCAATGGGTGGCAAGGCCGCGAGTTATTCCTGCGATGTCTCTGACCTTGATGCCTGTGATCAACTCATAGACAAGATAGTGGAAGATCATGGTGCGATTGATGTATTGGTCAATAACGCCGGGCGCTCCATTCGCCGCTCCATTGCGCTTTCATGTGACCGTTTCCACGATTTTGAACGTACCATGCAGTTGAATTACTTCGGCAGCCTGAGGCTCATCTTGCGGGCGCTGCCCGGAATGTCAGCACGTCGCAAGGGGCATGTTATCAATATATCCTCGATTGGCGTGCTCACTAACTCTCCGCGTTTTTCAGCCTATGTGGCATCAAAGGCGGCACTGGATGCGTTTTCGCGTTGTGCTTCAGCCGAATACAGCGACACGGGAATTGCCTTTACGACAATCAACATGCCACTGGTGCGTACACCGATGATCGCCCCGACCAAGATGTACGACAACGTACCTACCATTTCGCCGGACGAGGCTGCTGAGTTCATCAGGCAGGCGGTTATTTACAGACCGCAAAGAATCGCCACCCGCATGGGCGTGTTTGCACAAACCCTGCATGCGGTGGCACCGAAGATCGCCGAGATCGTTATGAACAGCGCATTCCGGATGTTTCCGGATTCATCCGCCGCCAAGGGTATTTCCGAAGAACAGCAAGAGGCATCACCTGAGCAACTCGCTTTTGCCAGCCTGATGCAGGGAATTCACTGGTAGGGGATATCCGATACCGCGTTGATCAGACCCGATCTTCCCGGCTCTGTGCGAAATCATGAGGTGATGGTTTCTGATAGAAACACGGTTGGTGGGTAACAAGCGAACGTAGGGTGCGTAACTTGTTACG
>RCNC010003472.1_pt1 | contig 10290 bp, 11 predicted proteins | sample 2041301 | NCBI WGS metagenome assembly RCNC01 (sample SAMN09708231, study PRJNA481090) | Marine sediment metagenome, whole genome shotgun sequencing project. | biome: marine sediment; feature: ocean; material: sediment; isolation source: Sewage treatment plant 13A marine sediment (STP13A) ... | reverse complement strand
ATTTTTTCAAAAATTTCAAAAATTTCATAACTATTTTTCCGTATCTCCGTAATAAGAAGTATTGCATTAACAAAAAATACTAAAATTGGTAATGTAATCGTTTGGTTAATTAGAAATTTATCCTTAAAATCACGTACTTATGAAAAGTAAATCCTTTCAGTTCTTTCACTTAAATCTTTTATTGCTTGCAGTAGCATTGGTTTTAATGCCTGCATGTCAATCTGGTGAAAGTGAGAAGAATAAGGCCGAAGAACCTGAGTTGGTTCTGGATATGAGCGAACTCGATAAAGAGTTATTTCAAGATATTGGGGAGGTGAAAAAGATTTTTTATTCAATGCCGTCACCCCTTGAAACCGCAATGATGATACGATCAGCTGGAGCAATATATAATGAAGACTTGCTTAATCCTGTTGATAATGCTACGAATTATTCAAACAATATGAGTATGGCATTGAATCTGGGGATTTATACTTGTGATTTAAGCTTTGTTAGTTTATATGATCAGACGGAAGCCTCAATAAATTATATGAATGCATCTAAAAAGATGGCTGATGGTTTAGGTATCCTTGATGCAATTAACGATGAAACCATAGAAAGGCTGGAGGAAAACATTAATAACAGAGATGTTATAATGGAGATCATTTCAGATACTTTCATGAATTCAAGTTCGTTCCTGCATGAGAATGATCGATCGTCTGTTGCTGCTATTGTATTGGTTGGTGGCTGGGTAGAAGGCTTGTATCTTTCAACTCAAATGGTTGAACCTGATGCTGCAAAGGAAAATGAATTGGTGACTAAAATTGTTGACCAAAAACTTTCATTGGACATTGTAATGAGACTACTTAATGAAAGTCTAGATAGTGAAGATGTACAGGAGGTTCTTGTTGATATGGAAGATCTGAAATACACTTTTGATAAAATTACCTTGACCACAACAAGTCCTGTTAAAGCTACTGTTGATGAAGAATCTAATGTGACTACTTTAAAGTCTAAAACACAATCAACTATAACTCCTGAATTATTTTCTGAGCTACAGGAGAAAGTAATGAGAATAAGAAGTAAGTATATCTCCTAAATATAACAAGATGAAAAGATTTTTATATCTATTTATAGCAGTAACTGTACTTGTATTAGTCCCGCTTACAAGTAATGCGCAATGTAAGGGATTCGCCAAAAAGGTCTGTAGACTAGAACTGGATCCTTTTATACATGATGGTAACTATCATGCGGCCATCCTTACTGAGGGAGAGGAAGCTGAACTTTATAAGACATTTTACTCTGACCAGGAATATAGAATTGCAATATGTGGTTCCGATAACTTGCCTGAGGTAGAATTCACAGTATTAGATGCCAGTAAAAATGTAATTTATTCGAATAAAGATAATGATTATAGTAGGGTTTGGGACTTTAGACTTGAGGCAAGTCAACAATTAAAGATTGCTATAAAAGTCCCCACAAATCCAGATACTTCATCAGAACCAACGAGTGGTTGCGTAGCAATTATGTTTGGTTTAAAGTTTAAGTAATTTTGAAATTGTCCTGTAAGGAAGGCTGCCTTTTAAAAGGTGGTCTTTTTTTTTATAAAACAAAATTGAAATTACAACTATAATTTTGGTAAAAGGTGCATTCCAGTATAGGACTTCTTGAACTTTGAAATGTCTTCAGGTGTTCCAGCCAATACTACTTCACCTCCATTTTCTCCTCCTTCTGGACCCAGATCAATAATCCAGTCTGCTGATTTAATTATTTCAAGATTATGTTCAATTATAAGGATTGAATGGCCCCGTTCGATAAGACCCTGGAAGGAGTCCAACAGTTTCTTGATATCATGAAAATGCAAACCTGTTGTGGGTTCATCGAAAATGAAAAGGCAATGTTGAAATTGGGACGATTCTTTGCCAAGAAAAGAAGCTAGTTTAACCCTTTGGCTTTCTCCGCCACTCAAGGTCGAAGACGATTGTCCCAGCTTTATATAGCCCAATCCTACCTCAGCCAGTGGTTGAAGTTTCTTGCAAATCTTTTTCGTTAAACTTGCCTCATTACGTGTAAAAAATTCAATGGTTTCATTTACAGACATTTCAAGAAGATCATAAACATTTTTATCCTTAAATCTAACCTCAAGGATCTCATCTTTAAATCTCTGCCCCTTACAGCTTTCACAAACCAACTCAACATCAGCCATGAACTGCATTCCAACTTTAATAATACCCTCACCCTGGCACTCATCGCATCTGCCACCATCAATATTAAAGGAAAAATGTGCTGCTTTGTATCCATTTATTCTGGATAAGGGTTGCTCTTCAAAAAGTTTCCTGACTTCATCCCAGGCCTTTAAGTAGGTTACTGGATTAGACCGACTTGATTTTCCAATTGGATTCTGATTGACAAACTCAATTTGTTCAATCATATTTACATCTCCATCCAGTGTATCGTAATCTCCAGTTTTTTCACCTATCCCATTAATTATTTTATTCAAGGCTGGATAGAGTATGTTTTTTATGAGTGTTGACTTACCCGAACCACTAACTCCTGAAATAACAGTTAGAATATTTAAGGGAATAATTACAGATATATTTTTTAGATTATTTTCCCTGGCCCCTTTTATTTCGATGTAATTGGTCCAGTTTCTTCTGACGGACGGAACTGGTATGGATTCTTTTAAGGTTAAGTATTTAGCAGTGAGGCTTTTTGTGTCAGCTAATAGATCGGCATAATTACCCTGAAAAACAACTTCTCCACCAAATCGTCCAGCAAATGGCCCAATATCAATAATTTGATCGGCAGCTTGGATAATATCCTCATCGTGCTCAACAACGATAACAGTATTGCCTATTTTTTTCAAATCCTGCAGAACATTTATTAGCCTCATAGTATCTCTAGGGTGCAATCCAATACTGGGTTCATCAAGAATATACAATGAACCCACAAGACTGCTTCCTAAAGAGGTGGCAAGGTTAATTCTTTGAGATTCTCCTCCTGAAAGAGTTGAAGATAATCGATTAATTGTTAGATAACCAAGGCCCACATGTAAAAGAAACTCTAGCCGTGATTTAATTTCAATGTGGATTCTTTCAGCCACTTCCTTCTCGAAATTATTTAATTTTATCGTACTGAAGAAATCATATAGGTCAGAAATTGAAAGGTTTACAAGACCATTGATTGATTTTCCGTTGATCTTAACATAGTACGTTTCTTTTTTTAGCCGGGCACCTTTACATTCGGGACAGGTAGTTTTTCCGCGGTATCTTGAAAGCATTACTCTGTATTGGATTTTATATTTTTTCTCTTCAAGGTATTTAAAAAACTTGTTCAAACCCTTGAAATATGCGTTTCCAGTCCAAAGTAAACTCTTATAGTCATCGTTGAGTTGATAATAAGGTTTATGGATGGGAAATTCAAACTTTGTAGCGTTCTGAATTAGCTTTTCCTTCCACTTTTTCATTTTCTCACCTCTCCAACAAACTACTGCATCATCATAAATAGATAGATTCTTGTTGGGAATTACAAGATCTTCATCAATTCCTATTATTTTTCCATAGCCTTCACATGAAGGGCATGCGCCTAAGGGATTGTTAAAGCTAAACATGTGTGTTGAAGGCTCTTCAAAAACAATTCCGTCTGATTCAAATTTATTAGAAAACTGTTCCTTTAGAATCTTATCATTCTGGTAAGCTTCAATTATACAGTTTCCCTGACCAATGCTGAAAGCAGTTTGTACTGAATCAGCAAGACGACTCTGAGTTTCTTTATTAACCTCTACAGAAATTCTATCGATGACTACTTGAATAGTGTCAGTTTCTGTAAAAATTTCCGGATTCTTTAAAATATCAGATATTTTAATTATTTCACCCTTAATTTCAATTCGTGTAAGACCCTGTTTTAATAATATTTCAAAATATTCTTGAATATTGTAATCTTGAGGAATGCTAAGAGAAGCTAATATGAGTACTCTGACTTCTTTTTCGCATTTCATTATAAATTTAACCACATCATTTACGGAGTGCCTTTTTACTCTTTTACCGGAGACTGGTGAATATGTTTTACCAATGCGGGCAAAAAGCAACTTCATGTAATCATAAATCTCTGTGGTTGTTCCTACTGTTGACCTGGGATTCCTGGAGTTTACTTTTTGTTCTATAGCAATAGCAGGTGGAATGCCGTTAATGAAGTCAACATCAGGCTTTTGCATACGTCCAAGGAACTGCCTGGCATAGGAGCTCAAACTCTCTACATATCTGCGCTGGCCTTCAGCGTATATAGTATCAAAAGCCAGTGATGACTTACCAGAGCCCGATAATCCTGTAATCACAACATAGTTGTTGCGAGGAATGAATAACTCAAAATCCTTTAAATTATGGACTCTTGCACCTTTTATGTGGATGTGGTTTTGTCCCTTTTTAACATTCTTTGGCATAATAATTGCAAAGATACAAATGTGTATTTCTTAACAAACTTTAACTATTTCAAAAATAATAAATTTTGTTGAAAGGTTTTTTTTTTGTTATTTTACACTGTTATTAACATTTTATTCACATCTACCTAAAGGAGGACCGCCTATAGTAATACTTCTACGCTTTAATTACTCTTAAATAGGAGGTTGTTGTGAATTTGAATAAAATGTCTGATCAGGAATTGATTAAGCAATTCCAAGATGGCAACCAGCAAAGCATAGAAGTGTTGATTAGCCGTCACAAAAACAAAGTTTATACTTATATTTTAATTTTAGTAAAGGATTCAGTGTTAGCTGAAGATATATTTCAGGATACCTTTATTAAAATTGTACATTCTCTTTCGACCGGCAGGTATAAGGATAATGGGAAATTTCTTTCCTGGACCATCCGTATTGCTCACAATCTAACCATAGATCACTTTCGGAAGATAAAGCAGAATAGTGAAGTCAAAGGAGAATCATATGAGAATTTCATTTTGAATTCTAAAAAGTATTCTAGTGATAATGTGGAAGATATTATTATTAAAGAGCAGATCCGTCAGGATGTTAGAGCTCTCATTGATGAACTTCCACTTGAACAAAAAGAAGTAATTCTTTTACGTCATTATGGAGGATTAAGCTTTAAAGAAATTGCAGAGCAGACCGATGTAAGCATTAATACTGCACTGGGAAGAATGAGATACGCATTAATAAACCTACGAAAATTAATTAGTGAAAAGAATCTGAACTTATCTTTTTCCTAGTGTTTAGATGATTTCCCGAATTTTTCTAATAAATAAATAATAAAAATATTTTTTGTTCGTTTTATAGGCACATTAATAACTAATAATTGCCTATGGATAAAATTTCTACTTCTTTTAACACAGTAAACAAGCTTAGAGAAAATAGGATTAAGGATCAGGAAGAAATGGAGAGGGAAATTCGGTTAACGGGGGACAGATTTCTTAAAATGTTTGATAAGCTTGAAATGGAAGTTCCTGGAAAAGTAATGCAAAGCTTGAAGAAAAAGATTAAGCTTTTGATGATCCAGAGAATGAATTAGAGACATTTCTTACAGTTATTTACTTATAAAGCCGCATTTAGCGGCTTTTTTTTTGAATTAATTCCAAAATCTTATCCTTAAAAATAAATCGTATAAAATTTGCATAATTAAATTTAATATAGTATTATTGTGATATCAATATAATATTAAATATAAGATCATGAAAAACGAAAAAGAATTTTTGCCAGTATCAGGGTACTTAATGCTAATTGTTGTACTTTTAATAGTTACCGGCCTGGTTTTTAGTTTTGTGATTCTCAATCCGTTTATGATTGGGATTCTATTTGTTCTTTTCATTTTAACCTTAATAGGTTTCACAGTTGTTAATCCAAATGAATCAAGTGTAATGGTTCTATTTGGAAGCTATAAGGGTTCAGTGAAGAAAAATGGTTTTTTTTGGGTGAATCCTTTTTATGTAAAAAAGAGAATTTCACTTCGGGCTAGGAATTTCGATAGCCAGCCGAGTAAGGTTAATGATAAGATTGGAAATCCTATAATGATAGGTTTAGTGCTCGTTTGGAGAGTTGACGATACTTTTAAGGCAGCATTTGAGGTTGATGAATATGAGCACTTTGTAGTGGTTCAAAGTGAGGCAGCATTGAGGAAGTTAGCCGGGATTTATCCTTATGATAACTTTGAAGATCATGATGCAATTATGACACTTAGGTCTGGAGGTGAGGAAGTAAATCATGAACTGGAAAGAGAGATTCGTGAACGTCTTTCAATAGCAGGAATTGAGGTTGTCGAAGCACGAATTAATTATATAGCTTATGCGGCTGAAATTGCTCAAGCTATGTTACGGAGACAGCAGGCCGCTGCTATTGTGTCCGCCAGGTTTAAAATTGTTGAGGGAGCAGTTAGTATGGTAGAAATGGCCCTGGCAGAATTGAGTAAGAAGGAAATAATTGAGTTTGATGAAGATAAAAAAGCCGCTATGGTAAGCAATCTGATGGTAGTTCTTTGTAGTGATAAAGATGCTTCTCCCATTGTTAATGCAGGCTCTTTGCATCAATAAATTCTTATGAGTAAGAAAAAACCATTTGCCCTGAGAGTAGATCCTGGGAAGCTCGAGGCTATTGAGAGATGGGCGGCTGATGAATTCAGAAGCACCAATGGCCAACTTGAGTGGATAATTGAGCAGGCGTTAAAGAAATCAGGGCGGTGGAAGACAGGAAAGGAAAGTGAAAAATAAATATTCCTTCTATTATTAGTTATTACTTTTTTTAATAAAAACATTATTATGATGAAAGAATATATGTTTAATTGTCCAAAATGCGGCTTTCGGCAATATGAGATGGATGAATTCAGAGCAACCGGTGGTACCTTGACCAAACTGTTCAATATTCAGTCAAAGCATTTTACTACAATTAGTTGCAGTCAATGTCACTATACAGAATTATATAAAACTACCAGTAATAAGTTTGAAAACATTATTGATTTCTTTTTTAACTAGTTGCATTAATGAATTAAATCAGAAGTAATGGACCTAAGTCTTAAAGAAAAGTTTTTGATTATTTCAATTGAACCAGGCAAAGGAAAGATCATGCTTATGGGTAACCAATTGACCTACGGAATAGCAGGTGCCATTTTGCTTGAAATGAAAAGTAAGAATATTGTAAATTTTGCGGACAACATACTTATTTTGAACCAGTATCGACCATCAGTAGACAGGATTATTAACAGGGCAGTTGAGATTATTCGGAAATCAAAGAGGAAGAGGAGAGTAAATATCTGGTTGATGAGGTTTTCATGGAGGGGCAATTCTTTTGTGCGAGAGATTTTAAGAAAATTAATGAGCCATAATATCATAAGGAAAGAACGTAAAAGATTCCTTAATATAATTCCTTATAATAGATATTTCTTCCTTCAAAAAAATGTACGAAACCAAACCATTTCCTCACTTAAAGATGCACTCTATACCAAAAGCATAACTTCGCAAAATGAGGATTTGAATCTGCTCGGATTAATACATGCCTGCGGACTGGAACGTATCTTTACCGATGATAAAAATGAAAAGAAAGAACTAGCCCGGTATTTGAAAGAGCAAATTAATACAAATGACGCTTTTGCTGAAATTAAGCCGCTAATTAAGAAAATTAAGACAGCCATAGCAACGTCAAGATCCTCACCTGTTACAGTTTAATAAGAGCAGGGGATATAAGCTCTGAATTTAATTGTTTATAATCTACTGATTTATCAGGTTGAGAATTTGACATACAACAAGACCTGCAGTCTCAGTCCTTAACCTCGATTTACCCAAACTTACCAGTGCAATATTATTATTTAAAGCCAATTCTGCCTCAGCAGGACTAAATCCGCCTTCAGGTCCAATAAGAACGCAAGTATCTGTTTTAGAGTTTGCAACTTCTTGCAAATGAATAATAATATCATTGTTGCAATACGCCATATAGGTGTTTTTTTGACGATTATTCTCAATAAAATCTTTAAATGAGGTCATCTCCTCAAGTTTTGGTTCATGCGCTGTGATTGACTGTTTCATTGCAGACCAGATTATCTTTTTTGCCCTATTTCTATTAATAGTTTTTCTTTCTGACCTTTCACAATAAATAGGGGTAATTTTATCAATGCCAATCTCCGTAGATTTTTCAAGAAACCACTCAAATCTGCTATTACTTTTTGGTGGAGCAATAGCCACATGCAAGCGATAGGGGCGGGGATTATAATTTTTAAATATTTTATCTATACTTATAAGACTACTTTTCGGATCAGGATTCTTAATTACACCCTCAGCCATTGTTCCATTTCCATCAATAAGTGACACTTCTTCACCAGATTTCATCCTTAGAACTTTTGAGCAATGATGTGATTCCTCAGCACCAAGATAATTGTTTCCTTCGGTTATTTCTGGATGGTAAAATACCTGCATATTGTGACTTATAAAAAATGTAGCTGTAAATTTACTAAATTGAATTATTTTAGAGGATTAGTTATCATTAAATAGTCCAATTTATTAATATGAGAAAGATAGGTGTCTTATCTGACACGCACGGATTTTTCGATTCAAAGCTAGAAAAGTTCTTTGTCGATTGCGATGAAATATGGCATGCAGGTGATATAGGGAGTCTGGAAGTAGTGGAAAATATTCGGAAAATTAAACCTTTACGGGCTGTTTATGGTAATATTGATGGATCCGAGATACGAAAGCTATTTTCTGAAAATGAACGGTTCTGGTGTGAAGATGTTGAAGTTTGGCTCACCCATATTGGTGGCTACCCAGGTAAATACAATCGGCTTGTAAGAGAGCTTATTCGTAAGAAACCACCAGCCTTGTTTGTTTGCGGCCATTCACATATCCTTAAAGTTATATATGATAAGGACTTGGAATTACTCCATATTAACCCTGGAGCTGCTGGTAAATTTGGTATGCATCAGGTAAGAACTGCTGTACGATTTGATATTGAAGGAAAAGAAATTATAAACCTTGAGTTGGTGGAATTGAATAAATGAGGAATTTGTGGCTGAGCTTAATGCTTAATAGGGGCAAGCAATGTTCTACAATTCTATTCTGTTCCAGCAGCAGCAGCAGCAGCTGCAGCTGCATCATCCAACATCAACCTGTATTTTTTTCTAAAATTCACCACCTGTCGATTGGCCGCAACCATGTATACATAAGGTGTTTCTGTACCATGTGGTTTAATTCTTCTTTTTCCTTCACCAAGATTGGCAAGAATATCCTGAAAGTCTGGGTTTGAGGAAGCTGCCTGCATTCTACCAGGTGTATAATTAAAATAATACCAGGTTCGTTCATCTATTTGCAGGAAAATGTCCAGGATGTCGCCTCCTCCTTTTTTCTGAATTTCAACCAGGCCATCTACAAGCCTGTTCGATGGGGTACCATAAATGTTACCAATTCCTATTTTCCCCACTGATTGGTATGACAGGCTCTCTTCATGCCACTTCATTTTTAGGTCTGAAAACTGAATTGTGCGCCTGAGTTTTGGTGGTACATTTTGAGAAGTAACAACAAGAATTAATTCATCTTCTTTTTGTGCTTGAAGATCACCTCCATCAAGTTGGATAAGGCCCAATTTATAAGTATTGCTTGAAAGGTTAATAGGCTTAAGGGTTGGAATAGAATTCAAATCATGGGCCATTGATAACAATGCATCCTCAGAAAAATAGAAATCAATTCCAAGAAGAATATCTAAATCAACGTCATTGGTTTCAATATTATGAGATACATTTCCAACGCTTGTTAATTTAATTTGACCAAAGTCGACACCCAGATCAATCTTACCTTCACCATAGACCCGACAATAATTGTTGTCAAATGTTATCATATTATCAGGTTGAAAATAATCAACCAGTTTATGAACCCCGGTGATCGTATATTGACTCTTTTCCTTATCAAATATTAGAAATCCATCAGCAGTTGCAATTGGGATATCACTATAATTTTTTCTCTTAGAAAAGAAAGATGAATACACCTCTGTATCGGTGTTTGTTATAAATACCCCATTGTATAGAGTATTTCCATCTACGGATGCCGGCTTATCAGATATAGGAATACGAACATCTTCAGGGTCTATTTCTGCATTAAAAGAGATTGCATTGTGCCCGATAGAGGAACAATTGTGATTTAATCTTGTTCCTCCAGAAAAATGGAGAAACTCCTTTTCAGCATTTAGAGAAACTTTTCCTTCAAAACTAAACCAGGGACTTAACTGGAAACTATCTGCTTCAACAATTGTTCCGCTCGCTATGGTATGACCCTCATCATTTAATTTAATTTCAGAAAATAAAATACGCTGTTCGTAATTGTCAATATCGGTGTAAA
>RCNC010003471.1_pt1 | contig 10290 bp, 7 predicted proteins | sample 2041301 | NCBI WGS metagenome assembly RCNC01 (sample SAMN09708231, study PRJNA481090) | Marine sediment metagenome, whole genome shotgun sequencing project. | biome: marine sediment; feature: ocean; material: sediment; isolation source: Sewage treatment plant 13A marine sediment (STP13A) ... | reverse complement strand
ATCACCCGCCACCTGATGGGCCCGTATGCCGTGAAGCTCTGGACCGTGGATCCCTCCGAGATGAGCTACACCTGGATCGGAGACCGCGTTCCGGTCCCGGAGATGGAGCAGATCATCAGCGGAGCCCTGGCCGACGTTGAGGACCGTTTCGGATTCAATCCGGATTTCTGGTATCCCCGTGAGGGCGGGATCGAATCATTGCCCCGGGCCTTCCTGCCCGCCGTCTGCCGGCGATTGAGAACCGGCATGCGGGCGGTGAAGATCGACCTCGCCGGCCGACGGGTGCATTTTTCCGACGGCAGTTCCACCGGATATCGGCGGCTGGTCTATACCCTGCCGCTCCCCGAATTGACCTCCCTGGTTGATGACATTCCCAGCGATGTCCGAACGGCCATCGACGGGCTGAAACACAATTCCATCATCTGCGTCAATCTCGGCATCGACCGACCCGCCGTCTCCGACAAACACTGGATCTACTTCTACGAGGACCGCTTCCCCTTCCATCGCATCAGTTTCCCGATGAACCTCTCGCCCAACACCACCCCGCCGGGGATGAGCAGCATCTCCACCGAGGTGGCCTATTCCCAGTGGCGGCCGCTGGACAAGGAGACCATCGTGGAGCAGACGGTGGACGCGCTGAAAGTAGCAGGAATACTCCGGGATACTGACACCGTAGTCACCAATCACGTCATGGACATCCGCTACGCCTACATCATTTATGATCTGCAGCGGGAGTCGCACCTCGAAGTGATCTACCGTTTTCTCCGAGAGCACGGAGTTGAACCCTGCGGAAGATTCGGCCGCTGGGAATACCTGAACATGGACCGCACCATCGACAGCGGTCTGACCGCGGCCGACCTGCTCAACGGTGAAGCGGTCTGACCTCCCGGAGGAAACCCATGCGGGTCCTCTGTTTTGGCACCTACGAACGGCAGTTCCCGCGCAACATCACCCTCATTGCCGGCCTCCGTCTGGCCGGCGCCACTGTCGAGGAGTGCCATGAACCGCTCTGGGAGTTGACCAGGGACAAGACCGGCTCCTCGTTCACCAACCCGCTGGCCATGATCCGCACGGCACTGCGAGTACTGCGCGCCTGCTGGCGGCTGGTTCTGCGACACCGCCGTGCGCGCTACGACGTGATGGTGGTGGGCTACATGGGCTACCTCGACATGCTGCTGGCCGCACCGCTGGCGGCTCTCCGCCGCCGCCCCCTGGTGTACAGCCCGGTGGTATCACTCTATGAAACAGTGGTCACCGACCGCAGAATGTTCTCCGGCCATTCCATCCGCGGCCGGTTGGCCTGGCACCTCGACCGTCTGGCACTGCGACTGGCCCGGTTGATCGTCCTGGAAACATCGACCTATGTGGAGTTCTTTTCCGGGGAGTTCGGAATACCGCGGGAGCGCTTTGTCACCGTACGCCTCGGCGCCGATGAAGCCACCTTCAGCCCCAGGCCAAAACCCGGTGGAGACCGCCCGTTCCGCATCTTTTTCTACGGCAAGTTCACTCCTCTCCAGGGGGTGCCGGTGATCGTCGGGGCGGCCGCGCAGGTGCAACAGTTGAATCCCGGCATCAGGTTCGAGATCGTCGGTTCCGGTCAGTTGACGCCGGAAGTGGAGCTGCTGGCCGAAGAACTGTCTCTGACCAATACCGATTTTATCCCCTGGGTGGCCTATGAGGACCTTCCGCAGCACATAGGCCGGGCCGATGTCTGTCTGGGAATTTTCGGGGTGACACAAAAGACCGACCGGGGAATTCCGGTCAAAGTCTTTGACGCGCTGGCCATGGGCATGCCGGTGATCACCGGTGACACACCGGCGGCCCGCGAACTGTTGGTCCACGAGCAGAATGCGCTGCTCTGCCCCACCGGGGAGCCCGAATCCCTGGCCCGGGCGATCCTCAGGCTCAACGACGACCCGGCTCTGGTTCAGCGTATCGCCCGGGGAGCCCTGTCAACCTTCCGTGACAGCTGTACCCAGGAGTTGATCGGTCGCAGCCTCCTCACCCATTTCCGCACCCTTACCGGCCACACCGGGGAGAACGTACGGTGAGTGATACGCTGCCAGCAACCGGTGAAACCGGCGGCAGCGGAGACCGCCTGGCACGGGGTACAGTCTATTCGGTGGCCGCCCAGCTGGCGGCGGCGGCACTTGGTTTTGCCCTGACCCTCTTCCTGGCCCGATGGCTTGGCCCAACGGTCTTCGGCCGCTACGGCGTGATCATCTCCTTCCTCGCCTGGTCCGAGTTCCTGGTGATCACCGGTATCCCCGATGCCGTGTCCCGGGCCATCGCCGCTGACAGTACGCAGCGTCGCGCAGTGCTGCTGGCGGGGGTGCGACTGGAAATCGTATTTGCGGTTGCCCTGTTCGGCGTTTTCTGGCTTTCCGCCCCCTGGTTTTCATCCGTACTGTTCCACAACCCGTCGCTGGCCGGCGCTTTCCAGCTTGCCGCCCTGGATATCCCCCTCTATGCCCTTTTCAGCATTCACCTCGGCTACCTACGGGGCGTGCGGGGATTTGCCCGGCAATCCTGGTGCATCGGCTTTTACGCTGGGGCCAAAGTCCTGACATCAATCACACTGGTGTTTGCCGGTTTTTCGCTTGAGGGAGCCCTGATCGGCAACGCTGCCGGGTCGCTGGCCGCCCTGGTTCTGGCACGCCTGCTGGTGAGCGCCGACATCCGCCGGGCCCCCCGGTCGGACACCTATCCGGCACTTTCCCTCTTAGGCTATGCCCTGCCCCTGGTTGCCGGCATCCTGGTTTACAATGCATTGATCAGCGCCGATCTCTGGATGGTTGAACGCCTGGTCCCCGACGATGGTGAAGTTGGACTGTATACCGCCGTGTGGAACATGGCCCGCACACCCTATTTCCTCTTCATGGGCTTGTCTGTGGTTCTTTTCCCCGGTCTCTCCCGAGTGCTGGCCGCCGGGCAGGGAACAAGAGCCCGGCGCCAGATCCAGGAGGCCGTCCGGCTCTTCCTGCTCATCGCCGTTCCACTGGTTTTCTTCTCCGCGACCTCGGGCAGCGGCCTGATGGGCCTTGCTTTTTCCGATGCTTACGCTCCTCACCGCTCAGGCCCTCTTTTCGCCGTGCTGATCGCCGGCTACACCCTGCTCTCCTTCGGCCTGATCTCTTCAGCGGCGCTCAGTGCCGCCGGCCGCCTGGCGCTGGTGCTGTCGATCAACCTGGCCCTGCTGGCGGGGCAGATAGCCCTGACCCACTGGCTGATTCCGCTGCTCGGCCTTTCCGGGGCCGTGCTCGCCACCCTGCTCACCGGAGCTGCTGTCTTCCTGGTGGGACAGGCATGCCTCTCCCACTATTTCGGTGCCCGCCTGCAGCTGCTGCCCCCGCTGCGCATGCTGCTCGCCGCCCTCCCGCCGTCCGCCCTGGCCCTGTTGCTGCCCGCCTCCGGGTGGGTGCTGATCCTGGCATACGCGGCGCAGGGTCTGGTATACTTGGCCGGCCTGTTTATCCTCGGCGAACTCACGTGGAACGAAGTGGTTGGCTATGGTGCGCAATTCAGATCCCGCCGCTGATCCCGGAACCGCGGACTCACGGGCACCATGGCTGGTACACCGTTGCGGGGTGGCGGCAGGGTGGGATGGAAAGCTGGAGGAGTGATGAAAAAAGCACTGATCGTCGGCTGTGGAGCATACATGGACACCGGCTACGGCTGTCCCGGTGAGTGGCGCTGTCTCAAGGCAGCGGCGCTGGGTGACGGTACGTTTGTCGAACCACACCAGGTGGTGGGCTTCCTCAAGTGTGTCTGTCCCGGGAGAAGCACGGTGGCCAACGCCGGGATGATGGCCACGCTGTCCCAGACCAACCCCGATATTGTGCACCTCTCGTTCTGTCTGGCCAACGCCAAACCTGGCTGCCCCCACTTCGAACCGGCGGAGCTCGCCGCCATGCTGGAAGCCAAACTGGGACTCCCGGTGATTCTCGGCACGCACGATTATCACTGAGCGTCCCCGAAACCCGGAACCCACGAACCACTTCAGGCAGGAGCAATTGTGATGGCCGGAGCAGAAAAGAACCACGCAGTGATCGTCGGCGCCGGGCTCACCGGTCTGGTGACCGGCTACCATGTGGCCAGCACGGGAATCCCGGTAACCGTCTTCGAAGGGGCGGAAGATTTTTCCGCGGCCGCGGGGCTGATCCCCTTTGGCGGAACCATGGTGGAGCCGGAGTTCGACCCGGTGTTGAACAGCGACACCGATCTGCTCGAGCTGCTGGACCAGCTGGACGCCCGCTCCCTGCTTGAATGGCATCCCGGCAGCTTCGGCATCTTTCTCAACGGCCGGACCCAACCGCTGGATCGACCGCGCAGCCTGCTGGGCTTCAGTTCACTGGGCCTGATTCGTCGCATCCGCCTCATCCGCCAGCTTTCCCGCCTTCTGGGCAGCAACCCTGCCACCGTTTCCGAGGATCTGCCGGCCGAGCGCTGGCTGGAAAAACAGTGCGGCAAGGATGCCACCGCGGCCCTCTGGAACCCTGTGCTCCATGGTTTCTGGGGTAAAAAAGCCGCCCGGGTGTCTGCCGCATGGATGGCCCGACGGCTGGCGCGAATCACCGAACCCAGTGTTTCCGGTGACGGCACCTCGGCTTACCTCGCAGGTGGTCTGCGGGTTCTGGCAGAAAGGCTGCAGCGGCGGATCGAGGAACAGGGCGGCCGCGTCCTCTTCGGCCGTCAGGTGCAGGAGGTGCTCACCTCTTCCGCCGGCCTGATGGGTGTGTTCGTCGACGGACAGGTGGTGGACACCAGCGCGGTGGTGCTGACCCAGCGTCCAGACCATATCCGGGCCCTGTCCCCCGGGCTGCCCGAATCGTTCTTCGAAAGGCTGGAAGTCCTGCCCTTCCAGACGTTGATCCGCCTGACCCTAGAACTTGACCGGCCATTCGGCCAGATACACCGGCTGTTGGTCTGCGACGGTGACCTTCCCTTTTCCGAACTGGTGGAGCACACCGCCTGGATCAACCCGGAGCAATACGGCAACCGCAACCTGCTGCACCTGGATGCACTGCACTCCAGCGGCGACCCGGCTCTGGAATATCCCGAGGAGAAGATTCTCGACCTGTTCCTCGACGGGCTGAAGAGGATCAATCCGGATTTCGACCGCCACTGGGTCAACAAGCACCAGCTCACCCTGGACACCCGCTCCCGTCCCGTTCCGGTGGCCGGTTCGCCATTGGCGGCTCCGGTTTCCTCGACTCCCATCCCCGGCATCTACCTGGCCTCCGAAGCGGCCCACGGCCGGCGCTATCGCGGGCCCGCCGCTTCTGCATCCATCGGTCGCAAAATCGCCGGTCTGATCACCGCTGACGCCGGGGCCGCCGATGCGGAAAATCCGGACCACTCCCACCACAGCTGAAGAGGCCCGGCCGATGTGCGGCATTGCAGGAATCTGGGGCGATCAAGGCGACATTCGGCGCATGACCCGTCTGCTGGAGCACCGCGGGCCCGATGACGAGGGGTACTATGCCAGCGGCCCGGTGCAACTGGGCAGCCGCCGGTTGATCGTCATCGACCCCCACGGCGGCCAACAACCGATCTTCAACGAAGACCGTACTCTGGCGCTGGTGTTCAACGGATTAATTTTCAACTACCGTGAATTGCAGCAGGAGCTGGAAGCCCGGGGGCACCGATTCCGCAGCGCCACCGACAGTGAGGTTATCATCCACGCTTACGAGGAGTGGGGTGAGGACTGTCTGCACCATTTCAACGGCATGTTTGCTTTCGCCATCCACGATGGACGCCGGATCTGGCTGGCCCGGGATCGGATGGGTGAGAAACCTCTCTACTACCGCCTCGTCGGCCGGCGACTGGTCTTTGCCTCCGAGATCAAGAGTATCCTCGCCGACGCGCCCAGCGAACCGGTATTCAGTGAGGAATTGCTGGTTTTAGAAACCACCACCGGTGGACGGACCATGTTTCGCGACATCTTCGCCCTGCAGCCCGGACACGTCCTCTCCTGGGACGGTGAGCAGCTCACCACCACCCGCTACTGGGACCTGCCGTCGGAAGTGGACCAGATCCGCAGCGAGGATGACGCCGTGGAGGAATTACGCTGGCTCATCGAAGATGCCGTGCGCATCCGGCTGCGCAGCGATGTTCCGCTGGGCGCCTTTCTCAGCGGCGGGCTGGACTCGAGCCTGATCACCTGCCTGGCCAAACCCGACGTGGTGTTCAGCTGCCGTTTTCCCCACGGCCAGACCTATGATGAATCGAGATACGCCGCCCTGGTGGCCCGTCACGTCGGGGCCCGGCACCAGGTGATCGAACCGACCCCCGGGGCTTTCCGCTCCTTCTATCCCCGGATAATCCACCACCTCGACCAGCCCGCCGCCACGGCGTCCAGCATCGCCGAATTCTCCCTGGCCGCTTTGGCCAGCCGGCAGGTGAAGGTGGTGCTCGGCGGCCAGGGCGCCGATGAACTCTTCGGTGGATACGTCAGGTACCTGCTGATGCTCGAGGAGGAACGCCTCGGACAGCGGGAAGAACTGCGCAACTACCACGCGCTGGCCCGCTGGTTCTGGCGCCCGGATATCTTCGGAGAACCATACCAGCGATATCACCAGATGATCCGCCGCGGTCGACCGGCCGACAACAGCACCCTGGAGATGGTGCAACAGCTTTTTTCCGGGCGCCGGAGCCTTGTCGACAAAATGGGCGCCTGCGACATTGCCATCAGCCTGCCTCCACTGATCACCATGAACGACCGGGCGGCTTCGGCTTTCGGGCTGGAAAACCGCACGCCATTCCTGGATCACCGCATTGTCGAGTTTGCTTTCCGGCTGCCGCCGGAAATGAAGATCAGGGAGATGACCACAAAGTACATCCTCCGTCGGGCGGCACGGGGCATCGTTCCCGACGAGGTCATCGACCGTACGGACAAACTCGGCCTGGTGGTGCCCATCGCCGCCTGGTTCAGCGGCGAACTTTCGCAGTGGGCCGGGGAACTGGATCAATCGTTTGGCCGCCGCCAGGTCTCCGGACTCCTGCGCCCGCCCTCACGCAGCCGGGGGGAATTCGACCGGGCGCTGTACAACCGCATTTCCATCGAACTGTGGCTTCGCCAGGTCCTTGACGGCCAGTCGGTTCCGGCATTGGGCCGGGATTCTGCGGAAGAACTGATTGCCGCCTGTGCCTGACAGCCGGGGGGCGGGAGATACCGATGGAGACCAGACGGTCAGAGCTGTGGCAGTTGCTTGGTGGATACCCGGAAGCGGTTCCACTGGAAACGGACTGGACCGGCAACGAAGAGGGCGAGACGACGATGGATGGGCGGACGGTCCCCTGGACACGGCGGGACCTCTCCTTTCTCGCCGAACCGGATGTGCGCGTTCCGGCCTGGCTCTTCACTGCTCGCGGCTCCGATCCCCTGGTCAAGGACGGCAGCCCGCCCGCCCCGGCCATCCTTTACCTCCATTCCCATTCCGGCGATCACAGCCGTGGCCGCACCGAATCGCTGCTGGGTAAAAACCGTGTACCCGCGGGCCTTGCACCACGGCTTGTGGAAGCGGGATTCACGGTTCTGGCCGCCGATTTCCGCTGTTTTGGCAACCGCTCGGATGAGGGAGAGCGGGAGTCCGCCCGCCGCCATCTGCTGCACGGCACCACTCTCTGGGGAGGGATGCTCTGGGACCAGGTCCGGGCCCTCGACCTGCTGGAGAGCCTTCCCGGTGTGGACCGGCGGCGGATCGGCTGTTTCGGATTCTCCATGGGCTCAACCGCCGGCTGGTGGCTCTCAGCACTCGACCGCCGCATCGCCGCCGGCGTCGGCCTCTGCTGCCTCTCCACCTACCGGGCCATGGCCGAAAAAGGCGTTCTGCACCGCCACGGCATCTACTATTTCGTGCCCCGGTCGGCACTGATTGGTGTGCCGGGAATCCTCTCCCTCATCGCGCCGCGACCCTTCCTCTTCATCAACGGCGACCGGGACGAAACTTCACCGGTGGACGGAGCCCGGGACGCGGTGCGGCAGGCGGGGGAACTGTGCCGCGCAGCGGGAACTCTGGATGATTTTTCCCTGGAAATCGTGGAAGGATGCGAGCACGAAGTGACCCCGGAAATGGTGGTGCGGTCGGTGAACTGGCTGGCCGAAACACTCGCGCCCTGAACGGTCAGAGCAGCAGGGCCCCCTCGATACGGAGCAGCCTGGTCTTCAGCTCCAGTCCACCGCCATAGCCGGTGAGATTCCCGTCGCTGCCCAGCACGCGGTGGCAGGGAATCAGGATCGGCAGCGGGTTGGCCCCCAGGGCGTTGCCCACGGCCCGGCTTGCTGAATGGTCCTTGCCCAGCCGGGCGGCGAGTTCACCGTAGGTGATTGTGCTGCCGTAGGGCACCCGGCCGACCTCATCCCACACCTCCCTGCGGAATGCGGTCCCCACCGGGTCGAGGGCCAGGGAGAATTTCTGCAGATCCCCCCCCAGATAGGCCTCGATCTGCCGCCGGAGATCCACGAAGGCCTGCGGTGCCTGGCGTGCTTTGTGATCGGGCCAGGCCTCACTGAAGCCCTCCACCACGACATCATGGGAGCCGGAGGCCCGCAACTGCAAACGGCAGATACCGGTGGCAGTGGCCGCCGCGGCCATCTCCCCCAGGGCCGTGTCAAAGAAGGCATAGTTCAACGCCGGCTGACGTTTTCGACCGAATGTGAAGAACCTTTTCATCGCGTGCACCGGCCCCCTTTTCCAACCATACGTTGGGCCGCCACCACTGTCAACCAGGGCGGAACGCGCTTCCATTGTGCTTGCAACGGGTTTGATGTAAGATATTTAATACGATTTTGAAGTTCAGTTTCGAAGCACAGGTACGATGAGTTGCGGGACAGTTCACGCGGCCGGGTTCCTTTGGGCCGTGCCCTATCGGTGCACGTCAATCACCACAGCTTGAGGAAAAGATGGACCACGTAAAGAAAGCGATCAACGATTCCCGAGGCGCGCGCTGGACCGTCCTGGTCATGGTCAGCCTGCTGATGTTCGCCACCTACTGGTTCCAGGACTTCATGTCACCGCTGCAGGACGTGATGCGTGAAGCCTGGGGCTTCAGCAACGCCAATTTCGGCATTATCATCAGTTCCACCACCTGGCTGAATATGCTCGGCGCCATCATCGTCGGCGGCATGATCCTCGATAAATTCGGCGCCAAAATCTGTATTTTCCTCTTTGGCGGGTCGGCTGCGCTGGGCTCCATCCTCTGTGCCATGGCCGCTGCCGGCGTTTTTGGAGAAGATGTCAACAGTCGGCTCTACGGACTGATAGCCGGCCGGATCTTCTTCGGCATCGGCCTGGAGGTCACCTGCGTCCTGGTGAGCAAAACGGTGGTCAAATGGTTCAAGGGTCACGAACTGGCCCTGGCCATGGGGGTCAACGTCGGTTTCGGACGCCTGGGGTCCATGCTGGCCATCATGTTCTCCGCCGACATCGCCGGCGCCTCCCCATCACCCGCGTTCACCGTTTCCGCAGTCCTTATCGGAATCGGTATCCTGGGCTACCTCAGCAGCCTGGTCCTCGACGCCAAGCTGGACAAGGAACGCAAGGCCATCTCGGACGCCGCGGAGGCCGAAGGCACCGCAGACGACGAGCAGTTCAAGATCTCAGACCTTGGAAAGCTGCTCAGCAACCCCTCGTTCATCTACGTCGCCCTGCTCTGCGTCACTTTCTACTCGGCGGTGTTTCCCTTTATTCAGTATGCACCCGATCTGCTGGTGAACAAATTCGGCTTCAGCAGGGTTCTGCCCGACCTCAGCGGGGCGGGCTTCATGGCCACCGTCGACGCCTGGCTGCACAACGGCCCCAAGGTGGCCGGCCTGATCCCCTTCGGCACCCTCTTCTTCACCCCGATCTTCGGCAGCATCGTCGACCGCAAGGGCAAGGCGGCCTCGCTGATGATGGTCGGTTCGGGCCTGCTGATCTTCGCCCACCTCTCCCTGTCGGTGTTCAACAGCGTGGCCCTGGGCTACGCCGGTCTACTGGCCCTGGGTGTGGCCTTCTCCCTGGTGCCGGCCGCCATGTGGCCCTCGGTGGCCAAGATCGTGCCGGAAAGCCGCCTGGGCACGGCCTATGCCACCATGTTCACCATCCAGAACATTGGACTGGGGGCCTTTTTCTGGGGCATCGGCAAGGTGCTCGACGTCTCCAACGCCGGCAACATGGAGGCGATCAATGCCGGGGAAGCGGCCTACGATTACACCAAGCCGATCCTGATGCTGGTCTTCCTCGGCGTGATCTCGATCTTCCTCGCGTTCATGCTCAAGCGGGCCGACGTGAAGCAGCGCTACGGTCT
>RCNC010003470.1_pt1 | contig 10292 bp, 7 predicted proteins | sample 2041301 | NCBI WGS metagenome assembly RCNC01 (sample SAMN09708231, study PRJNA481090) | Marine sediment metagenome, whole genome shotgun sequencing project. | biome: marine sediment; feature: ocean; material: sediment; isolation source: Sewage treatment plant 13A marine sediment (STP13A) ... | reverse complement strand
CTCGCCAAACTCACTGGTTTTCATCGCTGAAGGCATCGGTTTCGCATCGATCAAGGGGTTAATAGAACACGCCATGGCACTCGATTCGGCAGAAAGAATCTATCTGTTCTGGATCGCAGCCAACGATGACCCACCCTATCTCCACAACCTGTGTCGTGCCTGGAATGATGCTCTTGATAACTTTGAATATCGACCATTGACGAAGAGCGATGCGCAAAACCTGGAAGACCATCTGCAACAGCAGTTGCAGACACATGACGCCAGTGCTTTCGACTACTACATTTGTGCAGGTGAATCGCTGCGCAGCCGGTTCCAGCAGTTTGCGCTGCACCAGGAAATTCCCCAGGAACAATTAATGTTCGAGACAATCTAGATGAAAGGACTATTGCCATGAGCCTGAAAGTCTTGCTGATCGACGATCACATGCTGTTTCGCGAAGGTTTGACCAGCCTGCTGCAGCGTCGAAACATCGAAGTGATGGCGGCCGTCGGAGACGGCAACGAAGGCATACGACTGGCCCAGGAAATGAAGCCGGATATCGTTCTGTTGGATAAACGTATGCCGATCATCGATGGCATCAGCGTGCTCAAGCATTTAAAGGCAATCGGTATGGAAATGCCGATCGTGATGCTAACCACGAGCTCTAACGAGCAGGACTTGCTCGATGCACTAAAGGCGGGTGCCAGCGGTTATCTGCTGAAGGATATGGAACCCGACGGGCTGGTATCGGCCTTACGCGACATCCACGTCGGCAAAACCGTTGTCGCACCACCACTGACCTCGGTGCTGGTGCGCTTTGTCAAGGGCGATATGACGGTGTCACAAAGCAAGGGACCATTCAGCGAACTGACTCCGCGTGAAGGTGAGATCCTCGAATTGATGGCCGAGGGTCAGGGCAACAAACTGATTGCGCGCAATCTTGGCATTTCCGATGGCACCGTGAAGCTGCACGTCAAAGCCGTATTGCGTAAACTCGGCGTACACTCACGCGTCGAAGCCGCGGTGATGTACATCGAGCACAACCACCGGGTCGCCGATCAGGTCGAGGAGTAATATTAATTTTCGTCAAACCCAGGAAAACGGCGGCATTTCTACATTGCTTTGTTTAGCAGGTGGCGCTCTGCTCTTGTCCTCAAAACCAGTGACAATCTATTGCAACCCTATCGTCTCCATCTGATTCCAACGAGAGTGTGTCTCACCAGGCCGTCTTTACCAAGTGTCGATATAATAGCTATATATCGACATTTCCTCTTGATATGTAGATATCATCGACATAAGATGAGGATATGTCGATAAAATAGAATATTATAAACATATGAAGGACTTCGACCCCGCCAGACCTTACAACCAACTTCCCCCTCTCCCACCAGCAGCGGAAATTGAAAGTAAAGCGATTCTCAAAAAGTGCGTTACCGCAAGTGCTGCTTTGGCGGAACTCAAACAAGCTGGGGATCTGATTCCTGATCAAGCGGTTTTGATTAACATCATCCCGCTCCTGGAAGCCCGTGATAGTTTGGAAATTGAGAATATTGTTACGACAACAGACAAACTATTCCAGTTTGCCCAGCAACATGCAGAACAAGCAGACCCAGCGACAAAAGAAGCACTGAGATATCGCACTGCCCTTTATCAGGGGCATCAAACGATTAAAGATCGACCTTTGTGTACCGCTACCGCGATAGAGCTGTGCACCACTATCAAGGGTATCGACATGGATATCCGGCGAATACCGGGCATCACCCTTGCCAATGAAATTACGGGTGAAAAAATCTACACACCGCCTGAGGGGGAAGCACTGTTACGCGAACTCATGGCCAATTGGGAACGGTTTATTCATAATCACCCCGACATAGAACCACTGGTGCGCCTGGCCATATCGCACTATCAATTTGAGGCGATTCATCCCTTTGCAGATGGCAATGGTCGTACAGGAAGGATTCTCAACTTGTTATTCCTGATAGAGCAGGGATTGCTTAAAATCCCGATTCTCTATCTGAGTCGCTACATCATCAAGAATAAAAGTAGCTACTATAAATACTTACTGGAAGTAACAACCCATGATTCCTGGGAGCAATGGATACTCTATATACTGAACGGCGTAGAACAAACAGCAAACTGGACACGTGACAAAATCATTGCCATACGAGACTTGATGGATCACACAGCTGACTTTGTTCACCATCAGGCAACATCTATTTACTCCCGTGAGCTGGTAGATCTTACCTTTGTCCAGCCATATTGCCGTATCTCCAACTTGGTGGACGCGAATATTGCCAAACGCCAAACTGCGTCTGTTTACTTGAAACAGCTATGCGAGATCGGTGTATTGCAAGAATTGAAGGTGGGGAGAGAAAAACTTTTTATCCACCCCAAGCTAATGCTGCTGTTAACGCGGGATGAAAATAATTTCGATAGATACTCAGGTCGTATCAATATCCTCTGAAGCGTGTGTGTCCCTTGGGATCTCTCCCTCCTTGGGATCTCCCCTTGAATATCAGAGTGCAACGACAGGCTGAATCGCTCGGATCTGGTCAGAAAGTAAAACGAGGGCCGAGATAGACAAAGGCACTATCCTGATCATCATCGTTGCTTCCGTAGCAGGCATACAGCGGACCGATAGGCGTATCAAAGCCCAGGATAAGCAGTCCGAAGCATAGACCTCGGTGTAAATTAGGAGTCATCAGAATTCGTTTTTCTTACTAGGTTCCTACTCACAACCTAAAAAGAACATAAGTGATTTAAAATCAAGATCTTACATTCGCCACTTCATGTACATCGAGCACAATCATCGGGTTGCCGATCAGGTGGAAGAGTAAGTACATTCCCGGCACCCTTAGCCTGTCATCCCCGGGCATACACCAATCCCGTTAGCTTGCCCTATTTACGTAAAGTGTGTGTCCCTTTGGAATTCATTCTTTTTCCTCAAGGACAGACACTTTGGCAATCTTAAAGAATGTGCTGCCCCGTGCGCTTATGCTTACTCATCCAGCGGTACCACCATCACCGGAATCCTGCAGCGACGAATGATGCGTCGTGTGGTATCGCCGATGATCGCATCCTTTACCGATAAGCGATTGCCGTGTTTACTGACGACCAGTAAATCGTATCCGCCGTCATGGGCTTCTTCGAGAATTCTATCCAGGCGTTCACCAACCTCGACTTTCACTTCGTAGCTCAGATCAGGGTGCTCAGGCTGATCCGAGAGATAATCCTGACAAAACTGCTCGACATTCTCGATGGCAAGATTTTCCCGCTTGCGGTTGAGCAGGATCTTTCTTGCATCCTCGAGGTTCTGGCTGGTCAGCTCTTTCCATAATTCTTTGCTGATATAGCCCTCCAGACTTTGCAGGTTGTGGTTATCCACCACGTGGAATACCGTCAGATGAGCATTGTTGTGATGCGCTATAGCAAATGCATGCGGGAATGCTTGCCTACCGGATTCGGACAGGTCGGTGACATAGAGAATTTTTTTATATTCGATCTTTGGTAAGGTTTTTTGGCTCGACATTTTTTTCCTCGCAGTAACCTGCTGTTTAAGTTCGTCTGATAAGCGATCGGCAACGAACTATAGGCGCAGGTACCCCAACATTTCAGGACGCAGATCAAGACAAGATCAATTAACCCCGCAGCGCAATATATTGGGTTCTGTGCTACATCCAGGGATAGACACTTCGAGGCAGCTGCGGACCAGTACATTCATGTTCGCCTTGATGGTTTTTTTGAAAAATAGTTGAGCAGTGCCATTCGTTAGTGAGCATCAGGGATAAGCTCGGAGGGTTAGCCACGAGTGGAGCATTTTCTCACCCAGCCGCCGAACAAAATAATGTTCATCACTCAAGCCTGACCCAGCAGCGTCTCCAGCAGTGAAGATGGCAAATGGCGTTTGACAGTGGTCGCGTAGAAACTCTCTTGCACCTGCGGCACCACGCAATATTTCTCCAGTAGCCCATTGCTCAGTTCATCCTGTACGACTATTTCCGGAACGACGGCGACGCCACCCGTGTCCCGCGCAAGCAGACGCAGCATCGCCATGTCTTCAACTTCAGCGTATATCCGTGGCGAGATTTTCAGGCGTTCGCAGAGCAAATCGAACTGGGTTCGGATATCGCTGGTCGCGCCCGGCACCAGTAACTTCAAATCGGCCAGATCTTGCGGAAAACGAAACTTCTTGCGGCTGTTCCGCGGCGGACCGACCAGGCAGACGTCTTGCTGGGCAATACGACGGCTTAGCCACGGCTGCTGTGCCTGAGCGACGACAGGACTGTTCGACAGCACTATGTCGAGCTTGTGAACGCCAAGGCGGGCGAGCAGTTCATCCAGGCTACCGGATTCCAGCACCAGCAGCACATTCTCCACGGCAAAAATCGGCAACAATAAATTTTCCTGAAAGTTGCGCGAGAGCGTAGCAACCGCGCCGACCCGAAGAACTTGCAGCGCCTGACCCTGACCCCCGCTGACGGTCGCCACCAGCTCGTTGCCAAGCGCGAAGATACCCTCAGCGTAATTCAACACCACCGTGCCGACTTCAGTGAGCAGCAGCTTCTTGCCATCGCGGTTAAACAGCGGTTGCCCAAGTTGATCTTCCAGCTGGCGTATCTGGCTCGAAAGCGCCGACTGCGACACGTGATTTTGCTCGGCGGCGCGAGTCAGATGACCTTCCTTGGCGACGATCCAGAAGTAATACAGGTGATGGAAGTTGAGTGGGCGCATAGCTACAGGTTCTTTAATTAAGAACGATATGTAAAGAACAATCTATTTTACGTGATAAATTTCGACTGACACAATGCGCCAACTCGACAACCCCTCGATAGATGAAACCCGATGATTTCAACTTTAACGATATTGCTCTGGCTTACACCCATAATCTGGTTACTGGGCAGCCTGGTTGCGCGATGTTTCCCAAAACTCCAGTGGCCTGTGGCCAAATTAGCAGCCGCTGCCGCCCTGCTGGTCGCCGTGATGGCAATTATTGCGACCATCCGAGAATTGTCCAGCGGCGTCGGCAGCCCCGATTTACTCGGCGTCGTGATGGTTACCCTGATCGCCTTTCTCGGGTGGGTGATCGTGCGTTTCTCCGGCGACTACCTGGTGGGAGAGCCGGACCAGAATCGCTACGTGGGAGCACTGCTGTTTGCGGTTGCGGCGGTGCTGGTGGTGACGGTAACGCAACACCTCGCCGTCCTCATTATCGCCTGGGCAGCCAGCAGCATAGGGCTGTATTACCTGCTGACTTTCTACCAGGATCGACGGCGCGCACAGATCGTCGCGCACAAGAAGTTTCTCGCCAGTCGCATCGCCGAAATCTTCCTGCTGGCCGGTATGGCGCTGATCTACGCCGAGACCGATACTTTCTGGATAGACGGAATCGCCACGTTTGTCACGCAGCAAGACGAGTTGTCGACAAGCCTACGCCTGGCCGCGTTCCTGATTGCACTTGGCGTTATTTTCAAATCCGCGCAGCTTCCCGTTCACGGCTGGCTGATTCAGGTCATGGAGGCGCCTACGCCGGTGTCCGCCCTGCTGCACGCCGGTATCGTCAACATCGGTGGCTTCGTGCTGATTCGTATGGCGACGCTGTTTTCAGAAGCACCCGAAGCGCAAGCACTGCTGGTAGTCGTCGGCAGCCTCACCGCGCTACTGGCCGGACTGGTGATGATGACACGCATCAGTATCAAGGTGCGTCTGGCCTGGTCAACCTGTGCACAAATGGGCTTCATGCTGATGCAGTGCGGGCTGGGATTATACGAGCTGGCCCTACTGCATCTGGTTGCTCATTCGCTCTATAAAGCACACGCCTTCCTGACGGCCGGCGACACGGTGCTAGACGCGCGCAAACGCGATTTTTCACATCAAGGAGAGCGGCTATTGGCGCAAACACAGGTCATTCGACGAATCCTGGCCGTGCCGGTTGCACTGCTGGTGGTGTTCGCATCTGACTACCTGTGGCAGGCATTTTTACCAAGCTTTTCGATTTCCAGCACCGCCTTGTTCATCGTTGCCCTGGGTCTATCTCCACTGCTGTGGGGTGCGACCGATAGTTGGGGCCGATCCTTTATTTCAGGTTTGTTGCGCGTATTGGCGCTAACTCAGCTCTACCTGCTCTGGCACTGGGGTTTTGCCGCCGTGATACCTCCAGTAGCTGCACCGTCGCTGGCACTGACGCTCTGGGTCAGCGCCTGCTTTGCAGCGCTCTATGGGCTACAGGTCTGGCTGCTGGCTCACCCGCAAGGAGCCATCTCACAAAAACTGTATCCGTGGGCCTACGCTGGTTTTTATCTGGATGAGTACTTTACTCGCCTGACCTTTCGCATCTGGCCTGCACGCATTGGTACCGAGCACACGGATGGCAGGAACGTCCCTGCCCGCAGCTTATCTGGAGAACAGACATGAATACCGCTGAATCTCAAGCCGTTACGGCAACACCGCCAGGCACAGCCGACATTACAGCCCAAATTACAGCTGAGATTACAGCCGAGATCGCGGTCGCCTGCGATTCGATTGCGCCCACCTGGCCGCTCGATAGATTTATTGCCGTTAATCCCTATTGGGGGCGCATCGGCAAACCCTTTGCGGAAGTTGACGTCGACCTCAAGCGGCTGATGGACAGCAGCTTGTACATGTCACGCGATTATTACCACAATGCCTTCCGCGCGGATGAGATACAGGTCAATCACTTAAGGCATGCGCTGCACGAGTTCGGCGATTCGCGCACTACCGACGAATTTGTTGCGGCACTCGACGAGCCATCGGCCGCGTCTACAGCGCTGCCATTGATGTCTGACATTATTGATGCGCGGCACGACCTCGTTCATTTACCGGCATGGCGCAATGCGCTAATGCATCAGGTTACGCAATTCTGTGCAGCCTACTTCGATCAGGATCAGGCGGACTGGCGTCCGCCAGGTGAAGACGGACTTTACCCAAGCTGGCATCGAGCAATACAACAGGACCAAAGCACCGTGCTGCTGATGGGCGCACCCGAGATACTCGAGCGCGCGCGCAATCTGCCAGCCACCGCGGATGGCTTGCTGACCATGGTCGCCGAGCAACTTGCGCTGCCAGCGGATGAGTTTGCCGAATACCTGCAGACGGTGCTGCTGCGCATCAATGGCTGGGCAGCCTGGGGGGCCTATCTGCGCTGGCAGGCGCGCCTAGAGGGTGATGACGATCATCATATTGTCGAGCTGCTCGCCATTCGGGTGGCGTGGGAACGATTGCTTGACGATGGAGACCGCGGCACTAACTCGGTTTATGCCGAATGGCAAACACTTTGGCAGAGTACCTGCAGTACCGCCCGCAGCACAGCTGTGCCAATGGAGGCGATCTGGCAGAGAGCACAGGAGGTTGCCTATCAACAGCCGTTGCTGCAGGCGCTAACGCAAAGCACCAGTGCAGAGGCGACGACAACTCCAGTTGCGCAGGTGGCGTTTTGCATAGACGTTCGCTCGGAGGTCATGCGGCGCGCGCTTGAGCGTAGCCTCCCCAATGTCCAGACCATGGGCTTCGCCGGTTTTTTTGGCTTGCCCATTCAGTACACCCCCCTCGGCACTAAAGCGACACGTCCGCAGCTTCCGGGACTGCTTGCGCCGGCACTGGATGTTACCGATACGAGCGGCGATGCGGCTGTGGACCAGCAGTTAATGCACGCACGCCAGGCGCGGCTGGCAACAAGCGCAGACTGGCAGCCCTTCGAGCGGCTGCCAGCATCATTGTTTACGCTGGTTGAGTCGATTGGCCTGACCTACCTGGGCAAGCTGATCCAGCACAGTTTGCCATCCCGGCGCAAAATGGCTGGACTTGATCAGACCGGATTGCCTACGGATGGGTCACGCCGCTTGCAGCCGCGGCTCGCTATGCCAACAGAGCAGGCGCTGGCCGACCGAGTGGCTCTGGCACGCGGGGTGCTCGGCGCGATGAGTCTGACGACCGATTTTGCACGCGTGGTCTTGCTGGTGGGCCACGGCAGCCAAAGCGCCAACAACCCGCACGCAGCCGGCCTTGATTGCGGCGCCTGTTGTGGTCAGACGGGCGAGGTTAATGCACGTGCACTGGCGGCACTGCTGAATGATAGCGATGTGCGCAGTGGGCTGGAAGCTGGTGATATCGAATTCCCCGAGACGACGCTGTTCATGGCGGGCCTGCACAATACCACCACCGATGAGGTTTCATTGTTTGATCTGGTGCCGGAATCACATCGTGCCGATATCGATGTGTTGCGTCAGGCCCTGAACGACGCTGGGGCACTGGCGCGCGCTGAGCGTGCCGGGAATCTGGGCGTCGCTGGCGCGTCTGCCCGGGCGGGCAGCCTCTACAGCACACTTAAAGAGCGCGCCAACAACTGGGCCCAAACGCGTCCTGAATGGGGGCTCGCGGGCTGTGCCGCGTTCATTGTTGCGCCACGTGCGCGCACTGCAAATATTAACCTGGGCGGTCGCTCTTTTCTGCACGATTACAACTGGCAACAGGATAGCAACGGCAACGTGCTGGAGTTGATCATGACGGCGCCGATGATCGTGACTCACTGGATCAATATGCAATACCACGCTTCTATGGTGGACAAGCTGAACTTCGGCAGCGGCAACAAGGTGCTGCACAACGTTGTCGGTGGACGCATCGGTGTTTTCGAAGGTAATGGCGGCGACCTGCGCATCGGTTTACCGATGCAGTCGATTCACGATGGGCAACGTTTTACGCATCAGCCGTTGCGCTTGTCGGTCATGATCGAAGCGCCGAGCGAAATGATCGACAGTGTCATCAGCAATCATGACCTGGTGCATCAACTACTGCACAACCAGTGGCTCCACCTGTATCGACTGGATAACAAAACCGCAGAACGCTATCACGGCGGCAAGTGGATAACGACTGGAGACCCGACCCGTTAAAGCACTCCTCGGCTCGACTTGAATAACCTCTAAGCTTTGTCAAACATGACCAGATATTCCACCGATCGATTTTGTTTACCGAGATGAATGGTTATCACTTCGGCAAACTGGACATGAGTGTGACGCGCATGCTTCCTGGCGTGCCAGAACACATTGCGCAAGCGCTCATGTGCATGCGTGGTAATCATCACGAACTCCTCGGGCTTCATGTCCTCGATAGCGAACAGATCCAGGTTGGCCTGACGAATCATCTGCTTCCAGGCCTCACAGTTTTCGCCGCAGATCATTACGTAACGACCCCCTTTAGCAACTATCCAGTTTGCAAGCTCAAGTTGACGGGCTTCACTGACATCATCTTCGATCGCAAGCACTACCTTAAACGGGGCCAGGTGCCCGATATCGGGCAGTTCTCCTTGTTCGGTGAATTGGAAATACTGCATTGGCTTCATAGCTAGCTGACCTACCCTGATGTCCGTTATCGATTTGATCTGGTCGATTTGATCTGGCCGATTTGATCTGGCCGATTTGATCAGAATTAACAATCGGCTTTCACCTCGAACATTGTCCCATGCCAATCTTGCAAAAGGCAAAACACTATGCAGGAAAAGATAAAGAAATCATTCTCGTATATCGCCCAATCAGGCCCAGTTGGCTGACCCGAGAATGAGTGGCAGCTAGCGGATTTTTGGTCCAGATATCTGCTCCACTCAAAGGCCTGGCACCGATAGTTTTCAAAAAATACGGACTGGCCCCCTGGCACCAATAACCGCTACCATTACCCGATGATCTTCCAAACCATCGACAACGCTCCCTTCGGTGCTAGCGTGAGCCACTTTGACTGCGCAATCTCTGATAAGGCGGCAGCAGCGGAAATTCGCCTGGCGCTGCACCAACACCAACTGCTGATTTTTCCAGGACAACAGCACTTAACGCCGCAACAGGAGGTCGCGTTTTACCGCTCAATTGACCTGAAGGGTATTAACGTCTGGCGTGACCAGAGCAATAATCCCTGGGAAATGTTCAAGGTCGCCCAGGGCAACAAAGCCGGCACTTACCAGATTCCGCAAGAACCCGGTGTATTGGTGCTGGGCAAAGGGGATATCGACCACTTCGGGCTTAAAGTCACACTGGGTGGTGAGCGAGGCGCATACGGCAAAGACCAGGGCTCTCAGGTGCTTGGCGGCGGCGCGCTGCAGTGGCATATCGATGGAACATTCTACGAATACGCACCCTGCCACTTTACCCAAATGCGCTGTATAGAAGCCCCCGACGGCGGTGGTCACTGGCTTGCCTACGAAGACGAAAGCGAAGACCAGTTATGGTGCGAAGCCGGATCTACAGCCTTTGCCAGTGGTCGACTGGCATTCGACATGCTGCCGCCCGAGGCACAACAACTCAGTCTGCAAACCC
>RCNC010003469.1_pt1 | contig 10293 bp, 8 predicted proteins | sample 2041301 | NCBI WGS metagenome assembly RCNC01 (sample SAMN09708231, study PRJNA481090) | Marine sediment metagenome, whole genome shotgun sequencing project. | biome: marine sediment; feature: ocean; material: sediment; isolation source: Sewage treatment plant 13A marine sediment (STP13A) ... | reverse complement strand
GCATGAACCAGCGTGCACCCCACTGCCAGGGCAGATGCAAGTCCTTGACGAGGAAGCTGGCAACGATCATCCGCACCCGGTTATGCATCCAACCGGTGGCGAGCAGTTGGCGCATGCCGGCGTCGACCATGCCGAAGCCCGTCTCCCCTATACAAAAATGTGCACGAGGGTGGTTCAGCCAGCGTTCGGGTAACTTGTTCCCTGCCAAAAACACGTAGCGGCTTTCTGCAAGGCCATTGTCGCGGGAGTAATAGATGTCATCAAAGTGTGTCGATACGGGGTCTCCGGAATCGCTCCAGTCAACAGGGGCCGGCTGGACAGGGCGCCAGGGCGTATTGTTTCGTTTCATCCCTGCTTGAGCTTGTCCTGGATTTCTGGTGGCAGCCAGTCTGGTACAAGCAGGTTCTCCGTCGCCAGCAGGTCGTCAATGGCGAACACGTGGAGCTCCTGGGAGCTGCCCGGGGGCCGGTAGAAGGTGATTACAAATTCGCTGGCTTCAGCACTTTCGGGGAGTTGCAATTCCCAGGTCTGTGACTTGATGCTTAGTGTGGTTGCGCCCGCCTGCAGGTAGACAGTGGCTACATAGTGGTTTTTTCCGACAGGCTTGAGGCTGCGGTTTTCGCTGCCGATCAGGGTGTCGAACAGACGCGTCTTGATGATGCAGATGGGGGGCGAATCACGACGACTCTCCGGTATTCCGGGGTTGCGGATGCGCTGCGAAATATGCGCCATGGCTATGCTGCCCTCGGAGCCATTGAGGCGGACCTTCTCTATGCTATAGGGGGTCTTCGCCTGCCTCTGCGCGTCCTGTTGGATCATCTGTCGTTGCGAGATTTCTTCTGCACTGGGACCAGTATGCTCGACTGCATTGAGGTCAGAAGAATAGTTTTTCAATAGCTGATGCAGGCGCCTGACGTCCTTCTCTTCCGGCGTGAGAGTGTCGTCTGTAGCGGAGGATTGGCCGTACACGCTGCCAGACAAGGTGGCGGCAATTATCGCAGACAGGACAAGCTTGCCCAGCCGCAGTCTATCAAGCAAATTATGAGAAGGGCGCAACATAGATAGACCGATAGTTTTCCAGGTGCCAGTTTGCAATAGTACCAGAGGAGGGGGCAGGCCAACCAGTCGTGGGGGCTCGATAGCGACATATTCTACCGTTAAGCCTCGTCCTTTGCTGTGTTTGCATCCCCCCACCTGATGGTGAATTCGTTGCCTGCAGCCCCTGGTGGGATTAGACTGCATGGCTTGATCTAGCGAGGTATCCATGTCACAAATCCAGAGCCAGTCACTGTCCCAGGAAAAGTTCCTGTTGTTGTCCGTAAACCTGCTGCATAAAGCGCTGGTCGAACCGACGCGCACCGAGGCAAAAAGGATCTTCCGGACGTTGGAAGAGGGTAGTGCGGTACCCCTGGCAGCGGTACAGATGGAAGATGAGTCTACCGCGCGCTTCGCGCTTTCACTGGATCACAGTGAGTTCCGCGGACGGCTTAATTTCGGCGGCTTTAGAGCCAGCCTGGTTGCGCTGATCGGCAACATTTCCAGGGCGCTGGGCGAAGAGCGGAAACTTACCATGTTCGATTCGCAGCAGGGTGACAACACCATGATGTTCGGTGTTACCGCCGCCACAGTGGAGGCAGGGCAGACGAATGTAATGGTGTTGGGCGCTGGGCCAGGTCAGTCGCAGGAGGTCACCCAATTGCGGTTGATGTACCTGGACCCGGCGCAGTTTTCCAGTGGCAAGCCAGCGCAGCAGGCCTAGTGTTCGATGTGTACCTGCGGTAGGGAGGGACGCTCCAGAACCAGTTTTGCGCTGGGTGCCATGACTTCAGCGGTGCCGCTTACCACCAGTTTGTGCTCCTGGTTGAATGCTTTGCAATCCAGGGTAACCAGGCTTCGCTTGTCCTTCTTCTCAATCACCTCGAGTTTGACAGTGACGGTATCGCCTATTTTAACCGGCAAGCGAAAACGCAGGGATTGTCCCAGGTAAATAGTGCCCGGCCCTGGCAGTTCCATAGCCAGTGCGGCTGAGATGATGGCACCGCTGAGCATGCCGTGGGCAATACGCTCCTTGAATTGTGTGGTCGCGGCAAATTCCGCGTCCAGGTGAACCGGGTTGACATCCCCGGAGACTGCGGCGAACAGCTGGATATCCTGTTCTTCGATAAGCTTGGAATAGCTGGCGGATTGCCCTATGGTGATTTCATCGTAGGTAAAGTTGCTTATCTGTGGCATGTCCCGGGTCTCCTACAATACAATTCTGTGAAGCATAACTGATTTTCCCGCTCTCGCGGGTCAAAATCCTGACCGGCAGAGCTACTCTATGCAAGACAACACCGGACTCGAAAAACGTGTCCCGGACATCACTTATCCCGAAGACTTGCCAATCGCGGCGCGCCGCGCGGAAATCTCACGGGCTATTGCCGACAATCAGGTCGTGATCATCGCTGGTGAAACCGGTTCAGGCAAAACTACCCAGCTGCCAAAAATCTGTCTGGAACTGGGTCGTGGCCGGAAACTCATGATCGGGCATACCCAACCTCGACGATTGGCGGCGCGGACGGTGGCCAACCGGATCGCCCAGGAATTGCACTGTGAGCCCGGCGGACTGGTGGGCTATCAGGTGCGTTTCACTGACAGGGTCTCCAGTGATACTGCCGTCAAGTTGATGACCGATGGTATCCTGCTGGCGGAAATGCAGCGTGACAGGCTGCTGCGAAAATATGACACGATCATTATTGATGAAGCACACGAGCGCAGCCTCAATATTGATTTCTTGCTGGGTTACCTCAAGCGGATTCTACCCGAGAGGCCAGACCTGAAGCTTATTGTGACTTCCGCAACGATTGATCTGGAAAGTTTTTCCCGCCACTTTGATGATGCCCCAATTGTAGAGGTTTCCGGCAGGACCTATCCGGTGGAGACGCTCTACCTGGGAAGAGAGCAGGGCACAGACGAGAGTTTTGAGTCCCAGATCGTGTCTATCGTAGAGGATATTGATGCGGGAAGTTTTGGTGAGCGCGGCGATATCCTGGTGTTCCTGCCGGGTGAGCGGGATATACGTGAGTTGGCCAAGGCGCTGAGAGAGAGTACAACACTGGAGATTCTCCCCCTGTACGCCCGTCTCAGCCAGGCGGAACAGAACCGTGTTTTCGACAATGCCAGACGTCGCGCAGGGTGCAGGGTGGTGCTGGCGACCAACGTCGCGGAAACTTCCCTCACCGTGCCCGGCATTCGCTATGTTATCGATCCCGGCGAGGCGCGTATCAGCCGCTACAGCCATCGCACCAAACTCCAGAGGTTGCCGGTAGAGCCGGTTTCCCAGGCCAGTGCCAACCAGCGGCAGGGGCGTTGTGGACGTATCGCCTCCGGTGTCTGTATCCGGCTGTACAGCGAAGAGGATTTCCAGTCACGCCCGGAGTTTACCGATCCGGAAATCCAGCGTACCAGCCTGGCGGCCGTGGTTTTGCAGATGCTGGCACTGGGCCTGGGTGAGGTGGAGCAGTTCCCTTTTATCAATCCGCCAGATTCGCGCATGGTGCGCGATGGTTACAAACTGCTGGAAGAATTGGGAGCGGTTAGTGCGCAAGGAAAACTAACCGAAATTGGCAGGCGGATGGCTCGCCTGCCCGTAGATCCGCGCCTGGCACGGATGGTGCTGGCCGCTGCCGAGCAGCATTGCCTGCAAGAGTTGCTGGTAATCACCAGTGCGCTGGCTGTGCAGGACCCGCGGGAGCGGCCGGCGGAAAAGAAGCAGCAGGCGGACCAGATGCATGCCCGCTTTCGTCACCCGCGCTCGGATTTTATGGCCTGGCTTAATCTTTGGCGTTATTACGAGGAACAGCGGCAGAGCCTCAGCCAGAACCAACTGCGAAAACTCTGCAAGCGGGAATTTCTGTCCTTCATGCGAATGCGGGAATGGCGCGATATTCATATGCAGCTTAGCATTGCCTGCAGGCAGCAGAAGCTAAAGGCCGGGCTGGCGTTGCCGGCCTCCCCAGAGGGGGAAGAAAACTACCAGGGCGTGCACAAGGCATTGCTCGCCGGTCTGTTAAGTAACATTGCCCAATATTACGAGGGCAGGGATTACCTGGGTAGCCGTAACCGCAAGTTGCAGATATTTCCAGGTTCCTCGCAGGCCAAAAAGCCACCGAAGTGGCTGGTGGCCGGGGAAATCGTAGAGACTTCCAGGGTCTTCGCCCGGGAAGTGGCAGCGATAGATCCCCGTTGGGCCCTGGATATCAACCCACAGCTTCTCAAGCGTCACTACTACCAGCCGCATTGGCATGCGCGCCGCGGACAGGCAGTGGCCTATGAAAGGGTTACTCTCTACGGCCTTACTCTGGCCGATAAACAGCTGGTGCACTATGGGCCACTGGCTGCCGCAGAAAGTCGCGAACTGATGATCAGGGAGGGGCTGGTTGCCGGTAACTACAGGCAACACCCTGCCTTTCTAAAACACAACCGGGGGCTGGTGAGGGAACTGGAAGAGTTGGAGTCGCGGACCCGGCGGCGGGATATCCTGGTGGACGAGAGGGCCCTGTTTGATTTTTATGACCAAAGGTTGCCAGCAAATATCAACACCGCCGGAAGACTGCAATCCTGGTTGAAGAAAAACCCGGAGGGCGAGCGGAGCCTCTACATGGATCGCAGCGTGCTGCTGGCACGAGACCCGGGGGCAGCGGTAGGCGATCAATTTCCCGATCACCTGGATTGGGAAGACATGAACTTCAAGCTCAGCTACCAGTTTGAACCGGGGCAGGCGGCCGATGGGGTTTCGGTGACGATTCCAGTGGGATTACTCAACCGCGCGCCACGGCATTTGCTGGCCTGGTTGGTGCCGGGCCTGTTGCGGGAGAAATGCATACAGTTGGTCAAGGGGTTGCCGAAGGAGAAGCGCAAGCGCCTGGTGCCAGTGCCGGACTATGTTGAAAAAGCACTGGCACATTTACAGCCTGGCAATAGTGATCTGCTGCAAAGCCTGGCGTCTCAGCTGGCTTCCCTGGGCGGGACAGCCCTTGACGCTAGCGATTTAGCCGCTGCTAACCTGGATGATTATTACCGCATGAATGTGCGGGTAGTAGACGCCAGTGGTGCGTTGCTGGCGCAGGGGCGCGACCTGGCGTTGTTGGTCGAACAGTTTCGTGAGGATACCCGGCAGACGATCAATGCCAAGCAGCAGGATTCTCCGGCGAGAAGCGGTATCACCCGTTGGGACTTTGGCGAGCTGTCCCGGGAGTGGCGCTTTCGTCAGGCGGGCGTTGATATCGTGTCATATCCCGCGCTGGTGGATAAGCGCGAAGCAGTCGCCATCGAGCTCTGTGACTATCCCACTGAAGCGACAGGGCGCCATCGACTGGGCGTATTGCGACTGTTGCGCCTGGTGTCCGCGCAACAGGTAAAATTCCTGCGCAAACAGTTACTGCGGGGCAATGAATTTATTCTCGCGGTGGCTGGCGCGCAATTGGAGCGTGGAGCTTTAGTAGACGATTTGATCGATGCCGCTTATGTGCAGGCCATGGAGTTGAATAGCGAACTGCCGTATACCGAGCAGGCATTTGGCAGTTTGCTGAATGCCGGTAAGGGTAATGTGATTACCATAGCCAATGATATCGAGGCAGTCCTGCTCAATTCCCTGAAGGTGCTGGGGGATGTGCGGCAAAAACTCGCCGCAATGGATGTGCATAAGTGGCAGGATACCCGAGCGGATATCGAGGAGCAGCTCTCTCATTTGTTCGCGGCTTCATTTTTGCGCGATACGCCCGCTGATGCCCTGACACAATATCCCCGTTATATGAAGGCCCTGCGCACACGTTTGGAGCGTTTATCCGGACAGTATCCCAAGGACCAGAAATACACCGAATTGTTACAGTCCCTGTCACAACCAGTGTTCCAGGCCGCTGGCCAGTGCGCGGGCTTGTTGACCCGTTGCAACGAGGCCCGGGACTACAGGTGGATGCTGGAAGAGTTCAGGGTTTCGCTGTTTGCCCAGAACCTGGGCACCCGGCAGGCAGTCTCGGAAAAACGCCTGGGTGAAAAGTGGCAGGCGGTGCGCTCGTGGTTGGATAAAAACCCCTTTTAAACAGTGGATATAGGTGGGTAATTATTTTGCTCACCCAGGGTACGTAATGAAACTTCCAGTTTGATACTCTGTCATAGTTTTCACGAATGCAGTTTTGCGGTGGCTCAGGTCGCCACAGCGCTTCGGGCTTTACAAACCAGAAAATTAATCAAAATACAGGATAATTATCATGGCAAATTTTAGAAAACCCTTAGCGACTGCCCTGGGCGCCGCATTCCTCGCGAGCTCCATTGCTCCGCTGGCATCTGCCGCCAGCAACCCTTTCTCTGCACAGCAGCTCTCCGGGGGTTACGACCTGGCGAATTACGATAAGCACGGTGGTGAGAAAGCCGAAGGCGAAGGTAAGTGCGGCGAAGGCAAATGCGGTGCTGATAAGGCAAAAGCTGAAGGCAGTTGCGGTGGTGACAAGGCAAAAGCTGAAGGCAGTTGCGGTGGTGACAAGGCCAAAGCTGAAGGTAGTTGCGGTGGTGACAAAGCTGCAGGCGAAGGTAGTTGCGGCGCCAAGTAATGCCTGAACGAAACCGGGAATTCCACGGAGCGGGACTCGGTTTAAGGCGGGCCCTTATGGGCCCGCTGCTTTCTATGGACCATGGATCGGTAGATTTTATGGAGGCGGCGCCGGAGAACTGGATTGGCGTAGGCGGCCGTTTCGGCAAGCAGTTTCGCAACCTGGCGGAGCGTTATCCCATTGTATTGCACGGCTTGTCGCTGGATATCGGCGGCCCGGACCCTATTGATGAGGACCTGGTCAGGGCAGTGCGGGTTTTAATGGATGAAGTGGAAGTGCCCATCTACAGTGAGCACCTGACCTATTGCGCAGCTGAGGGCCATCTCTATGACCTGCTGCCTATTCCTTTTACCGAAGAGGCTGTGCACTATGTGGCGGCTCGGGTGCGTCAGGTGCAGGATATTATCGGGCGCCCGCTAGCGCTGGAAAATGCGTCTTATTATGCGCAGCCTTGCGCCGCTATGGACGAAGCCCAGTTTATCACTGCGGTGTTACAAGAGAGTGGTTGCGACCTCTTGCTGGACGTGAATAATATTTACGTTAACAGCATCAATCATCGTTACGACCCGATCGAGTTTCTCGACGCCCTGCCTCTGGATCGGGCCCGATACATTCACATCGCAGGTCATTACGACGAGGCGGAAGACCTGAAAGTGGATACCCACGGTGCGGATGTGGTCGATCCGGTGTGGGCACTTCTGGTAGAAGCCTACTCGCGGGTAGGGCCATTGCCTACCCTGCTGGAGAGGGATTTTAACCTGCCTCCCTTGAGTTCACTACTGCAGGAAGTGAACCGAATTCGAGAGCTACAGCAAAGCAGCCGGCATGACCTGGCTGAGGCAGTAGGTTAGGGCATGGCTTCTTCTGCCCTGAAAGATAGCCAGATGCAAATGGCGCGGTATTTGCGCGATCCAACAAAACAGCCGCCCCCGGCTGGCGTTGAGTCGCGGCGCCTGAAGATTTATGAAGACCTCATCTACAACAATATCGAAGGTTTTTTAAGCGGCGGCTTTCCGGTACTGCGCGGTCTCTATAGCCCTGCAGACTGGCATGCACTGGTGCGTACCTTTATTGATCAACACCGCTGCCATACCCCCTATTTCCTGGAGATCAGCCAGGAATTTTTGAAGTTCCTGATGGAGGGTTTCGATGCGCGGGAATGTGACCCTCCCTTTCTGGCAGAGCTGGCTCATTACGAGTGGGTGGAGCTGGTGCTGGACGTCTCGGAGGATACATTGCCCGAGCCTGTTGCGGTAACGGATGTCCTCGAGGCCGTGCCCCACCTGTCTCCTCTGGCGTGGTCTCTCAGTTACCAGTTTCCCGTGCACCGCATTGGGCCTGCATTCAGGCCGACCGAAGCAGTCGAACCAAGCTACCTTGTGGTCTATCGCGATCAGCAAGACCATGTTCGCTTTATGGAATTGAACGCCGCAGTGGCGCGCTTGCTGGAGCTGGTTCGGGACAATGACACGGCCCGCAGTCGTGACCTGCTAAGTGTGCTGGCGCGTGAAATGGAGTCGCCTGAAGAGCCAATTCTGGCCTTTGGTAGCGACCAGTTGCAGCAGTTGATTGACCAATCTGTGGTGCTTGTCACGTAAGCGGGCGATTACCGCTATCCTGTTGTTGCTACTGCATCGACGTGCGCGTAACATCTTTCATCAAGACTTTTCACGTGCCTGTTAAATGACTTCAGTTCGCTACTTGTTGCTCCTTTTTCTGGTGCTCCCCCATGCGCCAGCAAGAGCTATGGATGAGCAGCATGACATCGACCCCTGGGAGCCGATGAATCGTAGTATCTTCGCGTTCAACGAAAGCCTCGATAAGTACCTGCTGCGTCCGGTGGCCAAGGGCTATCGCTGGGTCCTGCCTGATGCCATGGAGCGGGGCGTGACCAATTTTGTTGCCAATATCTACGAGTTCAATACTGCCTACAATTCCCTACTACAGGGGCGTCCGGAAGATGCTTTCGACAGTAGTGGTCGATTTATCATCAACAGCACATTTGGGCTGTTCGGCCTCTTTGATCTCGCAACCTATATGGGAATAGAGCATAAGCCCGCTGATTTTGGCCAAACCCTGTTCGTATGGGGCGTGGAGCAGGGGCCGTTCATTATGGCCCCCCTGATTGGCCCTCGCACCGCCCGCAGTGGGGTGGGCTACCTGGTAGATACCTATACTTCCATACCGGCGTTGATTGACGATACGGAACTGGCCTACCTATTCTGGACAGTTGAAGTCATCGATATTCGCGCGCGACTGATCAAGGCTGATCAATTGATCTCAGGTGACCGCTATATTTTCATACGCAATGCCTACCTGCAGAGGCGGAAAGTGTTCCTCAACGGTGGCAAGATAGACGATAGTTTTTCTGATTTCCAGAAAGATGAAGAGTACGAAGAGTTCTAGTTTTGTCCACTGCTGTGACCTTCCGATGCAATACGGCCCTGAATGGCACTAAAACTGTAAAATCCTGCCTAAAGCACGATCTTCCATGTTGCCTGACCAGCATGATGGGCGTAGTGTCACGCTCAATGCACCATCAAAGTCTTATATGATGGCTTCAAAAGGCAATCTACTCGTAATTGATGATCAACCGGATCGCGCCAAAGCGCTGGCGGATCTCCTGTTGTCCTCAGGTTTTGACGTCCAGGTCATTATCGATGTCGAAAATGCCAGTTATACCCTGGGTGGCAATAGTGGCCTGGATGTTATTTTGTGCGAGTTGAATCTCAAGGATTTCTCCTGGGCCGATGCTCGCCATGCCCTGGGCAAGATGGACGTGCAAGTACCGGCCATTATGCTCAGTGAAGTTGCTGATGCCGAGCGCATGATGACAGCCCTGCGGCTGGGTGCGAGTGACTTTTTCCTGCGCCCCATAGAGGACAAGGATGCCCTGGTCAGGTCCATTGAGCGTTGTGTTCGCCAGCGGCGCCTACGGCGGGAATTGCACGAATCCAGCCAGCAGTTGGAAGCCACCAACCGGGAATTGCGCGGTACGGTAAAGATGCTGGAGCAGGATCAGCAGGCAGGGCGTCAAGTGCAGTTGCGGATGCTGCCGGCGACTCCGCTGGTGCTCGGCGACTACGTGTTCAGCCATACGGTCATACCCTCCCTGTATCTCAGCGGTGATTTCACCGATTACTTTACCCTGGGCGAAAGTCACGTCACCTTTTTCATGGCCGATGTTTCGGGGCATGGCAGTTCCTCTGCTTTTGCCACGGTCTTGTTGAAAAATCTCTTTGCGCGAAAGAGGTCTGACCTGTTGCGACGCAATGATGACACCATATTGAGACCAACTGAGATGCTGCAGCATGCGAATAAGGAGCTGCTGGACCTCGGCGTAGGTAAGTTTGCTACCATGATAGTTGGTTTGCTCGATATGCAGGAAAATACACTGCGCTACAGCGTGGCGGGACACCTGCCGTTGCCGGTGTTAGTGTCTGAAGCAGGCGCGGGGTATTTGCCGGGTGAGGGCTCTGCAGTCGGTATCATGGAAGATGCCGAGTACCAGGAGCACAGTGTAGATCTCCCGGACAGCTTTATGCTGGCCCTGTTCTCCGATGGCATATTGGAAATCCTGCCGCCGAAGAACCTTATCGAAAAAGAAAAATACTTCCTGGATGTGTTCGAACAGGCGGCGGATTCGCCGGGGGAACTGGTGACCCGCCTCGGCCTGGATCGTGTCGAAACTGCGCCTGACGATATC
>RCNC010003468.1_pt1 | contig 10298 bp, 8 predicted proteins | sample 2041301 | NCBI WGS metagenome assembly RCNC01 (sample SAMN09708231, study PRJNA481090) | Marine sediment metagenome, whole genome shotgun sequencing project. | biome: marine sediment; feature: ocean; material: sediment; isolation source: Sewage treatment plant 13A marine sediment (STP13A) ... | reverse complement strand
GTATCCAGAAGATAGACCTTGGCTCCCATGCCACATGCCATTTTAGCTGCGTTTGTACCGACGATACCACCACCGATAACGATGACGGTTCCTGGCTCTGTGCCGGGAAAGGTTTTTTCAGATCTATATTTTGAGGCGTGATCATATCGGTCATTCGAGACAGCATGTGTCAATCGTATCCCTCCCGGGTAAAGGGAATCTGGGGGGGAATTGATCATTTTTCAAAGAAGGCACTGATGGCAGGAGAAACCAAATACCAACCGACCGCGGGTGTGGTACCGCTTCGAGAAGCGATAAGACGGAAACTGGAAAAGGAACCCGAGAAATTATCTCCAGTTCACAACCGTACTCAAACCTTAGATAAGAGAATAATCTTCATGCAAGCCATCAATTGACAGATTACCATTTCAATTTGTACTCTTTTGTGCAGAGCAAATGCTAATTCAGATGGGAAGATAAGAAAAATTCGGGAAGCTGCAAATTCACAGCTTCATAAAGATATCAACTGCTACACAAAATGTAGGCCTAATAAAGATTTGGTTGTATGGTCGAAATTTTGTCCAGATTAGATTTTTATTGCAAGTTACAATCATGCCACTTCTTTTATTTTTATAATTGTTTGTGCAGGTACTATTAAAATTTTTCAGGAAAAATATTGACAAGTATATTCTATACAATATATACTTTAGCCGTTGCCACGTAATTATTGAACAGCTTGTTTGAATGGTTTTTGTAGCAAGCACAATAATAAAACAGGTTTTTCGGATAAGATAGTTTTGGGGATACAATCTTGTGTCATTAGCAAAAGCCGATGGCTCCGCTGCGTAGATCGCTACTCTTTCAGACAATTCGTCACATTTCATCCTTAACCCAAAAAAGGAGGTAATCATGAACAGAGTTGACAAATTAACCAAACTATTTACAGAAAACAAAATCGGTCGTCGAGAATTCATAGCCCGTGTTTCGGCTTTAGGTGCGGCAGCCATGCTACCGTCCATTCTATCCGTGAGCACGGTTAATGCAGCACCCAAAAAAGGAGGGCGGCTGCGGATGGGACTGGGCGGCTCCTCTACCACCGACACGCTTGACCCTGCACTGATTTACGATGTCATGGCTCCGGTATTGTCCATCGGACAGCTTCGTAACTGTCTGTTGGAAATCAATCCAAACGGTCAGGCAGTGGGTGAGTTGGCCGAGAGTTGGGAAGCAGGTCCGGGCGCGACAGTTTGGAGATTTAAACTTCGAAAAGGGGTAGAATTTCACAACGGCAAAACCATGGATGCCCAAGATGTCATTTACTCAATTATGCATCACCGTAAAGAAGAGACCAAATCGGTTGCATCAGGCTTTGTTAAACCTATTACCGATATCAAAGCTGAAGGGAAATATATGGTTGTCATTAGTCTTGAAAGTGGTAATGCCGACTTCCCCTACATCATGTGTGATCACCATATGCAGATCGTCCCTGATGGCACGACGGAATTTGAGAAAGGTGTCGGTACCGGCGGATATATACTCAAGAAATGGGAACCGGGTGTCAGGGCCTTGACGGTACGCAATCCCAATTACTGGAAAGCTGGTCGTGCCCATTTTGATGAGGTGGAGTCATTAGCCATCAATGATGTCAACGCCCGTACCAGTGCGCTGCGAACTGGTGATGTTGATGTTATTAATCGCTGTGAACGCAAAACTGCCGATCTGCTTGGGAATGTATCAGATATTCAGATGGTTGTTACAACAGGATACAAGCACACAACCATACCCATGCGCACCGATAGAGCCCCCTTCAATGACAACAATGTACGTATGGCTTTAAAACACGCCCTGGATCGAGAGGCCATCTTAAAAACAGTATTACGCGGTTACGGCGAATTGGGTAATGATCATCCTATCAGTCGGCTCAATAAATATCATGCCGGTAATATACCTCAACGCAAATATGATCCTGATAAAGCGCGTTACTATTTAAAAAAGGCGGGATTGGATAAACTGAATGTAAAACTGCATTGCGCTGATGTCGCATTTGAAGGTGCTGTGGATACGGCCGTTATGTATCAGTCACATGCTGCAAAGGCGGGTATCAATATTGAAGTGGTCCGGGCACCCAACGACGGTTATTGGAGCAACACTTGGATGAAGGAAGATTGGTCGATGGCCTACTGGAGTGGTCGTGTGACCGAGGATTGGATGTTTTCGGTGGCTTATGCTGAAGGTGCCAACTGGAATGAAACATATTGGAACAACAAGCGGTTCAACATGCTGCTAAAAGAGGCTCGTGCCGAGCTGGATGAAGCCAAGCGTCGTGAAATGTATGTAGAAATGCAACAGATTGTCCGAGATGATGGCGGGGCAATTATCCCGGCCTATATAGCCGATCTTCACGCAGCCACCACCAAGCTGGCAACACCTCCCAAAGTTGCCGCTGACCGGGAAATGGATGGCTACCGATTGCCCGATCGCTGGTGGTTCAAGTCCTAATTAAAGCAGTGCTATTACTTGACAGGAGCATTGGTATGGAGCGACCCTTATTTGGAGACATATTATGTGGCGTTTGGATGAGCTAACAAAAAAAATATTGTCCGTCGATCTTTCAAGCGGCCAGATAAAAAAGTCTCAGGAATCACCCGAGCTTTATAGAAGTTTTTTGGGGGGACGGGGTCTTGACCAATATTTTTTATACAACCTTCTTGACCCGACCACCAAGCCATTTGAACCAGAAACGCCTCTCATTTTTGGAGCTGGGCTTTTGTGTGGTACATCGTTCCCCTCAGCTACAAGAATCAGCATAGACTCAAAAAATGCGTTCTCTGGAGGGGTAGGATCTGCTAATGCGGCTGATGGTTTTTCATCAGCAATGAAGCGGGCCGGATTTGGGACAGTAATAATACGGGGTATGTCTGAAAAACCTGCATACCTTTATATTGCCGACGGTATCGCCCAAATCCGGCCGGCAAGTGAATTGTGGGGTCATAGCGTTAGTTCCACAGTGGAAAACTTGCGAAGAGTCACCGGCAAGACTGCCGATGTAGCTTGTATAGGCATAGCGGGTGAAAATCTAGTAAGGGGCGCATGTGTGATGATAAATGGTACCCGGGCCGCTGCAAAATGCGGTTTGGGTGCCGTCATGGGCTCAAAGAACCTGAAGGCCGTTGTTGTCCAGGGCACTGGATCGGTGCGGGTGGCTGAAGAGGAGAAGTTTGCTGCGCTTTGTAGGAAACTGTGGTTGAAGTTGCAAAAATCCACCAGTGCCCAGCGAATGTCCACCCTGGGGACCAAGGCCGCTTTCAAGGGAAAAAATGATGTTTGTGCGGTGGCATACAGGCATTTTCAAGATGGTCATTTAGAGAGTCTTGAGGGACTGGACGAGGAAGCTTTCAACCGATACGAAGAAAAAGGGCGATTCAGTTGTAAAGGTTGTCCGGTTACATGTCGTCAGAAATTTCGGATCGACGAAGGTCCCTATGCCGGTTCTCAAGGGGAGGCGGTTCACTGTAACACCATACAAGATTTTGGATCAAAATTAGATATAAGATATACGCCGGCCATCATCAAAGCAAACCTTCTCTGCAATGATTATGGAATAGACATAGATACGGTTGGCGAATCCATTGCCTGGGCATTCGAGTGCTTCGAAAAGGGTCTGATATCTGAAAAGGATTCGGGAGGGCTTGAGCTGAAGTGGGGAAATCATGAAGTCCTAATAGATCTGATCGAACGAATTGCCAAACGTAAGGGTTTCGGGGACATCCTTGCCGAGGGCGTCAAGGGTGCAGCAAAGCTGATTGGCCGCGATTCTGAGAAATTGGCTATTACCATGAAAGGCCAGGACCTCTACGAAGATCCGCGGATTCCAAAAGGGTATGGTCTTGGTGTTGCGCTGTCTACCCGTGGCGGAGGGCATTGCAGCGGGTCCCCCCAGGTTGAATTTTTTGGAGAGTCGAGTGGTCCTGAAAGCCACAATAAATCTTTTTTTGGCCAAGAGAATGTTGGAAATCCAACCCATTATGCTCATAAAGGAAAACTAGTCGCCTATCACGAACAGTTACATGCCGTACTCAACAGTCTCGGTGTATGCTACTTTACAAGCATTTGGGTTGGCAACGATCTTCTTGATGAAAAGGATTATGCTGAATTGGTGGCAGCATCCACGGGTTGGGAGATAGAGGCACCCGAATTAATGCTGATCGGCGAGAGAATTCACAATGTTGAACGCTTGTTCAATGCCGTTCATGCTGGTTTTGACCGAAAAGATGATTATCCAGATGACAAGTTCTTTTGTGAACCAATTAAATCCGGTCCTTTCAAGGGCGAATTGTTGGATCGTGATCAATTCGATTCTATGCTTGATGAAAATTACGCAGCTCACAGCTGGGATAAACGCGGTCTGCCCAAATTGGAAACACTTAAGATGCTTGAATTGGATCATTTTTTGAAACGTCTTCCGAGTTTTTTGCCATAGGAAAAAATAAAAGGACTTGGAATAAGATTTACTATTTTGGTATTTATATTAGGTTTACATAAGCTAATGGAGGAAACATCACAGCTTGATCTATTAGTATTCGCAAACAATTAAGGAACCCATTAATCAACACAGGAGTACAGACATGAGTCGTGTTCCCTTTCTAGATGTAATCGATAGAACTTTTGAAGGTAAATATATGTCTCAGGAAGACTTTGACATGAGGGTATTTGTACCGGAACTTCAAAAGGTGATCGATAAGTACAAAATCAAATTCGACCCCACAGTATTGATCCCCAATGATGATGACCTGGCCGACAGGGTTTTTCAAGCCGGAATGGAATTTTACCAGAATGTCGGCACCTATTGTGTCAATACAGAAAGAGTAATTTTATTTACCCAAAAGGAAATCTTGGATGCTTTGCGTACAGCACCAGACAAGGTGGCCTTTGGCGAAGGCAGGGATCTAAGATGGTTGAAAAAGCGTACTCCGGAAAGCGACATCCCACCATTTTGCTTTTTAGGTGCTGTGGGCGTGGCCGTATCCAGCGATGAAATTTTTGTGAATCTCATCCAAGCCTTTAGCGAATGTGAGCTGACGGATACCATCACCATGCCATCCCTGACCAATATCAACGGGCGCACCGTCCAACCAAACAGTCCCTTTGAGGTCATGGCGGCCATTCGCTCCGCACGTCTCTACCGGGAGGGGACAGCCAGGGCTGGAAGGCCGGGGATAGCCGCTATGAATGCCATTGCGTGCGCCTCCTCCGATGTAGCCAAGATCGCCGGCAGTCACTATCTGCGACCTTCAGACGGCTGGATGATCGGGTCAACAGCAGAATTGAAGGTAGAAACCCCCAGATTTAACGAAATTGCCTATGTCCGAGATATAGGCGGAAGAATACTGGCCGAAACAACCCCACTTCTGGGCGGCTACTGTGGCGGCCCGGAAGGTGTTGCAGTGGCTAGTGTAGCCTATCATCTTCATGGCTTGCTTGTGCTGCGTGGTGACTGTCAACTCCACTGCCCTCTGCACCTCAAATTCGTTTGTGCCACAGCGCCTCCTGTGCTGTGGGCTTTGAGCACCGGTGCTCAGGCGATTACACGAAACAGCCACAGTCCCATTATGATCAGCCCTTTTCTGGCGGCAGGGGCTATGGAAGAACAGTGTTTTTTGGAAGCAACCGCAGCGGTGACGGCTGTTGTGGTCAGCGGAAGCAATCTTGAGGCGCAGGTCACCTACGGCGGGGCTACTCCAGATCTTACCGGGCCGCTCACGCCACAGTTTTCAGCGGAAGTGGGTCACGCGGTAGCCGGTATGACACGCAAAGAAGCCAATGAAATTGTTATTAAGCTTGTAGATCAGTTTAAAGGATCTTTGGGGGATGCTCCTCGTGGCAAGCTCTACCAGGAAGCCTATGACATGAAATCAGGTAAACCGCTGCCGGAAATGCTAAAAAAATATGAAGAAATGAAGAAAAAAATCGGCCAGATGGGTATACCGTTTAAGTACTGATACAAAACAATGTGGTCGACAGCATTAGATAAATTTTAATGCCTGGCGGCGACAAGATAATTACATATGATCAGGGGGGTATAATGGAAGAACAGGCGTTGCTGGACAAAATGTCCCAGGCCATTATTGCGTTGGATAAGGACGCGGCCGTAGAAGCTGCCCAGGAAGCTGTCTCTTGCGGGATGTCGCCTTTAAAGGCTATCGAAGAAGGCTTGCAACCTGGAATTCAAACAGTTGGAGAACGGTTTGAAAACTTTGAATGTTATTTGCCGGAGCTTATCGGATCCGCAGAAGCGTTCAAAGCCGCCATGGATGTGCTGGAACCGCTGATAGCCAAGCTGAGCGAAAATAAGGAAACCAGCGGTACCGTGGTTATGGGCACAGTTAAGGGAGATATTCATAAAATCGGTAAGGATATTGTCGTTCTGCTATTGAAGACCCGGGGATTTAATGTCATTGATCTGGGTGAAGATGTAGCAGCCAGTGAATTCCTGAAAGCCGCCCAGAAATATCAAGCAGATATCATAGGCCTTTCCGCACTGCTTAACACGACCATGCCGGCCCAACAGGAGGTCATCAAGCTTTTTAAAGAGCAGGGCATCCGTGATGACTACACCATCATGGTCGGTGGCGCACCGATAAATCAGAAATGGACGGATCAAATCGGTGCTGACGGCTATGCAAAAACCGCTGAAAGTGCTGTAAAACTTGCCCTTGAATTAATGCAAGAGAGAGCAGTTTGATCCACCCGGTGAAAAGGAGAGCTTGATATGATTGGATGGCGGGCACGATTGGGAATTCTGGTACCTTCGGCCAACATTGTAATGGAACCCGATATGTATCGCATGATTCCGGAAGGGGTCACGGCTCACTTTGCGCGGGTCTGGATTACCGAAGATACCCCTGAAGAACTTGAAAAGATGATTGATTACGTTCCCCAGGCTAGTATCAAACTGTCACATGCACTTGTGGATGTATACGGTTTCGGATGTACATCCGGTAGTTTGATCAAGGGCCTTGGCTATGACAAGGAAATAATCGCAAAAATCGAAAAGGAAACCGAAAAGCCAGCTACGACTACGGCCTCAGCCTGTATCCAGGTTTTCAAAAAGCAGGGAATCGAAAAGATTAGTCTGGCCACACCCTATGAAAAGTGGCTCAATAAGAAGGAACGGTTGTTTTTTGAGGGCAACGGTGTGCAGGTGGTGGCCATGGATGGAATGGAATTGCCTGAAGCTGAAGCGATAGCATCTGTTGACCCAGGGCAAATCTATAGGATGGCCAGAGCAGTGGATCGTCCCGAGTCTGATGCCATCTTCATCAGTTGCACTGATTTCAGAGCCGTTGAAGTAATCCAAATACTGGAACAGGATCTCGGGAAACCGGTTTTCACCAGCAACCAGGTGACGTTGTGGGCCATGCTCCGACTCGCCGGAGTAAAATCGCCTATCCACGGCTACGGTCGATTACTTGAAAACATCTGATAGCTGCGGCACTTTTATCCCTAATTTTAGCCATAACCTATTTACATGTTCAGGAGTGACAGATGATCTATCAGTCAAGAGACCATGGGATTGATTTTATCAAGGCTCGGAAGGGAAAGGCCTGTTACGGAATGGGGCTGGGAGTGATGCTGTTGGACGAAGAGTATCCTGGATTTCCTGGAGATGTTAGAAATGCCAGTGCTTTTCCCTTCCCTGTCCAGTTTGAGGTAATTGAAAACGTAGATATGCCCCGACTTATATATGACGAAGATAAAACACACTGTCTCGCACCTATTAAAAAAGCAGCTGAAAAACTGGAAAAAATGGGCTGTCGCGCAATCACTGCTGAGTGTGGGTATTTTGCCTATTTCCAGAAGGAGATAGCGGCGCATGTGAATATCCCGGTCTTTTTGTCCGCCCTCCTCCAGGTACCATGGGCCCAGCAAGTGATCGGGCCTGATAAAGTTGTGGGCATTATCAGCCATGCTGAGCTGAGCACCTTGACGGAAAAGCATCTGGATGGTGTTGGCATTCAACCCAATAGCAACTATGTGACCTATGCCTGTCGGGAAGTTGATGGTGCCTGTGAAGAATTTGAACATTTGTGGACACCTGGAAAAAAGACGGAGCCACCCTCGGCTTACTACACAAAAACCGAAGAAGAATTTATCAAGGCGGCGACCGGGTTTTACCAGCGTCATACCAACATGGGTGTTTTGGTTTTGGAATGCACCGGCATGCAGACATTTGCAAGGGCGTTGCAGCGTGAGATTGAAATTCCCATATATTCCTGGGGCACCCTTCTGGATTATGCTTTTTCAGTTGTTGTACATAGGGATTATTACGGTCATGTGTAAACCAAAGGCGTTATTCGTTCCGGAAAAAATTACCATATATAGATTACAAGGGAGTGAACCATGCAACACCCATATATAGCAGACGCCATTATCGAACTTGAGTCATCCGCAACCGAGGCTGTTGATGGTAAGGTGAAAGAGATGCGTCGTCAGGGCGTAGATGACATTATCTCTCTGGGTGTGGGTGAACCAGCTTTCGACACACCAGAAAACATCAAAAATGCAGCTGTGAAGGCACTGATGGCAGGAGAAACCAAATACCAACCGACCGCGGGCGTGGTAGCGCTTCGGGAAGCTATCAGCAGGAAACTGAAAAGAGACAATAATATTCAAACCGATCCTGAAAATGTCGTTGTAACGGCCGGTGGCAAATTTTCGATATTCCTAGCCTTTACCGCCATGCTTCAGAGAGGCGACAAGGTTGTATTGCTGGATCCCGCCTGGGTGAGTTATGAGGCTGCCGCAAAAATTAACGGCGCCCAGGTGGTCAGGGTACCTTCTTCTGCCCGCGACGGGTTTTCACCGGATCTGGACAGGGTTGAACACATCATGGACGATTCAGTAAAAATTATTGTTGTTAATTCCCCCTGCAATCCCAGCGGTGCTGTATTCTCAGAAGAGACGCTTCGTCAGTTGGCACAAATGGCTGACAGATATGGGGCAATACTCATGTCCGACGAGGTTTACGAGTACCAAATTTACGGGCAAAAACATTATTCTCCCGCTTCTGAGTTTGAGAATATTATTACGGTTAACGCGTTTTCCAAGAGCTATGCCATGACCGGATGGCGCCTTGGCTATTCCGTGGCGCCGGCAGAGATTGTGGACGGGATGAAAAAGATCTATTCCCACTCCACTAGCAGCGTTACCTCCTTTGCTCAATGGGGAGCCATAGAGGCGTTAGAGAGTGAGATCAGCGCCGCGGAAGTGAAAAAGATGCAGGGTATATATGCAAAGAATCGTTCATTGATGGTTCGACTGATTCAAAAGTCCACCTACCTGAATATGGATCGTGAACCAGGAGGAGCGTTTTACTGTTTCCCCTCCTACCGATTCGACATGGGTTCTGTTGAAATGGCAACAAGGCTTCTTGAAAAATATTGCGTGGCAACGGTACCCGGTGTCGCTTTCGGAGATTGCGGAGAGGGGTTTTTGAGACTCTCTTATGCCGCTGACGGCAAAGATATTGAAGAGGGCATGGATCGAATGGAAACTTTCTTCCATGATCTTGAGGGTGAAAGAGGATAGAATTGTCGCCAGGCGGCAGATGTAAGGGATAAATAATTAAGATGAGGAATCAGATGTCCAAAAACAGTGATAAAAAGAAAATGACGGGCACTCATTTCATGTTGGGAAATCATGCCATTGTGGAAGGAGCACTGGCCGCAGGTTGTAATTTTTTTGCCGGCTATCCCATTACTCCGGCAAATGAAGTCTCCCAGTACATGTCCGAGAGAATGCCGAAAACAGGTGGTGTCTTTTTTCAGGGGGAAGACGAACTTTGTTCGATATTCGCACTGAGCGGCGCATCCCTTTCCGGTGCCAAGGTCATGACGGCAACAGCCAGCGCAGGATTTAATTACATGCAGGAGGGGATCGGTTACGCTGTTGCATCGGAAATCCCCATGGTCATCATTAACGTCATGAGATGCCGGGGTGAAAACTATGCAACCCAGTCGGATGTAATGCAGTTGAGGTGGGGGGCTAGCGGCGATCACGAACACATCGTCCTTGCGCCGTCATCGGTTCAAGAGTTGTTCGACTACACTGTACGGGCGTTCAACCTGTCAGAGAAATACCGCACGCCTGTGATTGTCATGTCGGAAACGACCATATCGCTCATGAGAGAAAAACTGGTAATTCCCGAAGCAGAAGAGATAGAGATCGTGAACCGGAAAAAACCGGATGTCTCTCCAGATGAATTCGTGCCGTTCCAGTCACCAGAAGATCAGGCCCCCCCGCTGCCCAGTTTCGGCGAC
>RCNC010008473.1_pt1 | contig 10299 bp, 13 predicted proteins | sample 2041301 | NCBI WGS metagenome assembly RCNC01 (sample SAMN09708231, study PRJNA481090) | Marine sediment metagenome, whole genome shotgun sequencing project. | biome: marine sediment; feature: ocean; material: sediment; isolation source: Sewage treatment plant 13A marine sediment (STP13A) ... | reverse complement strand
CGTGTCACGAACTGGTCCGCGTACAACGAAAGCCTTCGGCAACGTGGTGATTTGACGGTTTGGGTTTCAGAAGATGTAGCCAAAATGTGGTCGTCGCCGCGCCGCAAGACCCGCGGTGGTCAGGCGCGTTACACCGATTTGGCAATCGAGATTTGCCTCACATTGCGGGTCGTGTTTCGGCTTGCCTTGAGACAAACGCAGGGCTTTATGCGATCGATTGCCAAGCTGATGGGGCTGGACCTAGTGGTGCCGGATTACTCGACGCTATCGCGACGCAGTAAGGGCTTGAAGGTCGCCCAAAACCGGCGCGCTTCAGATGAGCCGATCACCCTAATTGTGGACAGCACCGGTCTGAAAATGCATGGCGGTAACGACTGGTGCACCGAGAAACATGGCGGCAAGAAACCTCGCAAAACATGGCGCAAGCTCCACATCGCCCTCGATCCAGACACTGGCGATATCCTCGCGGCGGAGTTGACTACCGAACATGTGGGTGATGAAACGGCGCTGCATGATTTACTTGCCAGCATTGATGCCGAAGTGGACCAGTTCCTCGCGGATGGTGCGTATGACGGCAAGGGCGTCGTAGATTGTCTGGTGTCGAAGTTTGGGCCTGAGATTGAGATCATTATCCCCCCGCCGAAAAACGCGGTTCAGGGCGCGAATGCACAGCGCAATCAATACATCGATGCCATCGCCGAACATGGCAGAATGAAATGGCAAATCGAAGCAGGTTACAATCAGAGATCACTGGTTGAGTCCCAGATCGGCCGGTGGAAACTAGTCATTGGCAATCGCCTGCAAGCGCGGGACTTCGACACTCAAATCGCTGAAGCGCAAATTGCCTCAAAAGCGCTCAACCGCATGACCGCTCTTGGTCGTGCGGCGTATGAGCGTGTCTTCTGAAATGAATGGGTATGGGACCAATCCGCCTAAAACTTGATCCCTGCAACACGGTCGGAAAAGGAGAAGATATGAAACTCTCAGACATTGAGAACGACGCGCAGGTTTTTGCTAAGGAAGGTCAAGTCGCGATAGGCGCGGTTCGTCGCGTGATGCCCGGTGCCATTGAAGTACATATTGAGAATTACGGGCAAGTTAAGCTCACTCAAAACCAAATTTCAGCTATTCACGACGGCAAGGTCGTGCTCGCGATAAACAAATTGTCCGACGATTTGCGTGCTGCGATCGACCACGCCCATGACCGCGAGTTGAACGATGTGGCGGATCGTGGGAAGAATGATCCTCCGGTCTCATGACATGGTCGTAATTTAACATAAGATAGATTATCGGATCGAGTACCAGGCCCCCCGACCTTGCCCGTGAAGGTCCAGATAGCCGTCATGCACGAGTGCCCTGAAGTGCTGTTTGAGCGTGTTTCGGTTCGCACCTGTGAGTTTTACTGCATCCGACATGGTTAAGCGCCCTTGCTCGCGCGTAAACTCGACAATCTTCGCGGCAAGCTCAGGCATGGCACCAATTATCAGTTTCTCACGTTCGACCCGCGATTTGAGTTGCAGCATTTGGCGTTGCAGCGCATTGAGAAAGAACTCAAGCCAAGGCGTCCATTCAGGGCTCGGACTGCGGATTGTTCCTTGCGTCTGTCTAAGCGCCAGATAGTAAGCTTCTTTGCTTTGCTCAATGACACTCTCCAACGAACTGTACGGAACATAGGCATAACCAGCCCGAAGGAGCAGAAGCGTAGTTACCACGCGACTCAACCTGCCATTCCCATCCTGGAATGGGTGTATTTCCAGAAAGACCACGACGAAAATACCGATTGCTAGCAAAGGGTGAAGCTCGCCCTCCTCTGTGGCGTTGTGATACCAACTCACGAGCTCATTCATGAGACGCGGCGTGTCAAAGGGTGTCGCCGTTTCAAACACAATACCTATTTGATTGCCTGTTTCATCAAACGCCGCAACGCTGTTCGACGACGACTTGTACGAACCTCTGTGCCGCTCGTCTTTTTGGCTGTACTTTAGCAAGTCTCGATGCAGCTGCCGAATGTGGTTATCGGTAACAGCGATATTGTCCCATGAGGAAAAGACCATCTCCATTACTGCGGCGTAACCGGCAACTTCCTGTTCGTCGCGGGTTTCAAAAGATTTAATTTCCAGATTGGACAGAAGCCGCTGAACTTCCTGGTCGGAAAGCTTGCTTCCCTCGATCCGCGTTGATGAGCCAATACTCTCGATCGTTGCCACTCGGCGCAGGGCAGACAACCGTTCTGGCGCCAGGGTTCCAAGCGCACGCCAAGCCCCCTTGAACTCATCGATTTCGGAAATCAGAGCGAGAATTTTGGATGTGATTGTGACCGTGTTTGTCTTAAACATACCCATAAATGCACCCAATTACACCCATTGGTCAACCCATTTCTACACCCACAAACACCCAAAACCGAGCGGATTGGGCAGTGAGCAGGTGTTGTCGTGTCGGGATGGCGCCAACTGTCACCGCTCAATCCAGATTTTAGGAATTTAGGTTAGGATTTCAGCAACTGAACGCCCTGATCACGGGCCAGCGCTTTATCAAATGTCGCAAGGCACGCACAGTCCGCATCAACGGAGGCCAGGAGGATCATCCGGTCGGAAAATCCGGCCCCTCCCGATCCATAGCGGGCCAAGCCCAATCCGACCCTATCTGCATCTTCCACTACGAACTCGCGTGAGGTTAATAACCCCTCAACGGCAGGAGCGATCTGCGCACGGGTCATTTTATAGGCGCGCTCCAGCACCCATACGAGTTCCACGATTACCTCGCGGCAAATGTACCCCGGCTCTTGCTCGGTCAACCCATCAACCAGCTCAGCTGCCGCCTGGCCTTGCGTAGGATCGTCCTGAACCAGAAACCGAACCAGAACATTGGTATCCAGCGCAATCACTCGGCCGCCCCACTGGCAATGGCGTCGTCCATCTGCTCAAGGCTGACAGGTGACTGACAGGCCCCAGCAAGGACGCCTTTGAGCCGCCGCGCAGACCCAACTCTCAGAATTCGGACCTCGCCACCATCGAGCAGAACATACCTGATCCGATCACCCGCAGACAGCTTCAACGCGCCGCGAATGTCCTTTGGCAAGGTCGTTTGACCTTTGACCGTTAGTGTTGACTCCTGCATATCGCGCTCCAATTCGAAATCATAATTTCCTTACATATAGTACATTCGCATTACATTTTCAACAATGGCCACCATTACAGAGCAGATCAACGTTAACCCCTCACACCCCCTCTGTTTCGCTCTGATAGCCCAATCAAACTGCCCGCAATGTTCAGCTGGCCGGCCGCGTGTTTCCGGGTCATCGCCCTGAGCAACCCACCGGGATTTCGCACCGGCGTGACCGGGTGATCCCGGTTTGCATCGATAACCAACAAGCTTAGTGTTGTCAGATGCTGGCCCATCCGGCTCACCGCGTCATGATAGGCAGATTCATTGATGCCCAGGGGATGCAGCAAGCCATGCGCCCCGTGGATAAAATCAATTTCGCGTAAGGATCGACGGTCTCCCTTGCAGAAGTCCACATGGGCCTGAAGGTCAGGTGATGCCAGTTCAAAAAGCCGTTCCAGGGTCATGTTCTCAATGATTTTAGGGTTGCACGCCTCGCTCTCCACTTCATGCTTTTTTTCTAAGCAGTGTTCGCCGCCGTCAGGCGGTGAACCAAAGTTATGAATATCCGAGGGCTTGGCCTCGGTCCGACTATCCACGCTGGCGTTACAGGTTACAGAATGATTTTCAGTTGTATCTTGTATATATCGGCGGAAACCCATTTCCGACCGACCGGAATAATCCTCACACAATTGACGGATTTCATCCACGTCCTTTGAAGCTTGTAGTGCCTCGAAGTAATGCTCCTCCAGTGCCTCAATCGTAGGATACCCAGAGTAACGCGGAGCCCAGCTGAGAAGCAGGTCCCGGATGCGGCATAGCCCCTCATGGTCGGGGTTTGCTGGATGCAGTTCCATGAGACCGTTTTTTACCAGTCGACGTAATGCGCTACATTTCAGTCGGAGTGTTTTGCGGCGCTGTTCTTCTTGCCTGAACTGATCTCTGAGCGCTTCAAGGTCCTCGGCGTGAAACTCAGCCCCTGCCGGTAGCCATTGCCATCACTTCGACGGCTGCCGTTGGCCGAGACATTCTTGTGGATCATGCCAAAGACCTGCTCCAGTGCGCGCTCATCGTTACGCACGGCCCGATCAGTCTTGCCAAGCGCAATGGCGAGGTCCACCTGCATCTTGCTGCAGATGGGTTCCACCGTCGGATCCGTCCACGCATTCGGCAATGTGTAGCGGATCATGGTGAGTGCCGCCCGCAGCAAAGCATCTGACATACCGATGTAGCGGCTGACGTCTGTCAGAATGCCCTCAACATGGCTGCGGTAGAGGCCGGGGCGTAGCACCGGATAGGGTTCGTATGGTTCATTATTGGCGCAATACGCCTGATTATGTGACATCTTCTTTTACCTGCTCGGTTGAGCAAGGCGCTGACACCAGGCAACGTTTCTTAAAGCAATTCGCCTAAAACTTGAATCACCTAGCGCCGCCTGAAATCATAGATTTCAACGCGCTAGGCGACAAACGATGTTTCAGGTTAAAGGCGAAACGCTATGGTTCGCAAAATTGCGTTTTTTTCTTGCCTGTTCTGAAAGAGGGGTGTTAAAACCGGAGCTGAAGTTGGTAGCTCACTGAGGATTGGCGTCCTTGGTATTGATCCCCCCCGTTTAGGTCTCCGCCTTGCGGGGGTTTTTTGTTTTAAGGGCTTTGAGGTCTCCTTGTGTTTCTGACCGCCTTGTCAGGCAGTCTGTTAATTTTTGTCGCCATGGCTAATTCTGATAGAAATTGACGCGTGCGCTGCTACGGCCTGGGCTCAGTAGCGCACCAACTCCGAACCATGATTGCCCGCATAATCGGTCCACTCGACGCCAACAGCGCGCGTTGAATTTCCCCTGACGCATGTTCTTGATGCGATCACCCAACGCGGGACCGGATCAGGCGACACATCCCGCCACTCGAAATCGCCCTGTGTCCCGTACGTGCCAAGGGTGATATTTGAGTACTCCTGACATTCGTGCTCGCGCCCTCTTGGCTCATGGCTGTAGCCCACCACATTCCAGACCTTGATCGAGCGCACAAAATCAAATTCCGCCCCGGAGACGTCCACATCCGCCGTCCCGTCTTTCGCAGAGGCCAGCAATGCCAAATCGTACAGCGCTTGAGGCACAACTTCGTTGTCGACATGCCGATTCATCACTGCCGGCACTACTAGCCCCGACGGGTGATCCACTGCATTGGACAGCAATTGCTGTGGCGCCTCTGCAAATGCTATGCTGCGGAGCCTCTCCCTTGCGGTTGACCCCGCACCTTGCCCCCTCGCCGATCTCATCGGGCAGCGCCAGATTTGCAGCGGCGGCTCAATCGGCCAGGGCGTGATGCGCCGGATGAACACCGCTTTTGCTCGTGTACATTCCACAGAGGCTGGCCAGCCACCTGCGAGACACAACAGGATCGCACAATCGACCTGATAGGCCTTTGCTGCGTTGGGAGCCCCCATCACCCCCGCCAAAGACAGCGCCGCTGTCGCCGCAATATGTCCAATAGCTTTCAATTTTCCACCCCTAAATTACTCCACGTTTAGTGCGTGAACGATGAACTATCCTAGGTTGCGTCTTTCCACTTGACGCTCTCTATAATTGTAATATGCCCTGCCTCTAAATAGCGTCAACTTCATCGCGCCCTTCCTTTTGCATCCATGGCGCAGAGCTCGGGTTTACGCAATATCTAATATTGTTTGGTTTTCGTTATGCGTCTTGTTTTTGCTATTGACAGTAAATGGCTTTCAGCAGAGGGTCCACGCGTATTAGAAGTTGTCTCAACGGGGAGACAACAGATGCCGATCAAAAGACAATACCAGTTGATAACCATCAAAGGTGTGCGAGCTCTCATATCCGGGAGCTCCAAGTTTCTGTGTCGGTATGACTTAGTCGAGTTGATTGATGGCAAACCGCGCTACCAGTGTATTTACATCGTTAACGGCAAGGAGAGCATTCTCATCTCCGACCGCGTGTCGGAGAACGGCGTGGAGCCGCGGCTGTTCAATTTCTGGCCGGGCCTGTTCAAACATCATTTTGAATTCGGCGACGAAGCTGACCTTACTATTGGTCGGGATTTCATCATTACCACAGGCGAGCGTCGCGGACGTAATGATGTTCCATCAGGACGGAAGCGCTAGCGCATCTGGCTGGACTTTTCATGGGACCCCTCCTGAAAACATAGAACTTGTTGGGTATTCTCGCGGTGCTTCAGGCAGGAGTACACAATCAAATCGTCCGCAAATTCCTGACACCACAGGGCGCACGGTTATCCTTAGTGCCGTTCGCGAAACAGCAGCGCGCCATGCAGGACACGGCGCTTTGCGTGATGCAGATCTTTCCGCCGCAGAATGGCATCAGTTGTTTCGGTCTCTGATCCAGGCAGAAAGTGCATTCAATCCCAATGCGCTCAGCCCAAAAGGTGCGGTTGGCCTTGGCCAGCTAATGCCGGATACTGCGCGCCAGCTTGGCGTCAATCCACATGACATGCGCCAGAACCTTGATGGTTCTGCGCGGTATTTTCTGACGCAGTTGTCGAAATTTGGCTCTGTCGAACGCGCGCTTGCCGCTTATAACGCCGGCCCGCACCGCGTCGAAGAATATGGCGGCGTGCCCCCTTACCGCGAAACCCGGCACTACATCGCACGGATCAATCAGCTTTCAGGTGGTTTGGTGCGACCGCAGGAAAAGCTCGCCTCATTTGACCACGCGACAAAGAATACCAAGCGGTCCGCCGTCGTGCTGGATTAAGAATAACAAGGAAGACACTCACATGACCATTAAGACCCCGCAAAGGGCTGCCCTCATGGCAGCCATCGCTCTCCTGTTGGCGACCCCTGCGCACGCTCAGGATCTCTCACCGATCCAGAATATGCTGGAATCTGTTGAAGCCGCCCTGACCGGTCCCATTGGGATTGCAGTTGCGACACTGGCGGTGATTGGCACCGGGTTCATGTGCATGATGGGGCGTTTGAACTGGGGGTGGTTTGCCTCGGTGATCATCGGCATCGTGCTGATTTTTTCCGCGGGCACCATTGTCGCAGGGTTTGCCTGAGATGATCAGGTATCGCTTAGTGCCCTTCCTGCACTCAAGAATCCTGCGGACGTCCCGAACGCGCCCAAGCTTCGCAAACGCTGCCTCGGTCCTCCCTACGGATGAGCATTTTTGACTGAGCAGGAAACGCACGTTATGCCCGACCGATCCCCTTTGTTTCTGGGTCTCACGAGACCTCCCAAATATCTCGGTCTGCCTGTTGGCTATCTGGCTGTCTTAAGCATGGGGGTTATCTTGCCCTTCATCTGGACCAAGTCACTGATGATCCTGCTGCTCGGGGCCCCTGTCTACGGGGTCATGTGGGTAGTTGCGGATAAAGAGCCGAAGTTCTTTGAAGTGCTCAGGGTGTCTTACGGCAAAGTGCGCGGCACCAAAAACGCCTCTTTCTGGGGAGGCGACTCCTTTGGCGCTTGATGACCGCAACATTGGCGCATTGAGCCCGGCCCTGATCTCAGCGGATGCCGGTGCATTCGCAGGTGAGAGTTTCCTCTCTGAGCACATGCCCTATCTCACTTATGTCGATGAACAGACCATGATGCTCAAGCAGGGCGATCTCATGGCCACCTTGCGCTTTGATGGTGTGAACCCGATGACCGCCGAGGACGGTGATCTTGATGCGCTGAAACGTGCGGTTTCCGCCATCGTTTCTCTCACCGGCAATACATTTGGGTTTTATGTGCACCGGATCTCAGTGCCGCAACGCTTCGATCTGGCCCCAATCACAGGGACTGGCTTTGCCGCTGAAATCGATCACCTCTGGCAGAATTACATCCGGGACCTCGGCCCCAAGAAGCTACGGCTTTATCTCAGCGTTGTGCGACGCCCTAACCTGACCGCCCGCCTGCCCCTCCTGCGCCGGTTTGCCACGCGGAACTATCTCAAAGACCGCCAAAGTCGCACGCAGCAGCTCAATGAGGTGATGAACTTCTTTTCAGAAGCGCTGAGCCTGGCAAAGCCGGCCCGTCTGACCCGACAAGGTGGCGAATGGCTAGGCTATCTCGGGGCATTGAACTCCGGCACATACCGTCCGATCGCTGAGGGTGCGGCTTTCACAACGCTGGCCGCGCAAGCCAGCACGTGCCGCGCTATCTTTGACGCAGACAAAGTAAGCATCCGCGACGAAGTGACCGGCGCGCTGCGCTATGGGGCGCTGTTCGCCGTCAAAACCTATCCCTCGATAACGGACGTCACCATGCTGGATGCGCTGGATCTGCCGATTGATGTGGTGCTGACCAACACCTTCACCCCCATTCCAAACAACATCATGCTGGAAAACATCCAGCGCACCGTGCGCCAGATGCGCGCCGCGGATGATGCAGCGATCTCTTTGCGCGAACAGTTGACGGAGGCTGCGGATGATATGGAATCCGGGCGCATAGCCTTTGGCGATCATCATCTCTCCGTGGCAATCTATGCGAACAGCAAAGACCAGCTTGAACAAGGCGTAGCGCAGGTCAAACGCATCGGGCAGGAAGTCTCCACCGTGCTGATCCGCGAGAACATGGCCTTGAAGGCCACGTATTTTGCGCAACATCCCGGTAACTTCTCCTACCGTGCCCGCAAGACACCGATCTCATCGGTCAACTTCGCGGATTTCGCAGCGCTGCATGGCACTGTTGAGGGACGTCTGCCCGGCGCGAGCCCCTGGGGTGAGAATATCACCGTGTTTCCAACTGTGGGGTCCTCCGGCTACCGATTTAATTTCCACGAAACCGGCGATCCCAACAAAGAACCTACCGCAGGGCACACAATCGTGCTCGGCACCATGGGCGCAGGCAAGACCTTCACCACTGCGTTTCTGGTGGCGCAGGCCCAACGGATTGGTGCACGCCTGTTTTTCTTTGACAAAGATCAGGGTCTGGAAATGGCGGTGCGCGCCCTTGGTGGTGCCTACAATCAGATCCGCGCCGGGGAGCCGACCGGGCTGAACCCGCTTGCCACGGAGACTGATGCGCGCGGCAAAGCCTGGCTGGCGGATTGGCTCTCCACACTTCTCTCCCGCACGGGCCCAATGAGTGGTGAGCAATCGCGGCATCTGCAACGCGCCATTCGCCAGAACGCAGCGGCTCAAACAGGTTTGCAGAGTTTCGCGGGGTTCGAGCAGTTGTTCCACGCGCTCGATGATGAGGACGAGTTGCAATCACGCGTGGCCGAATGGGCACCCGGGGGTCGGTTTGGCTGGGTCTTTGAGGAAACCAGTGAGGGCGCAGATCTCAATGTCAAAGGGGACATTGTTGGCTTTGACATGACCGAGATCCTGGACATGGACACCGAGCGCATGGCGATGCTTTCCTACATCTTTCGCCAGATCGAACGTGTCATTGAAGATCGCAGGCCCACCGTCATTGTGCTCGATGAGGCCTGGAAGCTGCTCAATGACGCCTATTTTGGCGCCCGTCTGGAGAACTGGCTGGTCACGCTCAGAAAAATGAACTGCGTTGTGATCATGATGACCCAATTGCCCTCGCAGCTGGAACATTCGCGTGTTGGCAAAACCATTATTGAAACGGTCTCAACCCAGATCCTGTTTCCAAACCCAAAAGCTGATCCGTCGGATTATCATTTCCTGCGTCTCAATGACAAAGAAGCCGAGCTTCTGGTGCAACCGATGATTGGCCAGCGCGCGGCACTGGTCCGCTCAGCTGGTGAAAGCGTGTTCATCAATGCAGATCTCAGTGCCCTTGGACCCTTGCTGCCGATCCTCGGCGGCGGCGCGACTGGCGAAGCTTACGTCGGACCGGATTGGCGCAGCCGTAAAGATTTTTGGAGTGTATGAACAATGCGTAACTTAATCCTAATCGGCCTTTTGGCCAGTCTCGCAGGCTGTGAGGCCTATACGGATCAGACTTCCCCCTGTGTCGGACAAAGCGCGGTATCCACGAATAACCGCACCCCCTCGTCATCGTCGCGTGCGTTCATGGCAAATCAAGTCTCACGCAACGCTGCTGATCTTGATTGTGCCTATCAACCCATTGGCGCGAACCGGTGAGCAAGATGTTTTTCGTCTCAGCTCTGTCGGCCCTTGCTGTCCCCTGCACACTTCCCGCACACGGTGTTCCAACTGCAGACCTGACGGTGATACGACAGCAGGTAGCCAAAGTTTCGGCGCTTGTGGAAGACCTGAGCGTGCAGCAGAACAGTCTCACCGTGCGCACCTCGCTTG
>RCNC010006507.1_pt1 | contig 10299 bp, 9 predicted proteins | sample 2041301 | NCBI WGS metagenome assembly RCNC01 (sample SAMN09708231, study PRJNA481090) | Marine sediment metagenome, whole genome shotgun sequencing project. | biome: marine sediment; feature: ocean; material: sediment; isolation source: Sewage treatment plant 13A marine sediment (STP13A) ... | reverse complement strand
CCGCCGCAAAGATAGGGATTACAGAGTTATCAATGAAATTTGTTGAAAAGGTGTTTATAAATGAAAAATTAATGTTTACAATAACGAAATGAGTAAAATTATCTGGGCACTCGAAAATAGTAAATTTGAAGCCCGTTTTAAATCCAATTAAATTTAAAGAAAAAGGCCAATGGGTAAAGTTATTGCGATAGCAAATCAGAAGGGAGGCGTTGGGAAAACCACTACGGCAATCAACCTGGGTGCAAGCCTGGCGGTGCTGGAGAAAAGGGTCCTGATCATTGATGCGGATCCCCAGGCCAATGCCACTTCCGGTACTGGTTTCGATACGAAGAAAGTCAAGACAAGCATTTATGAGTGTCTTATTGAGGATGCCGATCCCAAAAAGATTATCCTGAACAGCGAGATCAGTAATCTCGACCTGATTCCCTCACATATTGATCTGGTGGGAGCGGAGATTGAGATGCTGAACATGAATGAGCGGGAGTATATGCTTAAGAATGTCATTAAGCAGGTGCGTGATGGCTACGATTATATCCTGATCGATTGCTCCCCCTCACTGGGCTTGATTACAGTCAATGCCCTCACTGCTGCCGATTCGGTAATTCTACCGGTGCAGTGTGAGTATTTTGCACTGGAAGGGTTGGGCAAACTGCTGAATACCATAAATATTATTCAGCGTGGTCTCAATCCCGAGCTGGAAATTGAAGGCTTCCTGCTCAAGGCTCTCCAACCAGGTGGTGGACGAAGTACGTAAGCATTTTCAGCAGATGGTTTTTGAAACCATCATTCAACGTAATATCAAACTCAGTGAGGCGCCCAGCTTTGGAAAGCCTGCGGTGCTTTATGACGCTGAGTCGAGGGGTGCGGTCAGTCACCTGAACCTGGCCAGAGAGATTCTTCAAAAGAATGAAGAAACCCTGCTGAAGCAGGAAGAAAAAGTATTGGACTAACTAGTATATCTGATGGCAAAAAAGAACGTTTTGGGAAGAGGTTTGGGCGCATTAATTGAAGTAGGTGACGAGCAAGACGAACGTAGCCTGCTTCATTCCCCTTCAGCTATAAATGAAATAGCAATAAAAAGTATATCGGTAAACCCCTTCCAGCCCCGTACTTCTTTTGATGAGGAGTCGCTGAATGAATTGGTGCAGTCGGTAGAGGAGCATGGAATCATCCAACCTATTACGGTCAGAAGGACAGCAGACAACTCTTACCAGCTGATCAGTGGAGAGCGCCGGATGAAGGCCGCTCTTAAGGCGGGACTCAAAAGAATCCCGGCTTTTGTACGGGAGGCCGGTGATGAGAATATGCTGGAGCTGGCCCTGGTTGAGAATATTCAGCGAGAGGACCTGGATGCCATCGAGGTAGCCATTTCGTATGCTCGTTTAATTGAAGAATTCGAGCTTACGCAGGAAGAGTTGGGGGGCCGGGTCGGAAAGAAACGGGCCACCATCGCCAATTATCTGCGATTGCTCAATCTGCCAGTGGAGATACAGACTGGCATACGTGAAAAGAAAATTTCCATGGGTCATGCCCGGGCGCTTGTGGGGATCGAAGACAAAGAATACCAGTTGGAAGTGTTCAGTAAAATTCTCTCCCAGGATCTGTCGGTTCGCCAGGTGGAGGCTCTGGCCAAAAAATCTAAAGTCAGAGAGTCTGGCAGTGAGACACCTGAAGAGACACGTTCCGATTATGAAGACCTGAGGGAACATCTGTCCCACTATTTTGGTGCCACCATCGAATTCAAAAGAAGCAATAAAGGGATTGGCCGGATCGTTATTCCTTTTAAATCGGACGAGGATCTTCAACGCATTGTCAGCATCCTCGACAAACCGGGTAAATGAGCAGATTCAATGTAGCGGTTCTTCTTTTCATACTGACACTTCCTGCGTTCAGCCAGGAAAGTGATACCGTGCATGCTATTCATAATGCCGATACATTATCTTCCATTCAGAACTTAGATTCAATTTATCAATTCGCGGAACGTGGCTTTCTGATAAGCGACTCGCTGGTGGTAAGCGATTCAGTTCAGGAGGAAGTCCGTGAACCAAAATCCCCTACCAGGGCTCTGCTGTATGCCATGGTTCTCCCGGGAATGGGACAGGCCTATAACAGGAAATTCTACAAAATACCAATAGTTTGGGGTGCCCTGGGGGTAGGGGTCTACTCCGTTGTTTACAATGCCAAAAAGTACGAAGAGGCCACCCGCAATTACTTACAGGACGAGACCGATACCAATGAGATTTTTATGAGGGGCTATCGCAGAAATATGGAGCTTAGCTTTATTGTTACCACATTACTCTATGGTCTCCAGATACTGGATGCCTATGTGGATGCGAACCTATACACATGGGATGTGAATGACAATCTTTCGATGAGAGTCGCTCCATCGCTGCAACCCATGATGTCGCCTACCAGTCTAAGAGGCTTATCCGGGGGACTTACATGCAGTTTTAAGATCAGAGGCAGATGACAAGATATATTTCCAATATCGTTTATGGCATGGCGATCCTTTCGGGATTGCTTTTTTTTAATCAGGGGATCATGGCGCAGGAAGCGCTTGAAAAACCCGACCCCCTGAATCTGGCCGATACCCTCGATTCATTCTCCATGGAGGGTGAGCTGGAGCTGCGTACCGGCGATAATCTGGACAGCCTGCTCAATTTGTGGTATGTGAATCAGTCCCTGGAGTCTGCTACCGATGACTACCTGGCAGAAGCAGATACGCTCATGCCCGATTTCAGTGATTCGGTTTATATGAAGCGCCTTGCCGAGATCCCATCGGTGGTGGATCTCACTTATAACAGGATTGTTAAAAATTACATCAATGTCTATTCTCGTAAGCGTCGGGAGCAGGTGAGGGTGATGTTGGGACTTTCTGAATACTATTTCCCCCGATTTGAGGAGATCTTCGATCTCTATGGGGTGCCCTATGAAATCAAATACCTTTCGGTCATTGAGTCGGCCTTGAACCCAAGAGCGGTTTCCCGGGTTGGGGCTGTGGGAGCCTGGCAGTTTATGTACAGTACCGGGAAGGCCTATGGATTAACCATTAATTCCCTGGTGGACCAGCGGCGCGACCCCATTGCTGCCAGCCATGCAGCTGCCATGTTCCTGGCGGATCTCTACGATATTTATCACGACTGGACCCTGGCGCTGGCCGCTTACAACTGCGGACCGGGTAATGTAAATAAGGCCATACGGAGGTCTGGGGGCAAACGAAATTTCTGGGACATATATTACTACCTCCCACGGGAGACCAGGGGTTATGTACCCGCATTTATTGCTGCTACTTATATCATGAATTACTATGAGGAGCATCTGATTAGCAGGGCACCCCTTTCCCTTCCCCGGGTAACGGATACCATTATGGTATTTGAGCCTGTGCATTTGAAACAAGTGGCGGAAGTGCTTCATATCCCCATTGGACAGCTGCGTGATATCAATCCCCAGTACCGTGTGGACATTGTGCCGGGTACTGCAAAGCAGGGCTATGCCATCGCCATTCCGCAGGAGCATGTTGCTGCATTTATTGATCTGCAGGACACTATTTTTAACTATAAGGACTCGGTCTTCTTCGATCCGGGAAAAAAAGTAGCAACACCCCAGCGTTACACGTCCTCACACAGTGTCGACCTGCCGCTGGACAAATACGATAAGTTGAGCTATAAGGTCAAGTCGGGCGATAATGTTGGGTTTATTGCCGACTGGTACGATGTGAGGGCATCCGATTTGCGCTACTGGAACAATATCAGCCGGAACCTGATCCGGGTGGGTCAAAAGCTGGTCATCTATAAACCAAAAGGAAGTTCTGCCAGATACAAGGAGCTTGATAATATGAGTTTTTCCGAGAAACAGAAGTCCGCCGGACGTTCCGTATCATCGGGCAGCACAGACTCTGGATCCGGAAGTACATCTGCAGCTGCTGGCTCCGATAACAATGTTGATTACCTTACCTATCGGGTGAAAGAAGGTGATAGCCTGTGGGAGATTGCCAAAAAGTACCCCGGGGTTTCGGAGACCGATATTTCCAGGCTCAATAACATAAGCAACGCTAAGAAAATTCAACCCGGACAGATCCTTAAGATCAAGCCTAAGGGGTAATTATTATATTTGTGTATGAAGCCGCTCAGGATCTTCATATTTTTTTTGGCTGTTCTGTTGTTGCTTCTTCTTGTATCCTTCCTGTTTCCCAAACAGGGGATTGGCATTGGCGGCGATCTCAGACTCTCTTTTATGTCCCTCTCTGAGCTGATCCATGAGGATACCACAGCCGCCCCGGCAGACATTGACCACTTGCTTGCAACTTCTTCAGTGACCGACGATCCTGAAGCCTTTGAAGCGCAAATAATTCCGGCCAATGCCGATAGGCTGAAACAAGAAGTGCACAAGATCCAATTTACAGAAACGAATGCTTCACTACTCTACCCCTTTTTCAGGAATCTGGATCAGATAGCTTCTGGACGTAAACGTTCAGGCAGAATCCTCCATTTTGGTGATTCACAGATTGAGAACGACCGGATGACTGCCTTGATCAGGTACCGTATGCAACGGAATTTTGGAGGGACAGGTAGCGGACTGGTGCAGGCCATCCCGCTTTATTCGGGAAGCCTCTCCTACCAGCAGGAGGAGTCGGGTGCCTGGCTGCGATACACCTATTTTGGAAAGAGGGACAGCACCATTACCCATAAATCTTACGGAATCATGGGGGCTTTTGCATCGGTCCCAATACCTGAAGAGGACTCCTGGCCCATCTTGTCCTACCGCTTCAATACCTCCCGCAGGAGTGGGCAGGTCCAGCGAATCCGTGTGTTTATGCACTCCTATGTGGATGGAGCATCGGTGGCCTTTCAGGTCAACAACGAATTTTCTGATACACTTCGCGGATTTCCAGGTGGATTTAGCGTAGCCGATTTTAGTCATTTCGAAGAGTTGAGGAGGGTGAGAATTTCTTTCAATCTGCCGGAAGGAGGGAGAATCTACGGAATCTCCTTTGAATCGGAGGGGGGAGTGCAGGTGGATAATATTGCCATGAGAGGAGGATCGGGACTGATCTTTACTTCCATGAACCGGCTAAGTCAGCAAGCCATGCTCAATCAGCTGTCGCCCGGACTGATCCTTTTACAGTACGGTGGCAACGTGGTCCCCTATATGAGTTCAACCTACTACCGCAGGGCCTTTAAGCGGCAGCTATTGTTTTTTAAAGAGGTGTGCCCTGGAATCCCGGTGATTGTGATTGGGCCATCGGATATGGCCGTTCGTGAAGATGGACACTTCATAAGCTATCCGGGGCTTGAAGGGATCAGGGATGCACTTCGGGATGCAGCCCGGGAGAGTGGCTTTGGATTCTGGGATCTTTACGAAGCCATGGGGGGACATAACTCCATGGCCTCTTTTGTGCACGCCGATCCTCCGCTGGCCTCCACAGACTATGTGCACTTCACCAATCTTGGAGTTAACCTGGTAGCCGAAATGTTTTACAATGCCCTGATGTTGGAATACGAGGAATTTGAAATTCAAAAAGCGAACAGGTGAGCCAGATTCTCTCTGATATATTCCTGTTCAACCCGGAGAAGCCATTGATTTTCACCAGGCTCTTTTTCTGGGGCTTCTACCTGGTGGTTCTGCTGATCTATTCAGGGATCTACCGTCGACGTGCTGCGAGGAATGCCTTTCTGTTTGCAGCCAGCCTGTTTTTTTACTGGAAAACATCGGGTCTCTTTTTTTTGATCCTGGTCTTCTCGACTTTTTCCGATTACTACCTGGGGAATCTGATTCACCGGGCGAAAAAGCTGGGATGGAAAAAGTTCGGAGTGATCATGAGTGTGGTTGTGAACCTCTTTATGCTCTCTTACTTTAAGTATGCCTACCTCTTTGTGGACACCCTCAATACCCTGTTCAATATTGATATGGAGGTGGTGAACCACCTGGCGCTCTGGTCCAACCAGGTTGCGGGCAGTCATTTCGAGGTGTCGGCCATTCTTCTGCCGGTGGGTATCTCCTTCTATACCTTCCAGACCATTTCTTATACGGTGGACATCTACCGGGGAAAGGTTGATCCGGTGAGGCACATACTGGATTTTGGTTTCTACGTAAGCTTCTTCCCCCAGCTGGTGGCCGGACCCATTGTGCGGGCTTCCGAGTTTATTCCGCAGCTCTATAAACGCTATAGCCTCTCCATGCAGGAATTTGGTTTTGCCCTCTTCCTGATCCTGAAGGGTCTGTTTAAGAAGATGTTCATAGGGGATTATATTGCCCTGAATTTTGTGGATCGTGTTTTTGCCAATCCTGGCGGATTCTCGGGATTTGAGAATCTGACTGCCCTGTTTGGCTACTCGCTGCAAGTCTATGTAGATTTTTCCGGATATACCGATATTGCGATCGGGGTGGCGCTCTTACTGGGGTTCCGCCTTCCCAAAAACTTCAATTCTCCCTACAAGGCCACAAGTGTGGGCAACTTCTGGAAACGCTGGCACATCTCACTTTCCAGCTGGCTCAAGGATTACCTCTATATTCCCCTGGGCGGGAACCGGAAGGGTAAGATCATGACCGATGTGAACCTAATGATCACCATGTTGCTGGGGGGCTTGTGGCACGGGGCCAGCTGGCAGTTTATTATTTGGGGCGGACTCAACGGGCTGGGACTGATTGTTTATAAGCAATGGAAACGGATTTCGCCTTACGAAAAGAGCAAGCACTGGGCCGTAAGGTTCTGGAAGATTGCGAACACCTTCGTTTTTATCACTTTTACCCGGATATGGTTCCGTTCCGAATCCATGGAGAAGGCCAATGCTTTGATACACCAGGTGCTTCATGAGTTCAATGTGGGGATTATTCCGGAGGTGGTGTGGAGCTACCGGCTGGTATTCGCTGTGATGGCCCTGGGCTATTTTACACACTGGGTGCCTGAGCGGTGGAAGCAGAACCTGCTAAATGCATTTATTCGTACTCCCCTCTGGGCAAAAGTGATGATCGCAGTTCTGATGGTCTTTATCATCTACCAGTCCTGGTCATCTGACCTGCAGCCCTTCATCTACTTTCAGTTCTAGGTACTATTTTGAGATGGGCATGGCAAAGTTGATCACATCCTTGCCGGTGATTTCCTTATCGCAAAGAATAATCAGTCGCTCGAGCACATTGCGGAACTCCCGGATATTTCCGGTCCAGTTGATCTTCTTCAGCTCTTTGATGGCGTCCTCTTTAATCACTTTGGGTGAGTTGCCGTATTCTTCAGCGATCAGCTGATTAAAATGATCGGCCAGCAGCGGAACATCTTCCAGTCGTTCGTTAAGCGAAGGAACCTGGATCAGTATAACGCTGAGTCTGTGGTAGAGGTCCTCACGGAAATTATTCTCCTCTATTTCTGTTTTCAGGTTTTTGTTGGTGGCGGCTACGATGCGTACATTCACATTGATGTCCTTATCGGATCCCACTCTGGTAATCTTGTTCTCCTGCAAGGCTCTTAAGACCTTGGCCTGGGCAGAGAGGCTCATATCGCCGATCTCGTCCAGGAAAATAGTACCTCCGTCGGCCTGTTCAAATTTTCCTTTCCGCTGCTTGATGGCTGAGGTAAAGGCCCCCTTTTCATGGCCGAATAGTTCACTTTCGATTAGTTCTGAAGGGATAGCGGCACAATTTACTTCAATAAAGGGTGCAGCAGCACGGGTGCTGTTATCGTGAATGGAGCGGGCAACCAGCTCTTTACCAGTTCCGTTGGATCCGGTGATCAGGATCCTGGCATCGGTTGGGGCCACCTTGTCTATAATGTCCCTGACCTGCTGAATGGCAGCCGATTCTCCAACCATATTATAGCCCTTGCTTACCTTCCTTTTCAATACCTTGGTCTCGGTGATCAGGCTCGATTTATCCATGGCATTGCGAATGGTGATCAGCAAGCGATAAAATCGTAAGCTCCCTTTTTAATCGCCTCCACAGCATTATCAATATTTCCATGTCCTGAGATCATGATCACCTGGGCATCTCCCTCCTCCTCGAATATCTTCTCCAGCACTTCCAGTCCGTCCATTTCGGGCATCTTGATATCGCACAGTACAACGTCGAAGCTTCCCTTTCTGTATAGATCCAGTCCCTCGGCACCATGTTCGGCCAGCTCTACCTTGAATTTTTCGTATTCAAGAATCTCCTTCAGGGTATTGCGGATGCTTCTTTCGTCGTCTATAACCAGGATATTTACCATAGCTTAAGTTTGAGCTCAGATGCCCACCAATTCGGAGATGACCCCCTCTTTAAGTGCAAATTCTGAGTGATAAAGGTGCCTTATCTGGCAGGCGCGTATCACAAAACTAACAAAAATCGTGGCGGCCACAATCATCTCCACCCGGACTGGTTCCATGCCGGGCATTGCCGCGCGTTCCTCCCGGGTGGAGCGAACCAGTATCTTGTTTAGCTTGGTGTAATCTTTTAGCGAAATCTCCCTGCCGAAAAACTGGTCCGAATCCAGGCCCTTTCGCAGTCTGATAATGGCCTCGAAGGTATCAAAAGAGCCAGAGGCACCAATCAGGGTGAGGGGTTTGACCTGTTTAACCACGTCCAGAAGGGGGGTGAGCTCCTCCCTGACATAGGATTCCAGGGCCCGTATCTCCTCGGATGTTATTGGGTCCGAAAGTGTGAACAATTCAAGAAGCCGGGCCATTCCCAGTTCAAAGCTCTTTTTCCAGACGATGCCCTGCTTGTTACATATGATAAACTCTATGCTGCCGCCTCCGATATCCAGTATCATGGAGTTTTCCTCTCCCAGCTTGACAGCCTGACGCACTCCCTTGTAGATCAGCTCAGCTTCTCTGTCACCCGGAATGATCCTGGTCCGGAATCCGAAACGCCGGTAGACTTCCTCGGTAAATTCCTCTCCATTGCTTGCGTTCCGGATGGCTGAGGTGGCGAAGGCCCTGATATCATCCACCTCATAATTCCGGATGACTTCCATGTGGTTCTGAATGGCAACGAAGCCGCGCTCCTTAGCTTCGGGGCTAATCATGTTTATCTGAATTCCACCGCGTCCCAGCTTTACCGGCTGCTTGCTGCTGAGCAGGATTTTGAAACCCCGTTCCTGACGCTCTGCGATCAGGAGGTTAAAAGTGTTGGTGCCGAAGTCAAGAATCGCTGTTATCATGAGCTATACCTTAGCCATTTCCAGATTTCTTTGTAGCTGTTCTTCTTGCCATACATGAGAATCCCGGTGCGGTAAACCTTTGCGGCTACCCAGGTCATTGCCAGGAAGGTAAGTACCAGTAGGGAGGCCGACAAAGCAAGTTGCCACCAGGGTACCCCGAAGGGGATCCGGACCATCATCACCACAGGTGAGGTGAAAGGGATGATACTAAACCAGAAGGCCAGTGAATTATCTGGATTGCTGATGGCACTGATCATTACATAGAGGCCAAGGATCAGTGGCAGGATTACAGGGAAGATCAGCTGCTGTGTATCCGTCTCATTATCCACTGCCGATCCAATGACCGCAAACATGGCGGCATAGAGCAGGTAACCGAAGATAAAGAAGAAGAGGAAGGAAATGATGATCATTCCGGCAGGGATCGATTTCAGGGATGCAAAAATCTCCTGTGCCATATCCATATCTTCAATGCTAATATTTTCCGGGGTCTGCATGGCCGGATCCTGCGCAGCCCCTCCCTGGTTAAAGAGATCCGAGGCCACCACCTGCTCGGTGGGGCTTTGATTGAGCTCCGGAAAGAAAGCCGCTTTCAGCCCGGTAACCAGCACAGCCGAGAGAATCATCCAGATCAGGAACTGGGTTAGTCCGACCAGCCCTACTCCGAGGATCTTCCCCATCATCAGCTGGAAGGGTTTGACCGAGCTGACGATCACCTCAATGATGCGACTTACCTTCTCTTCGATCACCCCACGCATGACCTGGGAGCCAAAGAAGAAGATAAAGAAGAAGATCAGCATTCCTCCCAGGTAGCCTATAGCCATTACCACACCGGTGTTAGTCTCCTGGGTCTTACCATCCTTCGTCCACTTGATATTTCTCACATTGATACTGGTCTCCACCTCAAGCAGGATCTTTTCAATGTTCTCGATCTCATGTGACGCCAGTTTCAAATCTTCAATCTCGCTCTCCATAGAGCGCTTCAGGTATTCAGAGATCTCTAAAGAGACCTGATTGGTGGAATAAATCAGAGATGAATTTGAAGACAGTATATTTGAGGGGATAAAAAGCAGTCCATAGTAGCCCGACTCTTCGAAAGTTTCCTTGAATGTTTCAATGGGTACACCCTCTACCACCTGGAATTTAAGAGTTTCGGTTCCCGAAATGGTAAATAC
>RCNC010003467.1_pt1 | contig 10299 bp, 6 predicted proteins | sample 2041301 | NCBI WGS metagenome assembly RCNC01 (sample SAMN09708231, study PRJNA481090) | Marine sediment metagenome, whole genome shotgun sequencing project. | biome: marine sediment; feature: ocean; material: sediment; isolation source: Sewage treatment plant 13A marine sediment (STP13A) ... | reverse complement strand
AATAAGGATAGTCACCCTGGTTTGGGTTATAGTCGCCATCGCCATCAACATCACGGAAAGGAGCAAGGTAATAGCTCTGATTTAATGCAACATCACCATGGGCAGGATAATCCAGGATTGACTGTGGGATGTTATAATCAGGGTATTCCGTGGCCCTGTCTTCACTGTTCCACCATCCCAGAAATTCATCAACCTCTGCACGAGTAATCATGTAGTGCTTATCGAATTTAGCACAGGTTGCTTCATCTACAGACGCGGTTCCATCAATGGTAAGAGGTCCTGGCCAATAGTCGTTACCTACCTGACGATAACGCACAGCTGCAAGTTTAAGCTGATTGTTAATATCAAGTCCCCCAACCCAGAGAGCTCCGGAGAAGAGAGAGGTAGCACTACCTGCTTTAGGGATAAAATACTGGGCTCCGATACCACCCGGGAGATCCCACCACATGTCACCACCGGTGTTGATCCTCGCGCGGACATTGTTTACATCAAGGAAGCGGAAACCTGATGCGGCAGCACAACCCGCAGTACTCTCCTTAACAGTCTGCTGGCTCTTACTTCCGTCTCCCTTATATTCCTCTGCATATGCACCCTGCACCAGCGCTATGCTGAGCAAAGCAATAAATAAATGGCGAAATATATTTTTCATGGTTGCTGTATTATTTTTTGTTTTCATAATGTAGGCGTTCATCCTGAATTCTTCTGAGGATTAGAAGTTAAATATTACTCCCAGGCGAATTGTCCTCGGGCTGCTGTAGTACCATGGACGATCGACGAAAATGGCGTACATGTCGCGGAACGACTGTGGATCAAGCTGCTCATTGATCTCACGCTGCCATTCAGGAGCGGCGAGGTATCCATCATCATCAGGGTTACCTGTTGCAGGATAAACATTCATCACATTTTTGGTATTCAGAACATTATTAATGGAGAAATAGACGTTCAGGTTTCCAGGCCTTTCACCTTTACCCATCTTAAGTTCAATGTCTTTGTCAATACGGATGTCCATACGGAACTGCCATGGCAGGCGTGAGCCGTAATAAGTACCCTGGAGAAGCCTTGTTCCGCCACTTAACTGGCTGTATATGTTACGTGAACGGGTGTATGGTGTACCAGAACCACCGGTCAGAGTCATAGAAAGCCCTGTATTGTTCAGTATCTGAAGAGGAGCTTTTCCTTTCTTCTCACGTTTAACGGTTGGTCCGTTATAGTCAACGCCTCTTCCAAATCTGTAATCGAAGAAGACATTGAAACTATGACGACGGTCCCATGCAAGTGGGAAGGTAGTCCTCAGGTTTGGAAGACCGGAGGCCACGAGGGCAGCAGCTGTAGTTGTACTCGATCCTGTACCATTTGCAAACTGTAGTGTGTAGTACGCACTGATCCGGGCATTGTTTGTCCTTCTCATGTCGTACTGAAGGGTCATACCCGATACAGTACCGAAGTCAATGTTGTTGTAAGAGGTATAATCTTTAGGATAAGCACCGGTGAAACGGTAGATCTGGATCATATCCCTCATCTCCCTGTAGAAGGCAACAAACTTCAGTGATGACGTTGGTGACAACTTCTGTTGGAAACCAAGTTCATAATCGATGGTCTTGGATGGGCTCAGGCTTGGGTTGTTAATGACTCCACCAATATTATCAAAGTAATAATATACCCTAGGGTCTGAACGAAGGTTCGAAGTCGGACGCTGTGTCAGTACATCATAATGAGCAAAGAAAAGCGCGACATCAGAGATTGGGAATGAGAAAGAAACCCTGGGCATCACGTTGATCTGCGGATCATAATCAGCAAATGATTCCAGCGGAGGCCTTGTAAGGCTGGGATCGGTAAGGTATGGGGAAACCCCTGAGCCCACATTCAATATGTTGGGATCCTGGATCTCTGTACCTTCAGCATTATACCATACACTTTCGTCACGATAACCAGTGATCAATGTAGGATTGTCAGCATTGTCGACATAAACAATATAGTCAGATCCAATAGTTCCGGGGTGTGTAACAGCTTGCCCACCTACACTCTGTACCTCTGCAACAGATCTTGCAGGATAGAGGAGGTAAGGATCTTTCAGCACCATCTGGTTGGCATCGAAACGGTCGACACGTACACCAAGGTTGAAGATCAGGTCTTTGAAAGCAAATTTATCCTGGATGAATCCAGCCATGTAAATGGGTTCAAAAGCACCAACCGCGCGGGTGTAGACGCCTTCGTCGTCAGTATCGTTGTAGAAATCAGCGAAAGTAGGTTTGCTTTTCAGCTTTTCTCCGGTATAATCATAACCGATAGCGGTTACATACCAGTTACCATCGTTCAGCAACTCATCCGGGCTGAACATGCCGAGATCAAATAATTCTTCGCCAACAGAAACAGTGTGCTCAACATTATTTTCGTCGAAATACTGAATGCTGTTGGTATTATAATCATATGATTGAATATTGATGTAGTCAGTTCCGTTCGTTGCGAGACCGAGTTTCTTTCTGAGGTTTGCATCAAAAACTCTTTGCTCGTCAGCATTATATCTTCTTTTATACTCAACGGTATCCTGAAAGACGCCATCAAGGTAAATGAACTCAGGGTTCTCAAGATCAAGCTCCTGGATATGGAAGTTGGTGAGACCATCCATAAGTGTCCACAGGCCAACAGGTCCGACATTATAATTAGCATTTTTTCTTTGCTCATACTGGATCCCAAACTTCAGCTCATGGTTGCCGATGTCCATTGATCCGGTAGCATTCACACTAATCTGTGAGTTGTTGTATTCAGAATAACCAGCCTGTGTGGCACCCGGAAGGGAAAACATGCCATAAACGTTTGGTGGTCCCTGGCCATTAAGGAGGCCGCCACCCAATTGCACCTCGTCGGAATTTCTCCAGTTCCCGTTAGGATCCGGATAAAGGTCGTAATAGGTTTGTGTATGCTGGGTAACATAAGGGTTGAGGCTGCCGGGTGTAAATGTATATAAGGTATCGTAAATGTTATCCATTTGGTATACATTCTGATAATATTCACCTCCAATGGTATCAGAAGTAAGGGTGTAGTTCTTGGCCAGATGGGAGTTAAATGAGCCCAGGTGACCATATTTGAATACGTCCTGTTTGTGATCAGGATCATGTGTTGATCCGCTGAAGCTCTGGTAATCAGCCTGAATAGTGTAATAAACGTTTTTGACGAGGGAGCTTTTCTGTGGATCATTCTGGAAACGCTGTGTGAAACGACCAAATACCCTCCAGGTTTGTGTATGATACAGGGCATTTTTATCGTAGTTAAATAATGAATTCTGGTACCTGCTGTTAGCGTTAGTCCCGCCATTTCCCTTGCCATAATTAAAAGAACCACCAAAGGTAAGGTTGACAGTAGGTCCTGTACGCACGTCGATCTTACCGGTAAGGTTGATATTATATCTTGAAGTGTTGGAAGTAGTCTTGATCTGTTCAAGGTCACTCATCCTGGTAAATTCTCCATTTACGAAGGTGCCACCTGATTCAAGACCGGATGGACGCAGTGGATTTTGTTGCAGGTATGAGATATATTCGTCAGTACCTCGATACATATCTCCACTGTAAGGACTTCCGTCCTGGCGATACGTAAAATCACCACCGATGAAGTACCCTAGGAGGGATTTACCTTTTTTGCCAGTTTCATCTGCTTTCTTCCTGAAGATGGGTCCGTTGAGGTTAAGACCTACACGGTTGAAACCAAATGGATCAAGAAACTCTGATGTTTCTATTTCGATACCAGCACCAAAGGTCCTGGAAGGCCCCCTGGTGGTTACCTCGATCACACCACCTGTAGCATCACCATACTGGGCCGGCAGACCACCAAGGATCACCGACTGCTGGGCAATGGCTGATGCTGGAAGTGAGAGAGAGCCGATTACAGGCATACCATCGATGTAATACCTTGTAGCACCTTGACGGGCACCACGAACGTTACCTGCTTCACCATCCCTGGAGAATACACCACCAATAGTAGCGGCGATGGCACCAACAGATCTGTTCGGCATTTTCTGGATTTCTTCCTGTGTGACGGTACCGCCACTAACGGTTTTATCTTTATCAATCAGCGGGACTTTGTAGTCGATGATAACTACCTCTTCAAGTCCGATGGCTGATGAAGCCATTTCTATATCGAAAAAGCGCGTTTGGTTGGCATTGATCTGAACCCCTCTTACGAGGACTTCGTTATATCCGATGAACGATGCCCTGAGGTCGTATTTTCCGGGAGGGATCGGTTTGATCACATATTTCCCGTTAATATCGGAGGATGCCCCACCTTCTTGGGAGCCATCAACTTCGAGTATGACGTTCACAAAGGGAAGTTCTTCCCCGGTGTCCTTGTCAATCACCTTTCCCTGCAGCGTACCGGAGGATTGGGGGAATACCACCAAACTGGTAGCCAGTACAATACCAATAGTTAGAAGTAAATTTCTTAACATACCATGATAATTTTATGTTAGATAAACACTGTGCAATAAGTCTGTAAAGTTAACAAATAAAAAAATTAATATGCAAATATTATTAACACTACGTTCAAAAAAAATTAACATTCACTTAACAATACATTAGTGATAAGGTCTTTCAAGGATTGCAGCGTAAATAATGGCCTTTCTAAGGTCTATTTTTACTGGCTTTCCGGGCCTTGTCTCATGCGTTTTCATGATGTCAGTAAATGTGATCTGTCCGAGTGAACTGACGCCTTCACCCGACACTGATTCCAGGCTATTAAAACCATAGCCGGTGTACCCGGATTGGGGGGCGTTTTTACGCTTACGTTCCTCCACTTCGGCCAGCATGGGCTCGTCATATTCCGGTTCCAATTCGACGACTTCCGGATCAGGTACCCTGAGTTGTTGTCCCTCGAGCAATTGTTCGAGTAATGACCTGGTGGCGGAAACATCAGTTTTTTCATTCGCGGGGTTAGTGGCCTGCTTCTGTGGAGATGCCTTCTCTTTCTTCTTCTTCTGAGAGGCCTTGTACACAGTTGCGGCAAGCCATATCACGCCGATGATAATGTAAATATAATCTTCCATGTGCAATTATGGTTTTTGGCTATGCTAGTGTAAAAATATTAAATTTTTGCAATAATCAAAGCAATAATCAGTTTTCGGTTGCTGGAAATCAGTTAACGGTAGATGGCCGGCAATTGACGGGAAACCGATTTTTGGCTAGGATTATCACAGATGTGTGATCACCTCAATGATCTTTTCCCGCTTACGACGTGATACCGGGACCCTGCTCCCGTCAATCATTTCGATATATCCGCCATCGCTCCGCAAAAAGCCTTTGATGTATTTCACATTCACCAGGTGGGATTTATGCGGGCGGATGAAGTTATGATCACTGAGCAGTTCCTCATTTTCTTTCAGGGTCTTTGAAACAAGGATCTTTTTTCCATCCGACAGAAAAAAATTGGTGTAATAGTTGTCGCTCTCACAGCGTATAATCTGATCGGTCTCGATGATGTGGATCTTCTCGGAGGTGGAAAGCACGATCTTATGTGGTTCTGCCTCCCTCGACTTGATATTATCAAGCAGCACCTGTATGTTCTGATTTACCTGGGTGTTGCTGATCTTCTCCTCCACCTTTTTTACAGCCCTGACAAGCTCTTCCGGATCGATGGGCTTGAGCAGGTAATCCAGGGCGCTGTACTTGATCGCCTTGATAGCAAACTGATCGAAAGCAGTAGTAAATATGATCTCGAAATTGATGCTGTCAAGCTCCTCCAGCATCCTGAAACCGCTGCCATCAGGCATTTGAATATCCAGGAAAATCACATCAGGCTGATGCTCCCTGAGAACCTCCAGTCCTCCACGATAGCTTTCTGCTTCAGCAATGATGCTGACATTCTTGCAATAACGATCGATCATACCATTCAGGGTTTCCCTGGAGTGTTTTTCGTCTTCGATGATGATGCCCCTGATCATAGTTTAGCGAATTAGTAAATACCGGGCCGATTGTTTGGTAAAGTTATGATTTGTTTCTCATAGCAACAAACAAAGCTATGGATATTTGAATTAAGATACCCTAATCATCAATATACAGGATGTTGATCTCTACACGCGTTCCTGCCGGATCTCCCTTTTCGTCAAGGAGATCGATCACCTTCACGGCAAACTTTTCCTTGTTCTGCTTGTTCAGGATCTCCAGGCGCTCCCTGGTGATGAGCATGCCCCTCGACTTGCGTTTGATGCCGGAAGATTCCCTGATCTCTTCTGCCTTCTTGCGTCCAACGCCATTATCCTCGACGATGCAGTAGATGAAGTTTTTCTGGAGCTGAAGCTCAAGCTTAATGTGGCCGGGCTCAGCGCTGTGAACCATACCATGCAAAATGGCATTCTCAACAAAGGGCTGGATGATCATGGGCGGGATCTCCATGAATTCATCATCGATGTCTTTATCTACCTCAATGGTGTAATCAAATTTATTATCGAAACGCAATCGCTCGATATCCATATAATGCTTCACTGCTTTCAGCTCATCCTTCACCGGTATGCTTGACTCCCGGGAATTGGTGAGGATGAGGCGCATCAACTGTGAGAATTTCGACAGGTAATGGATGGCCTTATCGGTATTGTTCCCAATCACGAAACTTTGGATGGCATTGAGAGAGTTGAAGATGAAGTGCGGGTTCATCTGCAGCTGCAGTGTTTTCTGTTGAACATCGAAAAGCTCTTTCTCTATTTCAAGTACCTTTTTCTCTACTTCATGCTTGCGCTTGATCATCCTGATCCGCCAGTAGATAAACGACCACAGGAGCGCGAATATCAGTGCGCCGAAGATCAGCCTGAAAATAAGGGTATCCCACCAGGGGGGAAGGATTATGATGTGGAGCGAGGTGCCGGTATCATTCCAGATGCCGTCATTGTTGGAGCCGATCACCCGAAACACATAACTGCCGGGCGATACCCTGGTATATTCTGCAAGCCTGCGGTTAGCATCACGGAAATTCCAATCTTCATCGTAGTTCTCCAACATATATGCATACTTGTTCTTGGCAGGATTGGTAAAGTCCAGAGCCGAAAATTCGATGGAGAAGAAATTGTCGTCATAGTTCAGCCTGATGCTGTCACCGTCGCAAAAATCTCTCTTTACAGCTTCGTTCAGTTTTTTGAAAGAAGTGATCACGATGCGCGGTGCCTGCTCATTCAGGGCAATCTCCTCCGGAAAAAAGCTGTTGAATCCATCCATCCCGCCAAAAAACATTTCCCCATCATCGGCATGGAACCATGCTCCTCCGTTGAACTCATTTCCCTGCAAACCGTCATTAATATCGTAATTAACAAATTCCCCACTGGCAGGATTAAATTTTGACATGCCCCAGTTGGTTGTCAGCCAGAGGTTTCCGTTTCGGTCTTCCAGGGTGATATACACCACATTATTGGGAAGCCCGTTTTGTTCGTCCAGGTGAAGGAAACGTTCGCGGAGCGGATCAAAATGGTTGAGCCCGCCTCCCATGGTGCCAACCCAGAAATTGCCTTTACTGTCCTCCTGTATACCGAAAACAGCATTAGCGCTTATACTGAGAGGATCGTCCGGGTCATGAGTATAGGAAACGAAAGCATCCCTCCCGGGATCATAGCGGTTCAGCCCGTTGTTGGTTCCAAACCACTTTACATGATCCTTGTCTTCATAAATGATCCATATCCTGTTGTTGGAAATGCTCGTGGTATCCCTTGGATCATGTGCCCAGGAACGCATCTCCATTGTATCAGGATGAAAAGCATTTACCCCCCTGCCGGAACCTACCCAGATATAACCCTGGTAGTCTTCCATTACCCAGAGGAGGTTGTTGTCGTTGAGGGAGTTGGGATCATAGGGTGAGGCAGTAAGTTGAGTGTACTCTCCGGTGGAGGGCACATACTTGAAAAGGCCATCGCTGTCGGTGGCTATCCAGATGTTTCCCAGGTGGTCTTTTTGCATAGATCGAATGCGAACATCTGCGATATCGGTATAGGGGTCGATCATATAATGCAATCTGCTGTATCGGCCACTTCTCCGGTCGAGTATATTCACACCCTTGCCGGTGCCCAGCCAGATCAAGCCGTCATCATCCTTAAAAACGCTATGGATCACATTGTCGCTCAGCGAGTATGGGTCGTCAGGGTCTCTGTGGTAATAGTTGAATTTGCTCAGGCCCAGGTGTACCTTGTTCACCCCTTTGTAGGTCCCAACCCAGACGGATCCCATATCATCTTCATAAATGCAGTTCACATCATTATTGCTCAGGCTGGTGCTCTTCCCCGAATGCCGGTAATGGCTAAAGCTCCCCTGCTGCCTGTCGAAGGTGTTGAGCTTGTCCTTGGTCCCTACCCAGAAAATTCCCCGTGAGTCTTCGAAGATGGCTTTCACCTGATTATTGCTCAGGCTCTCCGGACTGTCATGCTCATGAAAAAAACGCCTGAAGCCTTCGTGCTCGCCAAGGTAAAGGTTGAGTCCGAATTGTGTCCCAACCCACAAGCGTCCGTTACGGTCTTCATAAATGTCATTGATGGCATTACTGCTGATACTGCTTTCATCGTACGCGGAGTGGAAGTAGGGTGTGAAGAGCTGGGTCGAATCATCAAATTTTAATAGGCCGAAGCGGGTGGCGATCCATAGGAAACCGGAGCGGTCCTGCATTACTTTGTTGATCCAGTTGGTACGTATACTGTCTACATCTGAAAAATTGAAACTGAAACGTTTGTAAGCATGGTTTTTTTTGTCGTAGCGGTTTAGTCCCTGTACCGTGCTGATCCATAAATAGCCTCTCCGGTCCTGGAAAATATGGTTGATAGTATTATTGCTAAGGCTGTTACTTTCACCGGGGATATTCTTGATAACGCTAAAGGTTTTTGTTTCCCGCTCAAAGCGGTTCAGCCCATCCTGTGTTCCCGCCCAGATCACACCTTCATCGTCCTCGAGCAGTGTGTTGATGGTGGGATTGCTCATTTCATCCAGCTTGTTGTAGATGATAAAGTCGTAGCCATCATAGCGGTTCAGGCCATCCCAGGTACCAAACCACATATAACCCTGGCTGTCCTGGATAATGGTGTTCACCATATTCTGGCTGAGCCCCTTAACACGTTTGATGTTTTCAGTCTTAAGGTTTTCGAAACTGACCTCATATGCTTCCTGGGCAATACTGCCTGATACAATGTGCAGGAGCGAGAGAAAAACTATGAAGAAAGAAAGGTATGTGTGTTTAATTGCCATCGCAGGATTTGGATCTTTTTCGTTTGAAGGTTCGGTTTACCCATGAATCCTTCCGGTTAACATTCGTCTTTTTTCCCCGCTTCCTGGATTTTTTCATCATCTTCTGGGTGTTCACATGCTGGATATCGTAATGGTGCTGTAGGTATTCATCCACCATCTTTTGATTTTCCTTTTTCATCTGTTTCTCCATCTTATAGGCCTGCTTCTGAGCCGGTGACTTCCTTGTCCGGCACGACAGCATTGCAGCAGCACCGGCAAAGAGAAAGATGAAGAAAATTACCCTGAATTTCATTTATCTGACGACTAAAATCTACCACTAAGTTAGTATTTTGCCCGGAACGCATGCCCCCTACAGCTAAAAGAGGAAATATTATTACTATTTTTGCGTTCGCAATTATCAAGTGTTACAAGGAATTATGAGGAGCAGAAGAATTTTATCACAATTAGTGCTTGCCTTCTTTATCGCGGGGTTGATTTTCAGTGCCTGCAAAAAGAATGGTGATGACCCCAACAGCGATATCCCCTATGCCCATATCAATGTGGTGATCAATCCAAATTCGACATTATACCAGGAGCTTAATATTGTAAGTGGCTGGATGTACTATCCCTATGTAAACGCACCCAGCCGTGGGCTGATCATATACAGGCTTACCCAGGATCAGTTTCTTGCGTATGAGCGTACGCCACCGGTAAATTCCAATTCATGTTGTGATCCGAATAGCGGGCTGTGTACTTACCTGGTCGTTGGCGATTATTATCCTTTCGTTTATGATACCTGCTCTGATATGTCATACCAGATCATCGACGGATCACCGATCTCTCCGGCCACAATACCCTTGAAACAATACATGACATCATATGATGGCATGAACCTGTATATAAACAACTAGGATTAGCGTCCTGCATAAGTTCGATGCGACCCGTTTACAAATCGAAATACACCCGTTGGCTGCTTGCCCTAATATTGCTTGTTACCTTTCTCGTCTACCTGCCTTCTCTGCAGAATGGATTTACTAACTGGGATGACCTCGAGCAGGTTGTGGATAATAAGGACGTTAAGACCCTGGGAATCACTGGTACAAAAAGCATTTTCAGTTCTTTTTAT
>RCNC010003466.1_pt1 | contig 10300 bp, 5 predicted proteins | sample 2041301 | NCBI WGS metagenome assembly RCNC01 (sample SAMN09708231, study PRJNA481090) | Marine sediment metagenome, whole genome shotgun sequencing project. | biome: marine sediment; feature: ocean; material: sediment; isolation source: Sewage treatment plant 13A marine sediment (STP13A) ... | reverse complement strand
GCCTTCAACTTCCCGGTAGCCGTCTGGGCCTGGAATTCTGCTCTCGCTGCTGTTTGCGGTGATTCGACCCTCTGGAAGCCAGCTTCCAAGACCCCCCTGACGGCGATCGCGGTGACCAAGATCGCAGTTGAAGTTTGCAGAGCCAACGATGTCGATCCAGCGATTTTCTCCCTCGTGGTTGGGAAGGGGTCCACCGTTGGAGACCGTCTTCTTCACGACCGAAAGATCCCCCTGGTTTCGGCTACAGGGAGTTGCGAAGTGGGTCGACGGGTGGCTGAGGTGGTCAATGGACGGTTGGCAGCGACAATTCTGGAGCTGGGTGGAAACAACGCCATCGTTGTTACCCCCTCCGCCAACATGGATTTGGTTCTTCCCGCAATCCTCTTCGGGGCGGTTGGGACGGCCGGGCAGCGGTGCACCTCCACCCGCAGGATCATTGTCCATTCGTCCATGAAGAAAGCCCTCCTGGACCGCCTCATTCCCGCCTACCGGTCTATCCGTATCGGTGATCCTCTGGACCGGGGCACCGTCATGGGTCCCGTCGTAAATGCTCAGGCTGTCCTTGACCTCGAACATGCCATGGCGAAGGTCGTGGAGGCCGGAGGCAAGATCCTCTACGGCGGAGAGCGGCTTGAGGGGGACGCCTATCCGGGCGGCCTCTACATCACACCCTGTATCGCCGAGGCGGAGAACCATTGGCAAATTGTCCAGGATGAGACCTTCGCGCCCATTCTCTACATCATGACCTATGGGAACGCCGACTCCTCCCCGGCTGAAGCCGTGGACGAGATCGAGGAGGCCATCGCCATCCACAACGGAGTACCCCAAGGCCTTTCCTCCTCCATCTTCACGGAGAACTACCGAGAGGCCGAGACCTTCCTATCCCATCGAGGTAGCGATTGTGGTATCGCCAACGTGAACATCGGCACCAGCGGTGCTGAAATCGGCGGGGCCTTCGGCGGAGAAAAGGACACTGGTGGCGGTCGGGAGTCAGGGTCCGACGCGTGGAAAACCTACATGCGTCGGCAAACCAACACCCTTAATTGGAGTACCGAGTTGCCGTTGGCTCAGGGTATCAAGTTCGGCGCAGACTGATCGCCGACGGACAGGTTCATACGCGGTGCCAATGGACAAAGGGCCCTCCCCGAAACGGAGAGGGCCCTTTCTCTCTTTCCCCTGGATTAATAACCAGAAGATATGAGGGTGTTTTTTCCTCAGGCGTCTTTCTGTTTGGCGTAGTAACCCATGAGCCCCAGAATCAGGACGATCGTGGCTGCAGCCAGAAGCATGGACGCCCAATCCGGAATGTTGGGCGGAAAGCCGGCGATAGGCTCGCCTCGCCTCACGGCGACCACCCAGACCGCCAGAATTACACCTGTAAGTCCGCCTCCCCCCACCAGGCCCGATCCGAATAGGACCCCTTTCTCCCGCCGCCTCTCTTTGGTTTCCGGATCTTGGTTCCGGCCCAGGTACCACCGCAGGAGGCCTCCACAGAAGACCGCTCCCATCGTGGAGAGAGGGAGATAGACTCCAACCGCGAAGGCAAGGGTGGGGATCTTGAACAGAGCTGCGACGCCGGCGATGCCTACGCCGATCAGGATCAAACCCCACGGAAGGCTTTGATCCAGGACGCCGTCGATGACCAGCTTCATCAAGACCGCTTGAGGTGCAGGGAGCTCTTCGCCGCCCAGGCCCCCCGGGGTCCCCTGATTCAAAACGATGATCACAAGACAGACAAACCCCGCCGAAGTGATCACACCTATGAGTTCACCAATCTGCTGTTTGTAGGGAGTGGCTCCCAGGATATAGCCCGTCTTGAGATCCTGGGACGTATCCCCGGCGATGGAGGCTGCGATACAGACCGCCGTGCCAACCATAAGGGCCGAGGCCTTCCCCATCATGTCCGTCCACCCCATGAGGTAAAAAACCATGGAGGTTCCCAAGAGAGTCGCGATGGTCATTCCCGAGGTCGGGTTCGAGGTGACTCCTACCAATCCCACGATCCTTGAGCTGACCGTCACGAAGAAGAAAGCAAAAACCCCAATACAGAGAGCCGCCACAGCTCGGGCCGAGAAGGACTCCAAGTACCCGAGAAGGCCGGGGGTAGCAGCCAGGACCAAAAGGATGATCCCGAGGAAGATTCCCACGGTCTTGAAACTGAGATCGTGGTCGGTTCGATCCACTTCAGCCACGGCGCTCCCAACCCGCTTGGAAAGCTGGCCCAGGCCGAGTTTGAAGGATTCCACCATGGTCGGGATCGATTTGATCAGCGTTATGATCCCTGCCGTGGCTACTGCCCCGGCTCCGATGTACCGGATATAGCGGTCCCAGATCTCAGACGACGACATGTCCCGGATGAGCTTTTCCGTCTCGGGGAAGACGGGGTCCACCAGGCCCTGCCCCCAGAGGTTGATGAGAGGAATGATGATGATCGAGGACAGAGCGCCTCCGGCCACCATGACCGTGGCGATCCGGATGCCCAGGATATAACCCACCCCCAGGAGCGGCGCGTTCACCTTTGCCGAGAGGCTCGCCTTAAAGGGAAGGTCTACCACCCAGGCGGACTTCACGAATTTGAAACCCTGGGTCAGGAGCTGGAATAACATCCCCGCGCCGATTCCCCAGAACACTCCCTGGGCCTGCTTCCCACCACCCTCCGCTGCCACCAGGACCTCGGCACAGGCCATCCCTTCCGGATAGGGCAGGGTGCCGTGCTCCCGCTTGATGAGATACCGTCGGAGGGGGATCATGAAGAGCACACCGATGAGCCCACCCGCCATGGCCAAAAGTGTGATTTGGCTCCAGGCTGGGTTCATGCCCCAGATGAACAATGCCGGAATCGTGAAGAGCACCCCTGATGCCACCGAGGAACTGGCTGAACCCACCGTCTGGGAAATGTTGGATTCCAGAATCGAGTGCTTGGCACCCATGGCGGTAAAGACCCTGAAGCTCACCACGGTGAGAACGGCTACCGGAATGGAGGTGCTGATGGTGAGGCCGGCCATGAGGCCGAGGTAGGTATTCGCGGCGCCAAAAATGATTCCCAGGATGATCCCGGTAATGACCGCTTTCCAGGTAAACTCGGTAAGGGTTTCCCCGTAGGTCAGGGGGACGAAGGACTCCCCTTCCTTTAGTTCGTAGGCCGTCGGGGGGAGTTTTCGAGGGCTAGGGGCTCCGGATTCGGTGCTCATGGTCCTCTCGGGGATCGGGTAAAGGAGTGACCTCTGGGATTTCCTGAAGGCCACCGAATCCGATAGAATGCACAGGGCGGCCTCGATCCTGCAACAGCGGAGTTCCATGTCCTCAGGAATTATCTTCGATGTAAAGCGGTTCGCCCTACACGACGGACCCGGACTCAGAACCACGGTTTTCCTCAAGGGTTGCCCACTGTCCTGCCTCGGATGTCACAATCCGGAAGGGCAGGCCGTGGGTCCCCAGCTCCTCTTTCGGCCGGCCCGTTGTACAGAGTGCGGAGACTGCGTCCCTGCTTGCCCTCAGGCCGCTATTTCCCTGGCTGAGGGGGGAATCGAGGTTAACAGGGACCGGTGCGAGTTGACGGGAGCCTGCGTCGAGGCCTGCCTTCCCGGCGCACTGGAGTTGATGGGAAATCGCAAGACGGCGAAGGAGGTTCTGGAACTCCTCGAGGCGGACAGAATCTACTTTGACGAGTCAGGTGGGGGAGTGACCTTCTCCGGAGGGGAGCCTTTTTCCCAACCCGACTTTCTTCGGGAACTCCTGGCGGGCTGCCGGGAGCGGGAACTGCCGGTGGTACTGGACACCTGCGGACACGTGGAGCCTGGTCTCTTCCAGGAACTGGCTCCTCTGGCCAGCTATCTGCTCATGGACCTGAAGTTGATGGATGAGGAGAGGCATGAGGCTTTTACCGGGGTCCATAACCGTTGGATTCTCGAGAACATCGAATGGGCCGGGGGCGAGTTCAGGAGAGAAGAACCAGGGGCCCGGCTAACGGTGAGAATCCCACTGATACCCGGAGTGAATGATGACCAGGAAAACCTTCGAACCACATCAAGGTTCGTCGCGGGTTTGCCTTCGCGTCCAAGAGTGGATTTGTTACCCTACCACCGGTTGGGCGTAGACAAGTATCATCGTCTTGGGCGGACGTACCAACTTCCTGATGTCGATCCGCCCGGGCAGGAAGATGTCCTTGTGGCTGCCCGGCTTTTGGAAGAAGCCGGTTTGCACGTAACGATTCGGGGAGAGCACCATGGCCATGAATGATCGGGTCGCCCGCCTTCGGCAGGAGAGCCTCGACACGCCGGTTACCCTCTCGGCAGAACGGGGCGAGTTGCTGACCGATTTCTGTTCCAGGGAACACCGGCTGGTTTCCACCCCCGTCCGAAGGGCCCTCGCATTTCGGTACCTCATGGAAGAGAAGGAGATCTATTTCGGGGACGGGGAGCTCATTGTTGGGGAGCGAGGACCTTCCCCCAAGGCGGCGCCGACCTTCCCTGAGGTTTGTTGCCATACGTTGGAGGACCTGGTCGCGCTGGATACCCGGGAGAAGATCGCTTTCGCTGTTTCCGATTCCACGAAGGCGGTCTTTAAGGAGAAAATCTCGCCCTACTGGGGGGGACGCACCATTCGGGACCTCATCATGCGGGAAATGACCCCGGAGTGGAAAGCAGCATATGAAGCCGGAGTCTTTACCGAGTTCATGGAGCAGAGGGCCCCAGGCCACACGGTTTTGGATGACAAGATCTACCGGAAGGGGTTCCTGGACCTCATTGCCGAGATTCAAGATGCCCTGGATGCCCTGGATTTCCTCAACGACCCAGAGGCCTACCGGAAACAGGAACAGCTGAGGGCCATGGAGATCGCTGCTGAGGCCCTCATCAGGTACGCCCAGAGGAACGCCCTGAAGGCCCGGGAGTTGGCTGAGACGGAAGGGGATCCCTCCCGCCGGTCTGAGCTCCTTCGTATCGCCCAGGTCTGTGAACACGTTCCGGCCCACCCTCCCAGAGACTTCTGGGAGGCGATTCAGGCCTATTGGTTTGTCCATGTTGGTGTCATTTCGGAGCTGAATACCTGGGACGCCTTCAACCCCGGCCATCTGGACCACCATCTCGAACCCTTCTATCAGCGAGAGCTTTCGGAAGGAACCCTCACCAAAGAGGAGGCCCAGGAACTCCTCCAGTGTCTCTGGGTGAAGTTCAACAACCATCCTGCTCCTCCGAAGGTCGGAATCACGGCCGAGGAGAGCGCGACCTATACGGATTTTGCCCAGATCAATACGGGTGGGGTCCGCCCGGACGGGTCAGACGCGGTGAGCGATGTCACCTATCTGATTTTGGACGTGATCGAGGAGATGCGTTTGCTTCAGCCCAGCTCCTCCGTCCAGTTGAGCCGGAGGAACCCTGATCGCTTCCTTCGGAGGGCAGGGCGAATCATCGCTACGGGCTTTGGACAGCCTTCCATCTTCAACTCGGACCTCATCGTCCAGGAGTTGGTACGGCAGGGCAAGACCCTTCAGGATGCCCGTGAAGGGGGGTCCTCCGGCTGTGTGGAGGTCGGAGCGTTCGGGAAGGAGAACTACAACCTTACCGGATACTTCAACCTCCCGAAGGTCCTGGAACTCACCCTGAACCGGGGGCGGGATCCCAAGACCGGGGAGAGAGTGGGGAAGGACACGGGAGATCCCAATGCCTGGACCTCCTACGAGGAACTGTTGGAGGCCTTCCGGTCCCAGCTGGGATACCATATAGATCTCAAGGTCCGGGGAAACAACGTCATCGAACGATTGTGGGCCGAACACATTCCGACCCCATTTCTCTCCCTCCTCATCGACGATTGCATCAGCAACGGGAAGGACTACCACGATGGGGGAGCTCGTTACAACACTTCCTACATCCAAGGCGTGGGGCTTGGGACCATGGCGGATGCCCTGGCGGCCCTCAAATGTCATGTGTTCGAAAAGGGGAGCCTCTCCATGGGGGACCTCCTGAAGGCCCTCGATTCGGATTTTGAGGGAGCGGAGAAGATTCGCCTCCTGCTTCTGGAGCGGAGTCCCAAGTTCGGGAACGACGATGATTTTGCGGATGAGGTAATGCGGGATGTTTTCGAGGCCTACTTCGACGCGGTGGACGGACGCCCGAATACGAAGGGTGGTAAATACAGAATCAACCTGCTTCCCACCACGGTTCACGTCTACTTCGGCTCCAAGGTGAACGCCCTCCCCGACGGCAGGAAAGCGGGTACGCCCCTTTCTGAAGGGATCTCTCCGGTTCAGGGAATGGATAGAAATGGACCGACGGCAGTGTTGAAATCGGCTGCCAAGATGGACCATGTGAGGACCGGAGGCACCCTTCTGAACCAGAAGCTCACTCCCGGCCTCCTGGAAACGGAAGACGGGATGAACAAATGGGTGCATCTCGTCCGAAGCTACTTCCGTATGGACGGCCACCATATCCAGTTCAACGTGGTGGACGTAGAAACACTCCGGGCGGCCCAGGCCGAGCCGGACCAGTACCGGGATCTGATCGTCAGGGTCGCAGGCTACTCGGACTATTTCTGTGATCTTGGAAAGACTCTGCAGGATGAGATCATCCACCGGACCGAGCACGGGGAGATCTGAAGAGGAATCACTCGACACCAGAAGCGGTCCAGTCATTTCGGGCCGCTTTCTTTTTTCGGAATGGAGAGAAGCAGACGAATGCCGTCCAATGAGATAAACACCCATCAGATCCAGTGGGGGCTGGTGATTCACGGTGGTGTCGGGGTTCTCCCTGAAGCCGAACTGACGCCCGAGCTCGAGGTTGCCTACCGAGAAACCCTGTCCGAGTCCCTTTCGGAGGGATATCAGGCTCTTCGCCAGGGCGGCACTTCAGCTGATGCAATCGTGGAATCCATTCAGGTCATGGAGGACTCGGTCCTTTTTAATGCAGGACGTGGGTCAAACTTCACCACGGATGGGGTGGTTTCCATGGATGCCTCCATCATGGCCGGAAACACGCTGGAAGCTGGGGCCGCAGCCGGGGTGTCCACCGTGCGAAACCCCATCCGGCTGGCCCGAGCCATCATGGAGGATTGCCCTCACGTGATGTTGTCGGCTTCCGGGGCGGAGACCTTCGCCAGGGACGCCGGGTTGGCTATGGAGGACGAGGACTACTTCTTCACCCAGCGCCGTTGGGACGACCTTCAGGATGCCAAAACCCGGGAAGCTCAGGGTGTGGCCCGCCCGAACACGGTAGATGTGTCCAGCGGTCCCTTGAATGCTGACGGGGGCGGAACCGATGAAGGTCCAGTCTCGGATGATCTCCTGAAATCAGAATCCGGAACCGTTGGCGCTGTGGCTCTGGATTCGGCAGGGACCCTCGTGGCCGGGACCTCTACCGGAGGCTCCGCCAATAAGAAGTGGGGGCGGATCGGTGATTCCCCAGTCATCGCAGCCGGGACCTACGCGGGATCCCACTGTGGAGTGTCCTGCACCGGATGGGGTGAATACTTCATTCGCCACGCCGTGGCATACGACATCCAGGCCCGGATGGTTTACCTGGGGTTATCCCTGAGGGAGGCTACTCGGCAGGTGATCCTCGGCACCCTGGAGAGCCATCGGAAGGGTCTGGGTGGTGTCGTCGCCATGGACATAGAGGGAAATATCGAGATGTGCTATAACACCCAGGGAATGTACCGGGGCTGGGTGGATGAGAACGGTCGGATCGAGGTGGCCATCTTCTGAGACCGGGGCCGGTCCGGGGGTGACAAAAGGGCACATGGATTTGGGGCGGGATGTCCCGAATCCTATCCCTTGCCGTCCTCCCCTTCACCCTCTCGGGATCCCCCGAGGCCCCTTCTACCGAAGGCTAGTTCCTCCACCACCACAGCCCACACCATGTGGCCGGTGATATTTACGGTGGATCTGAACATGTCCGGGATCCTGTCGATCCCGAAAAGAATGGCCAAACCCGCCGCCGGCACTCCCATCGCGTCCAAGGCCGGAGCCAGGGTGACAACGGAGGCGCTGGGGACCGGGGCCACCGTAAGGGCGACCAGGAACACCGCAATGAAGAGGGCGCCGATGCCGGCCACCGGCAGGGGTACACCGTAGAGGGCCGCCAAAAAGACGACCGAGGCTGACTGGAAGAGGGCGCTCCCTGGTTTGTTGAGTGGGGCTAGGAGGGAGAGGATCAGAGGGTAGGATTCCCTGGATAGTTTTAGATTGGAATCCGCTTCCTCCAGCATCACCGGCAGTGAAGCCAGGGAACTCGTCGAACCAAACCCGATGGCGGACGTCCCCAAGGTGCTCTTATGGAAGAACCTCGGATCCATCTTTCCCAGGATCTTCACGGCAGGCAGGTAAATGAGGACCCACTGGATCGCCAGGCAGAGGATGACCGTGATAAGGAATACCCCCAGGCTTTGGATCAGAGCCCAGCCTGTCTCGGCGGTGATTGGCGCAACAAGGGCGAACACCCCCAGCGGCGCTGTCCAGAGAATCCAATGGACCAGCCGAATCAGGGCGTCGGAAACGGTTTCGGCCACGTCGAACAACCCCTTTTTCGCTGCCGGGGCGATGGGGATGGTGGCGGCCCCGAAAAGAACCGTAAATACCAGAACCGAGAGGAGGGACCCGCTTGCGGCGGCCTCAAAGGGGTTCGAGGGAACCAATCCGACGAAGAAGTCCAGTAGGGTAGGGAGTTCCGATGCCACCACTTCTTCCGGGATCGGTAAGGTCGCTACGGGAAAAAGGCGAAGCCCCAGCATCATTCCGAATGCACCCAGGAGGATAGCCGGGACGTAACTGAGCCACACCAGACCAAGGGCGTACCCACCGAGTTTTCCGAGCTTTCTTGCGTCTCCCAGGCGCCCAACGGCCAGAAACACCACTACCATGACCAGAGGAATCACCACCATTCGGATTGCGTTCACGAACAGGGTGCCTACCGGTCGGAAGGCGGTTGCGATCCTGATGAGAGTGTCCGAACCTGTTACTGCGGCCAGGAGCCCCAGAGTTAGGCCGGCGAGTAAACCAATCGCCATGGCCCGGTGGTTGACACTCTCGGTTGATTTGGCCTGAGTCACAGCCGACCTCCGGAAATGTGAAGGAGTCAGGAATTCGGCCGAAGGTAGCTGTTGGTTTTCCTTCTTTGCAAACCGGGAAGGACTCCCGGCCCACGTTCGTAGGAGTCAAAGCAGTGGTGATGGTGCCTTTTTGGAGTTCATCAAGGAGAACCCCATGTCCCGATCTTCCCGCTGGGCCCTCGGGAGCCTCCTCTTCTTCCTGCTTATGGTGATTCTCCCTTCCAGCTTGTCTGGCCAGGAGGCCCCCGTAGGGGCCGACCGATGGAACCGGGCTGCTCTGGAATGGATCGGCCTCTTAAACCAGGGGGCTTTCTCCGAGGCGGGGGCAAGGGTGGACCCGGCGGTGCCAGCTGGAGCCATGGGAACTGAGGAATTGACGACGCTCTGGGCTCAGATCACCGCCCAGCTCGGAGAACTCCGGTCGGTGGAGGCTGGGGCCGTGGTGGAGCAGGGTGAATACCACCTGGCGGACCTTCCGGCGGAGTTTGCGAACCAGACCTTGGTTCTCCGTGTGGTTCTGACCGAGTCTTTGATGGTTTCCGGGTTCTTCATCAGACCTTCCGAACCGGCCCTATACGACCCCCCGACCTACGTAGATGAGAGCGCCTTCGACGAAATCGAGCTTAGGGTGGGGGCCGAGCCTTGGGTGCTTCCGGGGGTTTTGACCCTTCCGAAGGGGGCTGGCCCCTTTCCGGCGGTGATCCTGGTCCATGGCTCAGGCCCTAATGACCGGGATGAGACCATTGGCGGGAACAGACCCTTTCGTGATTTGGCCTGGGGGCTGGCCTCCGAAGGCATAGCCGTCCTCCGGTACGACAAACGGACCAATGTGCATGGAACTTCTCTTCCGTCGGACATCGGCTTGGATGACGAGGTGATCATCGACGCCCTGGCGGCCCTGGACCTGGCTCGAGCCCAGGAGGGGGTCGACCCTGAGAGGGTGTTTCTCCTGGGACATTCCCTTGGTGGCATCCTAGCCCCCAGAATCGGAGGCCGAGATGGGAGGGTCACCGGAGTCCTGGTGCTCGCAGCCCCTGCCCGGCCCTTCTTCGAGGTACTCCGGGGACAACTGGAATACATTGGGTCTCTCGAGCCCGACCCGAACTCGGCGGCCCGGGCCCAAATCGACTCCCTCATCTCGACGGTGGCCCAGGTGGAGAGGGGTGGGGGGCCGGAAGATCGGGCGGTCCTGGGCGCCCCCCCGCCGTACTGGCGGGAACTGGCCGGGGTCAATCCTGTGGAAGACGCAAAGGCGGTTTCA
>RCNC010003465.1_pt1 | contig 10301 bp, 10 predicted proteins | sample 2041301 | NCBI WGS metagenome assembly RCNC01 (sample SAMN09708231, study PRJNA481090) | Marine sediment metagenome, whole genome shotgun sequencing project. | biome: marine sediment; feature: ocean; material: sediment; isolation source: Sewage treatment plant 13A marine sediment (STP13A) ... | reverse complement strand
TAATACATATTCCCAATTTAATATTTAATTATAAAATTTTGTTTGGAAAGCTCCTTTTTAAAAAATACTATGCCCATGCGAAATAAGTCAATACTCACTTTCACTTCCTTCGACTTTATAATTTCTTGCCAAACTAGCTCCATTTCATCTGACCAATGGATATCGTCAAAAATAAATATTGAATCATTATGAGATTTCTTCAAACATTGACTAAAATAATCCCATGTTGCATCAAAACTGTGGTTACCATCAAAATATACAAGATCAACGGAATCAATTTCATTTAATACGCTGGGTAAGGTAAACTCAAACAGGCCTTCAATTAATCTGATATTATCTTTCCGTAGTAACTTAAAATTGCTTTCTGCTACTCTTGCAAGTGGCTCTGCTCCTTCCAGGGTAATTACTCGGCCAATATTTGGACCTGATAGGTAGAATGTACCTATACCCAGGGAAGTTCCAAGTTCAATTATTGATAAAGGTTTGTATTTTTCTACCATATTGTACAGAACCCTTCCAAATTTATAAGGTGTAGAAGAATACCTCGCAATATTTGAAATTTCCCGGGTGAGTCCTAAACTATTTGTGGAACCTGCACCTGGATCCTCATAGGATAACAGTTCCTCATTCTTCAGGAGTTCATTCCTAAGTTTTTTTACTTCAACAAAAGTCCGGTTTTCATCATGTTTATCTAATACGGAAGTAATAAAATCATATACAAAGGGTGAATGAATACCATGACCATGACTGTGTTTTGCAAATAATGCATATTTAAGTGCACGTTCTGCCTTATGAAAATAATCCGAAAACTTCATCTAATATTCAATTTGCAATAAAAACCGAGTCTGAAGATTTATCAATAAAAAACAAGGATTAGAAAAAATTATACTGTCAGGATATATTTCTTTGGAAAGATAATCTAATTTTGTTTATTCCTCTTTAGTATATTAAGCTTATTATGTCGGATGTTTTTCAGCAAGATATTAAATTTTTAGCAGGAGTTGGACCAAAACGTGCTGACTTACTGAATGCTGAGCTGGGTATTTATACTCAAGGAGATTTAATCACCTACTTCCCCTATAAGTACATTGACAGGAGTAAATTTTATACAACCAAAGAGGTCCGAAGTGATCAGGCTTATATTCAGTTGCGAGGAAACATTGAAAATTTCAGGATGGAGGGTGGTGGAAGAAAAAAAAGGCTTGTAGCTGATTTTTTTGATGATGCTGGAAGAATTCAACTCCTTTGGTTTCATGGAGCGAAATGGATTAAAGACAGCATCAATATTGAGAAAACATATATTGTTTTCGGGAAACCAAGCATTTATCAGGGTAAAATTAATTTAATTCACCCCGATATTGAGGTGGAGGAGCAACACCAGGGAAGAATCTCTACCTCTTTGCAAGCTCTGTACAATACTTCGGAAAATCTCAAAAAAAACTACATCAATTCCAAAGTAATACAAAAGCTTCAAAATAGTCTGTTAAGTAAAATCAAAGAGGACATTTCGGAAACATTGCCATCCTACCTGTTAAAGAAATTAAACCTGATCTCAAGAAAAGATGCACTGATAAATATCCATTTTCCAAAAAATCCAGATTTACTTTCAAAAGCAACCCTCCGGCTAAAATTTGAAGAGTTGTTTTACATCCAGTTAAACCTTTTAAATCAGAAAGAGAATAGAAAAGCAAAGTCAAAAGGATTTGTCTTTTCAAAAGTGGGTGAAAATTTAAACAACTTTTATCATCAAAAACTTCATTTTGAATTAACCAACGCCCAAAAACGTGTCATAAAAGACATCCGAAGTGACCTGGGGTCTGGGAAACAGATGAACCGCTTACTGCAGGGGGATGTTGGTAGTGGAAAAACGCTGGTGGCTTTAATGACCATGCTAATTTCTCTTGACAATAATTACCAGACGTGCATCATGGCTCCAACTGAGATTTTAGCAAGTCAACACTTAAAAACCATTTCTTCATTTCTTGATGGATTAAATATTAAGATTGGAATATTGACAGGTTCTACGAAAAAAGCAGAACGAAATATTCTTCATGAAAAACTTCAAAAAGGAGAATTGCAGATACTCATTGGCACTCACGCCCTGATTGAGGATACTGTTGTTTTCAAAAACCTCGGACTAGTAATTATTGATGAACAACACAGGTTTGGAGTAGCACAAAGAAGTAAGCTCTGGAAAAAAAACATTAATCCTCCACATGTTCTGGTAATGACCGCCACTCCTATTCCCCGAACACTGGCAATGACTTTATACGGAGACCTTGATGTTTCTATTATTGATGAGTTGCCCCCAGGACGTAAACTTATCAAAACACTTTTTTTCTATGATAGTCAGCGATTGAAGGTTTTTGGCTTTATGCGTAAGCAGATTGAAAAAGGGCAACAAATATTTATTGTATACCCATTAATCAAGGAATCTGAAAAAATGGACTACAAAGACCTTGAGGATGGATATGAGAGTATTTCAAGGGCATTTCCTCCACCAAAATATGCCATTAGTGTGGTACATGGAAAGATGAAGCCGGCTGAAAAAGAAACCTCTATGCAACATTTCATTGCTCACCGGACTCACATAATGGTGGCCACAACTGTAATTGAGGTGGGGGTTGATATACCCAATGCATCGGTAATGATTATTGAAAGTGCTGAAAGATTCGGACTTTCACAACTGCATCAGCTCAGGGGCCGTGTCGGACGTGGAAGTGACCAATCCTATTGCATATTAATGAGCTCAGGCAAGTTATCGGTTGATGCCCGGAGACGAATTGAAACTATGGTTCGTACAAGTGATGGTTTTGAAATTGCGGAAGTCGATTTAAAATTAAGAGGTCCTGGTGACATTGAGGGTACTCAGCAAAGTGGTATCTCTTTTGACCTTAAAATTGCCAATCTCGGACAAGATGGTCAAATTCTACAGTATGCCAGAAGCAATGCTGAAAATATCCTTGATGAAGACCCTCAACTCCAAAAAACCGAAAACCAGATTCTTGTTCGCCAACTTAAGCAAATCAGAAGATCAAATGTTAATTGGAGTGTAATAAGTTAAAATCCTCAAAGTTACTCTTTAATAAAAGCCCCAAATGCTTAAGCTTCCGATCAGGTTAGTTTTTTAAACCATTTATACTCCTTCTTAAATTCAGGTTTAAGTGGTACTACGCCCTCCGTTATTTCCTTTATTAATTTTTTCTCAAGACTATTATACATTGATTTCTCCTCTTGATCAGATAATTGATCTAAGAAATTCTTTAATGAGAGAAGCATAGTAACCTTATCATGCCATATGCCTAAAATAGTCTCCAGTTTTTTTAATAACTCAAGATGTAGCTGATGTTCTGGCTTTTTCCATTCTTCTGCCATTCTCATCTCATAAATAAAACGAATTTGCTTCAGTATTTTCCGGATTTGATGTAATTGATAATCATCCAGGTTCTCTTCCTTAAGAATTTCGTTCGCGGCATCCATTTTATCCCAAATAAACTTAAGAGCTGCCAAATGAACCTGGTTATCTTTATAACCAGGTTCAGCACTTACTAAGTTTTTCCACTCTTCCTTTTCAAGCCTGGACAGTATTTTTGCAGAATTTTCGATAAACATTTCCCAAACCAGCGGAATTTGTACATCTAGATAATCCAGGAATGTAGTATATCTGGTGGATAGTTTTATCTCATACTCTCTTGTTAAGTTTTTAAAAACCTGGAAATCACGAATTGCACCCCCAATTTTAAAAATCTTCTTAAACCCTTTCAAAGAAGATTTCAGCCAGGTTCTTTCCAAACCACTTTCTTTCAAGAACAAGTTCAATGTTCGAAGCTTCTTAAGAGCTACTCGATAGTCATGAATTGCATCTTCATCTAATGAAATCACAGCATTTCGATAATTCTCCTCAAACTTTGTAAGGTTTTCCAATAAGTATAAGCGAAATGATTGATCTTTTTTGCTCATATCCAGTCAAATTATTCAATTCATCTATTAGTTTTCATTCCGATTTTCATAAGTTGGTTGCAAACCGAAATGATAATTGTAAAAATAATGATTTGACCTGACTTTCAATATCCCAAATTTGGCTGTTCCTATCTTAAAAATAAATAATTAAACATATCAAATACGCACTATGATTATAAATGCGGAAGTATCCTCTGATAGATATATATTTATCTTATTTAAATTCAGGATAAATTACTGGTATTCGCTTAAAAGCATGTACAAAGTAGATTGATAAAAAGCAAACAGTTGTAAATTTGCCTTTTAAATTTTTCATTTGGCACAATCGCAAGAAATAGAGCACTTAGGAAAGGTTGAGCAAGTTTCTGAGGGAGTTGTAAAGGTTAGTTTTATTTCCCACTCAGCTTGTGGATCCTGTCATTCAAAGGGAGTTTGTACAGTTTCTGAGACTCAGGAAAAGCTTGTTGATATTTACAATCCAAAAGTATCTGTAAAGGTAGGTGAGCAGGTAATGGTAATCCTTAAACGGTCTCTTGGATACAAAGCACTTTTTTTGGGATATGTTCTTCCTTTGATTCTGGTTCTAGCCTTCCTTATTACGATGACAAACATACTTGGAAGTGAAGCCAAGGCAGGATTAATTTCTCTTTTAGTACTTGCTATTTATTATGTTGTACTTTACCTTACAAGGGATTCTATCAACAAACAATTCAAGTTTACTTTAAAAAAAGTTGAATAAATACATACATATATGAACTCAGTTCTTTTATTTACAATTATTACTCTGAGTACAATGGGTTTAGTGGCTGCTGTGATCCTCTATTTTGTTGCTCAGAAGTTTAAAGTGTATGAAGATCCACGAATCGATGAAGTTGAAGATGTCCTTCCGAGTGCAAACTGTGGTGGATGTGGTTTCCCTGGTTGCAGGAATTTTGCTGAAGCCCTTGTAAAGGCCGATTCCTTTGATGATTTATATTGCCCTGTGGGTGGTAATGAAGTTATGGCTCAGGCTGCCAGCATACTTGGAAAAGAAGCGGTGGAAGCCGATCCAAAAGTAGCTGTAGTGAGATGCTCAGGATCGTTTGAAAACAGACCTCGGACCAACCTTTACGATGGTGCTGCAAATTGCACAGTTGTACACAACCTGTACACTGGTGATACCGATTGCCCCTATGGTTGTTTAGGATTAGGGGAATGTGTCGATGCCTGCGATTTTGAAGCAATGTATATGGATGAGAAGACTGGATTGCCAGTTATCATTGATGATAAATGTGTGGCATGTGGAGCATGCGTTGAAGCCTGTCCTAGAAATATCATTGAATTAAGAAAGAAAAATAAAAAAGACAGGAAGATATTTGTATCCTGTATAAATGAGGATAAGGGAGGTGTAGCAAAGAAATACTGTTCTGTAGCTTGCACCGGATGTACCAAATGTTTTAAGGTTTGCCCCTTCGAAGCCATTACAATGGGTAACAATCTTGCGTTTATAGATGGTGATAAATGCAAGCTTTGTAGAAAATGTGTAGTAGAATGTCCTACAAATGCCATTCATGAGCTGAACTTCCCACCAAGAAGAGTAAAGGAAGAACCTAAAACTGAAATAGTCAAAGAAGAATCAAATTCAACTTTGGCCAAAGAAGAAAAGATTTCTGAAAAGAAAACAAAAGAATAGATTAATAACTCAAAACTATTATAGTGTTACAAACATTTCCAAAAGGAGGAGTTCACCCTGCTGAAAATAAGTTTTCAGCAGAAAAGAAAATTACAACTCTACCTTTGCCTAAAACAGTTAACATACCTCTATCCCAGCACATTGGTGCGCCGGCAGAGGTATTGGTAAAAAGGGGTGATGTAGTTAAAACAGGAGAGGTAATAGCTAAGCATAGAGGCTTCGTTTCTAGTAACATCCACTCATCTGTTTCCGGCAAGGTTCTAAAGGTTGATAAAACCCTCGACAGTTCTGGCTACAAACGAATTTCTGTTACAATTGAGGTTGATGAAGATAATTGGTTACCAGAAATTGATCGGAGCACTGACCTGAAGAAGGAAATTACAGTATCCGCTGAGGAGATTGTAAATAAGACACTTGATGCTGGTGTTGTTGGAATGGGTGGTGCAACCTTCCCTTCTCACGTGAAACTTTCAGTCCCGAGAGGAAAAAAAGCCGACCTGGTTATTTTAAATGGAGTTGAATGTGAGCCTTTCCTCACATCAGACCATAGACTTATGATGGAAAAAGGTGAAGAGATTGTAATAGGTTTACAACTAATAATGAAGGCCTTAAATGTAAAAAAAGGGATAATTGGAATTGAGAACAACAAGCCAGATGCAATTAGTCATTTAAAAAAGATTGCTGAACAATATCCTGATATATCAGTGGAAGCCTTAAAGGTAAAATACCCCCAGGGAGGTGAAAAGCAGCTTATAAAAGCTTTGACCGGAAGAGAAGTTCCATCTGGAGCTTTGCCCATTGATGTAGGTACAGTGGTACATAATGTTGGAACTGCTTTCGCCATCTACGAAGCTATTCAAAAGAATAAACCCCTAATTGAAAGGGTTGTTACAGTGACCGGCGAAGATGTAAAAAACCCTTCTAATATCATGGTTAGAGTTGGTACCCCTCTTGAGCAACTCGTTGAATCTGCAGGGGGTGTTCCGGGAAGTACCGGTAAAATAGTGAATGGTGGCCCAATGATGGGTAAAGCTCTGAACTCTTTAGATGTTCCGGTTACAAAGGGAACTTCTGGTGTTTTATTATTCCCTGAAACTGAAAGCAAGAGAAAACCTATCGGCCCTTGTATCCGATGTGCTAAATGTATATCAGTATGTCCAATGGGACTTGAGCCCTACCTTTTAATGACTTTAACGGAAAAAGAAATGTTGGACAGAGTGGAAACTGAAAAAGCACTCGACTGCATTGAATGTGGTTCCTGTAGTTATATCTGCCCTGCCAATAGACCCTTATTAGATTATATTCGATTGGGAAAGCTTAAAGTAAGTCAGATAATTAGAAACAGAAAATAGATATTGAAAATATTATAATATGAATAATCTTATAACTGTAGCTCCATCGCCACATGTGCATAGCTCAGACTCAACAAAAAAGTTAATGACCGGTGTGTTGATTGCTCTGGCACCTGCCTTTTTTGTTTCTGTCTGGATGTTCGGCTGGAGTGCACTAATTGTAACTGCAGTGGCAGTTCTTTCATGTGTATTGTTCGAATACCTCATTCAGAAATATTTGTTAAAAAAGGAAATATCAATTTCTGATGGTTCGGCTATTGTAACAGGGGTATTACTGGCCTTTTGTTTGCCGGTAAATATCCCTCTCTGGCAGATTGTTATTGGAAGTCTTGTTGCTATTGGTGTAGGTAAAATGACTTTTGGTGGACTTGGAAACAATCCTTTCAACCCGGCACTGGTGGGTAGAGTTTTCCTATTCATTTCTTTCCCGGTTCAGATGACAAGCTGGCCTGTTCCCCAGGGATTCAAAACATCATTAACCGATGCTATTACCGGGTCAACTCCCCTGGGAATAATAAAAGAAGGTGTCAGGAATTCTGAAAGCATGGATGTAATAATGCAAAATGTCCCCTCGAATATGGAAATGTTCTATGGCCATATGGGGGGTTCCATGGGAGAAATTGCTGCTATAGCCCTGGCTCTCGGATTCCTTTATCTACTCATTAAGAAGATAATTACATGGCACATTCCGGTAACCATTTTAACCACAATAGTAATTTTTACAGGTATTCTGTGGCTGGTGAACCCAGAGCAAAATGCCAGCCCTGTATTTCATTTGCTTACCGGGGGAGTAATGCTGGGTGCCATTTTTATGGCCACTGACTATGTAACCTCCCCAATGACTGCTAAAGGCATGATTGTTTTTGCCATTGGAATTGGAGTACTTACAGTTATTATTCGGCGTTTTGGAGCATACCCGGAGGGTGTTCAATTTGCCATACTCATTATGAATGCATTTGTACCACTTATAAACACATATATGAAACCAAAAAGATTTGGGGAGGAGGTGAAAAATGGCTAAAAAAGAATCCACCTTAATAAATATGCTTGTTGCTTTAATAATGGTTACCCTGGTAGCTTCAACGGCTCTTGGGTTTGTTTACAAGGTGACAAAAGAACCAATCGCTGCTGCAAAACTGGCTAAAAAATTAGATGCTATTCAAAAGGTAGTTCCCCCGTTTGATAACGACCCAAATGCAGAAGAATATAAGATGCCAGTGGATGGAGATACACTACGGTTTTATCCTGCAAAAAGCAATGGTGAGTTAGTAGGAACTGCTGTTGAAACCTTTACGAATCAAGGATTTACAGGTGAAATAAAGGTAATGGTTGGAATAACCCCGGATGGCATTATAAATGATGTGGCTGTTTTAGAGCACAAAGAAACTCCTGGCCTGGGTGATAAGATGGAAAGAAAAAAATCTGATTGGAGTACTCAATTTCAAAATAAAGATCCAAAAGATTTCAAAATGGCTGTAAAAAAGGATGGAGGTGATGTTGATGCCATAACAGCATCCACAATTAGTTCCAGAGCGTTTTGTGATGCTGTAAATCGAGCCTATAATGCTTATTTAGAAGGAGGTAAAAAATGAGTCAATTAAAAAATTTCACCAAGGGATTTATAAAAGAAAATCCGGTATTTGTTTTATTCCTGGGCTTATGTCCGGTACTGGGGGTAACTACCAGTGCAATAAACGGGCTGGGAATGGGTCTGGCTACAACTTTTGTTTTAACTATGAGCAACATTGTTGTTTCACTTATTAAGAATTTTATTCCCGATAAAGTACGGATTCCGGCTTTTATTGTAATTATAGCTTCATTCGTAACCATTGTAGAGCTTACCATGCAAGCTTTTGTCCCTACTTTATTTGATGCTTTAGGATTATTTATCCCACTTATAGTTGTAAACTGCATTGTATTAGGTAGAGCGGAAGCTTTCGCTTCTAAAAACAGTCTTTTATCCTCTGTTATTGATGGATTCGGAATGGGACTTGGTTTTACTTTTGCCCTGGTAATGCTGGGTGGCGTTCGGGAAATTCTTGGAAGCGGCTCAATTTTTGGCTTCAAATTTATCGAGGGTGACGGAATGATTCTATTTGTACTGGCTCCAGGAGCTTTTATTGCCCTGGGTTACCTGATTATGCTTATGCAAAAGATTAAGTCAAAACTAGCTTAACATCTAAATTATGGAATATATAGTAATTATTATATCGGCTATTTTTGTCAACAATATTGTTTTAGCAAAATTCCTTGGAATCTGTCCTTTTATTGGCGTTTCAAATAAAGTTGAAACAGCAATTGGCATGTCTGGCGCAGTGATGTTTGTAATGGTTCTGGCAACTCTGGTAACTTACCTTATCCAAACATTAATTCTTGAACCTCTGGGGATTACATTTATGCAAACCATAACCTTTATCCTGGTTATAGCATCTCTCGTTCAGCTGGTTGAAATCATTCTTAAAAAAGTCAGCCCCTCTTTATTTCAAGCCCTGGGGATATTTTTGCCTCTTATCACTACCAACTGCGCTGTATTGGGTGTAGCAATCCTAACAATACAGAATGATTATAACCTGGTGGAAGGTGTGGTGTTTGCTGCTGCCAGTGCACTCGGTTTCGGGTTAGCACTAATTGTATTTTCAAGTATTAGGGAACAAATGGACCTCTCAAAGATACCTGAGGCAATGAAAGGAGTTCCTATTGCATTCGTAGTGGCAGGATTACTTGCTATGGCATTTATGGGCTTTACTGGTATTGTTTAGGATTATTTTAATCCTAAAATTCTTTAGAAAGTATAATAAAATCCAATCTCCCCAGCGTAGGTAAGTTGGTAGTCATTCAATATATCATAATTCCCTAGTCCCATCATCACATTAAGTCGGAGAACCTTTGCAATTCTAATATTTAATCCTCCACCAAAACCTATACTCCAATTGAAGTAAGTAGAAGTTCCAGTCTGGTTGTTATTATAATAAATTTCATCACTAGAATAACGAAAGCTATTTCCCAGGTACAAAAAAACATCTAACTTTTCCATCTCATGAACTTTCATAAGCCCGCTGACACCCACGCTCATGCGTGACTCGTTTGCAGAAATGTATGGAAACAGGGTAAGCTGTACTCCATAAATACCAGGCCAAAACCTGTATGAAATACCATAGCCTGTTGTAGATCCTGCATGCATTCCAATGTAATGCTTTCTCTTTTTTTTGGGAACACTAATATCATCTAATGATTGCGCAAAGGAAATGGATGCAGCAAAACAAAGAATTACCAGAATAGCTACAATTTTAATTTTCATGATTCTATTCCATTTATGG
>RCNC010003464.1_pt1 | contig 10301 bp, 10 predicted proteins | sample 2041301 | NCBI WGS metagenome assembly RCNC01 (sample SAMN09708231, study PRJNA481090) | Marine sediment metagenome, whole genome shotgun sequencing project. | biome: marine sediment; feature: ocean; material: sediment; isolation source: Sewage treatment plant 13A marine sediment (STP13A) ... | reverse complement strand
GTACTTGTGGCGAGTCTCAGAGGGCAGGTACACATATCCCGGCTTGGGTTTGTGGATTCTCGTGGAAGCGGAACCGCTATGGTTGAGGCAGGTTGTTCTGAGTTAATGTCCTGTCTTGTGCGCCTGAGTTGCCAATCGATATTACGATTAACCGGTCATATTCCGATTCATCCATATCCTCAATATCACAGTCACACAACAATCGGGCAAGCTCGGGTGTGGTATTGCTGTGACCAACGATGAGAGCGTTGTTCTGATTTCTCAACAGGGTTTCACTCAAGGCATTCAGATCACGCGGGTCATAAATATTCAGCTCAAGTCCAAGTTTGGAAACTGTGGGTTTTGCGGTATCGCGTGTGCGTTTGTAATCACTCGACCAGATATCATTGATGTTCTTGTCTTCAAACCAAACGGTCAGGTTTTCCGCACGCTGCGTGCCGGCTTCTGTCAACTCAGGATCACGACTGCCATCAGCCTGTTTTTCAGCATGTCGAACAAGATAGAGTTCGAAGTTGTCTTTTGATGCAGGTGCTGTTGTGCAAGCTGTTAAACAACAGATCAGCAGAATCAGAAGAATTCGGGATAGCACTTAATTCCCCAACTCGTTCAGCAGTTCCGCCTGGTGCTCCAGTGTCAAAGGCTCAATAACCATGTCAAGACTGCCACCCAGTAATTCATCCAGCTTGTACAAGGTCAAACCTATCCTGTGGTCTGTTACACGCCCCTGTGGGTAATTGTAAGTGCGGATGCGTTGAGATCGATCACCTGAGCCGACCTGCAGTTTACGGTTTTCTGCCTGCTCACGTGCCTGTTCGGCCTTTTCCTGTTCCAGCAACCGTGCGCTCAGCAGGGATAAGGCACGTGCCTTGTTCTTGTGCTGTGATCGCTCATCCTGACATTCGACCACCAGACCAGTAGGCAGATGGGTTATCCGGATGGCGGAGTCAGTGGTGTTGACATGCTGTCCACCAGCACCGGAGGCACGAAAAGTATCAATTCTGAGATCCGAGGTCTGAATATCAACGCCTTCAATGCTTTCCCGCTCAGCGAGGATGGCAACCGTACAGGCTGAAGTGTGTATGCGTCCCTGGGATTCGGTTTCGGGAACCCTTTGAACGCGGTGTGTGCCGGACTCAAATTTGAACCTTGAATATGCGCCATGGCCGATGATGCGGGCAACGATTTCTTTAAAGCCACCATGGTCACCATTACTGGTGTTGATGACCTCTATTTGCCATCTGTTGTTTTCCACGTAGCGGTGGTACATACGGAATAGATCGCCAGCGAACAAGGCTGCTTCGTCACCACCGGTGCCTGCCCGGATTTCCAGAAAAATATTGTTGTCATCGTCCGGATCTTTGGGCAGCAGTAATACATTCAGTTGTATTTCCAGTGCCTGCTGTTGTTCTGTCGCACTGGTTATTTCCTCGTTGGCCAGTTCCTGCATTTCAGCATCCTGACTTTTTAGCAGTGCCTGTGCCTCTTCTATGGACTGGGCAGCCTGCTGCCAATTCTCCCAGGTTTCCACCACCGGTCCCAGTTGAGAATATTCGACCGATAACTCGCGAAACCTGTTCTGATCGGCGAGGATCTCCTGTGTGGACAGCAGCATGGAGATTTCCTCGTGCCGCTCCTGGGCTTGGTGTAAGCGGGCGTGTATGGATGGTAACAGGCTCATGGATTGTCTTCCGGTTCGAACAGGCGGTTGGCAACTCTTAGCAGTTCATCATCCTGTTCTTCAGCCGCCTGGCGTAGGCGGGTGCTGGGTAAATGCAGGATTCTTTTGGTCAGTTGGTTCGCCAATTGTGTAACAACCTGCTCCGGATCTTTACCAGCCTTGATTCTTCTCAAGGCTTTTTTGACGAGTTCTTCACTGTTCATCCGCGCGTGTTTATGCAGGTTTTGCAAGTAAACCGCGGCCCGTGCGCTGTTGAGCCAACGCATAAACTCTTCGACTGACTCAGTCACATCACCGGTGGCTGCTTCTGCTGCCTCGCTGCGCTTGGAGAGATTCTTGTCTACCACTTTCTGCAGATCGTCAATGGTGTAAAGGTACACATTTCCGAGTTTGGCAACATTGGGGTGGATATCCCTGGGTACGGCGATATCAACCAGGAACATGGGTTGGTTGCGGCGCTGTTTGAGGGCGGCTTTTACTGCCTTTGCGTGTAGGACCGGCTCCTGGCTCGCGGTGGAACTGATCAGGATATCTGCTTTATGCAAAACATCCGGCAAGTCTGTCAATGAAACAGCATGCGCTCCGAATTGTTCGGCCAGTTCAGTAGCGCGATCTACGCTGCGGTTGGCGATGATCAGGCTCGAGACGCCCTTGTCGTGCAAATGACGACCGCATAGTTCGACCATCTCACCGGCACCCACGAGTATCACGGTTTTGCTTGCGAGGTCCCCAAAGATCTGTTTTGCCAGCATGACGGTCGTATAGGCCACGGAAACCGGGTGTTCACCGATTCGGGTCTTGCTGCGGATCAGCTTCCCGGTAGCGAATGCATGCTGAAACAAGCGGTCGAGAACCTTTCCCAGACCGCCTGCCTGATGAGCCATTTGCCATGACTCTTTGAGCTGACCCACAATCTGTGATTCGCCAAGCACCAGTGATTCCAGACCACTCGCGACCCGGAAAAGATGACGCACGGCCTGTTCACGTTCGCGAACGTAGCAATGTTGAGCCATTTCCGCATCACTCAAGCCGCCTTTCGTTTGCAACCAGCAACGAATTTGTTCACGGCTTTGTTTTTGGCCAATGCTGTAAATTTCGGTGCGATTACAGGTGCTGACGACCACGACTTCTTCAACGCCTTCCAGGTCGTGTATTTCCTTCACACGCAGCGCATAGTCCGTACGCGCGATTGCTATTTTCTCGCGGGTTTCCAGAGTTGCCGTGTGGTGGCTGATTCCAGTGGTAAGCAGTGGCATGGGTAATAACTATCTGCAAAAGGCGTAGCGATTCTGCTTGCCCGCTACGGCAATTTCAAGTCTGGCTTGGCTCCGGTACCGGTTCATTACCCGAATTTCGACATGAATTGCCATCGGGGATTGGTTCATTGGCTGCAAGCAGTTATCCTTTGTCTCATGAATTTTGACTATTGTTTCATGAAAAGGGTGCCGTGCGTGTTCATTTTCGTCATGTTATTGACGACAGCTTGTTCTTCCGCACAGGAATTACCACCACAGCAGGCCGAAGAGTCCGCCTCTGTTCCAGTGGAATCAGTTACTACTGAATCCCCGCCAGTCGAACTGTCTCCGACCGATACCGATGTGATGTATCACGTTTTTTCGGCTGAAACCCTGGGTTCAGAAGGTGATTTTTCCGCTGCAGCGGCAGAATATCTTGAAGCTGCTCTTAAATCCGACGACCCGGACATCGCCGAACGGGCTGCCAGGGTGGCCGTTTCGGCCGGAGAGTGGCAGATGGTCGCCCTGGCTTCGGGTCGATGGGCGATGCTGGACCCTGAAAGCCTCGCTGCACGGGAATTAGCTGCCGGATCAAGACTGAAGGAAGGTGATTATGTCGGTGCCGAGTTCCAGTTAGCGCAAATCCTTGAATTGACTAAACCCGATAGTGCGGAGGGTTGGACTATCGTTACCTCACTGCTGGCGCCCGTCAGTGACCCGGTCAGGGCCAACAAGGTATTGGACAATTTATTAAAAGATTTTGATGCTGGATCAGATGAGGATGCCCTGTATGCCCGCAGTCAGCTATCAGCGCGCTTCGGGGACCTGGTCAAGGCAACCCAACTTATTGATCAGGCCATTGTGCTGAATCCGGACAGGTCGGATTTGTTGGCCTGGTCGGGTCGGCTGGCTGTTAACCAGGGCAATAGATCACTCGCGTTAAAACGTTATGGCCAAGCCTGGGAGGCAAACGCCGAAGACCCACAAATTGCAATGTCCTATGCTGAACTATTGAAGCGGAACAACGACCTTGAAACTGCGCAGGCGGTATTGGCGCAGCTGCCCGACACCCCGGACATGAGATTTGCCCGCATCATCTTCGCGCTTGATGCGGGTGATAGGGAGAGCGCCGAGTACTTGTATGAGGGTTTTGGCAAGGCAAGGTACGCCGATACTTCAGAGACTGCTTTCCATGCGGCACAAAGTGCGGAGTTGTTGGATCATCCGTCAGAGGCCATCAACTGGTACAAGCAGGTCACGGGTGAGCGATCGATGAGGGCGACCATGCGCCAGGCGTTCCTGCTTGCTGACCAGGATAATATTGAGCAGGCCCGTAACCTGTTGGCACAGCTTCGCACTCATACCGATGCGGCTGTCAGGTCCCAAAGTTACCAGGCTGAAGCGCAGATACTTCAGGACGCCGGGCGCAGGGACGAGGCCATCCAGCTTCTGGACGAGGCACTGGTCGTTCTTCCTGAAGATGTTGGACTGAGATACTCAAGGGCATTGTTGGCTGTCGGACTGGGTCGTCTGGAATTGGCTGAAAGTGATCTACGCCAAATTATTTCAGTTCAACCGGAAAACGCTGCTGCGATAAATGCACTGGGTTATACCCTGGCTGACCTGACTGAACGCTACGATGAAGCTGAACAATTGATACTACAGGCCTACGAGCTACAACCCGAAGATCCTTCCATTATCGACAGCATGGGGTGGATCTCCTATCGTCTTGGACGGCTACGTGAAGCTGAAAAGTATATGCGTGAAGCCTGGGCCGCGATGCGCAATGCCGAGGTTGCGGCCCACCTTGGAGAGGTGCTGTGGGTCCGCGGGCAAAAAGACGAGGCCCGATCGCTCTGGAAGCTGGGTTTGGAGATGGAAGACGACAACGAGGTTCTGATTAACACCATGAAACGCTTTGGTGAGACGCCTTGAAACAAACCGTTCTGAGAACATCGCTCTGTCTGTTTTCTATGCTTTTACTTCTCAATGCATGTACCGGTGTATCGGTAAAAGAAACTGATTCTGGTAGTAAAGAGGCTTACAGGAACCGGGCGGAGAAACTTGCTGCAATTTCTGAATGGGGATTTGTCGGCAAGATTTCTCTTGACGATGGTGAACAGGGTGGCAGTGGAAAGTTGCGATGGGATGTCCAGGCTGATCACAGTGAGCTTGATTTTCATGGTGCCATGGGACGTGGTGCCTGGAATCTCACAATCGATCCCGACAGAGCGGTATTGAGGGAAGCAAATGGCATGGAGCAGACCGCTGCTGATGTCAATGATGTGGTGGAGGACCGGATGGGCTGGCGCCTGCCCGTGAGCGCATTGCAATGGTGGGTTCGGGGCCTGGCGGCGCCGGGTGCTATTGATGATAAGCAATTCGACTCTGAAGGACTGTTGATCAGTCTGCATCAGTTTGGCTGGAGTGTGGATTTCAGTCGCTATGATTCCAGGGATGTTATGGCATTGCCCATAAGATTGAACGCCACACGGGATAATTATCGGGTAAAGCTGGCCATAAGCAGATGGCACAGGGGCGTAGAACGTGACCGGGCAGACTGAAACTGAGCTTCGGTGCTGGCCTGCCCCGGCCAAGTTGAACCTGTTTCTTCAAATTACAGGTCGGCGACCGGATGGCTATCACGACCTGCAAACCCTGTTCCAGTTACTGGACTGGGGCGATGAGTTACGGTTTTCCATCAATGATAGCGGGCAGATCAGCCGTAGTTGCAATATAGATGGGATTCCGCAGGCAGAGGATATCTGTGTACGTGCCGCTCGGCTTTTGAAATCATGCTTTGCCGTGCAAAAAGGCGTTCATATCGACCTGATCAAGCAGATACCGATGGGTGCCGGTTTGGGCGGAGGCAGTTCTGACGCAGCGACGGTATTGCTTGTTTTGAACCAGCTATGGTCTTGCGGGCAGACACCGCAGCAACTTGCTGAGCTGGGATTGGAGCTGGGAGCAGACGTGCCCGTGTTTGTACATGGATACAGCGCTCTTGCCCAGGGGCGGGGCGAAAAATTGCAAACGGTGACCCTGGGTCAAAGATATTATGTGTTGGTTTTCCCTGGGTTCAGCATATCCACGGCAGCTGTATTTCGTCATCCGTCGCTTAAACGGGACTCCAGGCCCATGGATCTATCACAGACCAGCTTGCAACCTGGCCGGAATGACTGCGAAACTGCCGCCCTGGAGATGTTTCCGGAACTAAAAAGTATCATGCAGGATTTGCGCTCATGGGGACAGCCGCACATGAGCGGCACCGGCAGTACGATTTTTTTGTCATTTGATGATAAAAAGACTGCAATCAGCGCGGCACACGATTTAAAATGCCGATATAATGTTCGCCCTGTGAGAGGGGTGGATAGATCACAGTTACTGGATGGCTTGTAGTCCAGGCTGTGATGACTTAAGTTTGACAACGATTGGGACGTGGCCAAGGTGGTTAAGGCACGGGGTTTTGATCCCCGCATTCGCAGGTTCGAGTCCTGCCGTCCCAGCCATTTTTTAAAGCAATAAACATTTCAGCACAGATGGTGACGCAGTGGCCAATCCTTCCCTGATGATTTTTGCAGGCAATGCCAACCCCAAATTGGCAAGTGATATTGCTCATGGCCTTGATCTTCCAATGGGTAAAGCCATTGTTGACCGCTTCAGCGATGGCGAAGTCATGGTTGAGATCATGGAGAACATTCGTGGTTGTGATATCTACCTGATTCAACCAACCTGTGCGCCAACAGCGGATAACTTTGTTGAATTGCTGGTCATGGTGGATGCGTTAAAACGCGCATCCGCATCCCGTGTCACCGCAGTCATCCCTTACTTTGGGTATTCCCGTCAGGATCGTCGCCCACGTTCCTCGCGTGTGCCAATTACCGCTAAGGTTGCAGCAAAGATGATCAGTGCCGTGGGGACAGACCGCGTCATAACCATTGATTTGCATGCTGATCAGATCCAGGGTTTTTTCGATATACCGGTGGACAATGTTTACGCATCACCCCTGACCCTGGCCGATATCTGGCGGCACCAGGGCGGTGAAGAACTGGTTGTGGTATCACCTGATGTGGGTGGCGTAGTACGTGCCAGGGCGATCGCCAAACGTCTTGATGCCGAACTGGCCATCATCGACAAACGCCGGCCACGCGCGAATGTCTCAAAAGTGATGAACATCATTGGTGAAGTCGAAGGCAAAAACTGTGTGATGGTAGATGACATGGTCGATACAGCCGGCACGCTCTGCGCCGCCGCCAGTGCTTTGAAAGAGCGGGGTGCCAAGCGGGTGGTGGCCTATTGTGTGCACCCGGTGCTTTCCGGTCCGGCAATTGACAACATCAACAATTCCGAGCTGGATGAACTGGTGGTCACCGATACCATTCCACTGAGTGTTGAAGCACAGGCGTGTGGAAAGATACGCCAGCTAAGTGTTGCGCAAATGCTGGCGGAGACCATCCGGCGTATGGCACACGGTGAATCCGTCAGTTCACTCTATGTGGATTGAGATCACGGGTTCACACATCTGTTATTGCATCACCGTTAAGCATTTGAATTTTATTTCGAAATATATATACCGTCCCAACGTACATACGGTATAATGCCCGGCTTGATTTTTGCGCCATCCCTGGTCGCGAGGATGGATGAACCACCGTGAAAACGGTTTTTTTTGCTTCGGATAGCATGTTTTTGGCTTCGGAGCGGATATTTATTGAGGAATACCATGACTGAATCAAACGTTATCCACGCGGAACTCCGTGAAGATGTAGGGAAAGGTGCGAGCCGCCGCCTGCGTCATCAGGGAAAAATTCCTGCGGTACTTTATGGTGGCAACACTACACCAGCCACATTGACACTTGAGCATGATCCCGTCAGGCATGCTGCACAAACTGAGTCTTTTTACTCCAGTATTCTGGATATTCAGATTGCAGATGGACGCAAACAAAAAGTGATTGTTCGTGACGTTCATCACCACCCATACAGGCCCCAGATTATGCATCTGGATTTTCAGCGCGTTTCCGCTGAAGAGGTTCTTCGTATGTCGGTTCCAATTCACTTCACCGGTGAAGATGAGTCCGATGCAGGGAAGGCATCTGGTGTCGTTATTCAGCATCTGGTAACGGAAATTGAGATTGCCGCATTACCGGTCAACTTGCCAGAGTATCTCGAAGTAGACCTGTCTGAGCTCGAGCCGGGTGATGTCGTCATGTTGTCTGATATCACGTTGCCGGAAGGTGTCGAAATTACCGCGCTGGCCGGGGATGATGAAGACAATACGATGATTGCTAATACGTCTGTGATCAAGGAATCTCAGGGTACGGGCGCTGCGGCTGCTGAAGAGGCTGCCGAAGCTGAGCTTGAAGCCATCACCGAAACACCAGAGACAGATTCGGAAGAAGAAGAAAATGATGATGAAGAGCCCGTTGATGGTGATACTGAGCGTTGATGGTGATACCTAGGCTCTCAGGGATTTCTTGCCGGAGTCGATAGTGTCCGGATTAATCCTGATTGTTGGTCTTGGTAACCCAGGTTCCAAATACAGCCAAACCCGGCACAATGCCGGGTTTTGGTTTTTGGATGTTTTGCAGAAAAAGCTGGGTGTCGATACCGGCTTCAGATCACAAGCAAAAGTACTGGCAGATGTATACCGTGCCCGTATTTACGCTACGGACTGTATTTTTGCAAAGCCTACCGTGTTTATGAATCACAGTGGTCAGGCCGTTCGGGCGTTACTGGACTATTACCGTGTCCCCGTGGCAAATCTGCTTATCGCCTACGATGACCTGGATCTGCCACCCGGTACGGCCCGCCTGAAGAAGGGTGGCGGTCACGGTGGGCACAATGGAATGCGGGACACTTTCCAGCACCTGGATAGTACTGATTTTATGCGCTTGCGTATCGGTATTGGTCACCCGGGCTTCAAGGATGCTGTCACCGGCTACGTACTAAGCCGCGCACCGGCGGATCAGGAAAGGTTGATTATGCATTCTATTGGTGATGCTGTTGCAGTCATGCCCGAGCTATTGGCAGGTAATGTCTCGAAAGCCACCAAGGATTTGCATACCAACGTTGAACCACTTGTTAAATAATTGGATATGAATCATGGGATTTAAATGTGGGATCGTCGGTTTGCCAAATGTTGGCAAGTCTACCTTGTTCAATGCGTTAACCGAGTCCACTATTGCCGCGGAAAATTATCCGTTTTGCACCATTGAACCAAATGTCGGGATTGTGCCGGTACCGGATCTGCGTCTCACCCGGATAGCCGATATTGTCAAGCCTGAGAAGGTTCTGCCGACCACGATGGAGTTCGTGGATATTGCAGGGCTGGTAGAGGGTGCGTCCAAGGGCGAAGGACTCGGCAACAAGTTTCTTTCGCATGTCCGGGAAACAGACGCCATCGCGCACGTCGTGCGCTGTTTTGAAAATGATGACGTTGTACATGTTTCGGGTGGCGTAAACCCGGTTTCAGACATTGAAGTCATTAATACCGAGCTTGCACTGGCGGATCTGGAATCCGTTGAGCGGGCGCTGCTAAAGTCAGAAAAGCAGACACGCAGTGGTGATAAGGATGCAGTGGCCCGCGTGGCCTTGCTGACTAAAGTATTGACCAGTCTCAGTGAAACTGGAAATATGCGCAGTCTGGAACTGGATAAAGAACAGAAAAAACAGGTACGGGACCTTAATCTTCTGACTATGAAGCCGGTTGAGTATATTGCCAATGTGGCGGAAGACGGGTTTGAGGATAATCCTTTGCTCGATCAGGTCAGGGAATATGCCGGCGATAACAACGCCAGGGTAGTGCCTGTGTGTGCAGCCATTGAAGCTGAAGTCGCACAGTTGGATTATGATGACCGGCAGGAGTTTCTAGCCGCTCTTGGTTTGAAGGAGTCCGGTCTGGCTGGTGTCGTTCGTGCAGGTTACAGCCTATTGGATTTGCTGACATTTTTCACCGCAGGTCCAAAAGAGGTCAGGGCCTGGACAGTCACCAGGGGTGCGACAGCACCACAGGCAGCGGGCAAAATACACACTGATTTCGAGCGCGGTTTCATCCGTGCCGAAGTGACAGCATTTGATGATTTTATCAACTTCGATGGCGAGCAGGGCGCAAAAGAGGCCGGCAAACTCCGTCTTGAAGGCAAGGAGTACATCACCCAGGAAGGTGATGTTATGCATTTCCGCTTCAATGTATAGGTGTTTATAGGTTTTATTTAAGTAATTCGCTTGTCATGTATTGACACCCAATGATTGCTGGGAGAAAATAGGCGGCTTGCTCGATGGAGGGGTACTCAAGCGGTCAACGAGGGCAGACTGTAAATCTGCTGGCTATGCCTTCGGAGGTTCGAATCCTCCCCCCTCCACCATTTTAAATGGTGTATTGGCCTGGGTTT
>RCNC010003463.1_pt1 | contig 10302 bp, 8 predicted proteins | sample 2041301 | NCBI WGS metagenome assembly RCNC01 (sample SAMN09708231, study PRJNA481090) | Marine sediment metagenome, whole genome shotgun sequencing project. | biome: marine sediment; feature: ocean; material: sediment; isolation source: Sewage treatment plant 13A marine sediment (STP13A) ... | reverse complement strand
CAGGCTCTTTCGGAGATGGAAAAGCTGACCTTCGCGGCAAAGGCCCTCGCTCTTGCCGGCGACCAGATCACGGAATCTCTCCCCCTGTTATCAAAGATGTTCGGCCGGAAGATCACGGCAGAGATCCTCGGAAGACTCTCCGGCCTTTCCCTGCTCGGCGAGGAAGTGAGCCTGGCTATCCACGAGGGCAAACTGTCTCCCGGGGATCTGCTTCAGCTCGACGCTCATCCCGGGATCGACACCACGGACGCGGCGCGCCTGCTCGCCGGGAGCGGCCTGAGCAGGAGCGGAAGGCGCGAGGCCGTCCGGAGGATGCTCGGAATGGCTGACCACGGGAAAGAACTCTTCGCCCGTTTTGTCGAGGAATACGATCCGGAAGAGATGCCTCTCTCTGAAGCGGTCAGCAGCATCACCCATCCGAGGATGACAGGCGACATCTCGTTCCTGAAGCGGACGATCACCGAGATCGAGCTGCCGCCGGCAGCTTCCGTTCATCTTCCGGAAAATCTGGAGGGAGGCAGTTTCACGGTTGAGATCAGGGTGCGGAACGGGGATGACCTTATCATGTCACTGGAGCGGCTTCGTGAAGCTTCTGAAGACGGTCTTATAGAGGAGATGCTGAAAGTACTTCAGGGAGATGCCTGATAAATAAAAGAGGGGGTGCGCGCTGGGCTGAGCGTTCCGGGTATTCAGTCAGCGTTCAACTGAACAACGCACCCCCTCAATATCTTATATGTCCCGCACTGCCGGGGCGTTCCTCCTACTCATACCGCAGGGCCTCGACCGGATCGATCTCGGCGGCCTGCCTCGCCGGAAATATCCCCGCGATGACCGCGATCATCATCAGGATCAGGACCGTCACCATGGCAATCGGCCATGAGAAGACCGGATGTCCCATATACTTCAGTACGCCCGAATCGAGCGGCACCAGTGATACGAGGCCGATGATCCCGAGCGACAGGCCGATACCGATCGCTCCGCCACCGCCTGTGATCATGAATGCCTCGCCGAGAAACTGTGTGATTATATGGCCGCGTTTCGCGCCGATCGCTCTCCTGATACCGATCTCATGGGTGCGCTCCTTCACGACTACATACATGATGTTCGCCACTCCTACTCCGGCGATCACAAGAGTGAGCGATCCGATCACACCGAAGAATATATTGAGCCCGAGGAAGATCTTCCTGACGAGCTTCTCCGTCTCGATGTCGTCTTCGATATTGAGAGCCTCCTCATCGGTCGGATCGAAACGGTACTTCCGTCCGAAGAGATCCCGCATGTCCTTGACCAGTTCCTGCGACCTGTGCAGCATGGAGGGCCTGACGAGCATATGGCCGATCCATCTCCTGTTGTATACCGTTCCGAATGTCGTGTAGGGGATGATGACACGTTCGGCGTCCGGCCCGTTACTCATCGAGGTCTGGTGCTTGGGAATCATCACTCCAATCACTGTATAGGGAAGGTCATCGAGGTAGATCACTGCGCCGACCGGATCCTCTTCGCCGAAGAGGGTCTCTGCTATCTCGTCACCAATAAAGGCGACCCGCCTGCGTTCCTTGATATCGCTGTCGTTTATGAACCTGCCGCCGGGCTGCGGGAACATGTGCCGCATATCCATGAAGTCGGGAGAGACCCCTTCCCCCCATGTCGTCGTCCTGTTGTCGCCGTAGCGCACCCTGAAATTATTACCCTGACTCGGCGAGATGAGCCCGACGAGCGGGATGTTTTCCCTGAGCAGATTGATGTCCTCGACGTTCAGCCATATATTCCTGCCGACGGGAAGACCCTGGAACGGCTTCGATGTCTCTCCTGACCAGACCGAGACGAGATTGTCCCTCGCACCCATCTGCCCTTCGTACATCCTGTCCTTGAGACCGAACCCGAACGCGAGCAGAAGTACGACCGACATCGTTCCCCAGATTATCGAGACAAGGGTCAGCATCACCCTTGTCTTCTGTTGCCTGAAGTCGACGATAAATTCTTCGAGCATCGCGCGCCACATACCGCGACGCCTCCTCTAGTAATTAAGACACTCTATCGGATCGAGCTTCGACGCCTTCCGTGCGGGGAAGAAACCGGCGACGAAGCCGACGAACGTGATTATCGACACGCAGACCAGCACGACGAGAGGATCTATCACCGGCGTGCCGATCGCTTCCTTTACCCCGCCAGGCATGACCTGCAGCACGGTCGTGATCCCCCAGGCTATGAGGAACCCGATCACCGCCCCGACGAACGTTATGAAAAAGGTCTCGGCGAAGAACTGCACCATGATCACCCATCTGCGCGCACCGACCGCTCTCTTTATACCTATTTCCTTCGTCCTCTCGCGGACGACTACATACATGATGTTCGAGACGCCGAGGCCTCCGACACAGAGGGTCGCGGCGCCCATGACAACGAGGAAGATGTTGAAGCCGGTGAAGAAGAGCATGAACTCCTCAAAGAACTCGGCGGTGTCCCAGATCTGAATTGCGCTCTCATCTTCAGGGTCGAACCTGTATTTCTTTCCGAGGACCTCCCGGATCCTGCTGACCACCTGCCCGGAGCTCGCCATATCGGCGTTGTGAGAAACAATCATGTTGGTAATATATCGAGTTCCGAACATTGTGATGAAAGTGGACGACGGTATATATGCCCTGTCCTCGTCGCGCGAGTTATAGCTCGAGTTCTGAACCTTGTCCTGCAGCACTCCGATCACGCGGAATGGAACGCCGTCCAGGAACAGCATCTCTCCGACCGCGTCGGCATCCTCGCCGAAGAGAAAATCCTTCACCTTGTTCCCGAGGAAGATGACGCGGCGCTTCTCCGCCTCGTCCTTTTCGTTGAGGAACCTTCCGCCGAAACGGGGGATCGTATTTCTCATCTCCCAGTAGTGCGGAGCGACACCTGCGATCATCGGGTTGCGGTTCTTCGATCCGACCCGCAGGTACGACCTCCAGTTACTCATCTCTTCGCTTATCTGGTCTATCGCGGGGATCTCGCGGCGAAGCATCTCGACGTCGTCCTTTACGAGTCTGATCCTCCGATCGACTCCGAATCCCTCGAAAGGTTTTGTCGTCGTTCCGCCGAATACGAGGATGATTTCGTCGCCCATGCCGCGGAAGTTAGTGATATTCTGCCTGCGGGTACTTGTTCCGACCGCCATCATCAACACTACCGCGGCCGTGCCCCAGATGATCCCGAAGATCGTCATAGCGGTGCGCTTCTTCTGCGCCTTCATGTCGCGCACGAACTCCCCGAAGAGGGAGAAAACGTACATGACATTCACTATGAGCGCCCTGAGACTTTTCATCAGATCTTCTTCTGCTCTTTCTCGAGGATTTCCTGTCCCTCCTCGACACCCGATTTGACCTCGATACGGATTGCGTCGGAAAGACCCGTCTCAATAAGGACCTTCACTCTCGTTCCGTCGCTTCCCGATACCTCCACCCATGTCGAATCTCCCGAGAAGAAGACTACCCGCTCCGGCAGCGTCAGCACGCTCTCCGCCTCGTTGATGATGATATCGGCATTAGCCGAGTAGCCGGCCCTCAGCACGGCGAGCTGCGTATCGGATATCGTGATCTCCACGGGGAACATCCTCGAATTGTTCTCCTCCTGAGCCTTGAGCGATATCTTGTCGAGGATGCCCGGGATCTTCTTGTCGGGAAGTGCGCCTATCTTGATCTCGACCGGCATCCTGAGATCGAGTTTGCCTACGTCGATCTCGTCGACAGTGCCCTTGAAAAGGAGGTTGTCCATATCGGCCAGCGTCATCAGGACCGTTCCTGCCTGGTATGATGTCAGGGGAACGACGGGATCGCCGATATTGATGTTTTTTTCCAGGATGAACCCGGATATGGGCGCCTTTATGATAGATTCGATCCGCATGCCGGCGATATTTGTGCTGCCCTCTTCTATCAGGGCAAGGCGCTCGCTGCTGATCTTCAACTGCAGCACGGCCTGTTCGTAATTCTTTTCAGCCTGTTCGAACTCTGTCTCGGATATCAACCCTCGTTCGAGGAGTTCGCGTGAGCGCTGGATCGTCTTTTCAGCGTTTCGCAGCCCGATCTCATCCATCTCGATCGCCCGCTTTGCCCCCGCCAGTTCCAGCGGTGTAGGATCGGGCCTTATCTCGAGGAGCGGATCCCCCTTGCGGACCTTCTCACCCGGTTCCTTGAAAACTTTCCGCACCACACCCGAGACCTTCGATTTTACCGAGATCTCGTTGCGCGGCACGATCGAGCCGACGGCCAGCGCCTTCTCCACGATATTCGCCCGCTCGCACTTGACGACCGGACCGAGGTCGCCGGTGTTCGCCGAGCGTTTCTTCAATACAACGCCTGTGACCGACGCAGCCACGATGACCAGAACCACGATGATCCAGATCATTTTCTTTTTTCCGCGCCTTTTCGTTCCTCGAACCATGTCTCACCGCCATGAACAGGTGGGTCGCTTCGTATCAACATCTCGTATAGACATATACGTTTATGCCGCCGGTATTGTTACACATCCAAAGAAAAAGGGGCGACTTTTGCCGCCCCTTTCGTGGTTATCTCTATGTGTGCGTGACGGAGGGCTACTTGCCCTTCCACTTATCGATGAGCTCCATCATCTTCTCTCTATCGGGATCGTCGGGGACAAGTTCAAGATATTCCTTGTACCATTTCGCCGCGACCGGATCGAGGTGGAAGCTCCAGGCCAGGTCACCGAGCTTCTTGAATGCCCAGGGCATATCCCTCGTGACCCTGTCCCTGTCGAGCTCTACGAGATCCTCGAGTAAGGGGTACATTCTCCTCGTATCATCCAGCTCTTCATATGATCGGTAAAGGACCGTCCGGATCGCGAAATCCTTCGGCCTCTTCGCTGCAACTTCGATAAGGATAGGTATTGCCACCTGATGAAGGCCTGCCTGGGAATAGAAGAGTGCCCGCTGGTATTCCATCTCGATCTCCGGAAGAGTCTTTCTGAGGTCCGAGGTCTCGAGCAGGGCCTCGCCGGCGCTTATCCGTCCATTTGCTCCGAGGACCCTGGCCAGCTGGAAAAATCCCCTCAGGTAGGCATTATCGATGCCGTATGCCCTGACCATCGCGTCGCGGCACTCTTCGCCCTTGTCGAGGAATCCGAGGGCAACAGCATGCGAGAAATGTATTCCGGCGTCGAAAGGGCGGGATTTTGCCAGTCCGGCGTACGAGGCGGCGGCTTCACTGTATCTCCCAGCTTTCAACGCTCTCTCCGCCTCCATCATCAGGTTGTATTTATCCGGGACCGGCCCCGCAAGCAGTGACGGGTCGGCGAGCGTCTCTTCGATGATTTCGGCGTAATACCTGATATCGAGCGGCGCCATCTGGTTCAGCGAGGAGCGGTTGACCGTTGCCATGACGGCCGGGATCTTCTTTCGTTTCAGGACCCTGAGGACATTGAGAAGGGCCCCTGTCCCGGGCTCATACTCGGAGGATACGGCCTGAAGCCCTGAGAAATACGCGAGGTCGATATCGAGCAGCGCGATCTCTCCCTCCACCTCGAGGTCCTCGAGGCTTGTTATCGTCAGCGGTATCCCGGATATCGTACCGGTGATGTGCTTCCCTGAAACGGCGAAATCGGAGAGTTCAGCAGCGGGATAGCCGCGCCGGGCCATCAGTACCTGCTTGAAGTTATCCAGAGGAAGATCGGTCACCGACCCCGGAGAGGGAAGTACCCAGATGACCCGTTCATACATGCCGGCCTTGTAGCCGATATTGACGGTGCCGCCATTCTCCACGATCGTCGCGATTCTGTTGACGACTGCCGAGTTCTTTCTCTCGAGATGATCGGCCGTATTCTCGATCGTCTCGTGCATCGAGGTAGGAAAGACCGCCATGTCGTCAATTCCATCTATGTGGACGAGGACTCCGGCCTTCACGCCCGCATCCGCCCATGCCATGAGCGTCTGGGAATTGCTCTCGGTCTTTACCACGTTCTTGAGCGAATCCTCGAACAAGACCGAGGATTTCTGCCCACACCCCGCGGCTGCAACAAGTATCGCGAGCAGTAAAACTGTAACTTTTCTTCCTGTCCCGGGAAAGATCATCATTCCTCCATTGAATGCGTTCGCGTCATTTTTACCACTATATTGTAACACCTTTTTGTCCTATCCCCAACCCGATTGAGCCCCCCGACTTCATCGCCCGGTTGACACCGGGGACCGGCGGCTGTAATCTCGACTCCTGCGGCCCCGGAAGGGACAGCATGCCGCAAGGTCGATTAAAAAGGAGATACGATATGCTTCGCCATCTTGTCAGAGCGAACGATTCAAAGATAATCCTCCTCATCATGGACGGCCTCGGCGGGATACGCACACCTGCCTTCCCGAAGACCGCTCTCGACGCGGCGGCAACACCGAACCTCGACGCCCTGGCCTCCGGCAGCATATGTGGAAGATCGCTCCCGATAGCACGCGGGATAACACCGGGAAGCGGCCCCGCTCATTTCGCTCTTTTCGGGTACGATCCACTGGCTCCGGAAAATGACGTGGGAAGAGGGGTCGTGGAAGTGACCGGAGTAGGATTCGACGTTCAGCCGGGCGACGTCGCTATAAGGGGCAACTTCGCGACGGTCGACAATGACGGCGTCCTCACAGACAGGCGCGCCGGCAGGATACCCCACGAAGAGGGTGAAAGGATCTGCGCCAAACTCGGAGAGAAAATAAAGGAAATCGACGGGATCGAGATAATCATCATGCCCGTTCGCGAATACAGATTCGGTGTCGTCCTGCGGGGAGAGGGCCTCTCGCCCGCCGTAGAGGAAACCGACCCCCAGGTGACCGGGAAAAAGCCGCTGCCTCCGGTGGCCATGACTCCGGCGGCAGAGCGGACCGCATCGATCATCGCCAGCTTCATTTCGCTGGCGGGCGAGGTGCTCGCCGACGAGGAAAAGGCTAACGCCGTCCTGATGCGCGGCATTTCGAACAGGCCTGAGATCGAATCCTTCTCCGAAAGGTACGGTCTTTCCGGAGCGGCAGTTGCCGCGTATCCGCTCTACCGCGGCGTCGCGAGGCTCTGTGGAATGGAAATCGTTGACACAGGTTTTTCGGTCAAGGAAGAGTTCGAGACTGCCTCAGAGATCTTCCGACGCGGGGACCATGACTTCATATTCATCCACATCAAGAAGACCGACTCATACGGAGAAGATGGAAATCTCGAAGGCAAAAGAGGCGTCATCGAGGATGTCGACGCCAACCTGCCCATTCTTCTCGGCCTCGAGCCGGATGTACTGATCGTAACTGGCGATCACTCGACTCCTTGCGCGATGAAGGGCCACTCATGGCATCCGGTGCCGTTTTTACTGAAGTCGGAATTCTGCGGCATTGACGAAACGGCCGCTTTCAGCGAAGCCGAATGCGACCGTGGAGCGCTGGGGATCTTCCCCGCCGTCGATATCATGGAACTTGCCCTCGCCAACGCGGGCAGGCTCAAGAAGCACGGCGCGTGATCCGCTATTTGTTTCTGAGCGTTGAGACGACCTGTTCCATCGTCGTGATGTTCCGCTCTTCCAGTTTCCGGTCGTCCCCCGTGTTGGTAAGCATCCTTATCGAATAGACCGTCCCGTCCCTGAGCGACATGGTCCACGACCATGTACCTCCACCCTTTGTCCTTGTGCTCTGCCTGTACTTCCAGCTGCCGAATGCCGCGGGGACCGTCTCCCCGCCGACGATCAGCTTCCGCGAACCGGCCACGGTCATGTCGTAAAGGCCGTCCTTCGATCCTCCGTACCTCGCTATCCTGTCATGGATATCCTCGAGGATGATATCTCCTCTGCTTGTCGGCTGCCAGCTCATCTCGAGTTCGAGATAGCCATCATCCGACTGGACGATCCACTGGATCATGCCTGCTTCCGGTCCGCCTGCCGCGTCACTTACGACAAAGCCCGTAGGGATATCCATCTCGACGCGGGGGGCGACGACATCAAGGGCCCTCGTTCGATATATCGCCTGGATGTTGAACGGAAGGAGATTATCCTGTTTGTATCCGTCCGTACCTGGAACCCTGATCTCGAGGATCGCGTCGGACAGGGTCCTCCCCCGTCTTATGGCATCGACGGTCAATCCGGCCAGATTGACGAGATAATCCCTCTGGAAGCCTATCATCTCTGCGCCCCCGGCAGGGCCCTGGCAGGGCACGACGATCTTCGGGTTCGACTCTTCCAGTTTGTCGAGCGTGACGAGCCAGTTCGCGAAATCAGCCCCCTGGTCACCCATGTTGGGGTGGTATCCGTTGCTGACAAGTCCGCCGGTAAAAACGATCTTCTTCGAAGGAACGGAGACAGTCAGGTCACCCGCGGTATGGGCCGGGCCAGAAAAGGCCACGACCACATCGATCCCTCCGAGATCGATGTGTAGCTCGTCGATTACGAACGAGTCGGGAAGAGCGAGCTCGACCTCCTTGACCATCTCGAATACGTCGGGCTTGCGCCCCCTGTAGTAATCCTTATAGATCGGGGTAAATCTCTCCATCTCGATACTTGTCTCGGGCCTGGCGAGGATCATCGCTCCTTCGGCCCGGAATATCGCGTTGCCCCAGACATGATCCGGATGATAGTGCGTGTTGACGAGATATTTTACGGGCAGGGCTGTGACTGAACGGACAGCGGAGAGGAGCTGTCTGGCGTGGCTGTACGAAAATCTCGAGTCGATGACCAGTACAGATTCGTCCCCCACGATAAAGCCGGAATTCGCTCCCAGTCCCTCAGTCGACGATGGTCCGTAAGCGATCAGTGCGTATACCTTCTCGTCGAGCCGGACCAGCCCGGTACCTCCGATGTCGTCCTGCCGTGAACATCCGGCAGCGAGCAGTGCCGCAAGGGCCGCCGCGAGGACCCATCTGTATGATTTCATCACCCGGTCTCCTTCTCTTCGTGTATTACGTTTCTGTCATCCGCAGGTGGAGTATAAAGCAGACGGGCCGCCTGATGCAAAAACTACATCTTCAGCGGCCCGCCAATGCCTGCTTTTCATCGTGGGTCTTAGTTCTCTGTTACAGCCTCGTCGATCCACTGCTTGAGGTGTTCCTTAGGCAGCGCACCTGATACTGAGGCTATTTCCTCGCCGCCCTTGAAGATCTTGAGCGTCGGGATCCCCATGATGCCGTACTTGATGGCGACGTTTTTCGCCTCATCCGTGTTGACCTTGGCGAAGGTGACCTTCCCGTCGTACTCGCCGGCCAGCTCGTCGATGATCGGTCCAATCATCTGACAGGGACCGCACCAGGGCGCCCAGAAATCCACTACCACAGGAGCAGCCGCGTCGAGCACCTGCGCCTGGAACTGATCTTCGCTTACATGAAGTACCTTGTCGCTCATTTCTCCTCCTTGCCGTCGGCTGCGGAACATCCGCATCTGCCGAGGCAGTTCAGCATGGTTACAACGTTCTTTTCCTTGAGCCTGTAATAGACCCGTGAAACTTCTTTTCTGCGCTCTACGATATCGTTCAGCCTGAGATTTTTCAACTGTTGTGACACCAGTGACTGTTTCAGGCCCGAGATCTCACAGAGCTGGGATACGGTTCTTTCGCCGCCGACCAGGATGTTGACCAGACGAAGCCTCGCTGGATTGGCCAGAGCTTTAAGGATCTCTGCCGACTTCTCTATCTCATCATCCCTGAGCGGCCCCTGTGACACTTCCGTTCCCTTCTTTTCTGTATGCGTCTTTTTCATAACGATATTATGATATCATAATATTAGCCTATCGTCAAGAGGAAAGTTTTCCTGCCCCGCTTTTTATTTAAATCCTCCTCTAAATCTTGACAACTTCACCGGGTGGGAATAAAGTCTGTCTTGCCCGAAAGCGTCGAAAGGCCGCTCGAGGGCGTCCGCGACTGCACGGACAGGGCTGTGAATGAAGGAGGAGGGTGTTATGCTAAAGGGTCTGTATGTTGCTCTGGTAACACCGTTTAAGGAAAACGGAGACCTGAACGAAGAGAAGCTTCGCGAGCTGGTACGGTTCCACATCGACGCCGGCACCGATGGGCTGGTCCCCTGCGCTACTACGAGTGAGAATCCCACTTACACCTGGCAGGAGCATTTCAGGATCATCGAAGTCGTCGTTAACGAGGCGGCCGGAAAGCTCAAGGTCGTAGCCGGATGCGGCACCAATTCGACCGCAAAATCAATCGAGAATATAATTAAGGCTAGAGAGCTCGGTGTGGACGCCGCGATGGTCGTGACCCCGTACTACAACAAGCCGACGCAGGAGGGCCTGTACGCGCATTTCACGAAGCTCGCCGATGACGGCCAGCTTCCGCTGATGCTCTACAACGTCCCGGGAAGGACCGGACTGAACATGCAG
>RCNC010003462.1_pt1 | contig 10302 bp, 7 predicted proteins | sample 2041301 | NCBI WGS metagenome assembly RCNC01 (sample SAMN09708231, study PRJNA481090) | Marine sediment metagenome, whole genome shotgun sequencing project. | biome: marine sediment; feature: ocean; material: sediment; isolation source: Sewage treatment plant 13A marine sediment (STP13A) ... | reverse complement strand
GATTAAAAGAACCGCCAACCTTCTTACGTTCTAACCTTCTTAAATTCTTAAAAACGGTCAACACATTTTCCCTGCCATGTATCCCTCGTTTCTAGTGTTTTCCGGATGAAAGCGATGGTTTCCGTCTTTTTAAGAGACCATGTGGGTGCCACTAATTCATTTGGATGTGGATCTCCGGTCAGACGCTGAATTACCATGTGTTTTGGAATACGTTCCAAAAAATCACAGACGATATCTATGTATTCATTTTGCTCCAGACATCTGTATTTGTTCGTGTGGTAAAGCTTATCCAGCTTTGTGCCCTTTACAACGTAAAGGAGATGAAGTTTGATGCCGTCTATTTCCATGTCGGCAACAGCCCGAGCTGTTTGGAGCATATGAACCTTTTTTTCCTGGGGAAGACCGAGAATCACATGGGCACAGATGTTGATACCCCTGTTTTTCGTTGCATCCACAGCCGCTTTGAAACAGCTGAAATCATGCCCTCGGTTGATCAAGGCAAGGGTGGAATCATTGGCCGATTGCAGACCGTATTCGATCCAAACCAGATAATTGTCCACATATCCCTGTATAAGATCCAGGATCGGTTCGTTGACACAATCCGGTCTTGTACCGATGGAAATCCCAACCACATCTTCAACGCTAAGGGCCTGTTCATATAGATGTTTAAGCGTGTTAAAAGGCCCATAGGTGTTTGTAAATGATTGGAAATATGCTATAAATTTTTTTGCTTTATAGCGTTTAAACAGTGCGCTTTTCGCCGTTATAATCTGATCGATAACCGAAAGTCCTTTTGTATGGGCCCCGGTGCCGGAGCCTCTCGCATTACAGTAGATACATCCGCCTGTGGAGATGGTTCCGTCCCTGTTTGGACAGGAAAGACCGGCATCGATGGTAATTTTTTGAACTCTACATCCGAAGATATTTTTCAGATAGGTGTTAAAGTCATTGTATCGTTGACGCATTTTTCTCGGTTTCGGGAAGGGAGCATTGGTTCAAGTTTGTTTTTGGCGAATTAATGATTAATTTAAAAGGTTAATATATACATTTTTGTACAAAAGATGTAAAATAATTAATGATGAATTCGAAAAACATTCGGATTCTTCTAGTGTTAGATGCCCAAACACGAAATACCAAATATTTTCGATAAAAGTTTTATTTCGGCTTTCTACGAAACCATAATTAAAAGCAAAATCATTGTTTATGGCTGTTTATAGAAAAAAGTACGATATTATTGTCGTTGGTGCCGGCCATGCCGGATGTGAGGCTGCGCTTGCTGCTGCCAGAATGGGTTGCTGTGTACTTCTTTTTGCCATAGATCTGGATAAGGTGGCGTCCATGCCCTGTAGTCCATCCATTGGAGGTATGGCAAAAGGTCAGCTTGTAAAGGAGATCGATGCCTTGGGTGGTGAAATGGCAAAGATCACGGATAAAACTGCGATACAGTATAGAACCCTGAACACCAAAAAAGGCCCTGCCGTCCATTCTTCCCGTACGCAAAACGATAAAATCCGGTATCACATGGCCATGAAGGCCGTCATTGAAAAACAACCGAACCTCGATCTGAAACAGGCCATGGTGGAACGGCTTGTGGTGGAAGACGATAAGATTGCCGGGGTGGAGGATCAAACCGGTTTCGGATACCAGGCTGATGCTGTTGTTCTGGCCACGGGAACTTTTTTAAGCGGTCTGATTCATATCGGATTTAATTCTTTTAAAGCTGGAAGGGCCGGTGAATTTGCATCCTATAGCCTCCCCTCTCATCTGAAAGACCTTGGATTTAAACTTGGAAGGATGAAGACCGGTACACCGCCCAGACTCAAAAAATCGAGTGTCGATTTTAATGCATTTACAGCCCATGGTGCAGAGGAACAACCCGTGCCGTTTTCGTTTTTTACGGATAAGATTACCCTGCCGCAAATTCCAAGCTTTATCGGTCATACCAACAAGAAAAGCCACAAGATTATACAAGAGAATCTAAAGCGCTCTGCCCTGTATGGTGGTATTATCAAAGGAATTTCGGCCCGCTACTGCCCTTCTTTCGAAGACAAGATCGTCAGATTTCCGGACAAGGAAAGGCACCAGGTCATTCTTGAACCTGAAGGTCTTGATACCCAGGAGATTTATGCCAGCGGTCTTGGAAACAGTATGCCAATGGAAGTCCAGGTTCAATTTGTCAGATCCATCAAGGGGCTGGAATCGGCGGAAATCATGCGGCCTGCCTATGCCATAGAGTACGATTATGTAAATCCTGTTCAGCTTAAGCCAACGCTGGAAACGAAGTTGATTTCAGGCCTGTTTATGGCCGGTCAGATTAATGGAACGTCGGGTTATGAAGAGGCTGCTGCTCAGGGAATTTGGTCAGGGATCAATGCCGCTTGCAAGGTTCAGAAAAGACCGCCCTTTATTCTTGACCGCTCCCAGGCATATATGGCGGTTATGGTCGATGACCTGGTGACGCGGGGTACACGGGAACCTTACCGCATGTTTACGTCAAGAGCGGAATATAGATTGATGCTTAGGGAAGATAATGCCGATATAAGATTGATGGAAATCGGACACGAAATTGGCCTTATCAACCATGATGCTTTAAAGGATGTGCAAGAACGGAAAAAACAAATTTCCAATGAAATCAAGAGAATTAAGTCCACTGTTATAAAACCTGGGAAGGAAATAAACGATTATCTCATTCATCAAGGGACAACACCCTTAAAAAGTGGTATATTTCTCCATCAGCTTCTTAAAAGAGCCGAACTTGCTTACAGTGCTGTTGATGCTTTGGCGAAAAGCCCGGACAACATCACTAGCAAGGTGGCCCGGCAAGTGGAAACAGAGATTAAATATGAGGGATATATACACCGTCAGCTAAAAGAAATCGAAAAATTTAAAAACATGGAAAGGATGAAAATACCCGACAATTTTGATTTTAATAGGGTGCACGGCCTTTCCAACGAACTCAAAGAAAAGCTTTCCGCGGTCATGCCGTCTTCTTTGGGCCAGGCGTCACGTATAGACGGTATCACCCCGGCCGGACTTTCAGTAATTATGGTCGCCATCAGAGCTGCTGAGAGACAGACATCTGAAATCGGAAGTCGACCATCGAATGGTCCTTGACACGTTGAAGCTTTTAACTTGTCTTGATTGTTGAAGAAAATGATCATAGACAATATGAATGTGCCAATTAAAGTAAAGAATCCTGACCCGGAGCGCCTGGTTTAACGAAACCGTCAAGATTGATTTTAAAATAATGAGGTAACTACAGGATGGCAGAGACAGATTACTATAAAATGCTCGGTGTGAACAAAACCGCTTCTAAAAATGAGATCAAGAAGGCGTATCGAAAACTCGCCATGAAGTATCATCCGGATCATAGCAAAGGAGATAAAAGCGCCGAGGAAACATTTAAGAAGATCAGCGAAGCTTATGCTGTTTTGAGTGATAAAGAAAAACGAAAACAGTATGACACATTCGGTTCAGCCGGATTCCAGCAACGGTATTCACAGGAAGATATTTTTAAAGGTTCCGATTTTGAAAGTATACTCAGCGAATTGTTCGGTGGATCCGGCCGTTTTGGCGGTGGTGGAAGGGGTACGCGGTTTTCCTTTGATGGCGGCGGTCCGTTTGGCGGTTATCAAAGAAAGCAGCAGGCTCATCCAAAAGGATCTGATCTTGAATACGAGCTTGCTTTGACCTTGGAGGATGTGGCGGCAGGAACCCAAAAAATCGTATCTTTTCAGCACAAAGGCCGTAGCGAAAAGATAACAGTAAAAATACCAAAAGGAATGATTTCCGGGAAGAAACTGCGGATTGCCGGCAAGGGTGAACCCAGCCCATACGGTGGTTCCGCAGGAGATCTGTATGTTAAATCAAAAGTGCTTAATAATCCGGTCTATGATGTCCAAGCACAGGACCTATATATCAATCGGGACATAAAGCTGAGTGAGGCGATTCTGGGTACGAATGTTTCCGTCCCGACATTGAGCGGCAAAGAATTAAAACTGAAAATACCCGCTGGTACAAAACATAAAACAAAAATGCGTTTGTCCGGACATGGACTTCCCCATATGCACGGTAAAGGTCAAGGGGATCTTTATGTTCATATCCATGTCAATATGCCAAAGCGCCTGACCAAAAAACAAAAAGGTCTGATTGAACAATTGGCAGAGACCGGCTTGTAAAACAATGCATTTATTGATAGAATGTCGAGCGGAAAGAATATTTTTCAATGGGATCATTGACAAGAATTTCCGTTCAATGTATTTTTGTTATCAATCAGATAAATTGGCCTTTTATTAAAATGCCAAAAAAAGGACCTTATAGGTTCTCATTATGCCTGAACTTGTACCCGTCCTGTCGAAAAACGATATCGATAACCTGGTCACACAGGTTGCACACCGGATTTCTACTGACTATCGGAATCATGACCTTATTCTTATTGGCGTATTGAAAGGCGTATTTGTCTTTTTATCTGATCTTGTCCGGTGCCTTGATATCCCTGTTCAAATCGATTTTATACGCGTTTTCAGTTATGGTTCTGATGTGTCTTCCTCTGGAGAGATCCATTTAACCAAGGATATAGAGGTTGATATAAAAGATAAAGATGTACTTATTGTAGAGGATATTGTGGATACAGGCTTGACTTTAAAATATCTTATCGATTATTTGAGATCTTATCACCCAAAGACGATTAAAGTGTGTGTCTTTATTGACAAACACGAGCGCCGTGAGGCAGACATTGCGATCGATTATAGTTGCCATGATGTGGCCAAAGGGTTTCTGGTTGGCTATGGCCTTGATTATAATGAAGACTATCGGTATTTATCGGGGATTTATCACCTTAAACTATAACCATTGGGGTATACTATGATTATTTCCTGTAAAGAATGTAACGCAAATTTTAAATTGGATGAAAGTCTTTTAAAGCCGACAGGTTCAAAAGTTCGTTGCTCGAAGTGTAACGAGATTTTTGTGGCATATCCACCAAAGATTTCAGAAGAAATTGAAGCGCCTATTGAAATGGAATTAGATATTGAAGATCAGCAAGTTACAGAGGATCTCGAGGCCGACAAAAAGGAAATGACGGACCCGGATGAACTTGATTTTTCGGACTTGGACAAGTTGATTGACGAAGAAGAAGCCCCGGAGAGTGAAGATATAGCGGATGAAGACATCGAAGATCTTGATTTGGATCTTGATCTGGATATTGAGCCTGAAACGGAAATAGCCAAAGAGGATCTTGAGGCCGAAGTCGATAAAGAGGAGACGAGCGAAATCGATCTGTCAGATTTGGAGAACCTGCTTGATGAGGAAGAAGTAGCAACGAGTGAAAGCACAGCGGATGAAACGATGGAAGATCTGGATCTGAAAATTGTGCCCGAAACTGATGTGTCCATGGAGAAAGCACCCCCGAGCGCTGAACCCGAAGAGCTCGATGAGCTCGATCTGTCAGATCTGGAAGATATTCTGGATTTAGATGAACCCATGACCGAAGAGGAATCCGTACCAGATGATATTGAGCTCGAGTTGGATATGGAGACGGAACCCGAACTCGAAAAAGTGCCGGAAGGTGTTGAAGCCGAAGATCTTGAAGAGGTTGATCTATCAGAAATAGAGAAAATGCTTGAAGTAGAAGAAGAAACAGAAGCTGAAGAGGAACCTCTGGAGAAAGAGCTGGAGCTTGAATTGGATATGGAAGAAGCGCCTGCTGATGCCCCGCTGCCTGAGGACTCCTCCCAAGTTGAAGTATATGAACTTGATGAAGCTGACGATACCGTGGATGAACCCGAAGCGGTGATGGCCGCTGCAACCGAGGAGATGGAACCGGAATTTGAAGTTGGAGAAAGTGAAGAGGAGGACCAGTTAGAAGATGACATCGTCGATGAGGAACCACTGGTAGAGGAAACGACACCTTCCAAAGAAAGACGCATCAGCAAACCGCTTGTTGTTCTGCTGATTTTAGCATTATTGGCGGGTGGCTCTTACGGCACTTATGTTTTGCTTGATTTCATGAATATTGAAATTCCTTATATCAGCGATTATATCAAACCCAAAGTTTCTGATCCTGTGGGCAGTCTCAAGATAGACACTTTAGATGTAAACAGCAAGTTCCTGCTCAATGTCAAGGATGGCAAACTTTTTGTGATAACAGGCCGAGTTAAAAATGGATATTCAGATGTTCGTCGTTTTATCAGCATCAACGGCAGATTGTATAAAAAAGGAAAAATTCTTGACCAGACAGAAATGGTTTTCTGCGGGAATATTTTGTCGGATATTGAACTTTCCAATATTGAACTTGAAGCCATAAAGAAACGACTTTCAAACCGTTTTGGGGATAATAAATCGAATATGCAGATTAAGCCTGGAGGAGAGCTTCCGTTTATGCTTATATTTTCGAATCTGCCGGAAGATCTCGAAGAATTTTCCATTGAAGTGGGGGGTTCGACTCCGGCAGGGTAAGCCTGAATTAAAAGTTTTACCTTGTTCAAACTCGATTTTGTTTACGTTCGTTTAGGGTTTTAGACTTGACTTGGCGAATCTGAACTGTTAGAAATTCCGTTTTTCGTATAGGAAGTGCCATGGCGATGTAGCTCAGATGGTCAGAGCATACGGCTCATATCCGTAGTGTCCGGGGTTCAATTCCCTGCATCGCCACCAAAGATAATTAAAAGCCATAATCTTATAGGGTTATGGCTTTTTCGTTTTTTTGGGAACTGCTATAAATGCGTGCTTTGTCTTGCAGAAAGAAGCTCGGATATAGATACCAGCTCAAAAAAAGGCTCCTTTTCATTGAGCTCTCGTTTGAAATCATAAAGGGCTGTCAGGGTGGAAAGGTGGGGGTGTCCGATGCCGATGGCTGCCCCATGTTTTAAGGCATATTGCTTTAAATGTCCAATTTGCCGTCGGACAGCCCGTATATCGGGGGAAGTGTCCAAAAAGACGTTTCTCGGTGCGGTCCTCATGTTCAACCGTCTGGCCATTTTGTAAGCTTGTGAATGACTGCTCGTCAAACTGTCCACAAAAAAAAGATCCTTCTGTTTGATTATCTTCAATGCCTCCACGACTTTGTCGGAGCTAGATGTAAACCTGGAACCCATGTGGTTATTCACACCCGTTGCCTGGGGAATTTGTGAGAGGTTTTCTTCGATGATTTCTTTAATTTCTGTGTCCCTATAGGAAATGTAGAGGGCCCCTGGTCCAGGATCGACTTCGTGGCAGTAGGGTTCCATGGGCTGGTGGAGCATGATTTCCTGCCTTTGTTCGTATATTTCCTCGGCAAGAAGGACGGAGTACTGTAATTTGGGGAGTATTGAAAATGTCATTGGCATCTTCAAGTCCAAAAACGCTTGGGCTCGGGAGATGCTGCTCCCGATATCGTCAATGATAAAGGCGATTCTGGGAGCAAATTCAGATAAAGGCAATTTTTCCAAAGGGGGGGTGTTAATCGGAAAGATGCGGCTTTGCCCTGCTTTTGCATTTGAAAAAAGATTCAGTCCAAACAGGGCGCCGGAAAGGTATGCAACGCCTTTTAATAGGAAAAGTCTTCGATGGCACTGTTGTATTCTCTGTTCCTGATTCTTTTCCTTCATATTATGGGGGTACATACAAGCTATTGATATATACGTCAAGTAAAAACACAATATATGGTGAAATATGGAAAGAAAAAATGAATACCTTATCCATGGAGAACGGAAGGGCGCCCTCCGTTAAATCAACAATTTGAAATAACTTGACATCAAAAATGATTATAAGTATTGAAAATATACTAGTGAGCATTAATCATCACTGGAGTATGTTTCCACGGTATTACGATGAAACAGATACCGTCCGTTGCTGCCAGTTTTGTAAAAACTGGGCCCCTCTGACATTTATCATTGGGGCTTTATGTTTTTTATTGTTTTCCAGCTTGAAAATATTGTGGGGTGTAATATAATCATAAACTGTAACCTAAGTTGAGCGTTTCAAATTTTAAAATGGGATAAACATCTTTTATTTTAAGTGAATTATTTTCATTTATATTTTTTAAATTTGAAACCCTTCGGGATTGCCGATCTTACCGCATCTACTGTGTCTGATCCCGTCCCGCATAATTGACTATAGCGGAACGACATCTTCCTTGTATCTGCGGCAACCTCAACAATCCCTCAACATAGGCTCTTTTTAAAAGATCTCCGGGATTCACCAGATAAATCCTTTGTTGCTGACAGGAATTCAGCATATCCGACAAGAAATGTATATGTCAATGTAAATATAAATGTATATGTTATTATTGCAAGTCACACACCGGATCCATGTGGTGGACCGAGCCTTAAGCAGTAAGCTACCTAAACGCTTATGGCCAATGGTTAAAACCTGATGATCACTTTGGGAGGGACAAATATAGGTTGAGGACAGTGAATTTAGACTACAGGAAAAAATGCTGTTTCGCTGCGGTAAGCATTGATCCTTTGGTAGCTTACTGCTTACCGCTTATAGCTTTATAGCCAAAAAAAAGGGCAGCCACACGCGAAGCGCACGATTGCCCTTGGATTTTTTTGATAAGGCTTAGAGGTAGTCGAGCAGTTTTTTGCCGGCAGAAAATTTGACAACGTTTTTGCCCTTGATCTTGATGACTTCACCGGTCTGCGGGTTGCGGCCCTTACGCGTTTTGCGATAGACTTTCTTGAATGTACCAAAGCCCACCAAGGTTACCTTGCCGTTTCTTTTCTTGAGAGCTTTTGTCACATTGCCCATAAAAGAATCGAGTGATGCGCCCGCGGCGACCTTTGAAATGCCCGCGTCCTTTGCCATCTGTTCAATTAATTCTGCTTTTGTCATGTGCTCCCCCTTTTTTTAATTTGGTTAAGTTCTACCAAGAATAACATCGTTGTACAGCGGATTACAATAGGAAAACTGAAATGTCAAGAGTAAAAGCTTATGTATTATGGATTCGGAAGACCCATCACCTTTAAATCCCCTGCAGGCGCCTTTCTGCGGCAACCTCATCAATCGATTAACCCAGGAACATGCAACTCTTTCTCCGAATAAAATCGCTGCACGATTCTATTTGCCTTTCAGGCGACATTTAGCCTTCGGCTGTAATTTACCCTTCGGGCGATATTACGCCTGCGGCTGTCATTAATAGACATTTGTCCTTCGGACGATATTAGCGCTTCGTGCGTCATTTATTGTTGCTTAGGGCTGATAGCTACAATGAATGACACGAAGTAAATGACTATTAATGACGCGCAGCTAATGACCTGTTTTATCCCCCCTTGATCCCCTCTATCCGATACTCACCGATTCCCCCACTTTCGGTACGAAAACATCATAACCCTCACCTTTCAGCGTCTCTGCAAAGGAGAGGGATTGATCTTCTTCGCCGTGAACCAGTGCGATCTTCTTGATTTTCAGGTTGGACGACTTCAGGAAGTGACACATTTCCTCTTTGTCGGCATGGGCGCTGAAGCCACCCAATTTAACGACTCTGGCTTCCAGGGGATATTCCTTGTTCAGGATCTTCATTAACGGTGGGGGGCCTTTTCGCCCACCCTCCTGGTATGCCGTTCCTTGTTCGAGAATCCTGCGTCCCAGCGTATTGGCGGCCATATACCCGACGATCAGAATGGTATGTTTCGGGTTATGGATCTTGTAGCGCAAATGATGAAGAATCCGCCCTGCTTCACACATACCGGACGCTGAAATAACAATGTGGGGTTTCTCCTCCCTGTTCAAGGCCATAGACTCCTCCACGGAAGAAACAAAGTGAATCTGTTCATGGTAAAAAGGATTCCGGCCATCTTTGAGAAACGTCTTGTGCGTGTCGGCATCGTACACTTCAGGGTGTTCGCCGAAAACCCGCGTTAATTTCGTCGCAAGGGGACTATCCACATAAATCGGCACACGCGGTGTTTCACCCTCCTTATACAACTCATGGAGTGTATACAATAGCTCCTGGGTCCGCCCGAAAGCAAAGGATGGTATCAGCATTGATCCCCCACGTTCCAGTGTCTCGGTCAATATGCGCTTCAAACCCGGTTTCAAATCCTTGACAGGTTCATGTAGTCGATCACCGTATGTGCTCTCCATGATCAGCAAATCCACATCCCTGTCCTCTTCCGCAAAACAGGTACTGGGATCGCGGATAATGGACTTTCCAAACCGTCCGATATCGCCCGTATAACAGACGGTAGCGGATTTTCCGTTTTGCTGGATCCGGAACATGCTGAAGGCTGATCCCAGGATATGCCCGGCATCATAGAGCGTACAGGTTATCCCTTTCCCAACAGAAAACGGATGCTCGTAGGGATATCCATCAAAAATCTC
>RCNC010003460.1_pt1 | contig 10305 bp, 4 predicted proteins | sample 2041301 | NCBI WGS metagenome assembly RCNC01 (sample SAMN09708231, study PRJNA481090) | Marine sediment metagenome, whole genome shotgun sequencing project. | biome: marine sediment; feature: ocean; material: sediment; isolation source: Sewage treatment plant 13A marine sediment (STP13A) ... | reverse complement strand
AGGGAAACTTTCCTTAGCTGTTGATGCTCCGCAAAAATGGGATGCCGAACATCCACTATTATACACGGCTGTTACCACCCTTTACGAAAACGGAAATCCAATCTACAAACAGTCCGATAAGATCGGATTCAGGGAAGTTGTGCTTGATGGAAACAGATTGCTGGTCAACGGCCGGCCCGTCAAACTGCGTGGCGCCTGCCGGCACGACATCCACCCTACCCTGGGTCGAATGACCACCCCGGAATATGATCTGAAGGATGTCCTTCTGGCAAAGGAGAGCAATATGAACTTCATCCGTACATCCCACTATCCTCCATCTGAGAGCTTCCTGGATTACTGCGATAAATATGGAATCTACGTGGAAGATGAAACAGCGGTCTGCTTTGTGGGATCGCACCGGACTGAAGCCTATCGCGCCAGCGGAGCTACCCAGGACAGTGATGAATTTACATCACGCTACCTCTCCCAGCTGGAAGAGATGGTCCAGAACCACCGCAATCACCCTTCGGTTATTATCTGGTCCATCGGCAATGAAAATGTATTCGGAAAGAATTTTGTAAAATCTTTTCAGTGGGTTAAAAGTAATGATCCGACCCGTCCGGTAATCTACTCTTACCCGGGACAGGTGCCTGATAGTCTCAGGATATACGAGATCCTGAGTATGCACTATCCAAACTTGACGGGAAATATGAACCAATATGGCATTAAAACCAAATCTTTTGGATATGATAAGATGCCGGTCCTGTTTGACGAGTGGGCCCATGTGGCCTGTTACAATAATTTTGAATTAAAGGAAGATCCCAATGTCCGCAATTTCTGGGGCCAGAGTCTGGATAGCATGTGGACTTACACTTTTGAAGCCGATGGTGGATTGGGTGGGGCCATCTGGTGCATGCTGGATGAAACATTTATGCTGCCGGAAGATTTACCGGGATACAATGAATGGTGGGGCATTCTGGATAAAAACGTCATACCCTCTCAATACATGGGACCCTGCGTGGGTTACGGTGAATGGGGTATCGTAGATACCTGGAGACGTAAAAAACCAGAGTTCTGGGGAACCAAAAAAGCATATTCTCCTACCAAGATCCTTGTGAAACAGATCTATGATTTTCAGGCCGGCAGTGAGATTAGAATCCCGGTTCATAACCGCTTTGATCACACAGATTTTAATGAATTGAAGATCGTTTGGAATTTTCGGGGGGATTCGGGTGAACTGGATAAGGTCAGTCTTGAACCCCATCAGAAAGGAGATTTGGTGATTCCTTCCAATCCCTGGAGTGCGGGAGAGAAACTTCATATAAGCTTTTATCAAAACGATACCATGCTGGTAGACCGTTACAGCCTGAACATGGGGAAGCGGGTGGTTGAGATTCCTGATTGTTCTAATGGATCCCTGGCTGTTAAAGAGGATGAGGTGAAGATCCATATCGTGGGATCAGGTTTTCACCTGGATGTAATCAAGCAAACAGGTCTGCTCGAAAACCTCATGATAGGTGGTGATACGATTCTCAGGTCAGGACCCTATTTGAACCTGAGGGTACCCGGGAATCCTGTACAGTATTCCACAATTGAAATGGATGACCTGGCTGAGAACTGGAAATGCACAGCATTCAGCTTTGAACAGGATCAGGGGATCGCGACCATCAATACGGAGGGAACTTACAATAAACTCAAGGCACAATTTACCATTCGAATTGACGAGAAAGGAATCATAAAAGTGGAATATAAGGCTAACCATGAGGGAAGGAAACATAATATCCAGGAAGCGGGTTTGAAGTTCGCTACCGGCAACTCCTTTGTGAAAATGTACTGGGACAGGGATCCCTATTTTACAGCTTATCCTGAATCCCATCCGGGTAGAGCGATCGGTGAGGTGGATCTGACTACTAAACCGGAGATGCATTACCGGGAAGAACCAGGGCACGGCTGGGAAATGGACTCCAGAGGATTCTATTATTTTGGCCTTGAAAAAGAGCTACGCTTTACCAATACAGTTCGTTCGCTTAAAGAGCATATCTTTACCTATGGCCTTGAAACGGCGGATCATTCAGGACTGAAAGTATACTCAAGGGGTACGCAGGCATGCCGCTATGATCGGATCGATGGTGAAAATACACTAATCATCAATGATCAATGGGATTACAACAGTTTGCTCTGGGGCAATTACATGAAAAAGGTAGCCCTGGAAAATGAGATTTTGGGTCAGGCAACCCTGATCTTAAGCAATTAATTACTCTACAAACCAGACACGCGGCCATCGAGATCCCAGGATTCTTTGGCAGGAATCCCAAGATGATACATGGCGGTGACTGCCACATCCACAACGCCCACTTCCTTGGTGATTTCACCCTTTTTGGCACTTTCGCCGGAAGCGATGAAAAATACAGTAGTATGATCAGGGATGTTCTTTCCGTGACCAAAATTACTGCCTCCGTGGTCGGCCGAAAGGATAATCAGCCAGTTCTCATTTTCAATGGAAGTCCTTTTTTCCAGGGCTGAGACCATCGTACCGACCTGCTTGTCGCTTCTCTCAATGGCTTTCAAGTATTTTTCACTCTCAACCTTATAATCATGCTTGTGACCTGCACCATCGACCTCATCCAACTGAACAAACATCACATCCACATCCTTGTTTTCCAGGATGGTAGCCACCTCTGAGGCCACCTGGACATCACTGATCTTACTGGAGGTATAAGTAGCATCCCCTTCCTGCAATATTTTGTGGATGGGTCCCCAGGTGGCTACGGAGTAGGTCTTCATTTCAGGTTTCTCCTGCCGGACCCGGTGGAAGAAGTGAGGATAATGCTCCAGGTCGGGATCTTCGTATTCGTTATTCAATATATCATGTTTCTGATGCCATACACCGATTAGCATGGCTGACCAGGCCGGACCACTGCTACTTATCTCATCGGTTCTTGCCTTAAAGGTATAGGCTCCATCCTTCCAAAGGGCATCAATATTGGGGGTTTGCGCTGCAAGAAGCGCATCGGGCCGGCAACCATCAATTCCAATGATCAGTACCTTATTACTCGTTCCGTCCTGGGCAAAGCCTTCCAGGACCATAAAACACAAGAGTCCCAGCAAGAGCCCCATTGATTTAAGCTTTCTCTTTTCCATTGATTCTAATTTTTAAATATCAAATCCATTTCCTCCTGGTTTCTGACCAGACGGACCCGGTGCTTACCCGACTTACTCAGCAGCTGGATGAAGGTTTCTCTCGTATCCACCCTCTTCCCATCCACTTCCACAATGAAATCGCCCGTCCGGAATCCCTTCGCTGAGGCTTCCGAAAATTCCGGTACCTGGACCAGGGCCACTCCGAAAGCATCCAGGCTTACTCCATAGGCAGACAGGGCATTTCCGCTGGGTTCAATCAGCTGGGCATCCATCCAGAGAGTCACTTCTGAGCTCTGCACGTGTGCTTCGGATATATTTGTATTTATTTGAATAGCAGGGATCTCAGGTGATTTCACTATGGATCTGAGGCCTGGACTGAGCACTCCGAAAGAATTCATATCAAAATTCCGGAATCCCAGTTCAAACACTTCAGCACCGGGATCAATGCTGAAGTCTCCGGATTCAGGATCACGGAATCCAGGATCAGCCACAATGGAATTCAGATCGCATCCATTGGCAGCGTAAAGCAGCCGGTCCCTGTCACTGGTGGTAAATACATTGTAATCGATCTCCTTTCCCCACTTCTCATCCTTGTCCATGCCACGGTTCATGGCAATGGCCTGGTGTGCAGTGAAAAAAATGTTCCGGGTGATTACATCCCCGTTGTTCCGCGGCCAAACATGGGGATGCAGTCCGTTGTTCACCACAATGTTATTCCATACAGTTCGATAGTAGCCTTCCCTCAGCTTTAGACCTCCGTTCAGTAATAAGTTATTGTAGATCCTGTACTGGGATGATCCGTCATCCAGGTCTATATCCCAGCCGTGATCACAGCGCCAACGACTGTTCCTGATAATATTGGGTTCCACCATATCCAGGAAGGGCATATTAGGATTCTTCTCCATTTCCCGGTTCATGGTAGGGATATCCGGATCCCAGAAACGGTCGCGTCCCCAGGAATTGAAACTGCCGTGATCGCCCGTTTCCAGAACGGTATTGAACACATCACAATACTCAATCACATGTCCTCCGAAGGTCCCCTCGTTTATATTGATCCCTGCACGAGGCACATCATAAATGGAGCAATGGGAAACAGTGATGCCCTGCGATATGGAGATCTGGACCGGTGCTGTTTGCTTCTCAGTTCGCCCGGTACGCTCGATAATACAATCATAGACCAGACAGGACCTGGGATAGTTCTCCCCCTTTGGTCCGGGTGTCATATCCAGATTTTTATAATCCTGCGGACCATAACGGAATATGGGATTCCGGACCATGCCCGGATCACCCACAAAGGCGATTCCATTGGCCCCGCTCTCATGAATATGGCAACTCTTGATGGTGATCTGGCGGTTGTAATTGTTAATAAAGATACTGTTGCCACCCAGTTGATCCAGCTCACAGCGGCTCAGCGAACAATGCTCAGCCCCATCGAAAAATATGCCTCCTCCACGGTAGGTGGTCCAGTCTGAACGCAACAGAGGCTCCTTGTTTTCCATAAAAGTTCGGGCCGCATGCTTGAAGACCAGTCCCTCCAGGTGAATGTTTCTTACGGGGCTTTCCCGGGTGCCTAAAAACTCCACCAGGTGGCGCAGGCTTACAATCTCCACCAGTGCCTTTTCCAGGTCCATATCTGGTACTGGCATATAATAGAGCAGAGATTCTTCCCGGTCGTAGTACCATTCCCCCGGTGCATCCAGTTCTTCAAAAACATGTTCGATAAAGCGATAGCTTTGATGCATGCGATCGGGCCGGTTATTTTGCCAGCCACCCTCCATCTCCAGGCTTCCACTTGCTGTCTTCCCTTTAATCCGATAATGCATCCCTCCCCACAGGGCCCTGTGCATGGCATGCAGATAGGCTCCTGACGGATCTTTCCATGTTGCAATCCTTTCGAGTGACAGTGGATCATTTTCAGGATCAGGTTCAGCCGTATGGCTCAGGGTCCAGCAGTCAAATACATTTTTTCCCTCCTGTGAATTGGGAAAACGGGCCATCTCCTGCCTCCTGTCATTGATGAAAAGCTGGTCCATTAGCAGGTCATCAGGAACACGGCATACATAAATCCCATCCCGGTAGGCTTCCCATTCCACTTCCAGTTGCCTGCCCCCACTGATAATGACTTTTCCCTCATGCATCGCACGGTAAAACACCGGATATTCCCTGGTGCCGCCATCTTCATGGGAAAACACAAGTGTCTCGTCCAGGTAATATATACCATCCTTCAACCAGATATTCAACTCTTCTTTGCCCAGGAAAAGCCTGACTGCCTCCTGAATTTGTTCCAGCATAAAAGGGCGCTCAAAGCTGCCATCTGCCAGTTCTGATCCTTCCGGAGAAACATAGAGATCCACCGCGGACAGGGGAGCAATAATTGAGAAAAACAGAAGTATGAATAAAGGGAGACGATAAAGCATAAAATAGTACCTTAATGAGCATTAAAAATAGGCAGTAAATCTTAATTTAGGGCAAAATTCTATCATATGATTCGAAGAATCTTTTCCCTCCTTTTCACCCTGATCCTGTCCCTGCCTCTCTGGTCACAATCAGCAACAATAAATGATAGGTCTGTGGCACAGATAGACTGGCTGCTTGAATCGCCCGGGATAGTTTCTCAGGTACACCATAATGATAAAACAGTTATTCTTTCCAACGGACTTATTTCCAGGACTATTCGTATCGTCCCCAATGCCGCCACGGTGGGACTTAGAAACCTGCATACGGGTGAAGAATACATCCGCTCTGTAAAACCAGAGGCCCTGCTGACCATCAACGGAACTTCATATCCGGTGGGGGGATTATCAGGCCAGAAGGAACATGGCTACCTGAAACAGGAATGGCTGGAAGACATGACATCCCCTGAAGATGCATTTGAGTTCAGGGAGCTGGAGGTTCGGGAACTGGATTCGGGCCTGTACTGGGAAAAGAAGCGCTGGACCTCCTCCACCCAGTGGGTGCGAAAGGGAAAAGAGGCAATCTTCCACTACACCCATCCCAAACTGGAAGGGATCAATGTGGAAGTGCATTATGAGATCTATGATGGACTTCCCCTGCTGGGCAAATGGATTGAAGTAAAGAATATGGGGGAGCAAAGCATCCGCATAGATCATTTCACCGGGGAAATCATTGCCCACCCGGAAAAGAATAACTACGTGGATGAACCCTCACGCTGGGACCTGCCCAATCTCTACCTGGAAAACGATTTTGCCTTTGGAGGGTTCACTTATGTGGAATCGCCCAATGCCATCCACTGGGAAACGGATCCGGACTATACCTCCCAGGTCAACTGGGAATATAAGACTCCCTGTGTGCTCAAGAGTCAGCCCAGCCTTGGCCCTGACTACAAGCTGGATGGTGGAGCGATCTTTGAAAGCTTCAAGACCTATGTGCTGGCTCTGGATGGAACAGATAGAGAGCGGAACGGATTGAGCATCCGCAAGATGTATCGGACCCTGGCCCCCTGGATTACTGAAAACCCCATCTTCCTTCACCTGGTTACCACAAAACCAGCAAAGGTAAAAGCTGCCATAGACCAGTGTGCCGAGACCGGCTACGAAATGGTGATCCTGAGTTTTGGCAGTGGGCTGAACATGGAGGACTTAAGCGACAAAAACATCGAAAAATTCAGGGAGCTGGTCAACTACGCCCAAGCTAAAGGCATTGAGCTGGGCGGCTATTCTCTCTTCTCCAGCCGGAAGATTGGACCAGAAACCGATGTTATTGATATAGAGACAGGAAAGCCAGGTGGAGCCAAATTCGGCTTTGCTCCCTGTGCAGGAAGCCAGTGGGGCCTCGACTACTACAGGAAACTGGAAGTATTCATGGATGAGACAGGCTTTAATGTGTTGGAACATGACGGCCCCTATCCAGGGGATTTTTGTGCTTCCACTACTCACCCCGGTCATGATGATCATGGAGACTCGCAGTGGAAGCAGTGGCGGCAGGTTACCGATTTCTATAAACGCTTAAGGGCCAATGGCATCTATATGAATCTTCCTGATATTTACCATCTATCCGGATCAAACAAGATTGGAATTGGTTACCGGGAGGTGAACTGGTCCCTGCCCCGGGAACAACAGATTCTGCTGGGCCGCCAGAACATATACGATGGTACCTGGCTTAAACCACCATCCATGGCCTGGACCTTTGTACCCCTGTCGCAGTATCATGGAGGTGGGGCAGCTGCAACCCTGGAACCCCTGGCTGATCACCTGCATGAGTACGATGCCCATATGACCCAGAACTACGGCTCAGGGGTACAGGCCTGTTACCGGGGCCCGCGGCTATACGACACCGAAGAAACCAGGGACCTGGTTATCCGTAAGATCGCGCATTACAAGAAGTTCCGGGACATCCTGAATGCAGATGTAATACACCTCCGCAGACCCGATGGACGAGATTGGGATGGCATCCTGCATGTGGATCCTCAGCTGGAAATCAAAGGTTATGCCATGCTTTACAACCCCACTGAAGAGGAAATGATCAGGCACATTCGTCTTCCACTCTATTATACCGGACTGAGTGAGACTGCAAATATCTCTTTAGGAGATGGATCATTTACCGAGTACCTAATTTCACGTGATTACAGCGTAGAGGTGAATGTCAACATACCTGCCCATGGATATATCTCCCTAATCGTAAAATAATTGAAAATGAACACAAAACAGCTCCCTTGTGACTTCGCCTATACCTTTAAAATCAGCAAATAAATCGACGCCGGAACCTATGAAAAGAGTATTCTTCAGCCTCCTTGTTCTTCTCCTCTCTATGCAGGCCTTTGCCCTGAAAGGGGACTCAGTCTATTTGTTCTCTTATTTTATTAATAACGGGGAAGACGGTCTGCATCTGGCCTACAGTGAAGATGGTCTCAGCTGGAAGACTCTGAACGAAAATGGCTCTTTCCTTAGACCTGAAGTGGGAAAAGACAAGCTGATGAGAGATCCCTGCATTATCCAGACCCCGGATGGAACCTTTCACATGGTCTGGACCGTCAGCTGGGGAGAAAAGGGTATCGGATATGCCTGGTCCAGCGACCTGATCCATTGGAGCAAACAGCAATACATCCCGGTGATGGAGCATGAAAAAAAGGCCAAAAATTGCTGGGCCCCTGAAATCTTCTACAATGAGGAGAATGATGAATTTATGATTTTCTGGTCCACTACCATTCCCGGGCGCTTTCCCGAGACAGATGGTACGGGTGACGGAAAGAACAATCACCGAATGTATTATGTGACCAGCAAGGATATGATCAATTTTAGTAAAACCGCCCTGCTATATAATCCTGGATTTAATTCCATCGACGGAACACTTTTGAAGCATGGCAGCTCTTACCTTATGTTCCTGAAGGATGAGACCCGGCACCCCGTGGCCCAAAAGAATATCCGGGTATCCACCGCAAATGCCATGACCGGCCCCTGGTCTCCAGCCTCTGAGCCCATCTATGACAAAGATTGGGCAGAAGGCCCTACCATAGGCCGGATAGGAGAACGATGGATACTTTACTTTGACCGCTATACGGCCGACAGCTTTGGGGCCATGTCTTCCACAGACCTGGTGCACTGGGAAGATATCTCGGATCAGCTCTCCTTTCCTGAAGGAACCCGGCACGGTAGTATCCTGAAAGTCTCTCGTTCCGTAGTGGATATCTTAAGGGGACAACAATCCACCAAGCCCAATATAATACTCTTCTATGTGGATGACATGGGATGGCAGGATAGCTCCGAACCTTTTTATAAGGAAGAGACGCAGCTGAACAAGAATTACCATACACCCAATATGGAGCAGCTGGCAAGCGATGGGATTAAATTCACACAGGCCTATGCCTGTGCCGTCTGTTCACCTTCGCGCATCAGCCTGATGACAGGCATGAATTCGGCCAGGCACCAGGTTACCAACTGGACCCTGAGAAAGAATAAATCACCCGATCCGGAGAATAAAGAAATCACACCTCCTGAGTGGAACATGAATGGTATGACCCAGGGCGAGGAAGTGCCCCTGACCACCAGAGCCATAAGCCTTCCCCAGCTTCTGAATGAGTCGGGTTACCGAACCATCCATGTTGGGAAAGCACATTTCGGGGCCATTGGAACACCCGGAGAAAATCCATTGAACCTGGGCTTTGATGTAAATATTGCAGGCCATGCAGCAGGCGGTCCCGGGAGTTACCTGGGAGAGTATAACTTTAGCGCCAGCTGGAGAGACGGCGGGCATATATGGGATGTACCCGGACTGGAGAAATATCATGGACAGGACATTTTTCTGAGCGAAGCTCTTACCATTGAAGCAAACAGTGAAATCGACAGGGCTGTGGAGGATAATAAGCCCTTCTACCTCTATCTTTCACATTACGCAATTCATGCACCCTGGGAAAAGGATAAGCGTTATTTCCATAAATATCTGGATGAAGGACTTTCAGAATTCGAAGCCACCTATGCTTCCATGATTGAAGGCATGGATCGCTCCCTGGGGGACGTCATGGAGAATCTGAAACAGCATGATATATGGGACAATACCATTATCATTTTTATGTCGGATAATGGTCAACACCGCAATGTTCCACTGAATGAACCTTTGCGGGGACATAAACTTCTCCCCTACGAAGGAGGGATCAGAGTGCCGTTGATCGTCTACTGGAAAGGACACGTAAGACCTGGCGCGGTTTCCGGACAATATGTGATTGTGGAAGATCTGTTTCCCACCATATTAGAAATGGCTCAAACAGAATACAGGAGCAGGGTCACCCAGGTGGTGGACGGACTTAGCTTTGTGCCGTATTTGGAAAACCCGGAAAAAGAGGATGTGGTAAGACCTCTTTTCTGGCATTTTCCGCATACCTACGACCAGTTTCCCTACAGTACCGTGAGGAAGGGTGACTGGAAACTGATTTACCGCCACCTGGACCAGAGCCTGGAACTCTATAATATCCGCACGGATCTTTCGGAAACCCATAACCTGGCAAAGGAAGAAGCAGAGATCAAAAATGAACTGGCTTCCCTTCTATCCGATCACCTTAGAGAGGTAAATGCAGGCATGCCGGTGCTCACAAAGAATGAAAAACCGGTTCCCTATCCCGACGAAGTGAAGTGATAGCTCTACTAATGATCGGCAGGTAACAGCTCCAGTACACTCAGCAGCGCGCAGTGGTCAGACGCCACGGTATCACAGATCACCCTGGATTCATGCACC
>RCNC010003459.1_pt1 | contig 10306 bp, 6 predicted proteins | sample 2041301 | NCBI WGS metagenome assembly RCNC01 (sample SAMN09708231, study PRJNA481090) | Marine sediment metagenome, whole genome shotgun sequencing project. | biome: marine sediment; feature: ocean; material: sediment; isolation source: Sewage treatment plant 13A marine sediment (STP13A) ... | reverse complement strand
TGCCCGTCATCAGGCCTGCAACATGGGCCTCGCTGGCAATCCTCAAAAACTCATCCAAAGTTGGCTGACTGGACCGGTGATCACTGATCGCCAATTCACCAACCCCGATGACCGGATCGAGAAATACGATGTCGCCGCGGGCGCTGCCCGTCAAAGTGGTTAGAGGGACGTGATATCCACCGGTATGGCACCACGCCGATAGGCCTTCTTCGCGTAGCCCATAAGCCTGCGTGACAAGCGTTTGAGTGTTGCGGGTCAGGTCATCCGTCCCCAGAACTCCAACCACAGATGTGACACCTGCTTTGGTAAAGGACGACAGGAACATCGGAGGTACTCGGCTGGCCGGGCCGGTTTCTCCACCGCCGCCGGTGATATGCGCGTGCCCATCAATAAGGCCCGGCACAACACGCGCGCCTGCGGCATCAAAAACCTCAACCTGCAAAGGGCTTGAAATGTCAGGTAGATCCGGCCCGATGTAGGCAATCCGATCTCCCGCAATCAGAATATGCCCCACGCCCATCGGGCCTGGCGCAAACAGCTCGGCATTTTTTATCAACTTCAGCAAGCGCACCACCCAAAATGACCTGTTGGGCTTATTAGTCGGTTAAGATTCCCGATACAAACACAATCAGGACAATTGCCATCGACCTTTCCGGGTGAGGTTTCTGGTGTGCAACGAGGCACGGAACACACAGACCTTACCTTAACCCACGCTGCAGTCGCGTCAGTTCAGATCAGGATCGGCCCAGTATTTTGTTCCTGCGGCAGAAGCGCTGACTATCCAGCCTTTGTTTGTGAGCACAAAAACCGATCTGCCGTCGATAAATCTCACGGTCTGGTCTGCCTTATCGTCCCCAAACATGGCACCGGACTCAGCTGTTGCGTCATATCCGTTGTCGACGAATCTCTGGAACATGGCGGCCTCCTCGAACAGGATCACGACCTGACGATCAAACCCTCCCAGTCCGAATGAGAGACCAAGCCCTCCGGTTCCCATGTTCATATAGGTTCGGGTTTCGGACAGGTTGGACACAGCCACACCTCGCCCGAACCCGGCCGCCACCCCCAAGATAGCCACCCGGCGCGTGTCAAAAACGGCATAGCCAGCACTGAGATCAAAGAGTAACTTCGCCGCTTCATTTTCTGAAAACAACCGCTGCAACGTGGTCTCGGCCGTTGCATCCAGTCTTTGACGGGTCAGCTCAGGTGTCTCTTCGTCGGAAATGAGCTCGCTGGTCGAGTCGATTGTGTTTCCGACGCTACTGGTTGCTCCTTTAACTGCATCTCCGGCCTTTGATACGCCTTTGGAGACTTTATCAAAAACTGATTGTGCCGATGCGCCAGCTGCGACTGAGACGAGCACTGCGAGAAGAATAATCCGAAGTTTCAATTTGACCTCCAATTGATCATCCGTCTGGGTGACGGTTTTGTCTTCGTATCAGCTTTAGCCTCGATCTGCCGGGTCGACCAGTTAAGTCGGCGTAAGCGCCACACAAAGTAGCGCAAACACGAAAAGGCCTCGTGGTTTCCACAAAGGCCAAATCCGCTTAGTGTGCCCCACCCAGCCAGGACATCCACAGGTCAAGCGATGCAGCGGCCCGGTCTCTGGGTCTCGCTCATTCTGATCGCTTAGTCCTGGTCAGTTGTCTCCGGCTCCAACGTATCATTGAGATAAGTCTTTGTGTCCTCGAGTCGCTGTTTCACCACCTCCAAATGCTCGTTCTCAGCGTAGGTGACCAGGTCGTCCAGAACGTCAATTAACCAGCCATGCCGCTTCAGTCTGGCGCCCGGAGAATCTGGCGTTTGCTGCGCAGCAACCAAGTGATCCAGGCGGCGTTGCGCCCAGTCCTTACGACTCTCATTGATGGGTAGTGCCCCATCGCTATCGACTAAAACCTGATCAGCAAGCGCGAAAAACTCCCCCACAAATCGCTCGACCACCAACAAATCAGGTCTGTTTTTTGGTACCGTTCTGTGTTTGTCTGACATAACAATTACTCCAATGTATGGCGTTAAGTCAGTATTTCGTAGCCACAACGGTTGAACAGCACGTGCCCCGCTTAGACACAGTCCTTGCATCTGTTATATTGGCCTCAGAGAGAAACTATAGATTGCTATGATATCTGAAACTGTAACGAGCGGCTCTCACCTGACGAAGACACGATTTGAGCAGCAAGAGTTGTTAAACCGCGCACTGTCTGAGGTGGTATCGTCCGGTGTTTTGGGTAAAAGCGAACGGCGCGCCCAGCTGTTGCAATATCTGGTCGACAAAGAACTCAGCGGTCGTGGCAAGGAACTCAAGGCGTACTCAATTGCACTAGATGTGTTCGGTCGAAGTGATAGTTTCGACCCCAACACGGATAGCATTGTGCGCACGGAGGTCGGGCGGCTACGAGATGCGCTGACACTGTTTTACGCAGGCGACGTCGATTCTGACCTTCCGAAGATCGAGATTGCCAAGGGCACCTATCGCCCGACTTTTTCATGGGGCGCGGCTGGGCAGGCTGATGTGCCACCCACCAAAAAATCAACAACAGTTGCCCGCGCGCTCGTTGTTGCTTTTGTGTCAGCTTTGCTTATTTGGATCACTTATTCTGAAGATCCCGGCGAACAGACAAACAGCGACACCACCGCGACTAAATCCGAAACGCCGTTTCAGGTCGTCAGAATTGCAGTTGCCCCTTACGAAAGCACCGGCAACCAGCCTGACGTGGCCAGATTGGCTTTCGGTCTTTACACCGAGCTAACGATGGATTTGTCTGCCTATCCTTGGATCTCTGTTGTCTCGCCAATCGGCAACCTAGACAACACCGAAGAGATACAGGCTGACTATGTCTTCAAAGGCAGCATTCTTTGGAATGATGCCACGATACTTGTAGGTTCGCAGCTTACCTCACTTCCTGAACAAAGATTGATTTGGACCGGCAACCAGACAGCCTCAACAAGTCTGGTTGAAATTGAACAGCTACAACGTCAACTGGTTGGCGAAGTTGTGAGTGAACTAGGAAGCGCCCGCGGCATTGCAGCGGATCTCGTAAAAGCGATCAATGCAAGATCTTCGGGCACAAACCTTGATGCGTTTGTCTGCTATCTAGGAGCCTACCAATATATTGTTTCACCATCAGACGACCTGCATCGCGAGTTGCGAAGTTGCCTTGTCGACGTTGTCGCAGAATTTCCGAACTACGGTGAGGCCTGGGCCGGGCTTGGCTGGGTCTATATGGACGAGGCGAGATATGGTAGAAATCCAAGGCCGGGTGCAGATTCCTGGTCCGATGCAAAGAAGGCCATTGAAAAAGGGCTTGATCTGGCGCCTCTGCGCACGGCGACGCTGAATGCCGCAATGATTCACAGTGTTGAAGCCCCAGAACAGAGCTTAGAAAACTTTCGCATCCATAGCACCCGACTGCTTGAGTTATTCCCGCGCCACCCAGGTACACTTGCTCAAGTTGGGTCGCGAATGGCAGAGTTCACTGGCCAATGGGATCGCGGGCTAGATCTGGTCAATCAGGCTATTGAACTGGAGCCATGGCCCCCGAGTTTTTATTTCAAGACGCGAGCCTACAAAGCGGTTTTGGAAGCCGACGACCAATTTGCAATCGACTCTACAAAGCCGCTTACGACGCGCACCTCGAAATCAGAACTAATGCTTGTGTATCTGGCGGCCGCACGGAACAACCTTCCGGCAGTGATGAAGGAATATCGGGGGCTGCTCGCGGACGAGAACCTTGTTTCGGATGATGACATCCTCAGTTATGTGCGCGGACGGCGGTACGTAGCGGAACTTGAAACCGAACTCTTGAGGCAGTTGGCGATAGCTTTCGAGATTGACGATGCCTGATCCCTCAACCGATGTCTGGTCTGGAGCGTGGATCCAATATGACAGTCAGATCCATACCGCCTTGCCGGCCAAGACACATCACAGATCACTGGCACCTTTCTGAATTGGCTGGTCGACGCCGGAGTTCTCAACACCCGACCGGAGCGACAATTTGTGTCGCCATTGGACTTGCTCTGTAGCGCTCAGCGCACAATTCTGCCGATCAACCCAGCTCTCGGAGTCGCTTTATGAAAACCACAACGCGCGTCGCAGTGATCGGAGGCGGCGTTGTCGGCGCCTCGGTGCTTTATCATCTGACAAAACTGGGCTGGTCGGATGTCCTGCTGCTGGAGCGCTCTGAGCTGACGTCAGGCTCGACTTGGCATGCGGCTGGCGGGTTTCACACGTTGAATGGTGACACCAACATGGCCGCCCTTCAGGGCTATACGATCCGCCTTTACAAAGAGTTGGAGGAGATCACAGGCATGTCCTGCGGCCTCCACCATGTCGGGGGTATCACTCTTGCAGACAATCAAGATAGGTTCGATATGTTGTTGGCAGAGCGGGCCAAACACAGGTTCATGGGGCTGGAAACCGAGATTGTCGGCCCAGAAGAGATCAAGAAAATCGCGCCTATCACAAACACCGATGGCATCATTGGTGCGCTTTATGATCCTCTGGACGGGCACCTTGATCCCTCCGGCACCACACATGCCTATGCCAAGGCTGCGCGTATGGGGGGGGCCACTATCGAAACCCATTGCATGGTGCGCGAAACCAATCAGCGCGCAGATGGCACATGGGATGTCGTCACCGACAAAGGCACCGTCCACGCAGAGCATGTTGTAAATGCCGCTGGCCTGTGGGCCCGCGAGGTCGGCGCGATGGCAGGTGTCTATTTCCCGCTGCATCCGATGGAGCACCAATATATTGTCACCGACGATATTGCGCAAATCTATGAGGCCGGCCGCGAACATCCCCACGTGATGGACCCTGCCGGAGAAAGCTACCTGCGACAGGAAGGGCGCGGCTTGTGTATCGGGTTTTACGAACAGACCTGCAAACCCTGGGCCGTTGACGGAACCTCCTGGGATTTTGGACACGAGTTGTTGCCAGATGATCTGGACAAGATCGAAGACAGCATCACATTTGCCTACAAACGCTTTCCTGTTCTGGAGACCGCTGGTGTCAAATCGGTGATCCACGGACCATTCACCTTTGCGCCCGATGGTAACCCGCTGGTCGGACCGGTGCCGGGTCTGCGCAATTACTGGTCAGCCTGTGGTGTCATGGCAGGCTTTTCCCAAGGCGGCGGCGTGGGTCTGATGCTGGCGCAATGGATGATCGAAGGCGAGACCGAACGTGATACTTTTGCAATGGACGTCGCCCGTTTTGGCAACTGGATCAGCCCCGGTTACACCCGGCCTAAAGTAATCGAAAACTACCAGACCCGGTTTTCCGTCGCCTACCCCAACGAAGAGCTTCCTGCCGCACGCCCGAACCGCACAACCCCGATGTACGACATCTTTACAAACATGGGGGCTGTCTGGGGCCAGCAATTTGGCCTTGAAGTGCCCAACTATTTTGCGCGGGGCGCTGAGCCGACCTATGAAACACCATCGTTTCGCCGCTCAGATGCCTTTGGCGCAACCGCGCGCGAGGTCACTGCTGTGCGCACTGCCGTCGGAATCAATGAGGTGCATAACTTTGGCAAATATCTGGTGACAGGGACTGGAGCGCGCGGGTGGCTTGACCGGATCATGGCGGGCCGGGTGCCGCAACCGGGCCGTTTGTCGTTGACCCCGATGCTGTCCCCCAAGGGCAAGCTTATTGGTGATTTCACCATGTCTTGCCTGAGCGAAACAGAGTTCCAGCTGACCGCCTCTTATGGCTCACAGGCCTTTCATTACCGTTGGTTCCTGCAAAATCTGGACGACGGTGTATCTGTCGAAAACATCAGCGACACACGAAACGGTTTCCAGATTGCCGGGCCAAACGCGGGCAAGGTTCTGGCCGCCTGCACCCGTACTGACATCTCAGACATGAAATTCCTCGATGTCCGCCCGATGACGGTGGGCATGGTTGATTGTCTTGTGCAGCGGGTCAGCTACACTGGTGACTTGGGCTATGAGATCTACTGCGCCCCCATGGGGCAGCGCGCCCTGTGGAACGCTCTTTGGACGGCAGGACAGGACCACGGGATGGTTCCGTTTGGCATGCGGGCCATGATGTCGCTGCGGCTTGACAAGTTTTTTGGCAGCTGGCTGTCAGAATTCTCGCCCGACTACACTGCCGCCGAAACCGGGCTGGACCGGTTCATCAGTTTCAAGAAGAACGTTGCATTCATTGGCCGCGCAGCGGCAGAGGCCGAAAGGGTCAATGGCCCTGCCCGACAACTTTGTGCCTTTGAGGTTGACGCGACAGATGCGGATGTGAGCGCCTACGAGCCGATTTGGCTGGATGGCAAGGTCCAGGGGTTTTGCACCTCTGGCGGTTATTCACATTTTGCAGGTAAATCAATCGCTCTGGGGTTTGTGCCCACTGATCGTGCCGCAGAGGGATTAAAGGTCGACATCGAGATTTTGGGTCAACTGCGTCCGGCCACATTGATCACCAAGCCCCTGTTTGACGCAGATGGGACGCGGATGCGCGGATGATCGGTTTGCCCCTATCGCAATGATGCCCGCTTGATAGAGTGGATGCTGATCCTCCAACGCGATCGAAAGGCCCTACATGTCATTGATCGTCCTTCTTTTGGCCGCAGGCCGGTCCGCCCGAATGCGCGGGCGAGACAAACTGATGGAACCGGTCAATGGCCATCCGTGCCTGCGTGAGATGGCGATGCGTGTCTTGGATGCGAAATTGCGGTTGATCGTTACAGTTCCGGACCTCTTGCATCCCAGGAATGCCGCGCTTGTCGGGCTGAACCTCATCCGCGTGCCGGTACCTGACGCTGACCAAGGAATGGCGCACTCGATTGCGGCTGGCGTCGCTGCGCTCCCAACGGGCACTCTGGCGGTCATGGTGGTGCCCGCTGATATGCCGACTTTGGAGACTGCCGATTTCGAATTGATGGCAGATGCCTACCAAACCAACATTGATTTGATCCTGCGTGCAACGAATGGGGCCGGCAAGCCGGGACATCCGGTGATTTTCCCAAGTGGTGTCTTTGAAAGTCTCACCCATTTGACGGGCGACAGGGGAGCGCAGGATGTGATCCGCACCAATCAGGATAAGTTACGCCACATCACCTTACCAGGCGACCATGCAACATCGGATCTGGACACGCCGGAAGACTGGGAGAACTGGCATTTGAAATCCTAAAGAGAGGCCTGCAGCGCCGCAGCGGCTTTCTTACTCTACGTACGTGATGGATCGAGTTGCCTGCCGTTGACGGAAAAAAAACGGGACATTATCCTGTCCCGCTTTATCTGCATGCCCGCCGGAGCCCGCAGAACAGATGCATATTCCAAATGTGAATGAGTTAACTTGACTGATAAGCGGTCATACCTTGTGTTTATTCAATGACTGTTGCGCAGATTTGTAGGTATCGAGACCTTCACGGGTCCTCAGCTCTGGATAGAGCTCCAGTAATTCCATACGTTGCGCATTCCCAGCGCCACGAAATGATTGATCACCGGCATGAAAACTCTCCGTCCATGCGCCGTTACACAGAACCACTTCATGGCGCGCAAATATCATATGAACGTATGTCGTGTCTTGCGGGTCCATGAGTTCAACGCCCGGCAACTCAGTCAAGTCCATCGCAGCAACCAGAACTGCTTTCTCATCAGTTTGAGGCGCAACTAGCCCATCCGAGACGAGAACGCGGTGATTGGGGCTAAACATGGTATCTGCCTCTGGCACCCCGGGGCCCAAAGCTCCGGCCCGGATCATCACCGGCGTCAGGCGTGGGCTTAGTAAAAGATCGACTTCGGAAAGGAAGCGCTGACCGATCCATTTGATGTCTTGCAGGCCGTTGTCCCGCGTGATCACCCTGTCGCCAACCTTCAGATTTTCTATAAGTAGCTCGCCCTTTGGCGTCGCAATAAGCGTACCCGGCACAAAGCGCGCCGCATCTTCGATAACGTTTTCAATATCCTCAAACCGCAATTCACCGGTCAAAGCGCCAAGTGCATTCATAAAGCGAACCGCGCCGTTCTCTGGGCTCAAATCGTAATCAACAACGACAAACCCTTCCGGGTTGTTGGCCTCGCCAGCGCCCGTCAGATCAAGCGTGTCTACGCCGCGCAGAACTTTGCCAATCGTGGTGCGTGTGTCGCCATCCACAACACAATCGATCATGCTGCCAACAGGCGCACCCTGCCCATGGCCGTCATTACTCGCATCGTTGCCAAAACCATCTTTCTCGCTGAGCGTGGCAATCCTATCTCTACTTGGGCCACCGGCCTTGCTCAAATCAATCATGTCGTCCCCATGCTTGCCCGAGGCAATACGACCGGGACTGGCGTTGAGAATATCGAGATCATAGACCGCGACATAATCAATCGATCCGTCAAAGAATTCATCATCGTTGTCGCACGCCGCAAAGGTGAACGCCACATTGTCAATATTTCCGATGTCCTCGTCAGGCCCGTTGTCGCAGAATAGACAGTCTTACTGGTCCCTTGCGATAGGTTTTCTGCCAAAAAGGTCCCCCCTTCCGCGGCCGACCAGCAATAGGTTGCTTCAACGATGTCGCCCGGATTGAAGAAATCACTTTCAGTCCCCAGAGTGATGTTTTCGCCATTGGCGAAGTGCATGACCTTAATGTGGCCCTTGTAGGTCATGCGAAATTCAAAGAACCCTTTGGTACTGCGCTGTTCAAATGCGCCGTGGCTGACCAGCGTATCGGACGACAGTCCAAGATTTCTATCTGGTGTGAACTGGACCGCTATGGTGCCTTCGGATAAGTCAACTGGAGCATCGCGGTCACTGCCTGTATTAAACCGGCCAGCACAAAGACTGGCTTGCCCAAACGCTGCATCCTTTTGCGGAATACCATCGATCAATCCGGCATCTATGACGCCACTATGATTCGTGAATTCCCACCTGCCAAGCAAGTTGGCAGCCATTGGGCCATCGTGAGTAGTCGACATCGTTAACTCCACTATCGGTGCCAATGCACCAACCCGCAATTCTGGCGGACAAATTTCACTCGTACTCGTGTCGAACATTACAGTTGCCCCAAGCGGCATTTTGTCACTTAGATCGTACACCCGCGGGGGATGCCGTAGTCGCAGGTAATCGTCTCACCACATGATCAAGCAAAAGCAACGTGCCATTTGCCTAGAACATGATGCAATCATTACGCTACTAACGTTGCGGCCTGCCACCTTAGCGCATCTTATCGATGCGATTTGGTGCGACCGGCTCTGCGACCTACAAACACCGCCCCCCAGTTGGGCACCTCAAGTGTTAGCGATCCATTGCGCCAACACAAAGCGAAAAATCTCCTAAAACTGGTCGAAATCAGGACCGATTTCTGACTATGCGATACTCCTGTTGGCGCGACACAACCCAACGGCGAGCGCAATAATGGTCCCCAATGAGCGGGTTATTGCTCAACCGCCTTATTTAAAACGAAATTCCTAGGTCCCGGTGATTCGCGATTGTCCACAATTGAGTGCAACAGTTTTTCGTGATCAAGAAAAGTTGATCAGGAACTTTTAAACCACGGTCGGCCATCGCCCATAAGTGTTGTACCCACATTGGCACCAATACAGCCGATTCTGGATGTATTGTGGACTCGTTGGGTCTGAGCGCACGCGTGCAACACGAATCAATTGCGCTCAGGTTCCAAACATCAACCCGTGACGAAACGCTAACTTTACGCGACGGCCTGACAAGAATTCCGAACACACAATTCGATCCGCCAGCGCCTTTTTCCCGCCGCGCCGAATGAGACCAAAGGGGGGGTGATCACCAGACTCTGACTTTACATTGTGAGACTGATTGACCCTGCGCCAAACCTGCTCTGGCCGCTCTGATGCCCCACTTCATATGACCACGCTCGGACAATCAACATTGAGGCCATTGCCTCAATTCTCTTGTTTGGACTCGCTGAACAGCAAATTCAGTGAACAGATCCGGGTGACATCGGGTTCAAATTTGATTTCAATACGATCCCGGTCGACTTTCCATCAGGTTGAAATCTACCGGATCTGCCATGTGGTGAAATTTGGGCCGTCTAATACGTTTCTGGCCTAGTGCATTTAGCGTGTAGGAAATCCGCCAAATTACACGACTAACTCGAAAAGGGCATTCCGACCGTATTCCTTAACCATTCGGTAGCCACAGTTCAAAACCCGCTCGGTAAGATCTTCTTGCCAGAGGTCTTTGTGTTTGTGTTCGAAGAACAGGAGACGCGGATAAGTATCCGGCGACAGCCCATCCAAAAGCGGGCAAATCGCCTGATCTTCAAAACCTTCGATATCAACTTTGATAAAATCGATCCGGCGCGGCGCGTCCATCTTGGCGAACTCG
>RCNC010003458.1_pt1 | contig 10306 bp, 8 predicted proteins | sample 2041301 | NCBI WGS metagenome assembly RCNC01 (sample SAMN09708231, study PRJNA481090) | Marine sediment metagenome, whole genome shotgun sequencing project. | biome: marine sediment; feature: ocean; material: sediment; isolation source: Sewage treatment plant 13A marine sediment (STP13A) ... | reverse complement strand
CGCCTCTGCATGATTATTGCTTTAGCGGTCTCAGCAGTTTTCATGGTGTCTTACCTTACCTATCATGCAGAAGTGGGCTACACACCATTTACCGGACAGGGCGCCATCAGACCCTTTTATTTCACTCTACTTGCTTCCCACGTTATTCTTGCAGCAGTCATAGTACCAATGGTTCTGTTGACTGTCTTCTTTGCTCTCAGGGGGAATTTCAACAGGAAGGTCGTCCCCTTGGCCGTGCTGGAAGAGACCTCGATCGAGCCCCCTAAGGACTCCATCAACCTGCGGCAGATACTCAGACCCAGGCCGGTACCTTCCCCCGGCCCCTTGGTCGTGAAGAAGGGCTCAAAGATCTTCTTCATGTTCCGCTTCGGAATGCCGGGGCCCGTGTCCTGGACCGACAGGAGGACGTACTTTCGGCCCTTCTCCTTCGCCTGGCGGGCCTTCAGCTTCAGGACTCCGTCCTCTTCGAGCGAGTCCTGGGCGTTGGAAATCAGGTTGACCAGGATCTGATGCAACGGATCCGGATGAATCGGAAGCCTCGGGAGGGAAGAAGGCAGCTCCAGTTCCACCCGGGTGCCCTTGGCCTCCAGCTTCGGGCGGAGGAGGCTCAGAGTCTGGTCGATGACCTCCCCGAGGCCGACCGGCTCATGGATCCCAGTCTCCGGCTTACGGGCAAAGGCAAGCAGGTCCTCCACGATCTTCTTGCATCGGAGAGCCGCATGCTCGATGTTCTTCAGATCCTCCACATAGGGCAGATCCGGATCCATCTCCTTCAAGAGGATCTGGCTGAAGGAGATGACGCCGCTCAAGGGGTTGTTCAACTCGTGGGCGACCGCGGCGGCCAGCTGTCCGAGGACCCCCATTTTTTCCGCGTGCGCGAGCTTCTGCTGCATCCACTTGTATTCCGTGATGTCCTTCTCATACACTGCCACCGATTCGAGGTCCCCGGATGGGTCCAGGATGGGATAGCTCCAGACCTGAAAAACCGCTTCCCGGTCCTCCCGAAACACCTCTGCAGTGGCTTCCTCGCCTGTCTCCAGGGTTGCAACAGCCGGACAAGACGTGCAGATTTCCTGTTGGGAAGCCAGAAGGGCATGGCACTTCTTTCCCTGCAGGCCCTTCACAGCCACATGGCCCAATTCCGCCAGCTGCCGGTTCCCCCTGCGCACGCTCCACTCCCGATCGATGATCATCACCACGTCACGGATCGCGTCGGCGGTTCTCTCCCATTCCTTCTTGGCGTGCAACACGTTCTCAAACAACCTTGCCCGGTCCAGGCTCGCTGAGAGCATGTCCGTGCAGACGGAAACCGCGTTCAAGTCCTCTTCGCCCCACGCGCTCTTCTGCTCCTTCGTCCCCGCAAGGACGACCCAACCTTCCGGGCCTGAACCACTGGACAGAGGGACAGCAGCCTGAAGACTCAGAGGGACCGCCTGAGAGCCTCTACCGACCGCGTTCACGCCGGGCCCTTTCTTCTGCACGCCACTTTTCCTTCTTCGCTTCCCCTTTGCAGCAACCCCTTCGAGCAGGTCCCTCTCCTCCGGGGTCAGCGCCTGCCATCCGAGGGTGGTAAGGCCCTGGGACTTGCGCTCGCACAGGAAGACCCGTTTCGGCCGATCCGCCCCCTCTTCGGGAAGAAGGAAGTACACCTTTTCCGACCACGGGCAGATCGTCCTGAGGGCCCCGCAGTACGCATAGATCTGTTCCTGAGGATGGGCCAGGGTGCTCAGTTGCTTGCCCAGTGCAACGACAACGGAAAGGTAGTCTTTGGCAGGCGTTTCGCGATGACGTTCTGTGCCCATCGGTACGAACCTTTCAGGTTGAACCATCTCGACTGTACAATAGCAAGTCGTCCACCGCCTGGGAGAATCCGAAAGGCCCGACCCCCGGCATGAACCGGATGTTCCCGTCCCTCGGGATATCCGGATCGTGGCCATCGTCGTCCCGCTTCACCAGGTAGGCCCTGTCCACGATCCGGAACATGGGCAGGTCGTTCGCCGCATCCCCCACGGCGGCCGCCCATACGTCTCCGACCGCCTCTTCGTAGCGTTGTCGAACGTACTGAGCCGCCTTTCCCTTGTCGGACGCGCCATGGACGTGAAAGCATCTCCCCCCACGGGTCAATCGCATCCCGCCTTCTTCGATCGTCCCTTCAAATGCGACGAACGTTTCCCGGTCTTCGTTCCCATCGATCCAGAAGGGCTCATCAAAATCCCGCTGCCCTGCCAACCTCGCCTCTTCGAGGGAAAGGCCGGTCCTCCGTGAGAGTTCCTCCGGCGTCATCCCGGAGAAGGTCCGGACGTTCATTCCGACGCTCCCGGCTGCTTCCACGAGCACCCTGAGTACTTCTTCATGGCGAGCCCCCAAGGTGACCTTCCAGAACCGCTCCTTCCGTTCCCCTCCGGGCGGCTCGTCCCAGTGATCCAACGGGAAGAAGACGCCACCCCCGTTTTCCGCGATGAAGGGGGATCCCGGGTGGGAGGCATACCGCTCATGATAGAGTCGGATCTCCGCCCCTGTCTTGCTCGAACAAAAGATCACGGGCAGGTCTGCGTCCCGGCACCTTCCCAACGCCCCCAGGGATGGCCCGGGCTCGTAAGTCTCCTTGTCCAGCAGGGTCCCATCCAGGTCTGTGAAGAGAATCCAGCGGTAATCGTCCAATGCAGAACCACCTCCTGTCCTGGCCGGAAATGAGAACTTGCCTCCCAGGGCTTTCTCCTAATACCATATTTCATTGTGGATAGGAAAGAACGGGGCGGCTGACCGTCAGGTGTTAGCTCGCGACCCTTCCGCCTTGTTCGTTCGGGCACGGGCACGCACACGGGCACGGGCACGAAAACTGAATCTAGCGGCGCAAGCCGCGTTAGGAGGAAACGGATGAAATCAGTGGCTGTCCTACTGGCGCCCGGCTTCGAGGAGATCGAGGCGATCACCGTCATCGACGTTCTTCGGCGTGCCGACATTCAGGTAACCGTGGCAGGGCTCCGTGAGGGAGAGATCACGGGATCCCACGAGATCACGGTACGTCCCGACAAGACCCTGGACGAGATTCAACCGGGAGGCTTCGACATGGTCGTCCTGCCGGGGGGCCTCCCAGGCACGGACCATCTGCGCGAGGACCCCCGGGTCAGGGCCTTTGTGCAGGAAATGGCAAGGTCCGGAAAACACACATGCGCCATTTGTGCGGCCCCCACCGTTCTCAAGGCGGCGGGCGTGGTCGAGGGGAAGGCCGTGACCAGCCACCCGATCGTACAGGAAGACATGAAGGGGCTCGATTATCGCGAGGACAGGGTCGTGGTCGACGGCTCCGTCGTGACGAGCCGTGGCGCCGGGACGGCCATGGAGTTCGCACTCGAACTCGTACGCATCCTGGCCGGGCCGGAGAAAGCGGATCTGCTGGCGCGGATGATGATTGTGTGAACGGCTATTAGCTGTTAGCTATTAGCTTTTAGCCCACCCCTCCCCGTTGTTCACGGACATCTTCCTCAGGTTGGTGGTTGGGAGCTAATAGCTAATAGCTAACAGCTAATAGCTTTAAGAGCCTAAATCCCTTTTCTTCCACCTCTCGTAGCGGTACAGCGTGCCGAGCGCGCTGGCGGCCGCCTGGGGCGTGGAGACGATGGGCACGTGCTGGAACAGGGAGCGGCCGCACACCTCCCGCCATTCCGGATGCCCGGGCACGGAGACGATCACCGGCTTTTCGGAAGCCGCCTTCTCCAGCACGGCACGATCCACGAACATGGATTCAACTGCAGCAGGGTTCTCCCGGAGAAGGGAAGACACAACCGCCCACGGGATGACCGGGAACGCGAGCACCGCGTCCACCTCCGGGGCCTCGAGCGCGACGTTCATGGCCTCCCGGAACAGCCCGGAAGGGCCCACATCCAACGGGTTTCCCAGGTTCATCCATGCAGGGGCCTTCCCCCGAAGGGAAGACAACCCCGAAGGAGAGAGTTCCGCAAAGGCAAGGTTCTCTTCCACGATGCGATCCGCAGCCATCACGCCCAGTGAGCCCGAAGCTGTCACGGTGAGCACCCTCTTTCCCTCGGGCAACGGGCACAGCGAGAAAACCTTGGCGGTCTCGAGAAGCTCCGCCGGATCCTTCGCGATCCAGACACCTACCTGCCGCAGGGCGTCCTTGTCCATCCTTCGGAAACCGGCCATGGAGCCCGTGTGGCTGCTCGTCGCCTTCCGTCCCGCCTCGGTCTGCCCCCCGAGGTAGGCCAGCACCGGCTTCTTCCGTGACACCCTTCGTACCGTCTCCAGAAAATCCCTCCCCCGTTTGATGCTCTCGAGGTAGAGCACGATCACGCCCGTGTCCGGATCGTCCCCGTAGTAGGCCAGGAAATCCGTCTCGTCCAGGTCCGCACGGTTTCCGATCGTGGCCACCTTGGCGATCCGTACCCCTTGTGCCGGCGCTCCGTCCAGCAGGATATTCCCGAAGACCCCGCTCTGGGCAACAATCGAGATGTTCCCCGGTTGTATGTCCTTGAGAAGGATCTCGGTCGTACCGAAGCCGTTAGTCACGTCCACAACCCCGATGCAGTTCGGCCCGATCATCCGGATACCGGCCTCCCGCACAATCCTGGTGAGCGAGTCCTGCCGCCTCTTTCCTTCAGGCCCGATTTCGGCAAACCCCGCACTCATGACGATGACGGCCTTCACGCCCTTTGCGATGCATTCCTGCAGGACCTCCTCCACGAACTGCGCGGGGACCATGATGCAGGCAAGGTCGATGTCCACCGGCACATCGCGAAGAGACGGATAGGCGCGTATGCCCTCGATTTCGCGAACGTTCGGGTTCACAGGATAGATGCGGTCTCCCCATCCCTGGTCAATGAGGAACCGCGGCAGTCCGTGACCAAACCCGAGGTTGCTGCTCACTCCGACCAAGGCCACGGTCTTGGGCTGAAAGAACCGGCCGATTGCGCGTCTCGCATCTTCGTGCATACAGGTAGTCCCTTGCCTTTCGTGCCCATGTGCGGTTCGGATTCGGCGGGAATTCCTCAGCTCAGCGACGGACATTGCGAGGAGCGGCGGCTTGCTCAGTCCAAGCGGAGCGTAGATGGCGACCCATAACTGCGACGCGGCAATCCCCCAGCAACCTGACCGTCATTCCATCGACAGAAAACGATCGCGCTCCTATTCGGTGCTGGGAGATTGCCGCGCTTCGCTCGCAATATCCCCCAATTGTGAAAAAGGTCGCAGACTTCTTTGCCCTCTGGCCATCGGCGGAGTGGCGGGCTGACCCCTGGTCCCTGACCCCTTTCTCCTTTGCCCTTTAGCCTTTATCCTTGTCTATCCTCTTTCCGTGTGAGGGCCCCGACCGGACAGACATCGACGCAGCGCATGCAGTCGTCGCAGGCGGACTCGGCCAGCGGCTCCAGATGAAAGGGAGCGACCCGCGTTCGCAGACCTCGGAAGACAAAATCAAGGACGCCGGACTCCCCTGCCTGGTTGCACACCCAGACGCACTTGCCGCACAGGATGCATCGGTTGGGGTTCAAGACGATGGCCGGGTGGCTGTCGTCGACGGGCACTTCGGTCGGCAACTTGCGTAACCGCTTCGGTCGAAGCGAGACCTTGAGCATCTTGGCCAGATCCTGGAGCGCGCAAGACCGGTTTCGAGCGCAGTTCTTGCAGTCCAGATCGTGGTGGCTCATGAGGAGCTCAAAGGCCGTTTTGCGCAGCCGGTCGACCCTTTCCGACCGGGTTTGGACACGCATCCCGACCACGACGGGCTCACTGCAGGCAAAGACCGGGAGATCCCTTCCCTCCACCTCCACGAAACAGAGCCTGCAGGCACCGAAGGGCTCTTCCCGTTCCCGCTCCGCGCACAGGTGTGGAATATCGATTCCATGGTCCAGCGCGGCCCAAAGGATCTTCTCCCCTGCCCGGGCCTGTACCGGTTTGTCGTCTATGAAGAAGCTCAACTTTTCGCTCATTGTGGGTTCCCGTTGAACATGGTCTTTAGCTGCTGGCTAACAGCTATTTCTAACTTTCACCTTTTGCCTTGTCCTTTTTCTCTGGCTGTTCTCCCCGGTCCGGGAGATCCGCAAGCGGAGAGATCTTAACAACGGCCTGGTACTGAGGCGGACAGGCATCCACACAAGCACCGCACTGGATGCACAAGGCTTGGTCGATCACCTTGATCCGTTTCGCGTTCGCCCAGATCGCGTCGGTCGGACAACTGCCCACACAGGCATCACAACTCCGCTCACACTTCTCCGGGAGGATGTAGTGGGAAGTCAGTGCAGTGCACACCTTGGCCGGACACCTCTGCTCCAGGATGTGGGCTTCGTATTCATCTCGGAAATGCCGGATCGTGGTCAGGATCGGGTTCGGAGCGGTCTTCCCCAGGTTGCAGAGGGACCCCAGGCGGATATCCTCTGCAAGCGATGCGAGCAGATCCAGCTGCTCCATCGAGCCCTCGCCTCGACAGATGTCTTCGAGAGTCGCGAGCATCTGCTGTGTCCCGATCCGGCAAAAGGTGCACTTGCCGCAGGATTCCTTCTGGGTAAAATCGAGGAAGAAGCGGGCCGTCTCGACCATGCAGTTGTCCTCATCCAGGACCACCATGCCCCCCGAGCCCATCATCGCGCCCACTTCCCTGAGGGCCTTGAACCCGATGGGCGTGTCCAACAGGCTCTCCGGAAGACACCCTCCGGACGGACCGCCGATTTGAACCGCCTTGAAGCGCTTTCCCTCTGGGACGCCGCCACCGATCTCGAAGACGAGCTGCCGAAGGGGAGTGCCCATCGGCACCTCTACGAGGCCCGTGTTCTGCACCTTGCCGGCCAGGGCAAAGACGGTCGTGCCTCGGGTGGACCCGGAACCCAGGCGGGCAAAGGCCTCCCAACCTTGTCCGAGGATGCGCTGCACGCTGGCAAAGGTCTTGACGTTGTTGATGACCGTGGGTTTCCCATGGAGACCCCGTTCCGCCGGGAACGGCGGCCTTATCCTCGGCATGCCCCGCCGCCCCTCGATGGAGGCCATCAGGGCGGTCTCTTCTCCGCAAACGAAGGCGCCTGCTGCCTGGAAGACCTCGAGATGAAGATCGAACCCGCTCGCCAGGATGTTCTCGCCCAAAAGGCCTGCCTCCTCCGCCCTGGCAATCGCCTCGCGCACCTTTTTGACGGCAAGAGGGTACTCGGCCCGGATGTAGACAATACCGCTTGAGGCTCCCACGGCCCATGCGCATATCGCCATGCCCTCAAGAACGCTGTGGGGATCCCCCTCGAGCAGAGAACGATCCATGAAGGCACCGGGATCTCCTTCATCCGCATTGCAGATGACGATTCTCTCCGGGTCGGACGACTGCCTGCATGCCTGCCACTTCCTCCACGTTTCGTAGCCGGCACCCCCAAGGCCCTTGATCTCCGAGCGGCGTATCTCTTCGATCACCTCCTCCGGATCCATCTGGAGGGCCCTGGCCAGGCCACCGTAGATGCCGACACGAACAGCGCCGTCGATATCATCCGGGTCGATCACCCCGCAATGCTTCAGCAGGGAACGGTGCTCGTGGGCGCTCCGAGGGAAATCCTCGAGGGCCGGAACGAGCTCATGGGGCTCCAGGCTGCCCAGGATGTGCTCGAAGCACGGGTCGTCCTCACCGAGAAATCGCTGGATGAGGACCCTGGCCACCCCAGGCTTCACCGATCCGTACAGGATCGGGGGCCATCCTTCCTTCTGGATCGTCACGAGGGGCTCGGCATAGCAATGCCCGTTGCAGCCCACCTCCACAATCCGGCCGGGCATCCCCCTCGCCTCGATTTCTTCCCGGATCACCTCCAGGGTCTCGAGCGCCCCTGCCGCGCGCCCGCAAGTGGCTGTCCCAACCTGGATGACCGGGAGATCCTCTTTCGAGTCTGACTTGTATCGCGCAAGTGAGGCCTCTCTCAGAAGGGAATAGGCCTTCTCCACCCTCGCTTTTCTATCTGACGTAGTCACGCTCATCGATTCTCTCTACGTTGTTTCGTGCCCGTGTACGTGCCCGTGCCCGAAAATGAGTCGCACTCCACTTCCATATTCCCCCTCCCCCAGGGAGGGGGAATTCACTAAGCCGAGGGATTCCTGCCTGCGCAGGAATGACGGCCCCTTTGTCCTTTGCCCTTTCCCCACCCCTGTATTCCCCCGTGCGCGGGAATGACAGCAATGTCTTGCTACTGTGCGGCCTCTTCTTGGTTCTCGGGGCCCTGTTCCTCCTGCTCGCGGCCCCTCTTCTCAGCAAGCTCGACAGCGAGCATGATTCCGTCCACGGTCACGGGTATCATGTTTCCGTGGACTTCCTCCCCCACAACCGCCACAGGCGCCATCGCGCAGCACCCCACACAGGCCACCCGATCCAGGCTGTACAGCCGGTCTTCGGTCACCTCCCCCTCTCTTATGCCCAGCTTTGTCTCCCACACCTTCAGGATCGCATTCCCGCCCTTGATATGGCAGGCCGTCCCCATACACATTTTCACCGGGTGTTTGCCCGGCGGTATCATGCGGAACTGGTTGTAGAAAGAGGCCACCCCGAACACGGCTGCCCGTGACACCCCTTTTGCCCGTGCCACTTCGATCATCGCCTCCCGGGGAAGGTATCCGAAGTGGCGCTGCACCGCCTGCAACAGGGTAACCAGGCTGGTCCCGTCTGGGTTCGTGGATTCGAGAATACCCTTCATCTCCTGCAAGACGTCCAGATCGTCTTCCACATTCTGCAACATGACTTCCCCTCTGGCCTGATCGCTAGGAAAACAGATCGAATCGTATATTATACCACTATCCGGGGCGTTTTTCCTCCCCCAGAGATTCGTGCCCGTGCCCGATCAGTTTTTCCCGCGGACAAAGCACGACAAAGAGGTCAAGTCTGGACGGGCTGTTGCCCAAATAGGGTTGTTGTATAAACCGACTCTCTAATTCGGGGACAGCCACTGATTAATGGCCAATAATAGAGGGCCAAAATCGACCGAATTCGGGGACAGCCACCGATTTCCAAGGAAACTGGGCAACAGCCCGTGGACAATGGACAGTCCGCTGCAACTATTCTATTCGAAGCATTTTTCCTGCCCCCTGTTCGTTCGGGCACGGGCACGTACGCGGGCACGGGGCCTGATTCCGGATCCCCGACCCCTGACACCTTTCTTGCCTCTCTCCTTGACACAACCGGCGAATCTCCCTAGCTTATTAGGCTATTCATGGGCCCCATCAACACGGGCTGTTTCACACGCCTCCCGGCACAATCACAAGGGATGTACATGCGCATTGCGATCGTGGGCACGGGCGCCATGGGCCTCCTGTTCACCTATCTTCTGTCCAAGGAAGAAGGCTCGGACATCTGGCTGCTGGACATCCATCCGGAAAGGGAGGAGACGATCCGGAAGGAGGGCCTTTTCGTCGAAGGCGTCAGCGGAGACCACCACGTCCACCCTCAGATCACCGTGAAGCCTGAGAACATCGGGGAGGCGGACCTTGTCATCCTCTGCGTGAAGTCCCCGGATACGTACGAGGCGGCCCGGAACGCAACCCCTCTCGTCGGTACCGACACAGGCATCCTGACCCTGCAGAACGGCCTCGGGAACATCGAATCGATCGAACAGGCCGTAGGGCCGGGCCGGGCTTTTGGAGGCACGACCTCCATGGGGGCCACGGTGCTCGCCCCAAACCGCGTCCGGCATGCCGGGTGGGGGGAGACGATCATCGGAGAACCGACCGGGAACAAGACGGAACGTGCAGAGGCGATTCTGGAAACCTTCCGCCTTGCGGGCCTCGACGTCTCGTTCACCGACAACCTCCCCGGCCTGCTCTGGAGCAAGCTCATCATCAATGTGGGCATCAACGCGTTGACGGCCCTGACCCGAGTCCACAACGGCCGGCTGATCGATCATGAAGGCACGCGGACCGTGATGAAAATGGCCGTGGAGGAGGCCGCGCAAGTCGCTCAGGCGTTGGGGATTCGCTTGCTCTACGACCATCCTGTCGAGAAGGTGGCAGGGGTCTGCGAGGCAACGGCGGAAAACATCGCGTCCATGCTGCAGGACGTCCTGAAAGAGAAGAGGACAGAGATCGAGCAGATCAACGGTGCTGTGGTCCGGGAAGCCGCCAGGCTCGGGATCCGCACACCCGTGAACGAAACGCTGCTGGGACTGGTCCGGACGCTCGAGGAGAGCTACGCAGAGCGTATCAAGGGCTAGGGGCTATCAGCCTGTTGAAAGAGTGGCTGTTGGAGGCTGTTGAAAAAGTTCCAGAAGTTCGAGATGCAAGGCAGGCAAAACTTGTCCCCGCGAAGGCGGGGATCCAGTCCCACAATGAGGCGTACTTCCTG
>RCNC010003457.1_pt1 | contig 10307 bp, 8 predicted proteins | sample 2041301 | NCBI WGS metagenome assembly RCNC01 (sample SAMN09708231, study PRJNA481090) | Marine sediment metagenome, whole genome shotgun sequencing project. | biome: marine sediment; feature: ocean; material: sediment; isolation source: Sewage treatment plant 13A marine sediment (STP13A) ... | reverse complement strand
AATATTCATTTGACAACAATGATGCACCCACAAATCATCCTGAACAGTATTACGAGTTATTCGGAAATAGAGCCATCTATAAAGACGGTTGGAAAGCAGTTACCATACATGGAAATCGCATGCCATGGAATCTTAATAAGACCGCACCGTTTGAAGATGATGTTTGGGAACTCTATCACATAGATAAAGATTTTTCCGAATCGCATGATGTAGCTGAAGAGTTTCCCGAAAAACTTGAAGAACTTAAAGCACGATGGGAAGAACTAGCATGGGAAAATAATGTTTTCCCACTTTATGATGATATGATTCAAAGAATAGCAAAACAGCAGGGAAGACTTTTTGGAGACAGAAAGGTGTTCACCTACTACTTCCCGGGAGCACAACGCATTGCTGAAAAAGCTTCGGTTCCTGTTAAAGGTAAATCGCACTCCATTGAAACCACACTGAATCTTACAGGAAAAGAAGAAGGTGTAATTATTGCCTGTGGCGGATTTACCGGCGGCTATACTTTATTCATTAAAGACAACAAAGTATATTACGATTACAATTACTACCACGGCTTGTATTACTCGCTTGAATCACCAACATTACCCTCTGGCAACGTAGATATTAAATTCAATTTTATTGAAACCGGAGGAGTAACCGAAGGACTACCCGGAGGAAAAGCTGAATTGTATATTAACGGTAATAAGGTGGATGAAACAGATTTACCGGATATGCACATATCAACATTTTCACTCTCCGAAACCTTTGATATAGGCGTCGATAATGGCACACCGGTAAGTAACAAATACCGAATTGTAAATCATTATCCATATACCGGTGAATTAGATAAAGTTGTGGTAACACTAACAGAATAAATTATTCATTTGCATGCAGGTGAGAGTAATCTCACCTGCTTTCTTTATCTGAATCGAAGCTTATGAAACATCTACTATTCTTTGTATTCGTCATACTCTTGGTCAATCCCTGTGTCACAGCCCAACATTCTGAGGATTCCCATCAAGCTGAACACGCTGATCATGTTGGGAATACCCACAAATTGACCCTTGTGATGGCCAACTCATTTTTGAAAAACGACTTTGAAGATAATCCCAATAGCATCCTGATTGTTCCCACCTTTGGATTCAATTACGATTTTCTTTTTCACCCCAGGTGGGGAGTCGGAGTTCATAGTGATATCGTGCTACAACAATATAAGGTAGAAACGCATGATGGTCATGAGGCCCTTATCAGAGAAAACCCGGTTGCCCTGTGTGCTGTGGGCCTCTTTTCACCCATTCCCTCACTTACGGTCCTGGCTGGTTACGGGATTGAAATTGAGACCCATGAAAACATTCAGCTCTTGCGTTTCGGTGTGGAGTATGGATTCCATCTTCCAAAGCACTGGGAACTTGGATTTATCCTTGAATTTGACCGGAAAATTAATACATACAACTCCTGGGTATTTGGAGTAGGGTTTAGCAAGTTGTTAACGAGCAATTAGAAAAACGATATGATATGAAAGAGACCATTAAACATTTTTCAAAAATCCAGACCCTCCAACTAAGTCGTCTTGAGCGTCTTGCAGATGTGATCTATGCGCTTGTTCTTTGGCGGCTATTCACATTAATTCCCAAACCGGTGTCTGCAGAGGGAGCCTGGCATAGTTTCTCCGAGTATATGACGGCCAATGGCATGACCCTCGTAATCGTTGTAATCGGTGTCATATTTGTCATCATTTACTGGTTACAGAGCAACACTTTGCTGGGGAACCTGGAGAAATCAGACAGCAAGCATACCATACTCTCCATTGTGCAATTGTTTGCATTGCTGTTATTCCTGATGTCTCTAAACCTTGGTATTGTTCTGGGGAATTCTGCTTTTACGCGGGTACTGGAGAGTGCAACTGCTGCCCTGGCCGGTCTGTCTGGAGCTCTTGCCTGGAGGTATGGAATCAGAAACCGCCGTCTTATCCAGCCCGATGTATCGGATTTTGATGCCCAGAAGATCCTGGATGGGGTTCTGGCTGAACCATTAACTGCCCTGATGACCATCCCATTTGCATTTGCAGGACCCTGGTTATGGGAGGCCTCCTGGTTGCTACTTATTCCAACCAATATAGTGCTTAAACGGATGAGGAAACAGAACGCGAAGAAAAAAGGTTAATCACATCTGATTATGGAAAATTCAAAACCGGTAAGCATCATCCCCAGGGGCAGATTATATTTGGGTGGCTTTATATTTATCATTGGATTTATGGCACCCCTTTTTATACCCCTGGTGACCGGGTCCGATCTCTCAACAGCCTGGAAAACTACCCTGTCCGGGTTGCTGATGGCAGGCATCCCTGAATTGTTCATGATCATTACCGTAAGTATCCTTGGAAAGGAGGGCTATCAGTACCTGAAAGGAAAGGTATTTGCTTTCCTGAAAAAGCATGGCCCGCCCCAGGATGTGGGTCGGGTGAGATACAAAATTGGATTGGTATTTTTTTCCATTCCCTTACTACTGGCCCTTTTGTTTCCATATTTAAGTCACCATTTTACCAGCCTGGAAAAGATTGAGACAGTGATCAACATTGGGGGTGATGTGATGTTTTTCACCAGTTTCTTTGTGTTGGGAGGGGAGTTCTGGGATAAAATACGGTCTCTGTTTACATACACCGGCCCGGAAAAGAGAGCAAAGATTGGAGATACACCGTAAATTATATTACAATTAAAGATAACTGTTTAGCTGCTACTCAAAAATAAGAGAAATTCAGTGGTTACCAACAAATAGTGAACTGGTTTCGCCTTCTGATTTGCCAGGATCTCCAGAATCAAGTGGCATCAACAATTTCACTGTATTATTCTTTAAAAAATGGGCTTCAAATATTTGATATTCAGGATATGTATGATGTAGCTTTGAAAGAAAAAAGCTTTGCTTTCTGACCAGGCCATATCCGAACTCATCAAGAAGGTCGATATTCTTTCAGATCGATTATCTGAAACGGAGAAAAACTACACCGAGTTACAATCGAAATATGCCGAATTGGAAACAGAAAATGAAGATTTGAAAGCGAAGGTTTCAGAGTTAGAGGCCCGGTTGAATAGCAACAGCTGGAACAGCAGTATGCCTCCATCAAGTGATGGTTACAAAAAGAAGCCTGCTTTTCCGAGAAAGAAGAAGGGGAAACAAGGAGGCCAGCAGGGCCATAAAGGCAGGACCCTGAAACAGGTTGAGCATCCCGATAAGACCGTAAAGCATAAGCCAGGGCCATGTGACTGTGGTCATGTGTTCAGTGATGAGGAACTGAGAGTGGCAGAGACCCGCCAGATTTTCGATTTACCCCAACCCAGGCTGGAAGTAACCGCACATCAGTTGTTAAAAGGGAAATGTCCGGGGTGTGGAAAGTGGCATAAGGGTATTGCACCTCAGGGTGTCAATGCTCCGGTCCAGTATGGTGACGGAGTCAAAACTCTTGCTGTATTGCTGAATGTAGACTATAGGATCCCTTTCAAAAAGATACAGACACTGTTTGGTGACCTGTTCGGGTATGCCATCAATGAATCTACAGTATATTCAGCCTCTCGGCAATGCAACGAAAAGCTTAAAGAGACAATGGAGATCATTAAAGCAATGATCATTGAGGCGCTTACAGCTCATGCCGATGAAACCGGGATGCGGGTTGAAGAAAGACTACGTTGGCTGCATGCAGCAACCACAGAGTTGTACACCTACCTTTTCGTACATGACAAACGAGGGAGACTGGCATTAGAAAGCGAGCAATCTATTCTGGATAAGCTTTCGGGATGGCTGGTCCATGATTGCTGGAGTAGTTATTTCAAATTCGAAGGCCTAAGTCATGCACTTTGCGGGGCACATATCCTCAGAGAACTGGAAGGCTTGATAGAAAATGAACATAGTAAATGGGCCCGGGTTTTTAAAACATTTCTGATGCATGTGTATGAGATGCCCCATGAGGAAAGGATCAGACGACGGCAACATCTTGAAGCCAGGTATACTATGATCTGCGGTATGGGAGAAAAAACCGAACCGCCACCGAGAAAAACACCGGGCAAAAAGGGGAGGTATAAACGGACCAAGGGTAGAAATCTCGTTGAACGTCTGATCAGAGAGAAAAATGCTGTACTTGCTTTCGCTTTCAACGAAGAAGTGCCATTTACGAATAACTTGGCCGAAAGAGATGTCAGACCAGCTAAGATTAAATTGAAAGTGTCAAATTGCTTCCGGTCTTTTGAAGGGGCCGAAATTTATGCCCGCATTGCAAGCTTTGTGTCGACAGCCCGGAAGAATGACAAGAACGTCTTTTCTGAATTATGCACTACCTTTAGTGGGTACAATTTCATTACTGGGTAGCATACCCAGGTAAACAGTTACAATTAAAGATAATATAGACCAGACCATGAACAGAACCTTAACAAGAATCGCGGGAATTATTATTGCAGCTCTTCTTACCGGGACTACACTAGCTGCACAGGAGTTATCCGATAAAAGTTTTCTTTTTAGGTCGGACAAAGTTCAATTAAGCACCTTTTTTGTGGAGATAAATCCCGGGACAAGCTTCTCCAGTCTGAACGGACAATCGGCCAGTATGTCTGTTTTGTCTGCGGGCTTCATTCTGAATGATAAATTTTCCATCTCATTTTTCAGCGCAACTTCACCAAAAATCAACCTCATCCCTATTCCTGCGACTGGATCTCAGGAGTATGATGACTGGGTTGAAGCCGGGGTAGAACTGGATAAATTATCAAGTTCCACCGAGCTGGTACATGTGAATTTCAAGCACTCCGGGTTGAGATTTGATTATCTGCACAGGACCGACCGCGTCCTTTTCTGGCGTGCTGGAGTATCAGCAGGATTTATAGGCGGACTGACGCTTTCAGAAGACAAGACTTTTCTGGGGCTCTTTAATAACGAAATCTATAATGAGCCGGTGATTACTGTCGCCCCTGAAATAGGATTGGGAATAAATCTTCTGCCGTGGTGGCGAGTGCATCTGGATGCCGGATATCGTTTCCTGAGTGCTGATAAACGGGTGATGGACTCAGCTGATACCGATAGCTTTACCTTTAGTCTTGGGTTCTCATTTGGAAATTTTGGGAAATAACAAGGGTTATTCCCCATGCAATCTATTGTCGAAGCTTCTCAAAAAGCCATTCATTTTTTAACTCCTGCTGCTCGGGGAAGGTCCAGTGCTGAGTCTCCTGAAAAACGTGAAGTTCTTTCTTGGCTTCAATCACATTGTAAGCAGAATACATGGAGGTGGGGGGACATACATTGTCGTTGTAGCCCCAGCTGTACCACCCTGGTGCTTTTACAAACCTTGCGAAGTTGACCACATCAAAATACTTTGAGGTCTCCACTTTTTCGGGTTTGTTGGTGTAATCGTCTCTGAAAATCTTCGGCCAGCCTCCAGCACGTCCATGTAGAAATCCGGTTAAATCGGATAGAGCAGGATAAAAGGCCGCCAGGTAATCGATCCGCTCATCCAATCCTGCTGTTACAATGGAGAGGGCCCCACCCTGGCTTCCTCCGGTTACCCCTATATCTTCACCGTTAAAGCATTCCAGGGTTTCAATAAAATCTACCGCCCTTACACAACCCAGATAAACACGTTTGTAGTAGGCTTTGTCTTTGTCATCCAGGTTGGTGGTCCAGTAACCGCTCAGCGCACCCTGCATCAGATTGTCGTATACACTCTTGTCAAGATTTACGGGGATGCCATGTATGCCTATGGTAAATGAGACAAAGCCTGCATCTGCTTCCCAGACATCTCCATAGTAGGGTCTGATGCCAGCACCGGGAACATGAAGGATGGCAGGATATTTACCCTCTTTTTTAGGGGCGCATAAGATTCCGTAGATCTTTCCATTGATGTTATCTATTTGTACGTGATACACATTCGACTTATCTGTACACCTTTCTGGCATTAAGGTGAGTACGGGGTTTACAGGCACTTTAGAGAGGTCCTCCTTGCCTTTGGCCCAAAAGGCTTCAAAATCGGATGGCAGGGTGGTGGTAGGCTCTATCTCCTCAGGAGCAAAACCAGCTGTGGCATAAGATGAATACTCCTTGCCATCCACTTCTACACTTGCCGTACACCTCAGGAAGCCGGGTTCTTTGAATTTATCGGCTTTGATGCTGACGGCTCCCTTTTTTAAGATGAGGGTTCCCTGATCCCAGCTTTCCACCAATTCGGGTTGGATGACATAGCTTATTTCAATCCCTTCCATGGGGACATTGTTCTTTAATACGGTGATGGAAAACTCTGCACGCTCCCCAATCTCGTAGGTCCAGTCGGTATGGTCGGGAGTCACAATGACCTTTACAAGTTCCCTTCTGGGTTGAGCAGAAATGGACATAGCCATTAAAATGGCAAAACAGACGGAGATTAAACTTTTGAATTTCATGTTATTAAGGAATATTTATTAGAAAAAACGCTTTAACTGGTCCAGACCTTCACTGGCTATATCAAAATCTTGCTGGCCACTGGCTCCAGAGAAGGCCGCCAGTATATAACCCTCCTTTACTTTTTTAATGGTTCCACCCTGCCAAGCAAACTCTCCCGTTTTGGGTTCTCTGACTCCACTGCCACTATCCTTGAAGGTTTCGGCCATCTCCCCCATTTTGGAGTATGCTACGGCGAGGTAGTTTGAAGATTCATTGGTCATGGCACCCACCACCTTCATTTTTGAAGTCCAGGTGCTGGTTGTATCACCGGGAATAAAAGCAATTACAGCGACTCCCTTTACCTGCATCTTCAGAGCTGCCTGCTCCATGACAGTTAAGCATTCATCGGCATGCTTTATGAATTCTGTTTCTCCGGATTGCGCTCTGGCTGTGAAACTGATGGAGCACAAGCTAAGCAAAGCAACAATGAGTAAGTTTTTCTTCATGATGGTAGTTTAAGAAGTGAGTTACCATCACAAGTTACTTATCATTTCTAAATTATTCGAAACTTATTTAAGTTCAATTCCCACAGGACAATGATCGGACCCCATCACCTTATTCAGAATAAAAGCGTTAGCAAGGGATGGTAAGTAACTTTTACTGACTAAAAAATAGTCGATTCTCCACCCTACGTTTTTGGCCCTGGCCCCGGCTCGGTAACTCCACCAGGAGTAGTGGTTTGGTTCATCAGGAAAAAAGTGCCGGAAGGTATCCACAAAACCATTTTGGGAATAACGATCCATGCCATCGATTTCATCCTGCGTGTATCCTGCCGACTTATTATAATTGGGTTTTGGACGCGCCAGGTCAATCTCTGTGTGGGCCACGTTAAAGTCTCCGCATACAATGACAGGTTTTGTTTTCTCCAGCTTCTTCAGGTAGCTATAAAAGGCCTGATCCCAATCCTGACGGTACTTCAGTCTTTTCAGCTCATTGCCCGAATTGGGAACATATACGTTCACAAGGAAAAATGATTCGTATTCCAAACAAAGAACTCGTCCCTCTTGATCGTGTTCTTCAATACCTATTCCAAATGTGGCATTCAGCGCTTCTGTTTTGGAGATAATCGCAGTACCAGAGTAGCCAAGCTTTACGGCTGAATGGGAATAGATGTGATGCTTTTTAAAATCCTTAAGGACCTCTGCTACCTGAGCATCCTGCGCCTTGGTTTCCTGCAAGGCCAAAATATCCGCGTCGATGGTTTTAAAATCTTTAAAAAAGTCCTTTTTGGCGATTGCTCTAATTCCGTTAACATTCCAGGATACCAGTTTCATATTTTATTTTTTTTACGAAAATACATCAAAAGTCAATGATTATATTTACGATCTCTTTGGAGTAAACAGATTTTATATGAAGAAAGTTCTATTAGGCGTTTTTATAGCAAGTCAGATAGCAGCATCCTCTGCCCAGGAAAAAGCAGGAAATTTTTTACCAGATGATCTAAGCTATAATATCGAAATCCCAGTACCTGATCAGTTTTTTCAACAATCATTGGGAGAGTGGCACCTGACCCACGATCAGGTATTAAACTACATGAAAGAGATTGCCAGGGTATCTGACCGGGCCATTCTTTATGAGTATGCCCGTAGCTACGAAAACAGGCCCCTGGTTCATCTGGTCTTTTCTTCTGTAGAAAACCAGGGAAAACTGGATCAACTAAGGGAGTTGCATCTGCAATTTGCCAATGGGGAAACAAATACCCCCATGGATGAAGTCCCTCTGGTGGTGAGTCTGAATTATGGCGTGCATGGGAATGAATCCAGCGCCACCAACTCTTCTGTATTAACAGCCTACTACCTTGCTGCAGCTGAAGGTGAAAAGATCGATAGTCTCTTAGGCAACACCATCATCATTGTGGATCCCTGTTTGAATCCCGATGGGTTCACCAGACACAGCACCTGGGCAAATATGAACCAGGGTGCCATGGATTGGGGGGATAAAAATTCAAGACAGTTTTATGAAGGCTGGCCAAGCGGAAGGTCTAATCACTATTGGTTTGATCTAAATCGGGACTACCTGCTACTGGTAAACCCCGAGAGCAGGGGACGGGTGGCAAAGTTTCATGAGTGGAAACCCAATGTGGTGACCGATCACCATGAATCCTCTCCAAACTCGACCTTCTTTTTTCAACCCGGCGTGCCCGACAGGATTAATCCCTTAACACCCTCTGACAACTATGATCTTACCTATGAAATATCTGAATTCCATGCACAGTTTTTAGATGCAATAGGCTCCTCTTACTTCTCCGAAGAGATATTCGATGACTACTATTTTGGGAAAGGCTCCACCTACCCGGATATTAATGCGGGTGTGGGGATCCTGTTTGAACAGGCTTCATACAGGGGAAGAGTTCGGGAAACTTCCAATGGAGTGTTTACCCTGGCTCAGGCAATTAAAAACCAATTTACAGTGACCCTATCCACCCTGGAAGCATCCAGGCAATTAAGGCCAAAATTGTTGGACTACCAGAGAGACTTCTATACCAGCGCACTTGAGCTTGGAAAAAAGAGTGAGATCAAGGCCTATGTTTTCGGGAATGAGTCTGACCGGATCAAGACCCAAAAATTTATTGAGTTCCTGAATAGACATCAAATCCAGGTTTATGAGAATGAAAGAGATATTTCGGTGGACCAAATGCAATTCAAGGCGGGGTACAGTTATCTGGTGCCTTTAGAACAGAAGCAGTATCGCCTGCTGACTTCCATCTTCGAAGAGGTAACATCCTTTCAGGACACCTCTTTTTACGATGTCTCCTCCTGGACTATTACGCATGCCATGGACATCCCTTTTGCCCGGATAGACTCCAAGAACGAATTGTATAGGTCGGATGAACCTGTAAGGGCCCAAAAAATAGAAGGCGAAGTGATTGGGGGCAGTAGCCACATCGCTTATCTCTTTCGTTGGAATGAGTATTCCGCACCTGAAGCCCTGTTCCAATTGCAACAGTACGGTTTAAAAACCAGGGTGGCAGGCAAAGAATTTTCCTTCGAGATAAATGGCAAGATGGAAGATTTTGACCCAGGAACCATTCTGATTCGGACCAATGGGCAGGATCAGAGTGAAGAAGAAATCCACTGTCGGGTTTCAGACATTGCGGAAAGTACAGGGATAGATTTTTATGTGCTCTCTACAGGGCTTTCACCCCAGGGAATAGATCTGGGAAGTAGCAGTTTTTCAAATCTGGAGGAACCAGAGGTTCTTTTGTTTGTGGATGGCAGTGCCAGTGTCTATCTGGCGGGTGAAATCTGGCACCTGTTCGATCAGGTCTACAAAATACCAGTCACTCGTACACAGACCGATCGATTGAGTTCTGTGGACCTGAGCCGTTACAACAACATTATTTTACCTGGTGGTTCGTATAAGGAATGGGATGAGGAGGAAGTAGAAAAATTGAGGATCTGGATCAAGAATGGGGGTACACTGATAGCGGTCAAAGATGCCTCCATATGGGCTGCCAAACAGGAGTTTGGAAAGAACAATCTAAAGAAGACAGTTCCACTTGATTCGACCAAATATGTAAGGTATAGTGAGCGCAGTAAGGAGTCTGATATCAATCGTATAGGAGGGGCTATTGTAAAGGCAAAGCTGGACGTAAGCCACCCTCTGTGTTACGGATATTTGAAGGAGGATCTGGCCATCATGAAAAGGGGGACCTCCGTGGTGACCCCCTCAGGCATCAAGTATACCGAGCCGGTTCGCTTTGATAATAAACCCTATATCAGTGGGTGGGTGTCAGACGAAAATCTGGAACGGATCAAAGGGACTCCAGTGGTTTCTATCCACTCTGTGGGAAGGGGTAAAGTGATCTCTTACCACGAGGATATGAATTTTCGCGGGATCTGGATGGGGACCCATAAGCTATTTGCAAACTC
>RCNC010003742.1_pt1 | contig 10309 bp, 7 predicted proteins | sample 2041301 | NCBI WGS metagenome assembly RCNC01 (sample SAMN09708231, study PRJNA481090) | Marine sediment metagenome, whole genome shotgun sequencing project. | biome: marine sediment; feature: ocean; material: sediment; isolation source: Sewage treatment plant 13A marine sediment (STP13A) ... | reverse complement strand
ATCTTAAAGCGCATGCTCGACGAAAGTGAGTTTTTAAGTCCCTATGGTATTCGGTCCTTATCATTGCATCATAAAAATCAACCCTATGTTTTTCGCTGGGGTGATGAAGAATTTAAAGTTGAGTATTTAGCGGGCGAATCGGATAGTTCAATGTTTGGAGGGAATTCAAATTGGCGTGGTCCTGTTTGGATACCAGTGAATGTATTACTTATTCACTCTTTATTAAATTACTACAGCTACTTTGGCGAAAAATTCAAAATCGAATGCCCTACCGGTTCTGGAAATGAAATGACCCTTTTAGAAATAGCCAAGTTTATTTCAAAACGAATTGTAGAAATGTTTATAAAAGACTCTGATGGAAGAAGACCGCTCCATGGAAAGGATAGCCATTATAAAGATGACCCTTATTGGAAAGATTTGATACTTTTTTATGAGTATTTTAATGGAGATACAGGAGAAGGAATTGGCGCCAGTCATCAAACCGGATGGACTGGTTGTGTCACTGAACTAATTGGTATGATTGATTTAATTACATCTGAAAATATAGAAAAATATACACATCTATCGGTTCATACATAAACCGTAGTTATCAGTGGAGTTCCATAAAAAAGTGGACATTTAATTTCGAGAATATGCTGCTACATTTGGTTCTGTAGCATCTGTCATAATCAGAGCTATTTTTAGACTTTTTTAGCAAATTTTAAAAATGTAAATACCTGAATATCAGATCGTATACTTTTCTTTTTAGGTGTGAAATATTGTAAATCTAATGGACAGAACCCATTATTATGTTTTAATCTTAAAATGTAATTACATTATGGGCTTTACAGTATTTAAAAGATAGTCTTCTAGTAAGTCATAATTCAACTCCTTATTGTAATCCGCATTTTTTCCTTATTTCCGAATCGGGAACATTTTTTTATAGGTTGCGCAGCGCCACGCCCACTCAATTGGGCCAAACTTAAACCACTTAAACCAAAGCATGCTAAACACAAGCTGAAATACAAGAATTGTCGTTGCTGTATATAATATTTGCTCAAAGTTCATCTCTCCGTGAAAATTTAAACCGACTATGGGATAAAATACCAGAATGCCCAAAACCGTATGCCCAATGTACGAGGTTAACGACATGCGACCGTATGCTTTTAACACATTCCACATAAAAAAATTGGATAGCTTTTTAAGTAAAATGGCAATTATGGAGATGTATGATAAGGACAGCGAAATTTGACCGATTTGGTGAATTAACTTGTAACCAACGCTGTACCAAGTTTTTGGGAAAGCCGACACTCCCCCTTTCAGGGTCATGGCTAAACCGGTAAAAGCAACTCCTAAAACCAACCAGGTAAATAACACTTTGGGTTTATGTACTCTTTCGGTAAAATAACCCGAGCTATACAAATAACTACCCAGCAAAAACAAACCCAGCACTTTAAACGGGCGTCCCGATGGAATAAAATCGTACCAACGCCAAATTACATTATGAAAGTTTGTTTTTAAAACCGTAAGAATGTCCATCGATTGAAAACCGGCAACCACTTCGGCTGGCGACATATCAGGATAAACTTTTAATGCGGTTTTAGGTAGCGCAACAATATCTTGAGCAAAGGTGTACATATAAACCACATCGAGTAGCAACGGTGTAAAAAACAAAATTATTGCCGTTTTTAGCACTTGCTTTTCACTTAGGTTTCGTAGTGCCAAAACAATAAAGCCCATAAGTGCATAAAGCATTAAAATATCTCCCGACCAAATGCTGGCATGTGCCAAACCAATTAGTAATAGGAGCGCCAAACGTCGTGCATAAAAAGGCGGAAAATCGGGGTTGTTTCGGTTGCGCGATATTTGCAGGCTAAAACCAATACCAAACAACAACGAGAAAATGGTGTAGAATTTAGTGTCGACAAAAAACTTTAACAGCTTATAAAGCATTGTATCTACCTCAATATTGCCAAATGCTTCTATTTCCTCGAAAGGCAAAAACTTAATCCCACTCCAACTTAAAATATTGGCATATAAAATTCCAATTAGCGCAAAGCCTCGAATTACATCGAGTAACTCTATACGTTTTGTGGTTGGTTTTAGTTGATTGTTCTCACTCATATTGTTTCTTTCTGTTGGGTGAATAAAGCAAATTATTCGGTGCAAGATACAGTGAAAGATTTTATTGACACAAGTCAATTTTACATTTATTTAAACAGTCTTAAAATATTGTCAGAGTAAATGTAGTAAGTCCAGTTCTTCTACATCTCTATAGTTAAGATTAAATCTAAGTTTGAAATAAACCGCTTGTAATATGATAGCTTTCGGGAAACAATGACCTTTGAACATCTCTTTTGAAGATAAAGATAGTTATTCCGTTTTTTGCTAACTTAGAACCGAATTAAAGCTTTATTGGGAGAATTGTTTTTAATTTTAGTAATTCTAAAATTAAAAACAAAATAAAGTGCATAAATACGCTTCAAACTTGATGGTTAATTTTTCTTCTAATACTCGTACCTTTATATACTCTCTAAAAACAATATTATGTGTCGTTTTATTGCTTACTTAGGAAAACCCATCATGGCAGATGAGTTATTAATCAAACCAAAAAACTCACTATTAAGGCAAAGTCAACATGCACTAGAATCAAGCATGACTGTCAACGGTGATGGTTTTGGAATTGGTTGGTACAATACATCCATAAGAAAAGAGCCTGCTTTGTTTCATTCTATCCGCCCTGCATGGAACGATGAAAACTTGAGTTATAATGCTTCCATGATTAAATCCAACTGTTTAATGGCACATATTAGAGCCGCGACTCAAGGTGGAGTTTCCCTTGAAAACTGTCACCCATTTAGGTTTAATGAATTTTTAATGATGCAAAATGGAGGTATTAAGGATTTTATAAGGATAAAACGCAAGCTTATTAACCGTCTAAATGACGAATCATTTGAATGGATACAAGGTCAGACTGATACTCAATATATTTTTGCACTTTTTATGACTATTGTTAAGGAGCATAGACAAGAAAAAGATCTAGTCCTTGAAGATTTGACTCTCTGTTTTTCTCAAACTTTTGCTGAAATTGAGGACATGAAAAAATCAGCAAATATTGTCTCTCCCTCTTTGTACAATTTGGTTTTAACCAACGGAGAAGAACTATTGGCTACACGTTATAGCTCACAACCAGAAAAAGAATCCCGCTCACTTCATATTGCAAGTAATGCTGAATTTTATTTAAGCAAAAAAGGATTTCTTAGGTTTAAAGATTCAAAGATAAAAGATCATTCTGTATTAATTTCTTCTGAAGTATTAACTGATGAAAAGGCATATTGGCAAAATGTACCTGAAAACCATAGCATTATTGTGAACAAAAATATACAAGTCCAAATAATGCCTTTGAATTAAATTCGCTAAAAACAGGTTAAGACTTTATGAAAATTACAAAACTGGACATAACAAAGAACTGAGCTAAAAAACAACTAATTCTAGTTTAATTCCAGCCACCACCTAAGGCTTTATATAATAGTATTAATGAAGATAATTTCCTCTCAGATAATTGTGATAGACTTAATTGTGAATCGAACAATGCACGTTCAGCGTCTAAAACTTCTAAATAAGATACATAACCACTATCATAACGAGCATTTGATAAGTTAGCATTTATTTGTGCAGCATTTACTTGCTTTGTTATCGCTTCCCATTCATTAATATACATTTTAATGTCTTGTATGGCATTTTCAACTTCAGTAACAGCAACTAAGAAGGTTTTTTGATACCTAAATTTAAACTGTTCGGCCTCATATTTATAAACTTCAACTCTGCGTTTATTCTTTCCAAAAGCAAATATAGGGCCAAATAACCCACCACCAACACTTTGCGTATAGGAGCTCCCTATAAATAAATCACTTAAGTTAGCACTTGCAAAACCTGCCATTGCAGCTAAGTTAAACGAAGGATAACGCATAGCTTCCGCACCACCAATTCTTTCATTAGCAGCTATATAAAGCAATTCGGCTGCTTTTACATCAGGTCTGTTTTCCAATAAAGAAGAAGGTAATGAAAGCGGAATATCACCCATTACTTGTAATTCGGTATTAGATTTACCTCTTTTAATTTCACTAGAAAGTTGACCAGTTAAAATTGCGATATTACTTTCTTGATAGGTTATTTGTCTTTTAATAGCTGGAATTGCCGCTTCGGCAATAGCAACTTGCTGTTCTATTTGTACTTTGTCAACTTCAGAAACATAACCAGTCATAAATCGTTCGTTTATAATATCAAACGACTTTTGTCTAATAGCAAGTGTTTGTTCAGCAATATCTAATTGATTGTCAAAATTTCGAAGTTGAAAATAAGCGATAGCAATATTGCTAACAATATTAGAAAGTACAACTTTACGTGCTTCTTGTGTAGCAAGCAATTCATTTTGAACAGCATTGTTTTCATGTCTAAATTTTCCCCAAAAATCTAATTCCCAAGACATGCTTACACCTGCAGTAGATGGGTTATAATTACTTTCTTCACTATTCACAGCTCCTCCATATTGAAAAGAAGGATATAAATTTGATTTTGAGTAACCTAATTGCGCATTCAATTTATCAATTCGGGCAACAGCTATTTTTAAATCATAATTATTTTCTAATCCTTTAATTATTAAATTAGTAAGTACCGTATCGTTAAATATCTCAAACCATTTTAGGTTTGTTACAGAGGCCAAGGTATCTACATCAATTGGTTGAAATCTATAGGAAGCAGCTTTTTGTTGCTCGGGTCTTACATATTTTGGACCTACCATACAACTTGTAGGAAGCAAAATAACTGCCAATAAAATAACAATAAGTTTATATATCTTAATCATGATTTGGAGAGTTTAATGTTGAATTATTTTCAACAGTTGCTGTTTTATCTTTCTTTTTACCAATACTTTCAATAAATACGTAAAGTACAGGGATGATAAGAACTCCTAAAATTGTGGCAACAAGCATACCGCTAAATACAGCCAGACCCATTACTTTTCTTGATTGAGCGCCAGCTCCTGAAGCTACTACCAATGGCACAACACCTAAAATAAATGCAAATGCCGTCATTAAAATTGGGCGGAACCTTAATTTTGCAGCTTTTAATGCCGATTCAATTAATGGTACTCCTTTATCATGTTCTTCTTTGGCAAATTCAATAATTAAAATAGCATTTTTTGCAGCCAAACCTATAAGTAATACCAATCCAATTTGAGCAAAAACGTTGTTTACATAATCTGGACTAAATAATTTCGCTAAGAATAATCCTAAAAATGCACCAAAAACAGCAAATGGAGTTCCTAATAAAACACTAAATGGTAACCTCCAACTTTCATATTGTGCAGCAAGAATTAAGAAAACAAAAATAAGTGCCATAATAAATACAGTTCCACCTTTACCTTCTGCAGCTTTTTCTTGGAAACTCATTGCTGACCAAGCATAGCCCATATCTGGAGGTAATACTTCTTTTGCGGTTTCTTCTAAAGCAACTAAAGCTTGTGTAGAGCTATAGCCTTCCGCTGGACCTCCCCCAATTTCAGCAGAACGGAATAAATTAAATCGAGTTGTAAATTCGGGTCCAGTTTCACGTTCAATTGTAGCAATAGAGGTTAAAGGAATCATAACATTATCTCTGCTGCGCACAAAAATTTTGTTAATATCTTCAGGGTTTATTGTGTATTCAGGTAATGCTTGTACTAAAACAATATACTGCCTTCCAAAGCGGTTAAATTCATTCACATATTGGCTTCCTAAACTTGCCCCAATTGTGGTGTTAACATCTGAAATGGATAGGTTTAATTTGGTTACTTTTTCCCTATCAATATTTAAACGTATTTGCGGAACATTAGGGTTGAAAGTAGTTCTTATCCTTCCTATTTCAGGTCTTTTTTTGGCAGCTTCCATAAATTTAACCGTATTTTCATACAGGTATTCAGGACTATTACCACCTTTATCTTGAATCATAATTGTAAAACCTGCAGCATTTCCAATACCTGCAATTGGAGGCGGTCCAAATGCAAAAACAGTGGCCTCAGAAATTCCAACAGCCAATTGGGCATTTAATTGTTTTAAAATTTCACTAGAATTGAATTCACGCTCACCCCAATCTTTTAATGAAACAAACATTAAGCCATTGTTTGTAGCGTTCGAATTTTTAAGTAAGCTCCAACCTGCAAGTCTGGTTACATCTTCAATACCTTCATTTTTTGCTAATATGGTTTCTACTTTTTCACAAACCGCTTTGGTTCTTTCTAATGAAGAAGCGCCAGGCAGTTCAATATTTACAAATAGATAACCTTCATCTTCTTCAGGCACAAAACCTCCTGGAATTTTTCCGCCTAAAATAATAATAGCTCCAATTACCAATCCTAAAAAGAGGAGCGTACGCGTTGTTTTTTTAATTAAATAGCCTGTTAAACCAGTGTATTTATCGGTTATCTTATTAAATACATCGTTAAATTTATTAAAGAAACGGTTTAATAAGCCTTTTTTCTTTTTGGCTGGTTTTAATAATAGTGCGCATAATGCCGGACTTAAAGTTAAAGCGCTTATTGCTGAAAATATTACTGAAATGGAAATAGTAACGGCAAATTGTTGGTATAAACGACCCGTGATACCTGGAGTCATCGCAACAGGAATAAATACGGCTGTTAAAACTACAGCAATTGCAATTACAGGGCCGGAAACTTCTTTCATTGCTTGATTGGTAGCTTCTCTTGGGGATTTTCCTTGTTCCATGTGATGCATCACTGCCTCAACTACTACAATGGCATCATCAACCACTATACCAATGGCGAGTACCAATCCTAATAATGAAAGAACATTTATTGAAAACCCTAATAGTGGGAAAAACATAAACACTCCAATTAACGAAATAGGTACTGTAATTAATGGAATTAATGTAGCTCGCCAGTTTTGTAAAAATAAAAATACTACAAGAATTACTAAGAAAATAGCTTCAAACAACGTGTGTAAAATTGCTGTAATACCTTCAGAAACAGCTAGGGTAGTATCTAGTGAGATTTTATATTCTAAATCGTTTGGAAATTTCCCCTCAACATCTTTCATGATGTTTTTTACATTCTCTGCAACTTCTAAGGCGTTTGAACCAGGCATTTGTTTAACACCTATTACACCTCCAGGATTTCCATTTAAAGTTGCTTGAGAAAAATAAGTTTCAGTTCCTAAGGAAATCGTAGCAACTTCTTTTAAGCGAACCTGCTTATTATCAATGTCAGATTTTAGAATAATATCTCCAAATTCTTCTTCAGTAATTAATCGATCTTTAAGTGTTACGTTATAGGTAAATTCAATGCCATTTTCAGCTGGAGGACCTCCAAATTTTCCGCCAGGAGCAATTGCATTTTGCTCTTGAATAGCTTTCATTACATCGGTAATGGTTAAATTGTATTTTGCCAACATATCTGGTTTTGTCCAAACACGCATGGCGTAATCACTTCCACCATATAATAAAACTTCACCAACACCCTTAATCCGTGCTATTTGATCAACGATATTAATGTTGGCGTAATTGTTTAAAAAATCGGCGTTATAAGTACTGTTTGGAGAATATAGAGATATCACCAACATGGGTACTGCCAGGGATTTTTTTGTAGTAATCCCAGTAGTTCTAACATCTTGAGGTAGTTTGGAAGTAGCTTCAGATACCCTATTTTGTGTAAGCATGGTTGCAATATCCAAATCGGTTCCCATATCAAAAGTAACGGCCAATCCCATATTACCATCACCAGCGTTTGTAGATTGCATATACAGCATGTTTTCTACACCATTTACACTTTGCTCAATAGGTGTAGCAACTGCTTGTTCAACATTTAATGCATTTGCACCTCTATAACTACCGTTGACATTAATCATTGGTGGGGCAATTTCTGGGTATTTAGAAATGGGTGTAGATTTTATCGAAATTAAACCAATAATTAAAATAAAAAGTGATAGTACTATTGCAACAATAGGTCTTCTAACAAAAAAATTATCCATAATTAATTATTTTGTTTAGTTTCTGTTTCAGAATAAGGAACTGGTGCAATAGTTGCTCCAGGTGGTATAAACAAACTGCCAACAATGGCAACTTTATCCCCAACAGTTAATCCTTTGGTAACTAACCAATTGGTTCCAACTTTTGGCCCTACTTCAATTACCTTAATTTCAGTTTTATTATCAGGAGTAACTACTCTGACTTGAAAAAGACCTTGCATCTCTGAAATTGCTTTTTGAGGAATTACAATAGCATCTTTTTCAGTTTTAACAAGGACTCTAACTTTTGAAAATTGTCCAGATCGTAAAGTTAAATCTGGATTTGGAAATTGAGTTTCAATAGTTATGGTACCAGTTGTTACATCAATTCTTGCATCAGAAAAATTTAGGGTTCCTTTATGAGGGTGGATACTGCCATTAGAAAGTATCAATGATAAATCAGTTATTTTATCAACTTCTTTTTTTGTTTTTTGATAATTTAAATAAACAGTTTCACTTATAACAAAGCGTGCCCTAATATTATCTAAATCAGAAACCGTATTTAATTTAGAAGTAACTCCAAATTTTGAGATATAGTTTCCCTCTCTGGCTAAACTCATTCCAATTACACCATTTATTGGTGAATGTATAGAACAATAGCTAAGAATAATTTCTTGGTTTTTTAATGCCGCTGAAGCAGACTCAAAATTAGATTGTGCTGCTTCTTCTCGTGCAACTGAAGCATCTAAATCACGAATACTTACTGCGTTCATCTTTGCTAACGGGCGAATTCTATTTAATTCTTCTTGTGCATTTACCAAATTACTTTTAGCAGCTTCCATTCGTCCTTTCGCTATATCAACTTTGGCTTTATATTCCATAGGATCAATGGTGTATAATAATTGCCCTTTTGAAACTTTTTGACCTTCTTTAAAATAAATTCCTGTAAGAATTCCATCAACTCGTGCAACTAAATCAATATCTAATTCACCATACGTTTGCGCTGCAAAATCTTGAAAAATAGGTACATCATTATTTTCAACTGTAATAAAAGGTATTTCAATTACAGGAGGCCCTTTTTGTTCATTATTTTTACATGAAATAATAGTTACTAATAGAACAAATAAAAAAAATACTTTTTTTAATGCTTGAACAGTACTTGTTTTGCTGTTCTGGTTTCTGAATAAATGAATCATACTGTGATTTTTAAGTATATTGTTTGAAACAATAAAATTAAAAATATAAATTGAACAAAGTATAATTATTAATAAATATTTTTTGTGGATGATTATCTAAATGGATGGGATAAAAACGGAGACAACCTGCCTGGCTTTCCAGTTGGAGGACTTGATGCTATAAATGTCCAGGTAATGGTGGGTGACTTTGATGGATTAATGGACTTTGAAATTATTGTAGATAATAATACGCGTTAAATTGCCTGGAGCTTCTGAATGGAAAACATGTAAAACAGGAGAATCCTATGAAATTAGTGCTGATGAAAAATTTTAGGTAAAAGTTTCTGCTCAGACTGCTTACTTATGTCAATATAAATAGCGTGCTATACTGCATTTTAGTAGATTATTTGCCTTCCACATCATTCTCATATACCACTAATGTGGTATATATTTTTCAGCAATAACAAGGATTTTATTCGTAAATTTGTGTAATCTAAAATTCAAAAATATGAAAAAAATTTCAATCTTATTAGTAGCCATTCTTGCATTTTCTTGTGTTTCAAAAAAGGAATACATGGCCTTGGAACAAGAAAATGGAGAGATTAAAAGTGAATTACAAAAAACGCAAGTTGAAAAAGAAGAGTTAGAAGCAAAATTTGCTAAAATTGAAATGCATACAATGCTAAAATTATGTCACTTAAAGAAGAAAGTGATTCTAAATTAGAGGTTAAAGATGGTGCTGTTATTTCAAACAATGCCAGAGTAAGAATGCGTGAAACATTAAAAAATGTTGATGCAATAAAACTAAGTCAAGCTAAAACTTTAAAAGATTCAATGAATTTAGCTGTTGCTTACAATCTTGAAAAGACGATGCGCGAAAGTAGTATGGACGAAGATGAGGACTTTTCAGTTAACATCAATGAAACGGTTGTTAGGATTTCAATTGCTGATAATATGTTATTTAACACGGCTAGTTATAAATTAAGTTCAAAATCTGATCGATTATTACAAAAATTAGCAGATGTTATTAATTCTGAGGAAAGTTTAGAAGTTGCCGTTGTAGGTCATACAGACTCAAGAACTATTAGTACTGCAAATATTGCCGACAACTGGGATTTAAGTGTTTTAAGAGCCACTTCTGTAGTGCGTAAACTACAA
>RCNC010003456.1_pt1 | contig 10309 bp, 8 predicted proteins | sample 2041301 | NCBI WGS metagenome assembly RCNC01 (sample SAMN09708231, study PRJNA481090) | Marine sediment metagenome, whole genome shotgun sequencing project. | biome: marine sediment; feature: ocean; material: sediment; isolation source: Sewage treatment plant 13A marine sediment (STP13A) ... | reverse complement strand
CCCAGGATCTCCTCGGTCATTCTCGTGTGCGCTATCGGAGCAACAGTGTTCACGAGAACGTCGTACTTGGCCCCTTCGAGCTTCAGGGCATTCATGAGTCCGACCAGGCCGGCCTTTGCCGCGGCATAGTTGGTCTGACCGAAATTTCCGAAGATTCCAGATCCGGAGGATGTGAGGACGATGCGGCCGTACTGCTTCTCCTTCATTGCACGGAAGGCCGGCTTGACCACGTAGAACGCTCCTTCCAGATGGACAGAGAGCACGGATCGGAGATCATCGACCTCCATGTTGAGCAGCGTCCGATCTCTTAGGATTCCGGCATTCGAGATCAGGACATCGATCCGTCCGAAGGCGTCGACGGCGCCCTCGATGATCGCGTTGCCTCCCTCGGGTTCGGCAACCGAGTTGTAGTCGGGGATCGCGACGCCCCCGGAGCTCGTGATCTCCTCAACGACGGCATCAGCCGCGGTGGTACCGGCTCCATCACCGTGCAGTGATCCGCCGAGGTCGTTCACCACGACGGACGCTCCTCGCGATGCCAGCAGCAGCGCATAGGCACGGCCGAGGCCACCGCCTGCCCCGGTGACGACTACGACCCGGTCCTGGAAGTCGATCATGCTGGGTTCTCCTTGCCGATTGCGTTTCTTGAACGATAGCGACCCCGGGCGTCGCGACCAGCGTCGTTCGGGACACGGCGCTAACCTCAGTGTGTGCCAAGGCGGGACCAACCATCACGGGTGCGTCCGCTGCTACCGGACGACGTCGAACAGCCGAGTTCGCCCGTTCGACGTACCCCCGGCGTCTCCGTAGCGGTCGTGGCGGGATCGGTCGTCCTGGGACTCGTGTTGGTGGTCTTCGGAGCGGGCGGCGGAGAACATGTCCCCGAGTTCGATCCGGACCAGAGCTTCGTCTCTGCAGAGGCTGCAGATATCGAAGTCACCATCACGACACTCCCTGTGCCCTTCGCGGACATGGTGCCCATCGAGACGGATCGCCTGGCGACCATCTCCGGATCCGGGGATCCCCGAACGGTGCTCTGGCTCCCATCCGAGCGATTCGGCCGGTCCTATCGACTGCAGAATCATCCCCAGCTTGCATGGTTCGACGCGACAGGGGACTCAGTCGCCTACATCGATGCACAGATGACGCTGTTCGCGGGTCCCGTACCGGGCGATATTGCCCCCCAGGTCGAAGCGATGGTCTCCGGAGCGCGCTTCCATCCGGTCGAGACAGCCGACCTTGCGTATACCGCTCCGGTGACCGCATCGGACTCGACCGGCATCTACCGGGTTCACGTTGCACCGGGGATTCTCGGTGGCCTCGAGCCTGTGCTGGTTGCGACGCTCCCTGAGAGGGCACACCTGTTGACGTGGGGTGACTGGGGATATGCCCTTTCGATCGATGATCCTGAATCCCCCGCGATCATCATCCTCGATCCCCAAGGTCGGGCCGAGCGCATCATGCCGGGAGTGGCGTATTCGGCAGGTGGGGACGCGATCTTCGTCGACGGCACCGGCGAGCCGTTTGCCGGGCCCGGAGATCCAGGGCTTCTCGCCCCACTCGTCGTCGTACCGGAATCGGCGGTGGGAATCTACGACACGATGTTCGAACCGATTTACCTCTTCCCCGGTGCCGATGCCCGCACTTTGAATGTCACCATCTCACCCGACGGTCTCCGGATAGCGGACGCGACGTTCACGAACACCGGCGGCACGTCGGTCACTATTCGTGATCGCTCCGTGGACACACTGCGAACCTTGAGAGTCGATTCGGTCGCTCACCCGATCGGATTTGTCGCCGACGGAACCCATCTCGCCATGCAGGATGCGGATTCGAGAGAGCTGATCTTCGTCAATTGGCGCACCGGGGCCCGCTACCGACTCTCCGGTCTGACGGGTGATTTCGTCGCTGTCGACCTCTGAGATGGACGCGGCGCAGCTGCAACGACCCAACGGATTCACCCGATCGGATCTTTCTAGTCCGTGACGTCTCTTCGCGTAAACGTGAGGTACATCACAGCCAGTGCGAGCATCGCATAGCCGGCCGAGAGCATGACGGCCTTCTCGAATGAGACCAGTTCCGTCCCGCCGCTTGCGAACGCTGAGATCACACCGGCGGGCAGCCACTCGCCTGCGCTGTCCCAAATGAGGCCGAGCAGGTTCTCGACGATGAGGAGATAGGCGACTCCGGCTGTGATCGAGATTGCCGCTGATCGCGTCAGCATTGCCATCACAGCACCGACGAGTCCGTAGAGAACAGCTCCGATCGCCGTGGTTCCGAGCGTTCCCAACGAAGCAGGGACGGTCCATGCGTCCGTCGCGATGTCCTGGCCAGGAGCGAGAACCAGGGCCAGAACGGATGCCACGACACCCGATGCAACGACACCGATGACCACGTAGCTTGACACCGCCAAGAGTTTCCCCGTGAGCAGCGTGGCTCTTCGCGGCTGGCCGACCAGCAGATTCCGAATTGTGCCCCATTCGAAGTCTCTGGCGACGCTCAGTGCGAAGAGTGCGATTGCCACGACGCCGATCAAGTTGGCGGACGTGCTCAGAGCGGCAACAGCGCCGTCGGCGGCGGTCACATCTGCGGCACCGCCGATCGGTCCGCCGTGTCCCCCCCCGCCCGGACCCATCTCCTCGCTACCGAGGAAGAGCATGAAGCTGATCATGACAGCGAATCCGACCATGACCAGGATGCCTACCCGGGCCGTCTTCTGGAACCGGATCCACTCTGAGACGTACGAGCGGATCACAGGCCCGTCTCCCGATTCGTCAGGCGGAGGAACACAGCTTCGAGGTCTTCGTCACGCACCCTCAGTTCAGCCAACGTGATCCCGCCCTCGAAGGCAAGTCGATTCAACTGCCCGGGCGCGTCGACTGCGCCTGCGACGTGTACCGCTCCCTCTTCGATCGTCAATGTGTAGCCGGCCCGCTCGAGGATCCCGGCCAGGGTGGCAAGGTTGTCGGGAGCCTCAGGAGCGACGACCACTTCGTGGGCAGCTTCTTCCAGGAGCGAGGCGAGGTCGCCCTCGAAGATCAGTCTGCCCTTGTCGATGATGACGACCTGGTCGGCCAGCGCCTGGACCTCGGAGAGGAGGTGGCTGGACACCAGGATGGTCTTTCCGTGTTGGGCCAGATCCTTCAGGAGGGTTCTGATCTCGACGATGCCCGCGGGATCGAGGCCATTCATAGGTTCGTCGAGGATCAGAATGTCAGGGTCTCGCAGCATGGCCGCCGCGATACCGAGACGTTGCTTCATCCCGAGCGAGTACTCGGACACGCGATCTCCACGACGGCTCGTCAGCCTGACGATCTCCAGGACCTCGTCGATGCGAGCATCGGACTGTCCATCGAGCGCCGCGAGTGTCCGCATGTTCGCGTCCCCGGACAACTTGGGATAGAACGCTGGAGTCTCGATGAGCGCACCGACGTGCTCGATGTAACGGCCGGGGTGTTCGATGGACTCACCCAGGACGGTCGCCGTTCCGGTAGTTGGGCGAATCAGGCCGAGAAGCATCCTGATCGTCGTGCTCTTGCCGGCGCCGTTCGGACCCAGAAGCCCGACGACGCCTCCTTGTTGAACGTGAACAGTGAGACCATCCACTGCTTTGAGCGTCCCGAATTCCTTTGTGAGGCCCTCGATCTGGATAGCGACGCTCACCGGGAGATGACTCCTTTGTTGCTTCTCTGTGCCATGTTCTCGATCTCTCTGAATCGCTGGAGGGCGGGCAGTGCAATCCGTGAGGATTGCCGTTCAACCCTGGGAGTACAGCATACGAATCTAAGAGATTCGTGAAACGAGCCTATGCCGTTCGCCGCGTGTTATCGCCGGCCCCCGTTGCCCGGGAAGGGCTCCGTGCAGACCTCGGTTCGGGAGGACATGGCTCTGATCTAGTGACGACTCAGGCGTTGTGCCCGTTCTGTCCGCCACCGTTGCCGCCTCCATGGCCACCGCGCTGTCCCTGCGAGGCGAGGATCCCGTCACACGTGTCCTCATCGAGCACTTTCGGCTCATAGCCATCACCGGTCGGTCCGAGTTGTGATGTGAACGCTCGGAGGTGGTTCTCCGAACCGCTCAAGAGTCGCTTGTAGACCATCGCTACATCGGCTGGAACCACCTCTTCGAGGTAGAGAGCGAGGTCCTCGATGTCGACTTCTTCGATGAGAGCACCAACCCCGATTGCTGTTTCAACCGATTCAGATCCTTGCTCTAGCAAGTCGTCTCACAACTGTTGGAGCTCCGGATCCACGAAGACACCGATCGAGTCGTCAAGAATCGGGTCTGCAATCTCGTATGCGTCGAGAAGCCCTAGCACCGAGTCCATATGGGTCTGTTCCGCTTGCGCGATATTGGCGAACACCTGGACTCCCCACATGTCGGCGAGGGTCAAGTAGACGTCACAAACCAACTTCTCCTCTTCGCGCATGGACACAAGGCTGTCGGCTGATGATTCGCTGAGTTCGTCGGCGGATGCAGCGACGGGAACAGCATCGGCTGCCGGGACCGCTACCACGACAGGAGCGGACGCTGCGGCGCTCGACGCCGGTTCGTTCGCCGCTCCCTACGCGACAGCACCGATTCCGACAACGGCAACTGCCTCCGCCGCGCCGAGAAGGATCCTTTGCGACGTGCTCATTCCGTTTGACATGTCATCTCCTTTGGTGAGGTTCATGGTGCAAGCAAGACGGGCACACATGAAGCTCCAACGGTTCGATCGGTGAAAGTTCCGTCAAGCAGCAATGCGGCGCGCAGGGCTGCAACCCGTCTGCAACGCCACTGCTACCTGTTCCCCCGATAGTGCCCCCAATGGGTCGATCAGACCGAAGGAGAAGGGGAGGCAGATCATGACCACCGCACCAGGACACAGTGGAGTCGCCACTGTTGGTCCACAGAAGCCACAGCGTTGGCTTGTCTTGCTGGCGCTCGTAGCGATCACGGCTATCGGCATCGTCGCCATCGCCATGATCATCAACCAGGCCGACACCGAGCTTGCGACGACTCCAGCCGTCGTAGCCCCTGCACCGGTGGCACCGACACCGGCCGAGGTGCCCGCTGCCGCACCGGCGCTCATCGCACCGGTGTTGGAGGCGCCGCTGTCACTGCAGGAGCTCGCTCTCATCAGTGAAGCAGCCACAGGGCTCGTTCCAACCGGCGTTCTCGAGCAAGAGATGGCGCTCGGGATCGAGAGAGCGTACGAGAGCACTGCGCTCAGCGTCCAGGAGCTAGCTCTGATGAATGAAGCCGCCACGGGGTTGGTCCCCACCGGTATTCTCGCCGACGAAATGGCGATCGGCCACCAGTTCGCATATGAGGCAACCGCTCTCAGCGGGTTCGAGTACGCCCTGATGAACGAAGTCGCTACGGGGCTGGTTCCCAGGGGCATCCTCGCCGACGAGATGGCCGTGGCCCACACGAGGGGATTCACCGAGGCTGTGCTTTCCGTCGAGGAACTCGCACTGATGAACGAGGCGATCAGCGGCTATGTCCCGGTCGGCGTCCTCGCCGGCGAGATGGCACTCAGCAGTGGGTTCGACTATTCGGCAACCATCGGCAGCACGGCGATGAGCCGCATCGTCAACGGACCCATCGGTGCCGACGCCGCCAGGTCCTACATCTCGCTCGAAGAGTACGAATTCATCTCAGAAGTGCTTCGCGGACTCGTCCCAACCGGTGTCCTCGAAGACGAGATGGCGACACCGTAAGCAACCGTCGATCATCGGCCGCCGGGATTGCCCCGGCGGCCGGGTCGCGTCACTGCCGCTCTTGGGAATCGTCAACAACCGGCTCGTCAAGGTTGTCCAGAATTCTCGGGAGGGCTTCGAAACCACCGTTCAAGTAGTCGATCATGGCCGCGCGGAAGGCCACATCATGATCGAATCCCATTGCTACCGAGCCATCGAATCGGAACCGATCGGCTTCGAGAGCATCGTGTGCGAGCGCTCTCAGATTCACCCGAACGTCCTTCCCGTTGTAGGTGTCGTCGAACATTCTGTTGGCGGCCATGAACCCCGAACCAGCCGACTGGGAAAGGACAACGCCGAAACTCGGACCGGCCAGGAACCTCATCAGCTCCCGCACCTCCGGTCGGTCCGTCACGGCGACAGCGAACACTGCCGAACCGAGCACGGTATCCGCGTGGGCTGGTTCAATCGATGGCATCACGAAATAGGCCATCTGCCCAAGCCTCACGGCGTGTGCGGGGAGATATCTGAGGGCCAGGCTCCCCTGATGATGGAACCAGCAGCCTGGAACCTCAGATTGCATCGGGACCAAACCGTCCGACGTCGGCGCATCGATGGCGTAGTCGATTCCCCCGTAGACATGGCCGGGGGGAAATGCCAGCTCGCCGTACCTTTCGAATGCACGTCGGATCGGGACACTATTGAACGGCAGATCTCCATCGACCCATCGGTCGTACACAGCGGGGCCCCATTCGTGCAGGACAAGGTCCTCGACGAAATCGGTTGCCGCCCATCCCCCAACACCTACCCCGGACTCGGCCACACACCACGGTGTGTGGCCCTCGTCGACCATGCGTTCGGTGAGTTCGACAAGTTCATCCCACGTCGAGGGCACCGAGTACCCGGCAGAGAAGAACGCCGCAGCGGGGTACCAAACGAGGCTCTTCACCGAGACACTCAACGGTATCCCCCGCAGAGCGGTCCCGCCCAGAGAAGCCGGGTCCTCGGTCGTCATCATCTCGAGAAGGTAGTCATGATGCTGTGCGTTGAGCGCCGTTCTATCGAGATAGGCACCGATGTCCATGAAATCTCCGCTCGAGTAGGTGGAGGCACCAAGTGGGAGCGCGACCCCTACGATGTCGTAGGTGCTCAGCACATCCTCTGATCCGAGACTCAGCGGCGTCGCCGTGACCTTGATGCCGGTGCGCGAGGTGAAGCGGGCAAGGTCCCCAGCGAAAGCTCTGCCCTCATCCCCGCTCCACGGACTCAGCACGCGAATGCTGGTTCCTAACAGCGGTCTATCCGCCACCAGGGGGTCATCCAGAAGCTGTTCGAACTCCGTCTCCTCGTCCACTTCGGGCAGCCGGCTCGGGCATTCACCCTCGGCGAAGTAGGTGTCACACTCGACCTTGTCCAATCTCCGGTTCGTACCCGAACGCGCCAATTCCACGAGTTCAACCAGCGGCAGTACATATGCCCCGACCTTCCCGCCCGGGCCGTCCATGACGGCATCACGATCCGCCCCGGGCGGGTACGGAATCCGTGCTGCCTGGCTCGCGAGGTGGAGGGCCTCGACGGTTCGGGCTGTGACGACCTGATCCGACTCCTGGAGTACGCGGACGGCGTGAAGGGCAAGCAATAGGCTCCGTTGGGGATCAACATCGATGGCGTCGTTAGAGCCCTGTACGAGGAACGAGGCATGAGACCGGGCCTCCGAGTCAAGAGCGGTCTGTCGATCATGGGCTGCAACCGCAGCGTGACGGTCGGCGCTCCTGCTCTGGCTGATGGCCATCAATGCAAGGACCGCCGCGACGATCGCAGCGACCGACATCACCGCTGCAAGCGCGATCGCTCGGCGGTGAGAGCGGGTCTCCAGGGACCGTTCCCGGTTCATCCGCACGACCTCGGCGGCGATCTCCTGGCGGCGGCGGCTCAGGCTTTTCTCCAGATAGGTCCGTTCCTCATCGGTGAGAACCAGATCAGCGCGCTCGTTCCACTCCTCGAATTGCTCAAGGCGGGATCCCGCAAGCAGATAGTCCGGGTCTCCCCCAGACTCCTTCCACGTCCGGGCCTCAATGTCGAGCGATTCTCGCAGTTGCAGATCAGCACGGGCCAACGCGACCCAGGAACGCAGTCGCTCCCAGTCACCGATCAACGCCTCGTGGACGAGAGACACGGTGGGTTGGCGGGAGATGGGATCCCGATCAAAACCGACCAATCGATACTCGCCGAAGCGACCCAGCACTTCGGAAGCCGACGGACCGAGAGCCGTTATCTCGTCGAGGGGGGCGTGTCTCCGGGTGATCGGGCCGGCATCGCCAACCGCCACGAGCAGGAAGAACACCTGTTGGGCTATCACTCGTTCGCCTCTGGACAGTGCGAGGTACGCAGCTTCGGCCCGTCGGGCAAGGATGCCTTGCATCCCGCCTTCTCCTTCATAGTCGTCCGTCGTCATCGTGCCACCGGATCGAGCATCGAAGAGCCGCATCAGGGCGTACTGGAGTTGAGGCAGCGCAGTCGGTTCCCGTTGCACGTCATCGACGAGTCGCTCCACGAGCAAGGGATCGACCGTGACACCGATGCGGGCTGCGGGTTCGATGATGGCGGCGCGCAACTCGGCCCCATCGAACGGCGTGACGGTCACCATGGCCCGCACGAATGGCTCGGCGAGCGCCGGGTAGCGGAGGGGGCGATCGTAGAAGTCGGCGCGCAGCGCGAGCACAACCGTGATGGCTCGGCTCGCACACGAGGCGACCTGAACGAGTGCCTCCACGAAACGATCACGAACATCGACCGTCGTCGCGGTGAAGAGATCTTCGAACTGGTCGATCACGAGCAGAATGGGATCGTGGGGATCACCGCTTCGACAGATGGCTTCGACGATCCCCGTCGGCCCGGATTCGAGCAGGTCGAGAAGTTCGTCGCGCCCGCCGTCTCCCGGACCGGTCAACGCAAGCTCGAGCGCTTCAAAGGGATGCCCGCCGGGTTCCATTCGCATCACACGCAAGGACGCGGCCCCTTGGACCGCAAGATTGCGCAGCGCGGGGATCACACCCGCACTCACAAGGCTCGACTTCCCGCAGCCACTCGGTCCGATCACGGCCACGAGGCGATGTCCAGTGACAACTCGGCCAATGATCGTCTCTACCAAGAGATCTCGTCCGAAGAAGTCATCAGCGTCGGTCTCGGTGAACGAGGCCAACCCCTTGTAGGGATTCCTGACAGAACTCGGATCGGTCCCATTCGACCGGAAGGGCTCCTGACTGACGAGCGAAGGATCCTGGCAAAGGATCCGCTCCTCAAGTGCTCTGAGTTCAGGGGATGGATCGATACCGAGGTCACCGACTAGTACCTCCCTTGCCCTGCTGTATGCCTTGAGAGCATCTGCCTGACGACCGGATCGGTAGAGCGCGGTCATTAATTGACCCCACAGCCGCTCCCGGTAGGGATGTTCGGAGAGAGACCGTTCGAGCGAACCCACGGCCGCCTCGTGCCGGCCGAGCACGAGCTCAAGATCGAATCGGTCTTCGACCACCGCCATTCGCTCCTCGTCGAACGGCACCGCCCGGCTTCGGATACCGGGGTCATCAACCAGGTCCGACATCGCCGGTCCCCTCCACAGGCCCAACGCCGTGTCGAACTTGCTCAACGCCGCTGAAGGATCGGTATTCATCATGGTGCGGGCCGCGGCAGCCAGCTCTGCGAAGCGATCGGCGTCCAATTCACCATCCTCGACCCGCAGGCGATACCCGGGATCGACGGATGTGATTCGTCCGTCGCCGAACGCCTTCTTCAACCGTGAGACATAGACCTGTATCGATCGGCGCGCCGTCGCCGGTGGGTCATCACCCCACACGGCGTCGATGATCGAATCGGTCGAAGTGGTTCGATTGGCGTTGAGAACCAGCACCGCGAGAACGGTGCGTTGTCTCCGTCCGCCGATCTCAAGCGACCCGTCCCCTGTGGACACCTCAAGTGGGCCCAGGATCCGGAAATCCATGGTGCCTTCACAGTACCCGCACAGACACCATCCGACCAGGGTCCAGATTCAAGGTCCTTCGGAGGGCTACCCGATGGAACCTGCGAGCGATCGGGCCAGATCTCCGCGATCGACAACGACCACTTCATCCAAACCCAGCCACGTTGCCATCGCTCGGAGTTCGGCTTCCAGCGACGGAACGACCCTCTGCGCCGCGTGTCCCGGCTCGAGATGGGCCGCCTGAACGAGGAGCCGACGGCCCTTCCGATCGGCCTTGAGATCAACCCTCGCCACGAGATCTCCGTCGAGCAGGAATGGCAGAACGTAGTACCCGTACTGCCGTTCCTCCTTCGGCACATAGATCTCGATCCGGTACCGGAATCCGAAGATCCGCTCCACCCGGTCGCGATTCCAGATCAGCGAGTCGAACGGACTCAGCAGAGCGGTTCCTCCTGCCCGCCGTGGAATCGCAGCATCGGGGTGGAGATAGGCGGGTTGTCGCCACCCTTCCACGGCCACTGGGATCACCCGGCCCTCAACTGCGAGGTCCTCGAGAATCGGGCGAGCTGTTGGCTTATGGAGCCTGTGGTAGTCGGCGAGGTCGGACACCGTACCGATGCCGTGGTGTCGTGTGGCGTCGACCAGT
>RCNC010003455.1_pt1 | contig 10309 bp, 9 predicted proteins | sample 2041301 | NCBI WGS metagenome assembly RCNC01 (sample SAMN09708231, study PRJNA481090) | Marine sediment metagenome, whole genome shotgun sequencing project. | biome: marine sediment; feature: ocean; material: sediment; isolation source: Sewage treatment plant 13A marine sediment (STP13A) ... | reverse complement strand
ACCAGATCGGGGTTCCAGTCCAGGTTCTCTGCCCGGTACCCTTCATAGGTCTTCACGCCGAGGGCTTCGACCATTTCGGAGGTCGGCGGATAGAGAGGACCGTCCGAACCTCTAACCTCCCATCCGGCTTCCAGGGCAAGCCGGGCCCCGGCTACCATGGCCGTTCCTCCGATTCCGCTGAAATGGATGGACGGCTTCCCCTTCCCTTCCGTGCTGTCGCTGTGGTTCAAGAGTACCTCGAAATTCAGGAGACGTGGGCTCGAAAGGAGTCCGCTATGTAGCCTAAAAACTGATCTCTCCCGGCTATGGCCGCCAGTCGTATCCCAGCTTCAGGAAGAAGGCGCGGGGGCAGGCGGTAGCCTACGAGTCCTAAGTACGGAGGGGGGAAACTGACAGACCTTCCCCATGCTTCCAGCAAGAACTACTTGGGATTACTCAACCGGTGGCCTGGGTCAAGGTGACCGGTTGGATCAGGTCCACCGGAGCGGGGAACCGCTCGCTCGGGATCCAACGGTAGAGCAGGTCGTTCGCCAGGGTCAGGATCACCTGGTCGGCACATTTATCTCCTGTTGACTCCTCAATTCCATCGACAAGGGTGTGTCCGGAAGCAACCACCCGAAGCCTCACCCGGCCCCGGGCCGGAGTCCGTCCCTGACCGACGAGGTTTTGACAACCGGTCGGAACGCTAAGGATTCGGCTGGTTTCGAGGACCCGTTCCGGTGGTTCCACAGAAACCGCCCCATCCGACTCGAAGATCCTGGGGGGGCCGAAATGGACGTCAACCATGAGCGCGGGCCCAACAATGGGAACGGCCGCCAGAATCGGGGTATCGGTGACGGGGAGCGGCTCAACCGTCATGGTCGGCCAGAGGAGGAACAGTGCGGCATGGAAGACGGCAGCAAAGGCAAGGGACCAGGCCAGGATCTTGTTCTGCTTCTTCCTGAGTTCATCCCCGCGGGTACTCACGATATTCAGCCTCCACCGATTGGAATCAAGCCGGTCAGATGAAGAATGTCCCCCATCTTCTGGCAGCGAAAGGGGCCAGCCCAACACGCGTTTTCTGCCGTCGGTGCATGCTTCGGCGGGATCTCCCTTGAGTTTTCGGGCACCTACACACATCCTGCACCGAAGCAGAGCCGTAGACGACTGAGCATCGCGCAGCGAGCGCAGGTCAAACACAAACCGTTGGGTACCTCCGGAGGGTTCGGGAAAGGCAGGGTCGTGACTTCGGATTGGCGTGCCGATGTAGCGGAATTCTATGATCTCGGGCCCCACCACCCCGACGATATCCCTTTCTACCTTGCACACCTTTTCGGCCCCTCAGCATCCGTTCTGGAACTGGGATGCGGGACTGGGCGGGTCACCATCCCGCTTGCTAACGGTGCGAGTTTCGTCCAGGGCTCAGATAACTCTGAAGCCATGATCGCACGGTGCCGACGCAAACTGGAGGAACAGGGCATTGGACCAGCCAAGGCCGAGGTGGGAGTACGTGACATCACCCGGTTTTCTCTGGATCAGACTTTCGACCTGATCGTCGCTCCTTTTCGGATGATCCAAAACCTGGCAACCGAAGCGGAGGTGGAGGGTATCTTCCACTGCATTAGAAGGCATCTTTCCCCACGGGGAACCTGCATCCTCAACGTTTTCAACCCGAAGTCCGACCGGGAGACCCTGGTCCAGGGTTGGGTTTCGACCGATGAGAATCTCGCCTGGGAAGTGAACCACGGGGATACCGTTGTACGGTGCTACGACCTCCGGGAACGGCTTCAAGAACACCCTCTGGTCGTTTTCCCTGAGTTGGTGTACCGCCGATACCGCAACGAGGAGCTCATCGGAGAGGCTGTCCTGAGGATCGCCATGCGGTGCTACTATCCTCAGGAATTCCTCGACCTCATCGAGGGAAACGGGTTCCGGGTGACCGGGAAATGGGGAGGGTACGCGGGAGAACAGTACGGCACCGGGCCAGAACTTGTCGTGGCTTTCAAAGACGGTGCAGACTTCCCTTTTATAGGAGCACATTCGTGACCGTCGGAAATAGATGCAGCGTGCTCGTTCTGGCCCTGTGCCTGACGTCTCCTACCACCGCCGCCTCTCAGCGCTCCCCCACCGAGCATGATGCGCTGGGTCCTTTCCTGGATAGCTTGATGGTGGATGCGGGAATCCCAGGGATTTCGTTCGCGCTCTTTGACGACCGCGGCATCCTCTTCGAGCACGTGGGCGGAGTGAAGAGCCAAGGAACGGGGGAGGCCATCGGCCCCCAGACGGTGTTCGAGGCTGCATCAATCAGCAAGCCGGTCTTCGCCTACATCGTTCTATCGTTGGTTCACGATGGAGACTTGGGCCTTGACCAGCCTCTTGGGTCGATCGTCCCGGAGGTTCCTGACGTGGCCTACGACTCTCGGTCCGAAGCCCTGACGCCCAGGGTCCTCCTAACTCACCAAGGTGGGCTCCCGAACTGGCGCACCCGCCTCAATTTCGATGCTCAACGTTACTCGGAGCTCTTCGGACCGCAGGACACGCTGCGCTTTGAAGCGGATCCCAATACCGAGTACCGGTACTCGGGGGAGGGTTACCTGCTCCTGCAGAGGGTTGTCCAAGAGCGCACCGGCATTGAGCTAACGGAGTTGGCGAAAGAGCGTGTTTTCGATCCCTTGGGAATGACGAGAACCAGCTTCCTATTCGACTCCAGGATGCGACTGGATTACGCCTATGGGCACGATCGTGAAGGGAATCCAGACAAATGGGAGATCCGTCTTCCCCTCGCGAGTTCAACCCTTCATACGACTGCGCCAGATTTGGCAGCATTTGGCGTACACCTCGCGTCCCAGATCCAAGCGGGGGGAACGTTCTCAACGCTTGCCGAGCCAGCTGTGGCACTCGATGAGGCCGGCCCGCCGGATCGGAGCTGGGGGCTGGGACTCGGCATCGTTACCGACGGATCCCGCCGATACGTGTACCATGGGGGCAACAACGTGATCTTCATCGCCGACTTCATGTACGGCCTCGAAGAGAACCTTGGGTACGCCCTGCTTACCAACAGCGCGAACGGGCAGCGGATCATTGGTGCGGTGGAGTCCCGTATTTTCGGGAAATCAGTGCGTCGGTAGGATGGTCCCGCCTGACGCATGCTGAGCACTGCCCAGCGAGCGCAGGTCAAAACAAACCGTTACACACCAAAGGATGAACACCGTGGCCATGAAATCCGTGGGAAAGAACATCTTGGCAGTAATTGCCGGCGTCGTCTTGGGCAGCCTCGTCAATATGGTACTCGTCAACATGGGCCCGTCAGTGGTTCCTCTTCCCGAGGGCGCCGACATTTCCACAATGGAAAGCCTGCGCGACAGCATGAAGTTGTTCACTCCGGTGAATTTCATTTTCCCCTTTTTGGCCCACGCACTCGGGACGCTCGTTGGAGCTTTTTTCGCTGCCAAGTTCGCGGCAAGCCACCACCTGAAGTTAGCAATGTGTGTTGGTGTGTTTTTCTTGATGGGTGGCATTGCTGCGGTCAGCATGCTCGGAGGCCCGTTGTGGTTCAAGGTCGCCGATCTTCTGTTGGCGTATCTCCCAATGAGTTTCCTCGGAGCTACCCTTGCCGGAAGAACAAGATGATGAACGGCATAAAAAGGCGGTCAGCCGGAGCGATGGGCTGACGAAATGCACCATGAGGCACCTCCGGGGTACCGATTTTTTTCTCACCCCTGAAGACACCTGCCGGGTAAGGAAACCAAATCATGTCTTGGGAAGCTGTTGGCGCTCTTTCTGAGTTAGCCGGTGCTATCGGTGTCATAGCCTCACTGATCTACGTTGGGATGCAGGTTCGGCAGAACACTCGGTCCATGAGAGCAGCAACGTACGATTCCCTGGTCCGGAGTAACGGGGAATGGCTAGGGCCGGTCATCCAGGACGCAGCTCTCGCGGCCAACTTCGAGGTCGCGGTGGCCTCGTGGTCAGATGTCGAGGAGTTTCTGAATACCGGCGCGTTCTTCACCGTCGGAGTGGAAGTCCTTCTTTCCACCAAGATCCAACAGCTGGCCAGTGCCATTCCCATCGAGAGGCTCCTCACAGAGACCGACAATCCAGGTGGGTGGCAGTGGATGGAGGGAGACCGCCTATCGGGCCAGGTGGCAAGAAACATGTCCCAACTTCTCTCCCTTGGTGGCCTCACCGGCCCAACACGGGGAATCCCCATACGGAGAACACCATGAACACTCTTCCCATCGGCGGCCAAGTCCGTGTGGCCTTCCTGTCCGCGCTATTCCTTTTTCAGGCTGGGGCACCAGGTTCCCTCCTCGCCCAGGGACAAATCCTAAAGATCGACGACCTCCGCCACGAGATCGGGCTTCAGGGCCCTGCCCTTTCCCCCGACGGCCGTCAGGCCGTCGTGACTGCGAGTACACCGAATTACGAAACCAATCGGTACGATCAGACACTGATCCTTATCGATCTGGTATCGGGTGAGGAGCTCGAGCTGACGCCGCACAGGCAGGGCGTAAGCCAGCCCCGATGGTCCCCATCCGGGGATCTCCTCGCATTTGTCGACTCAGGCGAGGACGGTGACAAACAGCAGGTATTCGTACTCCCGATGGGTGGAGGCGAGGCTCGACAGGTAACGAAGGCCGAAGAGGGCGTCGGTGTCTTTGATTGGACGGCGGACGGATCGTCTATCCTCTATACGACCCGAGATGTGGTACAGGAACTCGAGGGGGAAGAGCGCCACAACAAATCCTTTGAAGTAGGGGAGAACAGCTTTTTGACCCTGGAGCCTCCCAGGTCAGCCCATCTGTGGCGGGTCCCAACGGACGGTGGCGTATCCGAACAGTTGACGAAGGGCGCCGAGAGCATTGTCGGAATCGTGGTTTCCCCTGATGGAGCCACCGTGGCACTTGAAGTCCTGCCGCTCCCCCACAGTGGAGAAGGAATCAGGACCACCATCACACTTCTTGACCTGGGATCTGGGGAAACGCGTGACCTGGGGGAGAATCCGCCGGTACACCCGGCCCGGTTCTCTCCTGACGGACGTTACCTCGCCTTCTCACGGTCCCGGGGGCCAGAGCCATACTTCCATCCTTCCGGACTTTTTATCAAGCCAATGGATGGTGGCCAGACCGTTGATCCCACCGCCCAAATCGACCGCGACCTGGGTGGCATGGCGTGGCTACCGGATGGCCAGTCACTCCTCGTGAGTGGTACCGACCTGACGGCGCGGGCCCTTTGGCACCAGCCACTGGACGGACCACCGCTGCGGCTCGAGCTGGGAGACGTCCATCCCGGAAGTCCGGTTGTAGCCTCAAACGGGACGGTGGTGTTCGTGGGCCGTGAAGACCTCCGAGCCTCCGAGTTGTACGCTATGGAGGTGGGGGAATGGGAGCCCCGGCGAGTCACGGGATTCAATGATGCTTTGGCGGAAATGAATCTCGGTCGAGTGGAAACCGTGACCTGGGACGGCCCTGACGGATTCGAACAGAACGGAGTCCTTCTTTATCCACCGACCTACGAGGAAGGACGCAAGTATCCCCTCGTCCTCAACATCCACGGTGGCCCCATGGGCGCATCAGGGGAGGCGTTCAATACCTTTAACCACATTCTGGCCGCGCAAGGGTGGTTAGTGTTCAGCCCCAACTATCGTGGCAGCAGTACTCAAGGAAAGGCTTTTCAGAGCGCGGTGGTCAACGACGCTGGGGAGGGCCCGGGTCGTGACGTCATGTCGGGAGTTGCAGTTCTGAAGGGTCGAGGGATTGTGGACGAAGCTAGGGTGGCCGTCTCCGGGTGGTCTTACGGGGGATATATGACGGCCTGGCTCACAGCTCACTACGATGGGTGGGCAGTGGCCATGGCTGGGGCTGCAGTGACGGACTGGTTCGACTGGTACAACATGGCCGACATGAACACCTGGGCGGGTTTTGGGCTCGACGGATCCCCGTGGCTCAACGACAACGCGATGAACTACTGGCGGCAATCGCCAATGGCATACGCCCATCAGATTCGGACACCAACCCTGATCCTCTCCGCCACGGGAGACGAGCGCGTGACCGTCAGCCAGTCCTACAAGCTTTACCATGCACTCAAGGACAACGGAGTTGAGGTGAAATTCGTGGTATATCCGGTGTCAGGGCACTTTCCCCCCGACCCGGTCCATCGGAGGGATGTACGGCGCCGGTGGGTGGAGTGGATCGCTCGACATTTCGAGACGGCCGGGGGACCATGACAGCTACGCAAGCCCGCCGAACGCAAATCCAACCCAAACCGTTTGGTGGCATCAAAATGAACGTCGACCATTCCCGGGAGGACACTAAATGAGCTGGAGTTGGTGGGGAGCCCCTGGCGTTCTGGTTATGGGCCTCGCGTGGGCACTCGCTGTAGTCGCCCTTCGAGCAGCCCCGGGTCGCCGCCTCAATCGACTGCTTGCACTACTCCTCTTTCTTGAAGGGGCCTACACCGGTACAAACGTCGGCTTGATACTCTTCGTTGAGGGGAAGTCCGCCGCAGAGGTGGTCTCACTCGTGGGCCTGGTCACCCAGATTGTCCTGCCCTTCCAGTATCTGCTCTTCCTCGGAGAGGCGCTCCGCACCCCACTCACGCGCCCGTTTCGAAGTCGACGTGCCACGATCCTCATCGCCGTTGTGACGATTCTCCTATCGGGCTTCGCACTGATTCGGCCGGGGTTGTTTCTCTCCGAGGTGGCCCCCTCCGAACTAGGGCACTGGAACTACACGTACCAGGGGGCTGGGGGGTGGATAGTCCAACTCTACGGGTTGGCTTCGTTGTTCGGCCTCGTCGTCGCAATACAGGCATTTCGGCGATCATCTCGTGGCTCGATCGCCCGCAGCCAGGCGGGTTGGTTCATCGTCGCTTTTGGGCTTCGAGATGCCTACATGGGGCTCGTCGCCAGCCTATACCCAGTCCTGCGTCCCATACCGATCTGGGGCGATTTCTTCTACAACCCCGCGATTGGGCTGATCTATGCCGTCTATATACCGCTCTTGGCCTATGCAATCCTGAAGTACCAACTCTTTTCCATCGATCTCCGGCTCAGGTTCGTGCTTAAGCAGGGTTCAGCCGGAGCCCTGATCGCGGCGGTGTTTCTGGTGGCGAGTGAGGCTCTAGAGTCGGTGGTGGCCGTTGATGGACTCGTCGCAGGTGTCCTCTTAGCGATGCTGGTCGCCGTACTCCTACGACCCGCCCAGACCGTGGCCGAGCGGGTTGCGGCAGGACTTATGCCGAACGTTAGACCAGACGAAGCATACCTCGGACCGCGACGCCTCTCGATCTTCAAAGCGGCGCTGGAGAGCGCGACGTTCGATGGTGAGATCTCCGGCGATGAGCGCGAGCTGCTCGACCGTCTCCAGTCTGAACTCGGCCTGGACGCCGAACTGACAAGGAGATTGGAGCGGGAGGCGCTGTCCGAGCAGGGGATTGGGGGGCCCTCTCAATAACCAATGCCCTGGTTGCCGATCAGCTCAGGTATTTCGGTCCTCACGATGCTTGGTACGTCCAGTTCATCCAGCACCACGGCGTAGATACGCCCGTGGCGGATCCTGATGGGACGGATCTGATCAGGCTTGAACTCCAACTCGACCGAACCCTGAAAACCGCCATGCTTATCGAAGATATCGTAGAGCGGATTGGCCCCTTCCCTCTCGGTTCTTTCAACCCAGAGCCGACCCTCGTCATCAACGATGAGCCTCTGGATCAAGGGTTTGGTTTCCGCCATCAACTCAGCGACTTCTTCGGCGATATGCCGGAATCTTGGACCGCGCTCGGCACTCCGTTCGATGTAGGCCGTCCGATCACTCCGTTCCACCGGGATGGGGTCCACACTCACCTCCAGAACCAAGGTTGTGTCTCCTGCCTCATTGAGGCGAGCCACCCGGTAAGCGGCATTGTGCACCTGCCAGAATCCCCCATCGGGGTCCACTGTCGTTATCAGCTCCGGATCGAACGGGATTCCCGAATGCAGCCAACCCCTCCCGACCTGCGAGTCAACCACACGTCCCGAATAATCTCCCAGGTACACCGAGTCAATCGTGTTTGTGACCGGATCCAGCGACTTCAAGTAGAGACGCGCGCTGACCTCTTTGAGACCTTCTCTGCGGACATTGGTTTCCTCTTCGTCTGAGTAGTAGTCGGGCTTCCAGATCCGACCTGCGTTATCGACGGTTCCTTCCCAGACGTAGCCGTAGGACAGAACGTGCATGGGGACCCGAGCCAGTTCCTCGCCTTCCGGATCCAAGCCGATCATCATCCATTTTGAGTGATCCTGAACCCAGAGAATCGTATCGCCGACCAGGATCATGCCATTGGCTCCGCCTAGCTCCCCGGGCCCATCTCCCTTGGAAGCCACCTTATGCAGGAAGACCCCCGAAGAATCGAAGGCTCGAATCTCGGAAGCCAAATAGTCCAGCACATAGATTCTCCCGTCCCTACCGGCATCGACGCCCCGCACATCACCGAAGGCAAGGTCCGGGTCACCATCTACGGCGCCCAACCTCAGGCCAGGTGCGGCAGTAGCGACTCGGTCCCCAGGCAATTGTGAGTAGCGGATGTAAATGACGCCGTTCGGAAGCGTATCCCTTTGAGCGTACACGCTAGGATCGGACCCAGGATCTCCCACGCAGGAGATGAAGATCGAGGTAAGGAGAAGAAGGACTGCGCAGCGCGTGGGGAGCATAAATCCCCCCTCCAGCCCTCGAGGGTTCCTCAGCCCCGTTTCCATGCGCCTTTGGCCCGAGCTCCCACGGCTCCGGCAATCTTTTCGAGAGCTGTTCGTGCCCGTTTTATGCCTGAATGGTATGAGACTCGAAACCCCTTGATCCCAAGGGCACCCCCGGCCACGGCACCTCCGACTGCGGCGATTGGCGCTATCCCGGTGAATGCGCCAACGGTTCCGATGGCGATACCCCCCAGCCATCCCACCGCGAGACCCGATCCGCCGAAAAGGGTCGCCATCAACATCCCAAGGCCTAGACCGACCTTGTGGGAAGTTACGTGGCTGTAGAGGGTGATCTCGCAGGACGGGGTGGATCCCTCAATGGGCCGCAGGGAAATAAAAACCTGCTGTAGGCCTCCGTCCCTGGCCTCGAAAGCGAACCCTCGGGATAAAGGAGATGGCATCTCCGGGATATCGAAGACGAGAAGGCCCTGGTCAAGGGGATCCCCCTGTTGGTCCGTCAACGTCAATCGAAACGGCTCTTCCGGGAGTACAGCCTCCATCGCCTCGAATGCCGCCTGCGGACTTGCCTGGAGAATGCGTTGAACTGTGATCGTACTCGGAGGGTCCTTCAAGAATCTCCGGGCAAGGGCCCCGCCTCCCCCCACGGCAGGGAGGGTGCGTTCGGAACGCAGATCAGTCAGCGCGGCCTCAAAGAACTCCTCCCCAATTGCGGCTTCCAGGGCCGCGGACCGCACGTCAGTGAGGGAGTAACCCGTGTTGGGCACAGCCGCTGTTTGGAGATCCGTCGGTTCAGGATTCCCGGACGCCTCCGCTTGGAGTTGGGCCGCCCGCTCCCATAACCGGGACGCTTCCTCCTCGGTTAGGATTTCAGGATTGGGATCGCGTTCCGCCATTTCGATTCTGATTCCTCCTTCTCGACTGTCACCGGTTCTTACGTGGAATCCGTTCGTCGATCATCGCAGCATGGTAGACGAACGACGCCATGATGACAGCATTCTTCATAAGGTCGTCCAGGGGGAGCGTGTCATAGAAGTCGAGGTTGGTGTGGCCGCCGGTGCCACCAGACCGGTCCTGCAGGAATTGGAATGCCGGCAACCCTACATTGTCGAATGGTATGTGGTCGGTACTCCCCACGCTCCGGATCGACAACGTCGTCATCCCAAGATCATGGAAGGGCTCCATCCACGCATCGAACAAGGGACGCACGTGCTCGTTTCCCTGCAGCCAAACGCCCCGGTATAGGCCGGGCCCGTAGTCCTGGTTGAAATAGACCGACAGCTTCTCGTATTCCGGCTTTTTGCCGACCTCGGGGTCTTCCGGGTCCCCGAAATGTCTCAGCACATACTCCCTCGACCCGTGGAGGCCCTGCTCTTCTCCAGCCCAGAGGCCCACCCGGATGGTACGCCGGGGGGTGACACCCAAGGCCTTCAAGATCCGTACAGCTTCAAGAACTACTGCTACCCCCGATGTGTTGTCGCTTGCGTTGGGGCTCGCGTGCCAGGTGTCCAGGTGGGCCCCCAGCATCACGACCTGGTCGGCCAGGTCGGTTCCTTCGATCTCCCCCAGGACGTTGCTAGCCTGCTCCCGCTTTTCTCCAATGCGGTTTCTGACCTCGACCTCGATTCTGACCGGGACCTC